>Ga0209061_1004651_pt1 | contig 12937 bp, 11 predicted proteins | sample Coa_R1_10_FD_187157 | JGI IMG/M metagenome (GOLD analysis project Ga0209061, IMG submission 187157) | Surface soil microbial communities from Centralia Pennsylvania, which are recovering from an underground coalmine fire - Coalmine... | ecosystem: Environmental > Terrestrial > Soil >...
GTGGTCCGCGCCTCCGGCCTGCCCAACAAGACCGATGCGATGTTCACCGTGATCGAGGGCGACAGCTGGGACGAGGTGATGGCCGTCGTGCAACGCGCCGTCGAAGCGGTGAAGACGCGCACACCCCGGGTCAGTGTGGTGATCAAGGCCGATTGGCGCGACGGCGTCATCGACGCGATGAACCGCAAGACCGAATCCGTCGAGCGCTACCTTTCGGAGCGCTAAGACTGGGCCGCGGCACGAAACGCCTGCTCGGCCTCGTCGCCGTGAACCGCGAACACCACCCGCTCGAGCGAGCGCGGCTTGTGCTGCCGCACCGCGCCGACCATCAGCCGCGCCGCCTCGTCGACGGGGAAACCTCCGACGCCGGTGCCGAACGCCACCAGCGCCAGCGAGCGGCAGCCGAGCTCGTCGGCCTTGCGCAAGGTGGATCTCGTTGCGTTCTGGATGATCTCCGCCGATGTGGGCCCGCCGAGTTCCATCGTGGCCGCATGGATCACATAGCGTGCCGGCATGTCGCCGGCGGTGGTCTCGACGGCTTCGCCGAGGCCGATCGGCGCCTTCTCGTTGGATTCCCGCTGCACCGCCGGCCCGCCGGCGCGGGAGATGGCCTTGGCGACGCCGCCGCCGTGTTTGAGTTCGGTATTGGCCGCGTTGGCGATCGCGTCGACCTCGAGCTTGGTGACGTCGGCCTGAAGCACTTCGATTTCGATCATGACCTTAGTGTCGTACCAGTGAGCGCACGTGCGGGCATTGTTGTCACCGGTACCGAGGTGTTGACCGGACGAGTCCAAGATCGCAACGGGCCGTGGCTCGCCGATCGGCTTCTGGAGCTGGGGGTCGAGCTCGCGCACATCACGATCTGCGGCGACCGCCCCGGCGACATCGAGGCGCAGCTGAGGTTCATGGCCGATCAGGGCGTCGATCTGATCATCACCAGCGGTGGCCTGGGCCCGACGGCCGACGACATGACCGTCGCGATCGTGGCGCAGTTCTGCGAGCGTGAGCTGGTGTTGGACGCCGAGCTGGAAGGCAGGATCGCCGCGATCCTCAAGTCGTTGATGGCGCGCATTGGCGGCGACTTCGACGCCGTGCGCGCGGCCAACCGCAAGCAGGCGATGGTGCCGGCCGGGGCAGTGGTACTCGACCCGGTGGGAACAGCTCCCGGCGTCGTCGTTCCCGGCAAGCCCACCGTGGTGGTGCTGCCCGGGCCGCCGCGCGAGCTGCAGCCGATGTGGCGCACCGCGGTGCAGACGTCCGCTGTCCAGGACGCGATCGCCGGGCGGACGGTTTACCACCAGGAGACGGTGCGGATGTTCGGGCTGGCGGAATCCGGGCTGGCCGAGAGCCTGCGCGACGCCGAGGAGCGGCTGCCCGGTTTCGGCTCGCTGGAGATCACCACCTGCCTGCGGCGCGGGGAAGTCGAAATGGTCACCCGCTACGAGCCCGACTCGGCCGGCGTATACCGGCGACTGGTCGCGTTGCTACGTGAAAAGCATGGCGAGCACATCTTTTCCGAAGACGGCTCATCCGTGGACGATCTGGTGGCGCAGCTGCTGACCGGCCGCCGGATTGCGACGGCGGAGTCCTGCACAGCCGGGCTGCTGGCGGCGCGGCTGACCGAGCAGGCGGGTTCTTCTGCGTACGTCTCCGGGGGAGTGATCGCCTACGCCAACGAGGCCAAAGTTGAGCTGCTGGGCGTGGATTCGGCGTTGATCGAATCCCACGGTGCGGTGTCCGAACCGGTGGCGGAGGCAATGGCGGCGGGCGCGCTGCGCCGCTTCGGCGCGGACACCGCGGTCGCGATCACCGGGATCGCCGGTCCCGGCGGAGGAACCGAGGACAAGCCTGTCGGCACAGTGTGCTTTACCGTGTCGCTGGCCGACGGCCGCTCGGTGACCCGGACGGTTCGGCTGCCCGGTAACCGCGCCGACATTCGGGAGCGCTCGACGACGGTGGCGATGCACATGCTGCGGCGAGTGCTGGGCGGCGGCAAGGACGGATCGACCAGATAAACGCCGTCGGGTGTGAATCCTGGGTTTCGAGTGTGCAGCCCGGGCGGGCTGCGGCGCGAGTTTCCGCCGTACGTTCACGCTCGATGCCCAGGATTCACAGTCGATGTCGCTTCATCGCGTACCAGGGCGCACAGCTGCCAGCGGCCCGGCACGCCCTTGAGTTCGTGTTCGCCGCGGTCGGCGAATCTGCGCCGCGAGCCGGTGACGATGTCGCGCACCGTCGACGACACGAGCACCTCGCTCGGGCCGGCTAAAGCGGCCACGCGCGCGCCGATGTGCACGGCCATGCCGGCAACGTCCGTACCGCGCACCTCGACTTCGCCGGCGTGGATACCCACCCGCACCTCGATGCCGAGCACCCGCACCGCGTCGACAATCGCGTCCGCACAAGCGATCCCGGCGCTCGGGCTGGTGAACGTCGCCACGAAGCCGTCGCCGGCCGTGTTCACTTCGCGACCGCCGAACCGCTCCAGCTCGTGGCGAATGATGGCGTCGTGGTTGTCGAGCAGGTCGCGCCACCGACCGTCGCCTAGGGCCGCAGCGCGCTCGGTTGAGCCGACGATGTCAGTGAAAACGATTGTGAGAAGTACACGTTCGGCGTCGAAGCCACTTCGCACACCGGTGATGAACTCTTCGATCTCGTCGAGCATCGGCGCATTGTCGCCCACCCAGTACAGGGAATCGGTACCCGGCAGTTCGACGAAGCGCGAACCTGCGATGTGCTCGGCGAGGTAGCGGCCATGCTCGATCGGAATGAAGTCGACGCCACTGCGATGCAGGATCAATGTCGGCGCGGCGATGCATGCGAGCCTGTCGCGGACGTCGGAGTCGATCACCACCTTGGTCGCTGCACGGGCCATGCTCGGCGACGCCGCACGGTTGCCGGCCAGATCCCACCAAGCCCGAAACGCGCCATCACGGGCAACACTCGGCGCCACGATGCCCAGCATGTCGAAGCCCTGCTCCACCGCATCCGGCTCTATCCCGACCGTCATGAACGATTCAGCGGTATTGGGGTTCGCGCCCACCGGATAGTCGGGCGCCCGCAACACACGTGCTGCGCCGTTCACGATCACCAGACTGCGGACGCGTTCGGGGTAGTTCGCGGCGAGGACGATTCCGACCATGGCGTTGAAACTCGGCGCGAAGATCGCTGCCTGCTCGCAGCCGACCGCGTCCATGACCGCGACCGCATCCTCGGCCCAGAACTGCGGGCCCTGCATGTCGGGTGACGGGATACGTGACGACAAGCCCATCCCGCGGAAGTCGAAGCGGATCACCCGGCTGAACGACGCCAGGCGCCGGTGGAACCGGTACATCGACGGCTCGCTGTCGATCGTATCGACCGGGATCGACGGCCCGGGCACCACCAGCAGATCCGTCGGACCGTCGCCGAAGACCTGGTAGGCAATGTCGATCTCGCCGCACTTCGCGTAGCGAGTTCGCGGGCCCTGCGCCACGGGCACAGGCTAGTTCACGGCACCGACAGAGCGGGCAGTCCGCTCGGTCCCGAACCGGATCCCGGTGGCATCCCGGCCAACCGCCGTCAACAGCGCAACCACGATCAGCACCGGCACAATCGTCGCGGCCAGCGCGAACGGATAGCCATGGGAATCGGCCAAGCGTTCCTGAATAGGAAGATTGAAAGCGGCCAGGAGATTGCCGAGCTGATAGGTCACGCCGGGGTAGAAGCCGCGGATCGCATCCGGCGACATCTCCGTCAAATGCGCCGGGATCACGCCCCAGGCGCCTTGCACAACAACCTGCATCAAAAAAGCGCCAAGGCACAGCATGGCCGCGGTCCGCGAGTACGCGAACAACGGCACGATCGGCAGACCCAGCACCGCACAGAACACCACGGTGTAGCGGCGGCCCAACCGTTGGGAAAGTGTGCCGAACGTCAGGCCACCGACAATCGCGCCGATGTTGTAGATCACCACGATCGACTTGGTCGTCGCGGGGGAGAGGCCGGCGCCGGCCGACAGGAACGTCGGGTAGACGTCCTGCGTACCATGGCTCATCCAGTTGAACGCGGTCATCAACAGCACCAGGTAAATAAACCTGCGCACGATCGCAGGGTCGGCCAGCACATCGCGAATCCTGGTGTGAGTCAAGCGCATCCGGTCCTGGACCGCCTCCCACACCTCGGATTCCTTCACTCGGTAGCGGATGATCAGGCTGACCAGAGCGGGGATGATGGACAGGCCGAACAGCCAGCGCCACGACAACCCCAGCCAGTTCATCACCACCAGCGACGCCACCGTCGCCAGCAGATAACCGAATGCGTAACCCTCTTGCAGCAGACCGGAGAAAAATCCGCGTCGCTGCACTGGAACCTTCTCCATCGCCAGTGCGGCGCCCAGTCCCCATTCGCCGCCCATGCCAATGCCGTACAGCAGCCGAAGGATCACCAACACGGTGAAATTGGGTGCGAACGCACATAAAAAGCCGACCACGGAATAGAACGTGACGTCCACCATCAGCGGCAGCCGTCGACCCACTCGGTCGGCCCACAGCCCGAACAGCAGCGCGCCCACAGGACGCATCACCAGGGTGGCTGTCGTCAGGAACGCGACTTCAGTCTTGCTGTGGTGGAAGGTTTTTGCGATATCGGCGTAGACCAGCACCACCAAGAAGTAGTCGAACGCATCCATCGTCCAGCCCAGCAACGCCGCGATGAATGAATTACGCTGGTCGGCGGTGAGCCGCTGTGCACTCACTTCTTTTCGGCGTTGTCCCATGCCTCGATGATGGTGCGCAGAATCTCCTCGGCACGGCCCAGCCCGGCCAGGTGGCTTTCGCCGGGCAGGTGATACATCTCGGCGTCGGGCAGCCGGGAAACGACATGTTGACCATGGGCGAACGGAACGATGTGGTCGCGGTCGCCGTGCCACCAGTGCACCGGCACCTTGACCTGCTCGAGCCGAAAACCCCAATCGCGCGCGAAGACCACGACGTCGGCGAACGGCGCCGCCAGTTGCTTGCGGCTGCCGTTGAGCAGGTCGTCGAGGAACATCGCCTTGAACTCGGGGCGGACCAGTAGCCGCCGATCCGCTTCGGGTGAGATCCGTGCGTAGGCGTAGAGCGCGGGCTCGGCAACCGGGCGGATCAGCCAGATCAAGGCGACCGCCGCCAGCCTGATCGGCAGACCAACGCGCTCGAGCAGCGGCGCGACGTAAGAGCCCAGGGCCATCACCCCGCCGCCGATCGCGTCGGCGCCCTGGGTCGGTGCGACGCCACCGAGCACTCCGACCGTTATCACCCGATCGGGCATCGCCGCCGCGCAGCCCAGCGTGTACGGGCCACCGCCGGACAATCCGATGACGGCCATCTTATCGATGCCCAGCGTGTCCGCCACGGTGCGCAGGTCGTCGGCGAACGCGACGACGGTGTCGTACTGGTAAGGCGTGGAGGAGCCGATCCCGGGCCGGTCGATGCCGATCAGCCGGATGCCGTGGTCTTCGGCGTAGACGCGGGCCTCGGTGGGGATCTGCCGACGGGCGCCCGGAGTGCCGTGCAGCCAGAAGATGGCCCGCCCCTGCGGATCGCCGAATTCGGCGAACCCGAGTTGGCGGTCATCGCCGACGGCGATGTTGCCTTCCAGCTTGGGGCGAGCGATAGCGATAACCATGACCAGAGTGTTTCATGTGCGGTGTACGTCGAACCGCAGATTGCTGTAGGAGCGGAGCAAGCATGCGAATCATCGACGCCGACGGCCACGTCGCAGAGAGCCCGTCGCTCGCCGTCGAAGCGATGCAGCGCTGGCCCGGGCACGTCACCGCCAGCACCGACGGGCGGCCCAGGTTGCGGATCGAGGGCCGCAACTACCCGGAGGACCACGGGCCGGGTGCCGGAGTGCCCGTCGAGCACGGGCTGACCAAGGCGGCGGGCCTCAATTGCCGGTCGGCCGACGGTGTCCTCGGCGACGCCGACCGCGACCACATCGACACGATGGTGCTCTATCCCAGCCTGGGCCTCTGCGCACCGACCCTCGAGGATCCCGAGTTCGCCGCAGGGTTCGCGCGGCTCTACAACCAGTGGGTGGCCGACTACTGCCGTCCGACGAACGGCCGACTGCGCGGCGTCGCGGTGACCCCGATCGAGCACGGGCAGGTCGCCATCGACATCATGCGCGAGGCCAAGGATCTCGGGCTGGCCGCCACACTGCTGCCCCCGGCGTTGAAGACCCGCAACCTCGACCACCCCGACCTCGACCCCTTCTACGCCGACGCCGTCGACCTCGAGATGCCGCTCGGCATTCACGGCGTGCCCGGCTTTCACCTACCGAAGATCGGCGTCGACCGTTTCACGAATTACATCCAGGTGCACTGCATCAGCTTCCCGTTCGACCAGATGACGGCGATGACGGCGCTGGTCTCGGGCGGCGTCTTCGATCGGCACCCGCAGTTGCGGGTGGCGTTTTTGGAGGCCGGTGTGGGTTGGGTGCCGTTCTTCATCGACCGCCTGCACGAGCATTACGAGAAACGCGGCGATTGGATCGAGGGTGGCTGGCAGCGTGACCCGCAGGAGTACGTGCAGGCCGGCAACATCTGGGTGACCTGCGAGCCCGAGGAGCCGATCCTGCCCGGGGTCATCGACGTGCTCGACGCCGACTTCATCATGTTCGCCAGCGACTACCCGCACTGGGACGGGGAGTGGCCGGAGAGCACCAAGCATCTGCGCACTCGTCCCGACATCAGCGACGACGCCCGCGCCAAGATCGGCGGCCTCAACGCCCAGCGCTTTTACGGGCTCTAGCCAGGCGGGTAGGCGCCCCGCAACGGTTGCGACACGGTCACGGATTCATACCTATCGCAGGCTCAGTGGTCACATGAACCTCATTGATCACTATCGTCACATGAGCCAGCTGTGGATGCCAATTCGGCGTCCTGCCACGCGGAAAGGTGTGACGTGTCGCCGGTTCCTCGAATCTTGTCGCTCTCGGTGGTGTCGGCGGCCGTGGTCGGACTCATCCTTCCGGTAGGCCTCGCGCCGCCGGCGGCCGCCTTGCCCTGCAGCGCGCCCGAAGCGAATGTCGAGCCGCCGCCCATGACCCCGCAGGTGCCGATGCCGGGGCCGGTCGTGCGACCGCCGACGGGGCGCAAGCCGCGCGGGGCCAACGAGCAGGCGCCGCTGCCAAGGCTAGGACCGCTGATTTCGTCGTTGCTGCACCCCGGCGGCCGCGCCCCGGTGCGACAGCAGGCGGCGGTGGTACCACCCGGACCCGGCACCCCACAGCCGCCCAATGCGGCTCAGCCAGTTCCGAATGCCGCCCCCGAGCAGGCGCCGCCGGATGCAGGGCAGCCCGGGGGGATCGCGGGTGCCCCGACATCGCTCGTCGAGTGGGTGACCGGCCCCAACGGCCCGAACCAAACCCTTCAACGTTTCGGCATCTCGGGAACCGACCTCGGAATCCTTTGGGACAACGGCGATCCCGCCAACCATCAGGTGTTGATGGCGTTCGGTGACACGTTCGGCTATTGCAGCGTGAAGGGCCAGCAATGGCGGTATAACACGTTGTTTCGCAGCTCGGACCGCAATCTGTCCGACGGAATCGCGGTGGCGCCGGGTGTGGTCAACGATAGATATTCCGGCTCGCCGGTATGGCAAACGGGCATGTCCAAACAGGTCATCAACAGCATCAAGGCGGCGCCACACGAGACCGGGATCATTCCCACCGCGGGCATATCGATCGGCCGCACCCAGTACGTCAACTTCATGTCGATCAGGGAATGGGGCCGCGACGGCGAGTGGTCGACGAACTATTCGGCGATCGCGATGTCCCCCGACAACGGCCAGAGCTGGGGGGTGTACCCGGGCACCGTCCGCTCGGTCTCGCCGGAGAGTGTTCCGGGTGCCCGCTACGTTCCGGGAAATGAGAATTTCCAGATGGGCGCGTTCATGCGGACCGGCGACGGGTACGTCTATTCGTTCGGAACGCCGGCCGGCCGCGGGGGTTCGGCGTATCTGGCGCGGGTTCCGCAAGGGTTTATCCCGGACGTCACCAAATACCAATATTGGAACGGCGACTCGAACTCGTGGGTCCCCAACAACCCGGGCGCGGCCACTCCGGTTATCCCGGGCCCGGTCGGCGAAATGTCCGCGCAATACAACAACTATTTGAAGCAATACTTGGTGCTTTACACCAACGGTGCCAACGACGTGGTGGCAAGGACCGCCCCGGCTCCGCAAGGACCGTGGAGTCCCGAGCAATTGCTGGTGTCGTCATTCCAGGTGCCCGGCGGCATCTACGCGCCAATGATGCATCCCTGGTCGACGGGCAAGGACCTGTACTTCAATTTGTCGCTGTGGTCCGCCTACGACGTGATGTTGATGCACACCGTGCTGCCCTAGCGGTGTCGGACCGCTGAGGCTGCGAAATCCCTTGTCCCCGAACATGTTAAGAACGTATCCGGGAAAAGTGTAGGCCGCTGGCCCGCGGTATTGCATGAGGACCGCTGACACGCCACACCGGCACGACCTGTGATCGACGCGCGCCGACGCCGCGGCGCACGCCCCAGGGGCACGTTGCCGGCCACTGGCCGGCGCCGGATTGCTCGCTGTGAGCATCGCGGCTATCTTCTCGGTGACGGCGACCCCGACGGCCCCGTCTCACCTGTCCGTGTCACGGCTCGCGCATCGACATTCGCGACGGCACCCTGCTGCGCGGTCCGGCGACGGTCAGCCAGCCTGGACTTGAGGTGCGCGAAAACGACGGACGGATCGAGGTCCGCGGGTCTCTCGCGGCCAGCGGCGAATCGGCACCGCCCCGAGACCCTTCGAATGCCGACGCATATTGTTGCCTCGGCACCGTTACCGATACTCTCGTCCGTGCAGTCGACGACGCACACCAAACAGAATTGAGGGGCCATGGGCGAATTCGATCCGAACGAAGGCGAAGCGCAAGTCATTGTCAGTCTTGCCGAGGCGGCAATGCACATGTACCGGGCTGCCATTGATTCGTTGCCTTTTCCTGAGGACAAGAAGTTCCAGAAACGGGCCGAGGTGGTTCTTTCCGGTCTGCGTAAACTGCGCGCAGGTTTGACTGATGCAGCAACGCAAAGCAGGTCCACATCCTCGGTCATCGTGGCGCTCAGCGATGTTCGGCGACGCTACGACGACCTGATGGCACGCGCCGCATCTGCGCCCGGATCGAGTCTCGGCCAGCAGCTCTACACCGCACGAATTCGAGCCAAGTTGTCGGCCGAGGAAGCGGCCCGCGGCGTCGGGCTGCGTCCCGAGCTGCCGGACGAGCTGGAGGCGGGTGCCACTCCCACCGAAGAAGAGGTCGTGAAGGTCCACCAGCTCATCGCCGCCCTGCGCGAGGTGGTCGGCGACGAAGACATCGAGGCGCCGGCCGAAACGCATCTCAACGGCTGGGACGAGGCGCTGACCGTCAACGGCGCCGAACACGACGAGGCCGAGGCCGCGGCGCACTGATCGCTGGTTTGACCGCGATGGGGCGCTGCGAATGCGTCACCGTTTGACGCGCTCACGGCGTCATGGCTGACAACGAGCTCGACGAACTGTATTCGGTCAAGCCGGACGGCTTCACCGCGCTGCGCAGCCAGCTGGCCACAGCGGCAAACCAGCGCGGTGACGCCACCGCCGCCAAACGGATCGCCGCGGCCCGCAAACCCACCACCGCGGCGTGGATCGTCAATCGGCTTGTGCTGCGGCACAAGGAAACCAAACGACGGCTCACCGAACTCGGCGACCGCCTGCGCGCCGCGCACGCAGCGCTGGACGGCGACCGGATCCGGCGGTTGTCGGCCGAACAACACGAACTCGTCGCAGAACTCGGCCGCAGAGCCTTCCAGACGGCCGGGCTGACCAACCCGTCGGCGACGCTGCGCGAGGACGTCACGGGCACCCTGCAGGCGGCGGTCGCCGATCCGGCTGTGGCAGCCCGGCTCGGCCGGCTGACCAAAGCCGAACGCTGGTCGGGGTTCGGCGGGTTCGGCGAAGCGGCGGAACCAGCGCCGGAAACTTCTCACAAGGACAGCCGTCTCGACGCGCTGCGGGCGGCGTTGGCCGCAGCCGAGCAAGCCAAGGCGCAGGCTGACGACGCGCTATCGCAGCGGCACGAAGAACTGGCGGCGGCTCGGTTTCGCCATGACGAGGCCCGTCGGGACCTGCGGCGAGGCCCAGCGGGCGCTCGACGCCGCCGACAAGGCTTATGACCGGGCCAAGCAGCCAGCCGCGACGCCGCGGAATCGGTGAAGGGGTCCAAGGCACGCCTCAAAACGCGCAGCTAGCCGAAGTCAGCGGATCGTCAGACCGGTCAGCGCCCTGCCGATGACGAGTCGCTGGATCTCGCTGGTCCCTTCGAAGATCGTGAAGATCTTGGCATCTCGATGCATCCGTTCGACGGGATAGTCACGGGTGTAGCCGTTGCCACCGAGAATCTGGATGGCTTCGTCGGTGACGTAGACGGCGGTTTCGCTGGCGTACAGTTTGGCCATCGAGCCTTCGGCGGAGCTGAACGACTTGTTGTTCCGCTGCATCCAGCCGGCCCGCCACACCAACATCCGGGACGCGTCGATGCGGCTCTTCATGTCGGCCAGCTTGAACGCGATGGCCTGGAATTCGGCGATCTTCCGGCCGAATTGCTCGCGCTGGCAAGCATATTCCAGGGCGTATTCGTAGGCGGCGCGCGCAATACCCAACGCCATCGCGCCTACTGCCGGGCGCGTGCGCTCGAACGTCATCATCGCGGCCTGGCTGGAGGTTCGTTCACCCGAACGGATTTTCGCCAGCCGGCGCTCGAAACGTTCTCTGCCGCCCAGGATCAACTCACCCGGAATGTGGACATCGTCGAGCACCACCTCGGCGGTGTGGGAAGCACGAATGCCGTGCTTCTTGAACTTCTGGCCCTGCGACAGGCCTTTCGTACCGGGCGGCACGATGAATGTGGCCTGGCCGCGGGTGCCCAGCTCGGGATCCACCGACGCAACCACCACGTGCACGTTGGCGATCCCGCCGTTGGTGGCCCAGGTTTTGGTGCCGTTGAGCACCCACTCGTCGGCGGCTTCGTCGTAGACGGCCCGGGTGCGCACTGCGCCGACGTCGGACCCGGCGCCGGGCTCGGACGAACAGAATGCGGCCAGCTTGGGGTCATCCGGAGTGCCGAACATTTGCGGCAGCCACTCGGCGAGCTGCTGCGCAGTGCCGTTGGCCGCCAACGCCGCCGCGGCCAAGCCGGTGGCCAGGATGGACAACGCGATTCCGGCGTCGCCCCAAAAGGTTTCCTCGAACACCGTCAGCAGCCCGAGCCCACTCGGCTCGGCCGCCATCTGCGCGAACAGATCCGGGGTGTACAGCCCGACCTTGGCGGCCTCCTGGATGATCGGCCACGGCGTTTCCTCGCGCTCGTCCCACTCGGCCGCCGCCGGCCGGATGACAGACTCGGCGAACTTGTGTACCCAGTCACGAACGTGCGCGACCTCCTCGGGCAGTTCCAGCGAGAACATCGCGTCCATCAGGGCTCCTATCGGGCGGGCGGGCACGCGCCAGTGTAGACCGGCCGCGCATACAGTAAACGCTTGTATACTCAACGCACAAATCACCGGGTCGGGATCCTGCACACATTGGGGGAGTGACGATGCAGCGCAGCGACATCCGCGCAGTCGGCGAGCTGGCCGGGGAGGCGTCCGCAGTCCTGACGGCGCTCGTGCGGGGGATGCATGCGGGGATCGCCGAGCGTGTCTTCGCGTCGATCGGGCCATCGGCGGCGCCGACCAGGGCGGTGCACAACGCCCTGGCGCACGGCATCTATCGCGGTGTGGACGGCGGTATTCGCGGCGCCGCCCGCGCGGCGAGCGCGGTCGCCTCCGGGGTGTGGGGCGACGACGGCGACGGCGAGCTTCTAGCGCGCCGCAGAATCGCCAAGACCATCGCCGCGCTCAACGGGGTGTACGGGGATCAGTTGGCCGATCACGGAAACAAATTCGCCGACGGGATGCAAATCCGTCACTGCGGCAACCCAATTCCCGTCACAGCCGAGTCGATGGCCACAGCGTTCCCGACGGCCACCGGCCGCGTCGTCGTCTTCCTGCACGGCTGGTGCCTGACCGAGTGGTCCTGGTCTCGCGCACCGCGCGCGGGCGACGACGGGCGCAGCTACGGCGAACGCCTGCGCGACGAGCTCGGCTTCACACCGGTTCATCTGCGGTACAACACCGGACTGCACATCTCGGCCAACGGCCGCGCGCTCGCCGACTTGCTGAACCGCCTGCACGCCCAATGGCCCGTTCCCGTCGACGAGCTCGTGCTGGTGGGCCACTCGATGGGCGGTCTGGTGATCCGAAGCGCATGCCATTACGGCGCGCAGCAACAACATCGGTGGACAGACGCGGTGAGTCATGTTGTGTGCCTTGGCTCCCCGCATCTGGGCGCGGACCTGGAAAAGGGTGTCAACGTTGCGTCGTGGGCGATGGCCCGGCTACCTGAAACACGCGCAATTGCAGGCTTTTTGAACACCCGCAGTGCGGGGGTCAAAGACCTGCGTTTTGGCTCCTGCCTCGACGAGGACTGGTGCGACGCCGATCCGGATGAGTTTCTGCGGGATCGTTGCCGAGAGGTGCCGTTTCTTCCCGGCGCCACCTATCATTTCGTGGCCACGACTTCCGCGCCGGCGCTGGTCGGGCTTGTCGCCGGCGATTACCTGGTACGGCCGGCAAGTGCGTCGGGACGCGGAAAGTCGCGCTCGATTCCGTTCGAGCCCGAGCACGGGCTGACCTTGGCCGGGTTGCACCATTTCGATTTGCTGAACCACCCGCAGGTCTACGCCAAGCTGCGGGACTGGATCGCCCAGCGTTAACGCGGGATCCCGGCTGCAGCAGCGATGCGGGCGGCCACGTCGGCCGCGTCGGCCAACGTGTCGGGGTCGTGGCCGGCCGAATAGCGGTCGGCGACAGAGT
>Ga0209061_1004656_pt1 | contig 12926 bp, 9 predicted proteins | sample Coa_R1_10_FD_187157 | JGI IMG/M metagenome (GOLD analysis project Ga0209061, IMG submission 187157) | Surface soil microbial communities from Centralia Pennsylvania, which are recovering from an underground coalmine fire - Coalmine... | ecosystem: Environmental > Terrestrial > Soil > Unclassified...
CGAACCCGAAGCTTCTGGTCGCCGGCATCTGACGGGTGACCCGCGCCACCCCCAGCGCCGCGCAGGCGTCGCGGAGGCGCGCCAGCTCCTGGGGGGCGACGGTGGCGGCGACGGCGATCCAGGAGGCCAGGGCCACGTTCACCACCGGCACGAACTGCCCCGGGTCGCCCCCGGCGCGCTTGACCAGGCCGATCGCGTCCAGCTGCTCGCCGCCCGCGATGCGGTAGCGGCGGGCCAGCCCCATGGCCTCCTTGCTCTGTTTCCGGTCCTCGATGCGAAGGAGCACGGTCTCGCGCTCGCCGTCCAGGCTCGACTTGGGCACGTCCCCGCGTAGCTCGTGCCAGGGGGAGAAGTCGCGCAGGTTCTTTCGCGCCGCCGCCGTCCGCTCCAGCGCCCGGCGGGCCTCCACGTAGGGGCGGTCGGCGAGCGGGACCCAGGCGGCGGTGAACTCCAAGAAGGTGGTGAGCTGCTCCTCCCAGGCGTCGCGGACGCCGGGGGCCAAGAGGGGTCGGCAGCGACTCCACACCTCTTCCGCGAGCCTGTCCCGCCAGAAGCCCTTGACCTCCTCCCGGGTGTCGCGGGCCAGCTGCTCGGGGTCGACCCCGGCCGGCACCCGGGCCAGCAGCTTGTTGGCCACGTTCAGGGGCGGCGTCCCGTCCGGCCGCAACGGCTGGAAGCACGGCTCCAGCTCGGGGTGGCCGGGGTCGAGGGCGGGGAAGATCAGCTCCGCCCCGCCGGCGAGGAGGTGGCGGGCGGCGGCCCGGCCCAGCTCGGAGAGGAGGTGGCTGCCGTACCAGAGGTCGCGGGTGCGCCGGGCCTGGGCGATGAACGACTGCACCGGCCCCAGCGCGATCAGCAGCAGGTGCTTGTCGTCATTCATTGCGCCACCACCGTGGGCCGGTATCGCCGGTCCAGCCAGTCGAGGAAGGCGGCCCGCAGGTCGGATTTGCCCACCAGGGGCCGGAACCGGGCCTGGTCGCCGGGCGCGACCAGCCGGTCGAAGGGGGCGGCCGAGGCGGGGATGCCCTCGAGCACCACCACCCCTTGGGGATGGGCGCGGTGCAGCCAGAGCGCGCAGGGGGCGAAGGAACCCCCGGCCAGGGGCAGGGCCTTGGTGATCAACGGGCTGGCCAGGCGGTCCGCTGGGTCGGGCTCGTCCCTGGGCTGCCAGATCAACCTGACGTCACCGGGCTCAAGGCCGTGCATGTCCTTGAAGTGGAAGCCGATGGGCAGCCCGAAGCCGGCCCGGGGCCAGGCCGGGACGGCGTTGTGCCGGGGCGGGTGGCCTTTGGTCTTCCCGGTCAGGTGGCGGACCTTGTCCGCCTCGGGCCAGTTGGAGACCGAGGGGCGGTTGCTCGACCCCGGCTCCCGGGCCCGCTCGCCGGCCGGGCCGCTGGTGCCCTGCCGGAACTCGCGCAGCCACCCCAGGGCCGTGGTCCAGGCCCGTACCGGGTCGCCCTCGAGGTGGCCGGCCCGGAGCGCCGCCCCGGCCAGCCAGGGGGTGTCCACCGGGAGGCGATGGGGGCCGGCGAGGAGGTCGCGCCCGAAGAGCTGGGCCAGGGCCTTGCGGGTGGCCTCCCGTGGCAGCCAGCGCTCGGCCTCCTCGACCACGGTGAGGCTCCCCAGGCCACGTCGGGTGCGGCTGCCGTAGCCCCCGAAGAGCACCCAGGCGCGGACCACGTTCTGGAGCTCCGCCTCCCGCTCGGCGGGGGCGGTGAGGGTGAGACGGAAGCGGGTGCCCGGATGGTACCGGGGGGCCGGGGGCGTGCCGCCCTGCTGGGCACGGGCTGGCCACAGGGCGTAGGCCTCCGGCCGTGAGAGATCGATGTTGGACGTCACCTTGCCCCTCGGACGCCCGACCAGGTCGACGCGCAGCTCGACCGGGGAGCGCCCGCCGCGCTCGTCCGCGGCCCGGCCCCAGAGCGCGCTCTCGGCCGCGTGCAGCGCGGCCGCGTCCTCGAACTCGTGGCCGCGGAGCGCGCGCCACCAGAAGCGCAGGTGCCCCCGGACCGTGGCCGGTCGGATCACCTCCACCTCGTCGATCTCCCGGGCCTGGCTGCCCCCGCCCAGGATCGGGGTCACCACCTCGAGCTGGACCGAGAGGCTGGAGAGCGGTGGCCCCCCGCGAGTGGCGCGTGGCCTCGCCGTCACCGTCGGCCGGGTGCTACCGCTCATCTTGGCCTTCTCCCGAGGGGTCCGTCCCCCGCTGCCGTCCCTCCCCCGACCGGGTCCGGCGGTGGGAGGGCGCGGCCGAGCCGGGGCTGCCGGCCCAGCTCGGCGGGCGAGGGGGGAGACCCTGCCCGCCGAGCCATGTCATCCGTCGTCGTCGATTGGAGGCCCACATCTTGTTATGGACATCGGGGAGGTCCGTGTGACGCGATCGGCCCACTTTCTCTCGGCAACGGGGCCGAGATGGCCCGGCCGCGGTGGGCCACAGGCACGCCGCGGCCGGCTCCAGGAGGGTCCTTCCCGGGGCCGCCCCGGGTCAGTCGATCACGGCGAAGCCGCGGCAGCCCGTGATCCGTCCCTCGTCGTCACGCACCGGGTCGTCGGGGACGAGGAGGTCGGGACGCGGTTGGCCGGTGGCCCGCACGGCCTCGGCGTAGGCTCGGGAGACGATGTAGTAGCGGCCCGGCGCCGGCTCGGGCAGCGACGAGGGCGTGCCCAGACGGTTGCGGGTGACGGGGATGGAGACGCCGTTGACCGTCACCGTCCCCAACCGCTCACGCTCCATCTCGACCCGGGCCGGCTCTGGCTCCGGGGGAAGGGAGGCGATCACGGTGCCCGAGTCCGGGTCCACCACGTCGACGGCGTGAGGGGTGAGGTTGATCAACACGGGATCCATGGGGTCACCTCGACGGCTTGGAGTAGCGGCGATCTGGCTGATAGGGGAGGAGGTCGGACGAGGTCGCCTCGGGCAGCGCCCATCGTCCTCCTCTGGCGTTGGCCTGGAACCAGCGGAAGCTCTTGCCCTCGGGGTCGGGAGGCTCCTGGAGGCGGGGGTAGTGGATGGGGCCGGGCTTGCCCTTGGCGACGGCGAGGAAGGCGGCGATGAAGGGCACCTGCTCGAACTCGGCTCGGTCGGGTCCCGCGTAGGCTCGGCGAACCTCCCTCTTGAAGGTCCTGACCAGCCGCTCGAGCCGCTGGGGGTCGGGCTGGGGCTCGGTTGCCCTCAGGCCCCGGTAGCGCTCCGCCACCTCCTCCCCCGTGACCACCGAGGACGCCTCCCGCCGCAGCTGCAGGCGGACGCTGCCGAACCCGAGCGGCTTGCCCGCCCCGAGGCGGAGGCGGCACGGCTCGGGCAGCTCCAGCAGCCAGATCAGCGCTCCCAGCTCGACCGCGGCCAGGTTCCAGAACTGGATCTCGAAGGCGAAGCGGGCGCCGGGCGGCACCCAGCCGAGGATGGAGCGGTTCTGGTCGTCCCTGCGGCCCTTGGGGCGAAGGTACTCGCGGTAGAGGCCGCGGAGAGGGGTCGACCACGGCGCCGCCCACGGCTCCTGCCAGTGCCCCTCCCGGCCCTCCAGGGCGGCGTGGTGCGGGTAGACCTTGCGCCCGCGCAGGGTCCGGCGCGCCTGGTCCTCCCCCTCCTTCGCGTCGTAGCCGGCCTCGGCGTCGCCGCGACCGTTGCGCTGGGCCCTCGAGCGGCCCTGGACCAGGTCCCCCAGGTAGAAGCGGACCTGGTTGGGCTTGGGCGAGCTGAGGATGGCCAGGGGCACCGGCTCGGGGAAGGTGACCGCCGCCCCCTCCAGCCAGCGCACCGGCCCCAGCCGGAGCTGGCCACGATGGGCGGCCTCGGCCTCGCGCTCGCTCCTGGACTCGGCCACCCAGCCGAAGACCCGGTCGGCCGGTGAGAGCTTCTCCAGCCGGGCGGCGGGTAGAAGGGAGGGGAGGGGCGCCTCGAGCAGGTCGCGAGGCGAGCGCCGGCTGAGCTGGCCGCCGACCTTGAGGGGCTCCCGTCCCCAGAAGACGCCGAGGCGAGAGTTGGTGATGGCCTCGTAGGCGCTGCGTAGCATGCCTTTGAGAGAACTCGGGGCCAGGTAGGGGCGGCCGGCGGCGTCGAGACGGACCGGGTAGGTCTGGTGCCCGGACCGGTCGCGGGTGGCTCGGGCCGGGTCCAGCAGGAGGAGGGGGGTGTGCACGCTCAGGAGCACGTGCAGCCGCCCGTTCCAGGCCTCGGGGACGTGGCGGGCGTGACCCAGCGGCGGTCGGTCGCCCAGGGGGCTTCCCCCCAGCCGGGAGCGGTCGACCAAGGGGATGAAGGTGTAGGGGTTGTGGAAGCCCTGGCTCATGCCTCACCTCCTCGGTCCGGCTCCGGGGCGGGGGCCAGCTCCAGCAAGCGCTCCTCGCGCACGAAGGCGTTCCCGTGCTCTGGGTCCACGGCCACGTACTCCACCGCCCGAAGCAGGAGGCGTCGGGCGGCGGCGGCGATGGGCACCTCGATCGCCCCCGTCCGGCCCGAGACGAGGCGGGACCAGCCCGTTCCCGCCGGCCCTTGCCGCTCCCCCAGCAGGAGGTAGGTGATCGGCTCCATGGGCTCGGCCTCCAGCACGACCCGCTCCCAGCCGGGGAGGCCGGCGCCGGGCTCGGAGAGGAGCAGGGCGCTTCCCCCCGCCTCGCTCCAGGTCCAGCGCAGCTCGCGCTCGGGGGTGAAGACGCGGGCGTCGAAGATCCCCTCCAGGTCGAGCGCCTGGCCCCGGGCGTCGGTGGGCCACGGCGCCTTCGAGGCGCGCCCCTCGATCCACCCCACGGTGTAGCGATCGGGCGCGGCCAGCAGGGCCACCGCCCCGACCAGCCCGGCCGCGGCGTGGACCTCGGCCAGGGCCGCCTCCAGGCCCAGGCCGACCCGCGACTCGTAGACCAGGGTCATGGTGCCTTCCTCCCGTCGGTGGGCGCGCCCGGGGGCGGCGAGGCGGGCCTCCCGTGGGCCGCAAGCCAGCTTCCCCAGGTGTCGCGCAACGCGGCCAGCTCGGCCGGCCTGGCCGATCCGAGGGCGGCGAGCAGGCCCCGGCCGCCGATCGAGTGGCGGCCGGCGAGCCAGCCCAGCGACGTCGCGCCTTGAACCTCGATCTCCATCGTCTCCACCTCCAGGTCGCCCAGGCCGCGGTTGGTGGCGAACCCCAGGGGCAGCTCGCCCCGGGCCAGGTCGTCCAGCACCAGCAGCAGCAGGGCGAGGGCTGGCCGGTGCAGCTCGGCCGGCAGGCGCTCGAGGTGGACGACGATCTCGATCGGGCCCCACCCCACCCCGTGCGGCTCCAGGAGCGAGAAGAGCCGCTCCTCCGCCGCCCCGCCCGTCCAGCGATCGATGGCCACATGGATCGCCGGGTCCCAGGCCCGGAGCAGGGGCGACCGGTCGAGGACCTCGCGCAGGCTGGGCTCGGCGCCGGGCTGCGCTTGCCGGTCCCCCTCCCCGGCCGTCCCGAGGTCGGCCTGCCCCAGGCGGCGGGCCGACTCGACCTGGGCCCAGAGGTCAGCCTCCACCCGGCTTCGGGAGAGGCAGTCGGCGACCCAGACCGCGGCCAGGCCCGGCTGGGGCGTCGCCCCCGCCTCGTGGCCGGCGGGCTGGTCCGTGGGCGCGCTCCCGAACATCCAGCCGATCAGCCGGTGGGGGAGGAGCTGGCCGGGCAGGTCGGCCGGCGCCGGCCTTGCCTCGAGCAGGGTGCGGAGGATGCGCTCGGCCCGGGCGCGCAGGGCACCCTTGATCGAGGAGCCAGGCAGCAGCAGCGCCCGCGTGCCGTCCACGGCCGCGGTCAGGGGCAGGGAGTCGACGCTCAGGCCGTCGGCGCCGGCTCGGACCATGAGCGGACCCAGGGGCCGCCAGTGGAGCCGGAGGCGAAGCTCGGCCGGCTCCGCCAGCCGGACCTCCGTCGTCTCCGGCACCTCCTCTCCCTGGCCCCGCTCGCCCTCTGAGGGCTTGCGCCGCACCCGCCGGCGCAGGGCGGCCAGCATCTCCTCCCGGGTGCCCAGCCGCTCGCGGAGGAGCCGGTCCGACCCCTCGACCAGCTCCAGGCGGCCCAGCCCCCGGGAGCGGGCGGCCCCGAGCCAGAGCCGGCCCGTGCGCAGCCCGGCCCGGATCTCCTGGAGGAGGGCCAGCGCCTCTGCCTCGTGCGCTGGCTCCACCGCGCAGCCCAGCCGGAGCGCGAGCGTGGTGCCCGCGGGCACCACGGCCCGCTCGTACTTGAAGCCCCGGGCCGCCGCCCCCGTCCGCCGGTCGATGGCGATCCCGTCCCGGATCTCCTCCATCATCGCCTCCTGGGGCAGCTCCAGGGCGGCGTCCTCGACCCAGATCCGGCTCGCCCAGCCCTGGGCGGCGTCGTCAGGCGACTGCCAGCCCCAGAGCCGCCGTTCTCGATCCTGGTCGCCCTTGAGCAGGCTCCAGGCCCGGAGGGCGCCGGCGAGGCTGGTCCCGGGGACGTAGGGGCGGCCGCGGCCATCCCGAGCCACGGCCAGGTCCACCCCTCGCTCCTCTGCACCGGAGCCGACCGCCAGGGCGGTGACCACGCGCAGGCGGGCGCTCAGCTCGTAGCGGCAGGAGATGGGTCGGGCCATCAGCGCTCTCCTCCCTGGCGCCGGGCCGCCTCGTCGATCAGCAGCACCAACGCCTCCTCCCACAGCTCCTGGCGGAGGCGGGCGGCACCGTCGGGGGTGAGCGTCGGCCAGCCCCCCGCCTCCAGCAGCCGCCAGACCTCCTCCGGGTTGGTGAAGAGCCGCCGCAGCTCGCCGATCGCGTCGATGCCCCAGCGTCTCGCCCGGCGCTCGACCGCGGCCAGGGCCTCGAGCCGCTCGACGCGGTCCCGGCTCCGGACCATGGCCCGCAGCGTCCCCAGCTGGCTCGAGGTGAGGCCTGGGCCCCAGCCGAGCCGCCGGGAGCGGAACTCGTCCTCGGCCCCCCGGTCGATGGCCGCGGCCTGGATCTGCGAGCGCCAGGCGGCTCGCTCCACCACCTCGGCGAACTCCCGGTCGGCCTCGTCCAGCGGGCCGGGCGATGCCGGGGCGTCCTGACGCGGATCGCGGGGTGGACGGTAGCTCACGGTGGGGGCGAAGAGGAGGGGGTCGTTGAGGGCGAGGTCGCCGAACCCCTCCGCCCGCCGGAGCCCGACGCCGGCGGCCAGGCACCGTGCCGCCGCCTCAGGGTGAAGGGTGCCCTCGACCCAAAAGCTCACCACCGAGCCGGCGGCGATCGTCACCAGCGAGGGGCGGGGCAGCCCCCAGCGCTCCTGCCAGGCGTCGTGGCGGCGGACGCGCAGGCCGAGCGGGCCCTCGTCCACGCTCAGCCTCACCCCCAGCTGGCGGCCGAGCTCCTCCCCCAGGCGCTCGGCCGAGGTCCCGCCCAGGCGAGGGTCGCGCAGGCCGCCCTCCTCCAGGAGGACGTCGGAGAGGCACCAGACCCGGAGCCTCCCGTCGCGGGGGCGGAGGCCGAGCTCGAGCCGACGGGGCGGCGCGACCTCGACCCGGACCCGACCGAAGTCGTCCTTGCGGGACCCGCCCAGGCGGCGCTCGCCGGCCAGGTGCCGCCACCAGTCACCCAGGTCCTGAGCCAGGCCGGAGCGCAGCCGCACCGCCGCCGCCAGCCGGCTGCCGGCCTCGATCGCCTGGTAGCCGTAGATGCCGCCCGGCCCGGCCGGCCGCTGCTGGGCGTCGGCGATGGTGTTGTGGACGTGGACGGCGCTGGCGGCGCGGCGGTAGGCGATCTCCTCGTCCCCCTCCCTCCAGGGTCCCACGTAGCCGGACCGTACCGGCTTGAGGCCCGGCTCGACCGCCCCCGCTCCGTGGAAGCTGCCCCGAGGGCCGGCCCCCTTGCGCTGGCGAAGGACGAAGGGGACCGGCCGGCCCCGGGCCCCCTCCAGCTCGGGGTAGGCGGGCAGCACCCGGAGGTCGCCGCGGGCGATGGCCTCCCGGGGGTCGAACCCGGCCGCGATCACGGCCGCCTCGACCAGGGGGAGGAGCAGGCGGCCGGGCAGGTGGTCGAGCCCCTCGACCACGTTGCCCAGCACCCGGCTCTGGGCCAGCACCGGGTCGAGCAGCTCCAGGCGGAGCTGGAGCTCGACCCACCCCTCGCCCTCGCAGGATGGCCGCCGCAGCCCGGCCCTCGGCCGCGACCCCGGGAGCGCGGGCTCGGGGGCCCGGGGCCGCGCCTCCAGGTGCTTGATCAGGGCCAGCTCCTCCTCCGGGCCGAGGCCCTCGATCGACCAGCGGCACCGTCCCGCCCCGCGCCGGCGGCTGCCGCCCAGGTGGTCGACCAGCCGCAGGCCCGCCACCAACAGCGCCCAGGCGGCCAGGGCCAGCTCCTCGCCGGGCAGCCGGTCGAGGTCGAGACGGCAGCCCGGGGCCCGGAGCCGACAGCCGCCCCGCGCCATCTCGGTGAAGCGCAGGTGGCGGTCCAGGGCCCGGCCGGAGGCGGGGTCGATGCGCACCCCGGGACGGACGAAGGTCAGGGCCTCGCGCAGGGGGCTGCGGTCGGGCGCGGTCAAGGCCGCCCGCAGCTCCGGGCTGAGACGCGCCGGTCGCACGGAGAGAGCGGCGGGGCGGGGTCCTTGGAGCCGGCGCTCGCCCTCGCTCCCGGCCGCCCCCGGCTGGCTCCCGAAGACCGCCTCCACCAGGGCGGTCCAGCCCGAGCCCCCCTGGTCCAGCGAGGCGGCGACCTGCTCGCAGGCGTCGCGCCAGATGCCGGTCAGGGTCTTGGCCGGGAGGTAGGGGAGCCCGTCCTGGTCGCGCGCCACCAGGCGGTTGACGGCCCCGGGCCGGCCGACCCCGGCGCCCACGTGCCAGTCCGACCCCATGGTCACCACCAGGGTGAACTCGGGCCGCGCCCGTGGCGCGCTCATGGTCGTTCCTCCAGCTCGCCGTCCCAGAGGCCGGCCAGGTCGAGGGCGTCGAGAAGGGCGGTGGCGTACGCTGGCTCCGCCTCGGGCCCGGCCTTGTCGGTCGGTTCGGGGAGGGCGCGTACCAGCGAGCGCCCGTCGCCGGCGGCCAGCAGCTCTGGCCACAGGCTCGCGTTGGGCTGGGCGCGGCGGGCCCGGCCCAGCTCGGCGTCGGCCCGCCCCCGTCCCTCGGCCAGGGCCGCCCGCAGGCGATGGGCCAGGCTGGAGGAGACCAGCGGCCGGCCGTCCTCGCGCTGGCGCAGGACCCGCACCACCCGACCCAGCTGCTCCAGCGGGTGCATCGCTGCGAGGTCGTCGCCCGTGGTCGGGCCGAGGACGTAGGGGCCGCCCCAGAGCGCGACCGGGGCCGGCCCGTGGGAGCGGCGGCGACGACGGATCCGGTCCAGGTCGGCGTCGGTGGTGTCGAGGTGGAGGTGGACGTCGAGGGCGGAGCGGCCGGGGGCGTGGTGCTTGACCAGCTTGGCGCTCTCGGCCAGCTGCTCGGCCAGCTCGTAGGCGGCGTGGAAGGGGTAGTGGGGCTTGATCAGCGCCACCCCGGCCGAGGCGGTCAGCCGGGGCACCTCGACCGCCTGCAGCAGCTCGCCCAGCTCCTCCTCGCTCTTGGCCTCGAAGCCCCGGAGGTAGGCGATGGTGAAGGCCATGGCCAGGGAGCCCTCGCAGACCACGGTCAGGTCGTCGCCGCCCACGACCAGGGGGACGACGAGGAACTCGCTGCCCTTCTCGTGCTCGCGCTCCCAGGCCGCCACCGCCGCCCTCAGGGCGCGGTCGAAGGCCCGGACCGCGACCCGCTCCAGCCCGGTCGAGACCCAGCGGACGGCCTCCACCCGGTCGCGGCCCAGCTGCGCCTGGCCGAGACGACCGAGCAGCGCCCCCAGCCCGTTGCCGTCGATGTGGATCACCGCCAGCCAGCGCTCCTCGGCCTGCTCGAGCCCCCGCTCCAGCTCGGCCAGCGAGCGAGCCAAACGATCTCGATGCTCGATCCAGCTCTCCGCTCGGAGGCGAGAGAGGGTCAGCCTCGAGGCGGCCAGCTTGGCCCGGGCCACCGCCGACAGCGGCTCGGGCGGCTCTGTGCCGAAGGGGACGTCGTAGCTGGCGGCGGGCAGCCCGGTGGTCCGGCACCGCTCCACGATCGGGAGCTGGCGGAAGCGGGCCTCGGGGGCGGGCAGGCGGGAGCGGACCCGGCCCAGCTCGGTGTTGGCGTTCTGGAAGGCGTCCTGGAACCCCTGTCGATCCCTCATCTCGACCACCGCCCCGGCCACGGCCAGGCCCGGCGCCTCGCGGAGCGCTCGCCGGGTCACCGCCTCGACGAGACAGCGGCCGAGCTGGAGATCCTGCGTCAGCAGGCAGGCCGAGCCGGAGGTGGCGGTCACCACCTCGACCCGGTTGCCTCCTGCGCCCAGATGGGGGTTGAGGGCCCGGTCGCGCAGGCGCCGGGTTCGGTCCTCGACCGAGGGCGCCCAGAGCCTCCGACCGGTGGCCTTCTCCTTCACCGCCTCCAGCACCCACTGGCTGCACGAGCGCAGCACCAGCTCGGAGGCGCCCACGTTCTGGCGCAGCCGGTTGCTGGCGAAGATGTAGGCCTGGTTGCCGGAGGTCTCGATCCGGACCAGGGCGGGCTTCGTGCTGCTCACATCGAGATATGGTCGCCAGGCGGCCTCGTGTGACGCGCTCGGGCCAACGTCGTCCCGGTCGCAGGGCGGGGCTCGCGTCACGCGGCCGGGCTTGGCGACCAGTAGTGGGTGAGATGAGTGCAACCGAACCTGGGCTCCACGTCCACCGGCAGGCCGGGGCCGACCGGCAGCTCGAGGCGGGCCTGCCGCCGAGAGGGGGAGAGATCGAGACCTTGCGGCGCTGCTGGCGCTCGCTGGGGGTGCGCCGCCTGGCTCTGGAGTGGGAGCTGGGCGGCCCGACCCGGTTGCGGCCCGGCCTGGCCGGGGAGCTGCGCAGCGCCCTGGGCCCGGCCCTGCGCCTGATGGGCGCCCACGAGGCCTTCGCCGCCGTGCACGGGGCCGAGGGCGTCCCCGCCTTCTGGTTCGTGGGCTGGGACTGTCCAGAGGGGCCGGTGACCACGGTTCGGGCCGAGGCCCGTTGCCTGGGGGCGCTGGCCAGGGCCTGGCCGGAGCTGGCCGCGGCCCTGGGACGTCTGCGCCTGACCGCGGTCGGTGGGGGGCTGGTGGGCACCCGACACCTGCGGCTCCGCTGGCTGCCCGAGGGCCGGGAGGACCTGGGCTTCGGCCCTGCGGTGCCGGAGCCGGAGCTGGGGCAGCGCGGGGGGGCCTGCCTGGTGGAGGCGATGGCCCCGCTCTGCGTCCGCAGCCGGGGGCGGATCCTCCGAGAGCCGCCGCCGCCCGAGGTCCTCGTCCGCTCGGCCGGGGAGCGGCTGCGCCAGCTCTGCGAGCGCTGGGGCGAGGAGGGCGACCTGCCCGCGGTGGTGGGGCGGGCCGTCCGGGAGGCCCGCCAGGCCCGGTTCTCATGGGCCCGGTTGCACGTGGCAGGAGGGAACCGCCGCTCCAGCCGGACCGACCAGGAGCAGCGGCTGGTGGGGGTGCGCGGGGTGATGGCCTACGAGGGGATGTCGCCCCTGGCCATGGACCTGCTGATCCTGGGCGCGGAGCTGGGGGTGGGCAAGGACACCGCCTTCGGCTGCGGCACCATCCGGGTCTTCCGGGCGACCGGCTGAGCGTGGTGGGCGTGGTCCCAGACGGCCGGGGCTGGGTGTCCGCCGCCACCGGCGGCACCTCGGGCGGTGGCGCGCTCGGCTGGGGCGGGAGCCGTTGGGCCGGTCCATGCCGGTGCGGGCGGGATCGCCCGGGCGGTCTGGCCATGCCGCGGCCCGATGGCCATGCCCGCTCGTGGGGTGGGACCGTCCGCCTCTTCCCCCTCCGCCTGGTTGCCTCCGTGGCGGTGCCGCCCCTCGACCTCAGGATGGGGCATCAGGCTCGGCCATGCGTCGGGGCTCGCCAGGGGGCTGGCAGATGAAGGCCAGGCTGGCCCTCCAGGGCGTGGCGCGGCTGGAGGGGGAGAGCCGAGGTTGCCTCCTGGGGGCACGGCGAGCGCTGCGCGCACGGTGCGAAGGAGGAGGTGCCCAGGACCGTCTCCTCCGATGTCCGCCCCTCCCGCCGGCGGCCCCGGAGGCGGGCGTGGTGGCGCCACCGCCCCTGGGGCAGGTGCCGGACCCGTCTGCCCGTCCGCTCGGCAGATGGCGGGGCGGGCCGAGCCGGTTCCCCGACCCCGATGGCATGGCCTCGTCGAGGCCATCCACGGCGATCACCGAGCTTCTCCTCCGACCTCAGCCGGCCAGCCACGCCCCGCAGCCGCCGCCTCAGGCGGTCGGGGCGGAAGGCAGCCTTGAGCGGCACCACCCTCAGGGCCTGGAGCCCAACCCGCGTGAGCCTCGGCCAGGGGCCGGTGGCCACCTGCTGAGACGGCCGCGCGATCGCCGGTGTCGAGCGGTCGATGGATGACGTTCCCACCAGCCGGACCCCTCGTCGGTCGACCCATGCCCCTCGACGACAGCTCATCACCCCCGGCGTGGCCCGCCCCGACGGCGGCACGGCTCGCTCCCGTCGTCGGTGTCGACGATCTGGATCATGACGTCTCGCCCGGTCGCGGTCCCATCGCAGCTGGGCGGGATGACCACAGCGCCGTCCGCGGGGAGGATCCCGTTCTCCCGGCCTTGTCCGGCATCCTCCCCAGCGCTCGCCGCCACCGCCCATCGTTCCTTAGGACCCCCTTCGTGGGGGTGGAGATCGTCATCGACCCCGGAGGGGCACCAGCAACCTCCAGCCCTGGGCCGTCAGCGCGGCCTCCACGGACTCAGCCCCGAACCGCGTGAACCAATCCCGTGCTCGACCGCGGTCGTGGTCACCGACGGCCCCCGTTCAGCGCCGAACCGACCTCGCTCCCCACCCGCCCCACCGCGAGCCGTTGCTCGGCAGCCCAGGCGCTCCCCCGCGCCACCTGCGATCCAGGTCGGCCGCCTGGTCGGCCAAAGCAACGCGGGCGACGCCGCCCGCCGGGGTCGGTGGGGGCGTGTCCACGAGGATC
>Ga0209061_1004658_pt1 | contig 12924 bp, 9 predicted proteins | sample Coa_R1_10_FD_187157 | JGI IMG/M metagenome (GOLD analysis project Ga0209061, IMG submission 187157) | Surface soil microbial communities from Centralia Pennsylvania, which are recovering from an underground coalmine fire - Coalmine... | ecosystem: Environmental > Terrestrial > Soil > Unclassified...
TAGTTGGCGGGCGTCGGGCTGATAATATCACCAACACGCACCTGTACCTGAAGGTAGTGATAAGCCGGGCGGTGATAGTGCGCGAAAAGCATCAAGGCGTGCTGCATGATCACATCAGCTTCATCGGTATGGCGTGTCAGCACCATCTGGCCGCCGATGGCCTCCTCAGCGGCAGTTACAGCAATTTCCTCACCATTTTCATCAAGGACCAGTTTACGTGTTTCGCGTGCCGGGCGGTTGGGCCAGAGCATCAGAGCAATCACGCGACCTTTCAGGCGTTGTTCGCGCAGGCGATCACTCAAGTAGTCGGCGAGCCGGCGGATTGCCTCGCAAGCGTCGTCGGCATCAGCGGCGTGCTGAAAACGCACACGTGCATTCTGGCTGAGTGGAGGCGCATCGGGTACAACCAGGCTGGTATCTTCTCCACAACTGAGGTCATAAATCCAGCTTCCCAGCCTGCCCAGGCGCCGCCTGAGTCCCGTTTCATCCAGCAACGAGACCTGGGCAAAGGTCGTGATGCCAAAATCTTTAAAATGGGAGACGGCTTCAGCTATGGCTACGGCGTCCACCTGTTCGCTGCGTCCCTCAACGTCGGATGGGCGCGGGGTAGCGGAGTCGTGCTCCTCAAGCTCCGGCTGATTTGCATCTGCGGGGACTCCGGCGGCCCGCACCTGAAGCAACATGGAAAGTGGCAGGGTCTGGACAAAAGATGCCTCGCGCCCGGCAGGTATATAGAGCACTCCCTGGCGGCCATCTTTGCGGCTCATCAGGGCCGCGAGTTCAGCAATGGCTTTGCCATTGGCGATGCCGATAAGCGCAACCAGGCCCAGTTTGCTAAGTTCCGTGCAGAGACGTTCACCCAGCTCAACCGGAGAAGCAAAGTCCAGCTCGCAGCCACGCAAATCGATATAGGCGTCGGCAAAAGGGATTGATTCAATGATGCGCGAGTATGCTCGGTAACACTCCTTTACCTGTTGCAAAACCGGCTGATAGCGCTCGTAAGAGGCCGGAAGAAAGCGCGCGCGCGGTGCCAGGCGGTGAGCACGCCGTAAGGGCATACCGGGGCTGACGCCCAGCCTCTGAGCCGTGTGTGAAACGTCGAGCACCCTTCCCGGCTCGTTAGGCCGGCCGGTGCCAGTGCCTACAATAAATGCCTGCCCACGCAGTGAGGGATCAAAAGCCTCTTCAAGGGTGCAGTAAAAATGGCGAATGCGCACATGCATGACGCCCTGACGAAGACGCGCCCGCTCGGCAGCGCGCGCCGCAGCCAGAATTGCGGAGTTTGGCTCAGGTACGGAAGGCGCTGCATTTGCGGGCCGTCCCTGGCTCTGTGTCTCTGGACGGGCCATGCCAGGAAGGCCACCGACCGCCGGGTTCGCATTCGGTTCTTGCATAGGTGCTTTCTGGTCGATCTTACTACACATATATTCTTTGCTCTCCCAATTATAGCCCAAAAGTCGATAGTGCTGCGATACTACTTCCGCCTCTCTCTGAATGGCTTCTGGATCATTCTTGAAATAAAGTGGCTGCGTGTAGTGTTTCTCTATCAGAGGTGACTACATTTTAACGGCTATGAACATCGATAGGATTCTCCGATACCCTCCCTTCGCGATGCGTAGCAGCACACGGCGATGTGCAGAGCAATATATCTTATTCAATGGAGATGAAAGAACCAGGAAGGGATAAAAACGTATGACAATGTCGAAGCGGTGTATTCCATATACGCCTCGCACACGCGAGGTCAAGGAAAGTGTCTTCTCTCTCATCACTACCGGCGGCGTTCACTTACGCGACCAGGAACCTTTCGACGTCGAGGGGGATAATAGCTGGCGCCTTATTCCCGGCGACGTAGAGATCTCACAGTTGCTGATTACTCATGACCATTACGATCATCGTGATGCCGACCGGGACATCAATTGTGTTTTTCCCATCGAGCGCCTGCGTGAACTGGCGTCTGAGGGGATCATCGCGGGCGTAAGTGATAAGCACCTGGGCTTTATGGGCTACACCCAGAATTTTCGTGATCTCTATGAACGTGCGGCTCCTGAGATAGCCAGGGTCATTCTGCGCTCGCAAGCCGATGGAGTGATTCTAACTGCTGGCTGCCCTCTCTGCCATAGAGTGGCGGTCATTATTCAGCGTGAAGTCGAAATGGCCGGTATTCCTACCGTCATGATTACAGTAGCGCCAGAACAGTCGATGCAGGCCGGACCACCGCGTATTATCGCCCCTCATCACTTTCGCCTGGGCCACTCGCTTGGCGGGCCTTTCCAGAAGGATGTCCAGCGCCGTGTCTTGCTGGATGCTCTCAAGCGTTGGGAGACACGCGAGGAGCCTGGGCGCCTCTGGGATATTGCCTATCCTGAATACGATACGAGTAGCTGGCAGCCTATTGAATTGCAGGAAGTATAGAACAGGAAAAAAGGCGCAATTCCGCGCCTTTTTTCCTCGCAACACACTACAATTCGGCGTGATTCCGCCACGTGAATATTCGTTTTTCAAGCGGATCTTGACGGCTGGAGATAGGCAAAGAACGTACTAAAAACCGTTCCTACCTCCACCACATCCATGATATTGATAAGATACAGGATGTTCCAGCGCGTTAATCAGCGCGTAGTAAGCGGGCTTGGGATCAAGATTCTCGTCATAGATATCGGCTGCACCCTGACCTGTGAAGAAGCCGGGTACCCAGGAATATTTATCCGTGTATTCCCAGACGGTGAAGTCAACGCACCGGCGCACTGCAATGCAGTCCTGCAGCACCTGAGCGTACCAGCTCGCCTGCTCGGCCAAGAGAGCTGGCGTGGCAGGCAGAATCATGCGAACGTCCATCTCTGTGATATCGACATCGAGCCCAAGATCCGCAAAGCGCTGGAGATTGGCTTGCATCGATGGCAGGCCATACTGTAGCCCAAGATGCGTCTCGAAGCCAACACCGTCAATTGGCACGTGCTGCGCCAGGAGGCTTTTCACCAGCGCGTACATGCCGTCGCTCTTCGCGTTTTCTCCTTCGATGTTATAGTCGTTGATGAACAACTTGGCGTGGGGATCGGCCTCGTGTGCCCATCTCAACGCGTCGGCGATGTAATTGGGGCCGAGCGCTTGCTCCCAGATATCAGAGACCAGTGTACCATCCGAATTCAGCGGCTCGTTGACTACATCCCACTGCCAGATTTTGCCGCGGAAATGCCCGACCTCTGTAAAGATATGTTGTTTGAGGATCTCCGCAAGCTGCGCGTTGGTGAAAGAACCACTGGTCAGCCAGTTAGGCAGCTGGCTATTCCAGACGAGATTGTGACCGCGAACGAGCATATGGTGCTCCTCCGCAAACCGTACCTCATCGTCAGCCGGCCCCCAGGTGTAGACTCCCTGCTGAGGTTCTACGGAAGCCCACTTCATCTCGTTCTCCGGCGTAATCGCGGAGAACTGCTGCCCAAGAATCTGTGCATATTCAGCGTCAGAGTTGAGCGCTGAGTCGTTGACAGCGCTGCCCACGTGAATGCCCAGCCTGGCAGCTAGCTGACGCAGGGTGACATCGTGGTCGTCGCTGGCGCGATTGGCGCTGGTACTACCGGCAAACGCGAACTGCGACGACATCAGTAAAAGGGCGAGCGCAGCCATCACCGAGGCTGTCAGTAACCTGGCAATGCGGCTGGCCGTTTGCAGGGAATTCTTTCTTTGAATTCTCACTCCTTGTCTTCCTTTCTGCCCATCCATACAGTGGGTGGGCTGTGTCATAGGAGACGATCATTGGTTAACTACTAGTACCGTCCTGCCGTCAAGAATCCTCTTTGGATGTATTGTCAACCGATCTATCTATAGCTCCGGGTCTGCGAGCCAGCACCAGTATGCCTGCTTGCTCTGGCGCGCAGCGAGGAGCACCTGCATTTTCTCTTCCTGATGTATCCAGGCTTCAAAAACTTCTTGTGAACAGAGCAGCAGCCCGGCCGGTGGTGCAATCGTTTCTGCGAGACCTTGCCACAATACCGCGAGGGTCTCTTTAGAAAGCCCGGCTGTGGCGTTCTGCATGTCCAGCGCCTCGAAGGTCGTGACCTTGCGTATCCGGCCGCTTTCGCAGACGAGAATCAGCCCGATGAGCCACTGCTTCTCCGCGAAAACGCCTAGAGCCAGACTCGCTGGCGAGAATGGCAGGCTGTTTACAAGGTCTTTGAGGTAGTGATACGTCCAGCCGTGCCAGTGCCCCGGATGCGCAGGAAGGCAGACATATCCGAGCGGATCATCCCAGAGCAACTGATAGACCCGATGATAATATTGGTCAAGCGTGCGTTCACGTTGAGGTCCGTATTGAACCGCTCGCGCTACCAGGGCAAGGTGTACTTTATCGATTACATGCACACGCTGCCACTCGCCGCGCGCGTACAGGTGTCGAGCGCATTCTCGCGGGTCCTCGATCCGTCCAAGCGCAAGGTCGTCTCGTACGCCGGTTTCTGAGTCCACGACGCGCAGAACCACGCCGCGCTCGTGCAAGACGAAAAGGCCGTGCTCACCCGGTTGAGCGGCGCGAATATACTGCCCAGGATCAAAGAAGCGACCTATCTGACGCCAGGTTGCCGGGTCCAGGTCCACAACTTGCCACTGTGGGTCAATCATGCAACACCTCCCAGATCTGCACCGTGTAGGGTTCCAGTTGCAAAGCAATAGTTCCTTCTCCTGAGCGGTTACACTCCTCTTTCCACACCTTTCTCAAGCGGCGTTTGCCTGGGAAGCGTATCACTGTTTCTCGTTGGAGCTCGCCAGGATTGGCGACAAAGAGTAACCTGTGCTCTTTATTTTTGTGTAAGGTCAATTGGATCTGTGGATCATCGCATTGGTATTCGCCGGGCTGTACCAGTGCATCTACTGTCGCTGGTACCTCTTGCTGGCTTACCCACCAGATGCTTCCCAGGCCAACCTCCGTTTTGCCGGGCGCTTCGATAAACTTTTTCAAAACCTCACAAGGTTGCAGGGCAGGATCAAGATAGGGAATTCCAGGGCCGAGAATAAGTTGCCCTCCTTGTTCAGCATATGCAAGTAAATTGGCCTGGTCGTCTTTGCTCATAAAGTCAACTGTTGGTACAAAAACGAGGGGATAACGGCGCAGGCGCGCCGGGTCCATGTGGGTATCGGAAAGATCATAATCTTGATGGCGCGAGTCCAGAGTGCTGATCACCGTTCCCAGCCAGTTGTCATAACGGCGATCATCGGCTTCGCGTGCGACGTCCCATTGGAAGCCGAGATCAAGATCAACGGTAAAAAGTTCTCTGGGAAAGCCATAGAGATCAGCATGGGCAAAGTGCAGCGTGGAAGCCAGTGCTGCGTAGCGCCCCAGATCAAAATTTAAAAGGACGAGCACTTCCGGCGAGCGGCGCATCGACCACAGCTGATATTGCTGTGCGAACGCAAGCAAACATTTATAGAAAGCTGCATATTCAGACCGGAATGCCCCGTGCCTGGTAATTGGGCTGCCCTGCCAGCGCTCGCGCTCAACCAGCATATAGAAATTGAGCGCCTTCAGTCCATACATGAGTGCCAGCAGCGTAATAAATTCTTGCTCAGCGGGCGTGGGGGTAAGCCCGTGATGGCTCCAAATGCCGCTGCCAAACTCTGGCACAAAGGGCAATTGCGTCGTGCCAACCAGGTAACGAATATACTGGGTCGTTGCACGGTGGCTTTCCTTGTTCCGATAGAGATTCATGCCCACCCAGTCAATATCAGGCTCTCTTTCCAGGTTTGCAACGTCGAGCGGCGTGCGGAACTGGAAGGCGACATCATGAAAGATCGGTACGCCTTGAATGCCGTGCGCGCGCAGCATCCGCGCGATCCGCGCTATGCTCCAGCGAATCTGGTATTCTTTGTACATTACCCAGTCCACGTGCCAGGCCATATCTGCCCGCTGCCGAACCTGGCAATCGCGCGGTGGCTCGACGGCTTCAAAGAGATGATACGTACTCTGATAGGCCGCGTTAAGCGCGTCGATAGATGAGTAGCGCTCCTTTAAAAAGGCCCGATAGAGGGCGAGTGAGGCGTCGCTGTAGTCGGTGGCGTAGGCGCGGTCGTGAAAAAGGTAGCATGTCTCGTTGTCGCTTTGCACTCCCACAATGCAACCGGTGGGGGCGAGGTGACGCACGATGATTGGGCAGACCGCTGCAAACCACTGTTCGACATATGCGTAAAAGGTCTCGCTGGCATACGATGGCACGGGGAACTGATGTGGCGGATGCAATCCCCAGGCCGCGTCGAGGTGAAGGCTCCCTACGGCTGTCCGTGCCTGCACTGCTGGATCGAGCAATACCCATTCCGGGAAACCAAACCACGTGAGCTCCGCGTTGATCAGCGGTCCTGGACGTACCAGCAGCCAGATGCCGCGTTCCTCGCACAGACGCATGAATGCCTCCACGTCTTTGCGGGAATCAGTTGTTCCCCAATCGAAAGAACCCGGCTCGATCTCATGAACAGACCAGGGGATATAGGTTTCGATCATGCCAAACCCTAGTTCTTGCACACGGTCCAGGATTTGAGGCCACAGCTCCCTTTCCAGGCGCCAGTAGTGAATGGCGCCAGAATAGACCGGAACCTCCTGTCCTGAGATAGAGAGTCCCCTCTCGGTGAGTTGAACAGCCACGATACATTACCTTTCCACAGTACGAGGACATCATGCATGACAAAATGACCACATGACAGGACGAATAGGACAAAACTGCCCACCAGGACGAAATGGCCCGCCAAAACACCTCCTTTCGCATTACCTGGAAGGGGGGGTGCGCGGAACCTGACATGACTCGCGGATAATAAGCTCGGTCGGCAGCTCAATGCGCTCTACTTCAGCCAGAGGATTCGCGATGTATTTCAAGAGCAGCCTGGCTGCACTACGTCCCATCTCTTCCAATGGCTGGCGTACAGTAGAGAGAGTAGGATGGACATGCGCTGCCTGTGGAATGTCATCGAAGCCGATAATCGAGAGATCCATAGGCAGGTGCAGGCCGCGCTCGCGTGCTGCCTCCATCGCTCCAAAAGCCATGACGTCATTCGAGACAAAGAGAGCTGTGGGCGGAGTAGGAAGGCTCAGGAGTTGCTGCGCGCAGTGGTACCCCTGCGGTTGTAAGAAATCACCTTCGCGCACCAGCTCTGGATCAAATGGCAGGCTGTGATCTTTGAGCGCGTCCTTGTAGCCGGCCAGACGCTCTTGCGCGCACCCAAATTCCATTGTGCCGGTGATGAAGCCGATCCGGCTATGCCCGATTTTGATAAGATAAGTTGTTGCGTCGTATGCCCCCTTCCTGTTCGTCGTAATCACAGAAGGAACCTGTTGATTGTAGCCCTGATAATCAACCAGGACATGCGGGAACCGGCGCTGGTGCAGGGTTTCCAGATACGCCTTTTCGTTGCGGGGCAGAATGAGGAGCAATCCATCGGCGAAGTTGCGCGTCAGCTTGGTCACATAGGCCGACTCTTTCGTTTTTCGCCGGTGTGTCGTGTACAACATCAAATTATAGTTATTGGCATCCAGTACTTCGTCGATCCCGCGAATGATTTCACCCATATAGCTGGTGTTGAGATGGTCAACTAGCAGGCCGACGACATGCGAAGATCCTCCAGCCAGGCTGCGAGCGGGAACATTGCCTACGTAGCCAAGCTGTGCCATCGTGCGCAAGACACGCTCGCGCGTCTCTGGATGCACATTGCTTTTATTGTTGACGACACGTGATACAGTTGAGTAAGACACGCCAGCCTCGTCGGCGACGTCGAAAATAGTGATATCTCGCGCAAGCCCACCCTTGCTATTGCCTGTTTTCCGGTTCAAGTCGTTGCTCCTCGTTTGTCCTGGATATGCAAGCGCTTGCATAATCCTTTCCTAATACATACCATATCTTTTTCGTTGCTGTCAAGTGGTGATACCTGAGCTTTGAGTGAGGAGAAAAATCGGATGAGGATTGACAAGCAAAAATTTGCGTGTTATACCTTGTAAAAGTGAAGCAAGCGCTTGCATACGATAATTTTCTACAAATGCGATCTGTAATCAACTGGAAAGGAGGTATTCTCTTACCAATCAGTCAGTGTGCAGGAACACAGGATGAGATTATGACGACATGATATCCAGTGTACGTATCAGGTGGAGGCGATGCGCTTCCAGCTGATGCTTTGTTTACAGAGAGAAAGGAAAACAAGGATGTTCCACAGTAGTAGAAGCGAAGTGAAATCTCTTTCCGGCGGAGGGAGGTGGCGGCTTCTAGTGGTCTGCCTTCTCGTGATCCTTGCCTATGGCTGCTTGATTCCTGCAAGCACCGCGCACGCCATGTCTTCTGATACAACTGTGGCGACTATCAATGGCCTGCTGAGGTATCAAACCATTGATGGGTTTGGCTTTTCGGAGGCGTTTGGGCGCGCCAACTCCATGTATAACGCGCCGCCCGCTCTCCGCCAGCAAATGATCGATCTGCTCTTCAATCCTGTGACTGGAGCAGGCTTTACCATCTTACGTAACATTATCTCCTCGGATGCGAACAGTATAGAGCCTGACAGCCCTGGAAGTCCGACCGCGCCTCCACAGTATGTATGGGATGGTTATGATACTGGCCAGGTCTGGCTCTCACAGCAGGCTCAATTCTATGGTGCCCAGATCTATGCAGATGCCTGGAGTGCGCCGGGCTTTATGAAGACCAACGGCGATCAGGCCAATGGCGGCACGCTCTGTGGAGTTCCCGGAGCAACGTGCAGCAGTGGCGATTGGCGGCAAGCCTATGCTAACTACCTGGCGCAGTATATCAAGGACTATGCCAGCGAGGGTATCAGGATTGCGGGAGTTGGCTTTGTCAATGAGCCGAATCTGACGACCAGCTATTCCAGCATGGTTATCAATCCAGAACAGGCGGTTGATTTCATTAAAGTACTGGGACCGACGTTGAAGGCCGACAGGTTATCTACGCGCATTGTCTGCTGCGATGCGGAGGGCTGGGATCTGGCTCCCGCTTATACCAGCGCAATCATGAGTGATCCGCTGGCCAGGTTCTATGTGGGCATCATTTCCAGCCATGGCTATACCGAAGCACCTACGTTCCCGCTATCTGCCGGTAACAAGCACGTCTGGCAAACGGAATGGGCCAATTTTGACACGTTTGATCCCGCCTGGGATGATGGCACCGCGGCCGCCGGTTTCACCTGGGCCCAGAATATCTATACTGGTCTGACCTCGGCCAATCTGAGTGCCTTCCTCCACTGGTGGGGTGTCAATACTTCGGATACCAATAGCGGGCTGATTCATTACGATCAGACTGCAAATACCTTGACGACCTCGAAACGCTACTATGCCTTCGTGAACTACAGCCGTTTTATTCGCCCTGGCGCGGTTCGCCTCGGCGCTAGCAGCAGCAATAGCGGGCTGGAAGTGACGGCTTTCCGTAATAGAGATGGCTCGCTGGTGATTGTGGCCTTAAACACCGCAACTACCGCTACGCCGGTCAGCTTCTCACTGCGCGGCTTGCGTGTCGCCTGGGGATCGGTAGCTGTACCGTATGTGACGGATGCTAACAACGATACCGCTCCGCAAGTGCCCATCGTCATTAAAGATGGAGGATTCAGCACCACAGTAGGCCCACGCGCTCTGGTAACGTATCAAATCGTGCCACCAGAGCGAGGGTACGGTGCGGAGGAGTAGCTAGAGGAGCATATGAGTGTTTCTGGCGCAAATAGTGGAACAACGTTTTGCGTCAGAAACACTCAGGTATGTCTTGCTTTAGCTCCTGGAGTGCTCAGCTCCCAGGTACTCTTCAATTTTGGCGCGCGACCATGCGCCGCAGCCTAGCACAACGCGATAGGCCAGGGCTAAGGTTTCGTTCGGCAGGAGGGTATAGGTCTCGTCGAACATGAAGGAGTAGCTGACGCATGCGTAGGGATCATTGCGCACAAACCATTTGTTTGGAAAGCGCGGGTTGCCGGGTTGGTCGATGAAGAGCAGCGTCGATTGCTCACCGTTGCCATCGTGCTTTCCAATAAAGGCCAGCCAGGGTGATGCCTGTCCCATGATCTCAGGCCCTTCCAATTCCCCGGCGGCGAGGATCTGGCCATGAAGGAAGGAGCGCGGCCCGCGCCAGAACAGGCTGCCATAGCCGGCCAGCGGCCGGCCCGCCGTTGTGGGTGAGCCAAAGATCAGGGGGCGTTGCGCGACATTTTTCAGGCGAAAGGCCAGATCCAGGCTCCAATATGTGCCAGCCGGGTCGATTTCGTTGACAGTGATCTGCCTCTCTTCATCGATCCACGTCTCGCCGGCATGGGTAATCCATTGCAGGCGCTCGGTACAGCGGACATTGTCGGAGCAGGTTATCTCCTGCCAGGCAGTGTGCTGAATGCGCCCGTTGTTGTCAAGCTGGACGTAACCTTTTTCTCGTACATATGTTGCCCCACCCCAGAAATTTTCTCCTGAGAGATTGGCTTCGGTCATCGAGAGGCCGGTATGCCAGAGATGATCATGCGGACGAAACAGCGTTACTTCGTTGCCCGCCAGTGTCTTAAGAGGATGGAAATAGGGGCTGGGAGACTCGCGTGGCGGCACATCGGGTTCGTACACGTAGCGGAACAACGTTTGTCCATGATACTCAAGCTCAAGAAAATCGTGGAGTCTGTGCGTAAGCGTCATGTTCATATTTACAAATCCTTTATTAGATATTTCTCCAGCGCCTGCTGGTCTGGTTGAACGCCAATGCCTGGCTGATCCCCAAGGTGGACCGCGCCATCAAATTCTACCACCGATTTCTCTGGATAGAGCGCTGTTTCATCGACGAACTGACTGCCATTCAACGCCGCCGGCCCCTCGTAGCCAAAGGCGGCGGCCACCTGGCAGACCGCGAGTTTTGTCAGCAAGCTATCGGTCAGGCCGCTGACAAGCAATGGTAGGCCGGCAGAGGAAGCCGCGCCTATTTGCTGCAACGTGGGCCAGATTCCTCCGCTGCGCGTGAGCTTGATGACAAGATAATCTACCAGGCTCTCGGCAGCGTAGTGAAAAAAATCAGCCGGGCTGACGCTGGCTTCATCCACAGCAAGTGGCACGGAACACGAAGCACGTAGTTGCCGCATAAGCTGAAGCTGATCGGCGGGAAGCGGCTGCTCCAGCACATTCACTCCGGCCTCGGCAAAGCCTCGCGCTACAGTTCGCGCTTCGTGTAGTTGAAAGCCCTGATTAGCATCTGCCCAGATAAAGGCTGCCGACCCGGCTGCCTGCCGCACTGCCTGCGCTAAGGCAACGTCTGTTTCTGGACTCACCGCTGCCTTAAAGTTGAAGTGACGAAATCCCTTTTCCCTGGCGCGGGATACCTCCTGACGGGCTGTTTCCATCTCGTGTGCGGTGAGTGTATAGCTGAGATTGATGGTGTTGCGTGCGTTGCTTCCGCCCAGGAAGCAACGCAGTGGCAATCCTGCGACTCGCGCGCAGAGGTCGTGTACTGCCATATCGAGCGCAGCTTTGGCAACCGGCTGACCCGTGCTGGGACCACGCCCGATGGCCCTTTGCATTCTCTGGTGTAATTCCCATCGGTCAGTCACCGGCAGGCCGAGGATAGCGGGTGCCAGGTAGGCACGAATGGTGGTTGTGACTGTCTCCACCGTTTCATACGCCCACTGTGGCATGGGCCGGCCTTCACCCCAACCCGTCTCGCCCTCGCTGTCGGTCAGTTTCACGAAAACAAAAGGTGCGGCATCTCCGGCGCGGCCTGCACTGCCTGAAGCGAAGAGGAATGTGTCGATTACAGGTAAGCGGACGGGAAAAACGTCGATGTGCTGAATCGTTCTCATCGCTCTTTCATCCTTATGACAGGCGTCCCGCCACGTGTCGATAGAAAGGATCATCCTGGCCGATAGAGCCTTTGCGCACCAGTGAACCTGTTGCAGCGGACTTGTAGAGCGCTGTGATCAGCTCCAGGGTGGGACGCACGTCTACGGTACTGGCGGGAGGGCGCTCGTGCCGATCCATGCTATCCAGCAGGAACCTCAGTTGAGCCGTGTGAGAAGCTGAAACGTCGTGCGGTATATCCTGCCACTTTGCCAGTTCCGTTATATCCTTTTCATCTTCCAGCGCGCTGTATCGCCAGTTTTTGTTTGAATAACTATATAAGCCTGTGAGTTCTACCGTCGCCCGTTGGAAATCAAAGCGGAGATAGGTCTCCTGGCGTGGCGAAAGGACGCTATTCACGATACTCCCTAACGCCCCGGTGCTGAAGCGCACTGTAGCCAGTGAGACATCTTCAACCTCAATCGAGCGGTCAAGGGTGCCTATCATGGCGCTGACCTCGCTCCAGTCTCCAAGTAGCCACAGAAAAAGATCCAGCGCGTGTATGCCGTGACCCATTGTGGGTCCGCCTCCTTCCGTAGCCCATTTTCCGCGCCAGGGAACCTCATAGTAGGCCTGATCGCGATACCAGGTGGTCTGGCAGATGCCCACCAGCGGACGCCCCAGGGCGTTCTGCCGGATCAGGCTCTTGAGATGCTGAGCGCCCGACCCAAAACGCCACTGGAACACGCTGCTGCAATATTTCCCTGTTTGCTGCTCAAGCTCGGCAATCTCATCGAGCTGAGCTAGCGAGAGACAAAGGGGCTTCTCGCACAGCACCCAGGCGCCAGCCTTGAGACACTGGATGCTCAGGGGATAGTGTGCATTCGGCGGGGTGGCAATATGCACAAGGTCCGGCTGCTCCGTCTCCAGCATCTCGGTAATAGCGGTATAGAAGCGAGGAATACCGTGCGTAGCGCTGTATGTTTCTCCTCTAGCACGGTCGATATCAACAGCCGCGACCACCTCTACGCGGTCCTTCATCTCGTTGAGGGCCTGGATATGTATGCCGGCGATTCCGCCAGTGCCGACGATGGCGACGCGATAACGCATGATTCAGGTATTCTCCTTTCACGCCCGCCCGTTTCTGGATGTTTTGATCTGGAACG
>Ga0209061_1004659_pt1 | contig 12921 bp, 10 predicted proteins | sample Coa_R1_10_FD_187157 | JGI IMG/M metagenome (GOLD analysis project Ga0209061, IMG submission 187157) | Surface soil microbial communities from Centralia Pennsylvania, which are recovering from an underground coalmine fire - Coalmine... | ecosystem: Environmental > Terrestrial > Soil >...
TTTCATAGGAGATGCTTCTGTGCATGGATTAATCTTCGTCACGTGGGAAAAATACCTGGCTGCACGGTTTCAAGGAGACATTATTAGTCGATATCGCGCCAGGCTTGATGGCATCATCCCTTCTCCTCTGCTGGCGGACCGGGTTTATAACGATGCCGCCCTGCTAGCCGCCGTTAGTGCTGCTAGCGATATCACTCATGTTCCCGCCGATACATTATTAAGAGAGTACGGCTACTACTTTATAACCAATGCACTGACGCGTCACCGCTGTGCCTACCTGCTCAGTCAGACCAATAATGGTCTTGATTTGCTTCTTGCCATGCATGACGCGCACGAGCAGATGTCACGTCTTCCTGATGGGCTGACGCCGCCGCTGTTTAAATATCGTCGCTCTCCTCACGATCCTGATGCATTGATTGTTGTCTATGACAGTGAGCGCAGGCTCTGTTCGGTGCTGTGGGGGGCCATCGAAGGCACAGCAGCTTATTATGGCGAGAGGGTCCAGGTGAATGAAGTTAGATGCATGAAGAGGGGCCACCCTGTCTGTGAGTTCGAGGTGAAGTTCTTTGCGATCCCTGGCCGTAGCGATGTTCCGCAGCAGGACGAGCAACACCGGCTCTCGCAGCAGCAATTCGCGGACCTCGTTCTTTCCATATTGCCTAAAGAGGAAGGTATGACGCTGGGGGAATTGCAGGAATTCCTCAGAATGAGGGGCGTCAGCCAGCAGCAGCAGCGGCCTGCCCTGATCCTCCAGGCGCTCTTGCATCTGCATTATGCGGGCCTGGTGGCGAGCACAGCCAATCGCCCGGGCGATGACTTTATTAACCGCCGCTACTGGCGCGTCCCTACCTCTGGATAATGCTTACACTTCGACGGACATTGCCACCGCGCCACCGCCGCCCAGGCAGAGCGCTGCCAGGCCGCGCCCGCCGCCGCGCCGCCGTAGTTCATAGATCAGCGTTATCAGCACACGCGAGCCGCTGGAGCCGATAGGATGCCCCAGCGCCACCGCGCCGCCGTTGACGTTGACGCGCGACCAGTCCCAATCCAGTTCCCGGCCATTGGCGAGCGTTTGCGCGGCGAATGCCTCGTTGATCTCGATCAGGTCGAAGTCGCCAAGCTGCATGCCGGTACGCTCCAGCAGACGCCTGATCGCGCGCGGGGGCGCGGCAAAGATATAGCGCGGCTCAATGGCGGCAGAAGCATAGCCAGTAATACGCGCCAGTCTGGTCAGGCCATGCGCTCTGGCAAAATCCTCATCCACAACCACGGTAGCCGAGGCGCCATCGCTCAGGCCGGGTGCATTGCCGGCTGTGACTGTGCCGCCTTCCTGGAAGGCCGGCCTTAGCCCCTTGAGTGCCTCCAGGGTGGTTTCGCGGCGTATTGGTTCATCGCTATCGACAACTACGGTGCCCTGCTTCTGCTTCACTTCGATAGGCACGATCTCTTCCTTGAAGCGCCCCGCATCGGTGGCGGCTGCGGCCCGCTGGTGGCTTCGCAGCGCGAAGCGATCCTGCTCATCGCGACTGATGCAGAATTTCTCAGCGATAATCTCCGCCTCGTTGCCCATATGGATATCTTCAAAGGCGCACCAGAGGCCATCATGTACAACGCTGTCGACGAGTTTGCCATCGCCCATACGATAGCCGGTGCGTGCTTTGGGGAGCAGATAGGGGGAGTTACTCATGCTTTCCATGCCACCGGCCACAAATGCCTGCGCGTCACCGGCGCGGATAGCCTGCGCTGCGAGCATCACGGCCTTCAAGCCGGAGCCGCAGACCTTGTTGACAGTGAAGGCCGGGATATCGACGGGGAGGCCGGCATGAACGGCGGCCTGGCGTGCCGGCGATTGCCCGATGCCCGCGGAGACGACATTGCCCATAATCACTTCGTCGATAGCTTCGGGAGCTATGCCCGAACGACGCACCGCCTCTTTTATCGCGATAGCGCCCAACTGCGGCGCGCTAAAGCCGGCAAGGTTGCCCAGGAATTTGCCTGTCGGCGTCCGCGCCGCTCCGACGAGAACGGGGGTATGCTCTGCCATATATGTGCTCCTCCATACTGCCACAGCATCGTGGCTCTCAGAGAGTAGCTGATTTCTAGCTCCATGCTTGCTCGCGCCTGCGGCGCTCGCCTTTATGGAGGGTGTTTTGTGAAACATGGAATGCGCGCAGCGCATTCTTTCACAAAACACCCTCCACTTCTTGCGCGACGAAGTCGCGCGAACGTCTGACGCGAGAGGGCAAGAATGCTAAGAATCGGACATCCTCTCAGGACAAAGCTAGATATTTTCTTCCAGTGTTATTGTATGTCCCTGAGAGTGAGGAGGTCAAACTGCTCTTACCGGGTGTTTGATGCCTGGCGCTCTTGTCCCTCTCGCCGGGCGTTCATGCGGCTCTGCCGCCCACGGATGTAGTTTTGTGTTGTAGAAAAATGCGCGAAGCACATTTTTCTACAACACAAAACTACATCCGGCGAACGCCGCAGGCGTGAGCACATGCTGGTGCCAGAAATCAGATACAGTCTTAAAAGGGCAGAAGATGGCGGATTAATGTGGCTTTGCCGGAAGCTTTCCCATCTTGAACCCTTTCGGCACATTCATATCCCACATCGAATCCGGCACCTTTGAAGGAGATAGCCACTGGACGGTATCATACAACGGCCGGCCGCTGGAGTTCTGCAATACGTTCACCGGCATATAGTGCATATCGAGCAGCAGGATCAGGCCATTCTTGAAGCGGATGCGGTACACCTTCTGGCCGTGGAAAGTGCCTGTGCCGTCATAGACCGCCTGTTTGTTCTTGAGCGCGTTGCGCAGAGAGTCGAGATCGAATATCGAGACATCGACACTCCATTTCTGCGCTCCCCATTGGGCGACATGGTGCATCATATCCATGCCGAGCGCGTCATGTTGATCGCGCACAACGTCGACATCCAGCTTATTGTCCATCACCGTCTCGGCGTTCGTCATGCCGCTCGTCATATCGTGATAGGTCGTGATAGAGTACTGTTCTCCGTCTGTGGTTGTTTTGGTCTGGTGCAGGTAAAGTACGTAGGAATCCCAGGACAGATCCGCCGGCAAAGCAAAGCTCTGCTGCGTGATGGCCTGGTGCGGCGTGCCTGGCGCCCAGGGGGGCACAATGCTAATCCCATATGGCAGCGCGAAGCGCGTGGAGGCAAGCAGGGCGATGGCGAGAACAGCCGCTGCGGCGAGCGCACCCATAAGGGGAGTTGCGCGGCGCCGCCGTACCGACCGGTGCAGGGGCCTGGGAGCGCGCTGTTTGCTGGACGTGTCTTTACCGCCGCGCGCCGCGATAGCCGCCATCACCGCCTGGTCGACGCGCGCCGATGGGCTGGAGGCGTCAAGGCTGGCAACCAGGTGCGTCGCTCTGCTCAAGATGCGATGCTCGCGGGCGCAGCTCGCGCAGGTCTCGATATGTCTGGAAACCTGGAGCATCTCTTCCTTAGATAGATCGTTCCAGACAGCCAGGTACAGACGCATAATAGCGCAGACATCAGAACCCCTGGCTCCCTCTGGCGGCAGGGGAGGAAGATTGGTGATGTTCATCTTCGGCGCTCCTGTTTTTCTGCGCTATCTTTACTGAGGCGCTGATACTGGTCCATGAACATTCTCTTCGCGCGCGAGATACGTGTCGCCGCTGCATTCGCTGAGATGCCGGTGATCTCCGCTATCTCCTGATAGGGTACACCCTGAGCGGCGCTGAGCACAAGAGCTATAGCATATTCTTCCGGCATACTCGCCAGCGTCTGTCGAATCAATTCTCGCTCGGCAATATCAGGAATGCCGCCGCTGTCGGAAAGAAAATAGGAAAGGTCCTCATGGGCCGCTTCGTCACTGCGCTCGTCGTTGCGATAGCGCGGTGACAGCGGCCACCAGGAAACGCGTTTGCGCCGGCGCAATAGATCGACGCAGAGATTAGTCGCGATGCGATATAGCCATGCCGAGAGCCGTTCGCGCTCATACAGGTCGTCCCAGGAGGTGCAGGCGCGCACAAAGACCTCCTGTGTCACATCGTCGGCGTCCTCCTGACTACCGAGCAGACGATACACGTAGGAATGGATCGGGCGTCGAAACTGTTCATAGATCTTACTTAAAGTAACTTCATCCGGCAATGCATTAGTCCCGTGATGTTCGGCGGATTTTTCCAAAGGCATGCTGACAGCTACTTTCTCTTTGAAGTAAGCATTGATAAGCGCTGACTTTACAGGCTGCGCCTGTAGTATACCAGGAAAAGCTACCGAATAGAACATGTCAGCCGATGCCTCCACACAGGTGCTCTGGTCTCTTTTGTTTTCATTCTCTACCACGCTCGATAGCTCATACATTTACATCTTCTGGTACTATGGTTTTAGGAGGGTGTTTGGTTGCCAGTACTATTGCTTGCTCGCGCCTGCGGCGCTCGCAAGATAGGAGTCATGATGTGAGAAATGCGCGAAGCGCATTTCTCACATCATGACTCCTATCTTGCTGGGAGGAGCGGCGCGCGAGAGGGGGTATGGAGAAGAAGGCGTGAAGGGGATCTTCTGCGCGACAACATCGATCCCGTGCGGGGAGGAGCGGTGCGCGAGAGGGGGTATGGAGAAGAAGGCGTGAAGGGGATCTTCTGCGCGACAACATCAATCCCGTGCGGGGAGGAGCGGCGCCGGGAGGAGGTATGGAGAAGAAGGCGCGAAGGGGATCTTCTGCGCGACAGCATCAATCCCGTGCGGGGAGGAGCGGCGCGCGAGAGGGGGTATGGAGAAGAAGGCGTGAAGGGGATCTTCTGCGCGACAACATCAATCCCGTGCGGGGAGGAGCGGCGCGCGGGAGGGGGTATGGAGAAGAAGGCGCGCAGCGCCTTCTTCTCCATACCCCCTCCCCTCGGCGAGCGCCGCAGGCGCGAGCGATAGGAAAGCTTCATCGGCTAGTACCTTTATCCCATATATTTCTTCTGGAGTAAAGCTTAGAATGGAAGGGAACAGAGATGAGGTCACGTTGTAAGGGAGGTCAAAATTGATATCACCATTGCACCTCTATCGCCGGTACAGCCGTTTGCTGGCTCTTGTCACTCCACTGCTGGCGCTCATGTTTGGTATTGGCGTATCCGCGCTGCAACTGGCGCTTATTCCCGCCCAGGCGGCGGGATCGATTGCGCTTCCCGATACGCTGACGCCGCTTATTGAGCATAGCGGTTTGCGAGGTCCCGCCGATCCACAGCAGCGCATCTCGCTCGCTATCGGCCTGCGCCCCCGCAATCAGCCAGTCTTGAATAGCTATTTGCGGAATCTCTCGCGCCCGGAATCGAGTAGCTATCATCGCTTTCTCTCCTCCGCGCAGTATGGGCAGATATTCGGCCCGGACCAGGCTGATTATAGCGCGCTGCTGCAATTCTTGCAGGCCGCCGGCTTTACGATCACCCACACCTACAGCCATCGCCTGTTGATAGCTTTTACCGGCAGCGTGGCGCAGGTTGAGCGCACATTTCAGGTGAGCATCAATAACTATCAGGCCCCCGATGGGCGAACTTTCTATGCCAACGCTCAGGCTCCTCTGTTACCGGCACAGCTAGCGGGCGCGGTTCAGACGATCAGCGGCCTGAATGATGCCGCTCGCTGGCAGCATGCGGCGCTGCTCTCTCTCGGACCGCTGCCCGCGACGAAGCGCCGGGCGAGTGCATGCCCGGCACATGGTCCCGGCTATTACACACCCGATCAGATCGCCGGAGCCTACAACCTGCAACAGTTGTACAGTTCGGGGGATCATGGCGAAGGGCAGACTGTAGGACTTTTCGAACTGGGCGCTTTCTCGCCTGGCGATCTTGCGGCCTATAGCGCCTGTTTCGGTGGCGGCCATACCACCATTCAGGCCGTCTCCGCCGGATCGCATGCGGCTGCGCTTGACAGCGGAGCAATCGAGGTTGAGATGGATGCCGAACTGGTCCTGAGTGCAGCGCCGGGGCTGAGCGCATTGAAGATCTACGAAGCTGCCAACGATAACGCCGACGTGCTCGCGGAATGGGCGCAGATCGTTCAGGATGATGTGCCGGTTATCAGCACCAGTTGGGGCCTGTGTGAGCCACTTGCGGATCCTTCGATGCTGCAACAGGAGAATACTCTGTTCCAGGAAGCGGTACTGCAAGGCCAGAGTATCTTCGCGGCGTCGGGCGATAGCGGCAGCTCCGGCTGCTACTTCGATAATAGCGCGCAAAATACAGCACTTGACATCAGCGATCCGGCCTCGCAGCCCTATGTGATCGGCGTGGGTGGCACCTCGCTGGCGCTCGTAGGAACGGCATCATATGGCAGCGAAAGCGTCTGGAATACGGCGCAGAATGCGCCGACGGGCGGAGGCGGCGCCTCCACCGGCGGCATCAGTCGCTACTGGCCCGCAGCTCCCTGGCAGAATGCGCCGGGAGTCAAGAATGCCTACAGTTCTGGAATACCATGCCATGCACCGGCGGGTACGATTTGCCGTGAAACGCCCGACGTATCCCTGAATGCCGATCCCAACAGAGGCTATCTTGTATACTGCGCGGCGATGCAGGCGGGTTGTGCCGGCGGTCAACCCTGGAAGGTTATTGGTGGCACCTCGGCTGCCGCCCCACTGTGGGCAGCCTTCGCAACCTTAGCCAGCGAGCTGTCGCAGCGGCAGGGGGGGCCTGCTCTCGGCTTTATGGCTCCGCTGCTCTACCAGGTTGCCAGAGATGCGAGTGCTTACCCGGGCTGTTTCCATGACGTGACAACTGGCAACAACGATTTCTCCGGCGCAAATCAGGGGAAGTATCCTGCCACGCCCGGCTATGATCTGGCAACAGGGCTTGGCAGCTACAACGCTTATATGCTGGCGATCAATCTTGCGGCCCTGGCGCTGCATAATGCGGGCGCGTAGCCACAGTATCAGGCCAAAGAGACAGCGGGGGAGCGATTGCCCCTTGAGTTTAAACGGGGTGGGAGACAATGCTGAGCATCTGGCAGTCCCTCCTCGTCCATTCATATTATGTCAAGTATTCCGATATCTTCGTGTCCTCGCGCCTTGCCCGCCCGCCTTATATACTATGGTGTGGGACGGACGCTTCGCGCCCGTCCCACACCATAGTATATTTCTTGCGCGGTGAAGCCGCGCGAAGGCGCGCCCGGAGCAGGCAGGCGAGATGCGGAGCCTCAGACACTCTCTGAAAGCATTGACACAGCGTGCCTCTTAGGATTAGTATGTGCAGGACAGTTCAGTAGTGTTATGCTATGTAATAGAACATGCATGGTTTGCCCATTTCTAATGGATACTCACAACACCTGTTCGGCAATAAGCAAGATATTGCCAAACAAACCAGTCTGGCGTATCCTGGCGAGCCTGCTCACGAAAGTGCAGGTATAGCAGCAGTTCACAAAAAACTGTTGAGGATTGAAACTCAGTATGTCACAGATGCATGACAGCCCCAATGGAGCGCCCGGCAAGGGCGGGAGCGACAAAGACGAGCTAGAGCGGCTACTCTTACAGGGTGTGACACTTCATCAGCCATCAGTGGAAGATACGCATGCAGCGACATTGCCTGGCGAAGATGACGACGAGGACACGCAGATCTTCCAGGACAGCGACGTTCAAGGGGCATTGGGGCTTTTCGCGGAGGCCGCGCAGGACATGGCTACCGCCGGGCTGGAAGCAAGTCTCGGACGCCACTTTGCCTGCGCGGATTACTGCAACCAGGCGGCGGAAAAGGCGGCGCAGGCCATCAGCCTCTTCCGTTTCGGGCGCCGCTCGCCCTACGACCACGATCTGCGCCGACTGGGGGAGCGCGTTGGCGCCCCCGCGGAAATTCAGGACGAGATGGCCGTCCTGACGCCATTCCACCCCGAAGCCTTCTACGCCAACACCCCACCGGAAGAAGCTGATGAGATTATTAGCGCGGAACAGGCCAGGAGCTATATGCAGAGCGCCCGTAAGGTGGTTCGCTGGGCAAAAGATATTCTATTACGTGCGTAGCAGCTATATGGAAAGAAAAAGAGAGTTAGTACCTGGAGGATATTTTTCATGACGCAACAGATTACTTCCTCTGGATTGGAAGAGGCGGTCAAGCGCTCTCCGCGCAAGTGGGTGTATCTCTTCAGCGAAGGCAGCGCCCAGATGCGCGACCTGCTCGGCGGCAAAGGCGCGGGAGTCGCGGAGATGACCAACGCCGGGCTGCCCGTCCCCCCCGGCTTTACGATTACCACCGAGGCATGCAACGCCTACTATGATGCTGGCAAGCGTTTCCCAGATGGCATGTGGGAGCAGGCTCTTGCCGCGCTCAAGATCGTCGAGCAGCAGACGGGCAAGGGCTTCGGCGATAAGAACAATCCCCTGCTCGTTTCCGTCCGCTCCGGGGCGAAGTTCTCCATGCCCGGTATGATGGACACGGTGCTCAACCTGGGCATCAATGACGAGACGGTGCAGGGCCTGGTCGCCCTGACCAACGATGAGCGCTTCGCCTACGACGCGTATCGTCGTTTCATCCAGATGTTCAGCAAGATCGTGCTCGACGCCGATCCGCGCGCGTTCGAAGCCGTTCTGGATCAGTATAAAGAGCGTGCCCACGTTTCCAGCGATGCCGAGATCCCGGCCTCCGATTTGAAGCAGATGGTAGTCGAGTTCAAGCAGATCGCCGAGCGCCAGTCGGGTGAGCCATTCCCCACCGATGTCTATCAGCAGTTGCGCAAAGCTATCGAAGCCGTCTTCGCTTCCTGGAATAACAAGCGTGCCATCGACTACCGCAACTTTAACAAGATCCCCCACGATCTGGGCACCGCCGTCAACGTGCAGACGATGGTCTTTGGCAATATGGGCAATGATAGCGGCACAGGCGTCGCCTTCACGCGCAATCCCACTACCGGCGAGAAAAAGCTGTACGGCGAATATCTCCTCAACGCCCAGGGCGAGGACGTGGTGGCCGGCATACGCACCCCTTCGAAAATTGATCGCCTGAAAGAAGAGTTGCCGCATGTCTACCAGCAGTTCGAGGATATCGCCGCGCGCCTGGAGCGTCACTACCGCGACATGCAGGACCTTGAGTTCACGGTTGAAAAGGGCCGCCTCTACATGCTTCAGACGCGTTCGGCCAAGCGCAACGCTCCAGCAGCCGTCAAGGTCGCCGTAGATATGGTCGAGGAGGGCCTGATTAGCGAGGAGGAGGCTATCAATCGCGTCGAGCCGGTGCAGGTGTACCATCTGCTGCTGCCCCGCTTCGACGAGTCCGAGAAAGAGCGTGCCACGAAAGAAGGCCGCCTGCTGGCAAAGGGCCTGAATGCATCGCCCGGCGCGGCCTTTGGCAAGGCCGTCTTCGACGCTGACCGCGCCGAGCAGCTTGGCAAAGCCGGCACGCCCGTCGTGCTGGTGCGTCCCGAGACCAGCCCCGATGATGTGCATGGCATGCTGGTCTCGAAGGGCATCCTGACGGCTCGCGGCGGCGCGACCAGCCATGCCGCCGTGGTGGCGCGCGGGCTGGGCCTGCCCTGCGTCGCCGGAACCGAAGGGATTCGTGTGAACGAGGAGGAGCGCCTCTTCCGCGTGGTCGGCTCCGATATCGTCATTCACGAGGGCGACGATATCTCCATCGATGGCGCTACCGGCGAGGTGTTCGCGGGCATTATCAAAACGGTTGACGCCGATTACGATAAAGAAGTTGACTTGAAGAAGCTGCTCTCCTGGGCCGACAGGTATCGTGAGCTTGGCGTCTGGGCCAACGCCGACTACCCGCGCGACGCCAGGAGGGCCGTCACCTTCGGAGCCGAGGGCATCGGCCTGTGCCGCACCGAGCATATGTTCATGGAGCAGGAGCGCCTGCCTATCGTGCAGAAGATGATCCTGGCGAAGACCAGGGAGGAGCGCCAGGCCGCGCTCGATCAATTGCTGCCCTTCCAGCGCAGCGACTTCAAAGGCATCTTCGAGGCAATGGTCGATCCCAGGACCGGCGAGGGCTACCCCGTCGTGATCCGTCTTATCGATCCGCCACTGCACGAGTTCCTGCCCTCCTACGAGGATCTGCTCGTTGAGGTGACGCGACTGGAGACCGAGGGCGGGCATGAAAAGGAGCTGGAGGAGAAGCGCCAGATGCTCGAAGCCGTCGGAGCAATGCGCGAGATGAATCCGATGCTCGGCCTGCGCGGCTGCCGCCTGGGCCTGCTTTTCCCTGAAATCAACGTCATGCAGACGCGTGCGATCCTCGAAGCCGCCGCCGAACTCGCCAGAGAGGGCAAGAAGCTCCAGCCCAAGATCATGATTCCGCTGGTCGGTCATGTCAACGAGCTAAAAGAGGTGCGGCGCCAGCTTGAGGCAACGGCGAAGGAGATCGCCGGCGAGTCGGGTGGCAATGTCGAGTACAAGTTCGGTACGATGATCGAGCTGCCGCGCGCGGCACTCACTGCCGATCAGATCGCTACCGTTGCGGACTTCTTCAGCTTCGGCACCAACGACCTCACGCAGACGACCTTTGGTTTCAGCCGCGATGATGCCGAGGGCAAGTTCCTGCTCAAGTACATCGATGGCCTGGAGGAGCCTGGCTTGAAGGAGAAGGTGAAGATCCTGCCCATCAACCCCTTCCAGACCCTGGATCGCGATGGCGTGGGCCAGCTTGTGCGCATGGCAGCAGAGAAGGGGCGCAAGACCAATGCGCACCTCGAACTGGGCATCTGTGGCGAGCACGGCGGCGATCCCGATAGCATCGAGTTTTGCCACATGGTCGGGCTGGACTATGTAAGCTGCTCGCCGTTCCGTGTTCCCGTCGCGCGCCTGGCCGCGGCTCAGGCCGCCCTCAAACACGGCAAGAAGGGCGGGAAGTAAAGCTCCCTGCTACCAAAGTAAGCTCATCTATAGCTGGTTGGGCACCCTCATGCGAGGGTGCCTTTTTTGCGTAGTTAAGCGCTGCCGTTTTTAAATCCGTATATTTGAGCATCGAAATACACATAATTGAGAATTGTTGAGTCAATACGCCTCCGCTATACTGGCAGAAAATCTTGAGGGAAGGGCGCGTACAAGGGATGGCAAAACCAAAAAGCTATCGCCTACGGAAACGACCACAGGCATATGATTCAACTTTGAAAGAGTGGGTACAGCAACAGCCTGAGGTGATTTTACCGCTGATCCTCCCCAACGCAGTGTATAAAGAGACACTTGATGTCGAACGTATCAAACCCACGATGCGTGTAGATCGAGTGTACAAAATCATGTATCGGGCAGGAACATCGTGTAGCTATGTATCCGCTATTGCCAGCAATGCGCGGGGGTCCACCGCGAGTTGATTGACAGGGCAATAGACGAACTGGCTGAGCTTTATCGCGAGGATGAGGTTACGCTATCACAACAGTTGGTATGGATGGAACTCCTGCTGGAGCGGGCAGATGCCGTTCCTGCACAGGAGAAAGAGGAAGTTCAAAGGAGGCTGAGCATGTATGATCCTCTGTGGGAAGAGCATCCGAAGGTAAAGAAGATACGCGCGGAGGTCAAGCAGGCCAAACTTCTTGCCCGGCAGGAAGCCAGAGCCGAGGCCCAGCAGGAAGTAGAGCAGGCCAGGCAAGAGGCTGAGCAGGCGTTACAGTCTGTACGGGACGCCGCCGTAGCAATGGTCCAGGTTCGTTTTCCGGCGCTTACTGAACAGGCGCGGGAGCAAATCGCAACTATCGGTGATAGCAAGTTGCCCCAAATCCTTATTAAGCAACTCGCTACAGTGCCAAATGAGGAGACGGCGCGCTGGCTTTTGAACTCGTCGGCTGCATAGCCCCGGCAGAATCAGTACATGGCTGGCCTGTGAGGATGCCCCCGCTGCCAGCTATGGTTTTTAACATCCATCATCAGGCATACCATCCTGAGCGCAGCGAAGGATGACATGCCCGGACTTGATGTTTAAGTTCGCGTAGCCAGCGATATCAGGGCTAAACCTTTACCAGCACCTTCAGCACACCTCGCTGCCCGGCATGCTCAAATGCCGTCAGTGCCTCATCCAGCGGATAGCGCGCGCTGATAAGCGGCTGCACATCGACCAGTTTATGACTCAGGGCGCGTATCGCAGGGGCGAAGGGGCCGCAGCGCGAACCCTGTACGCGGATCTCATCGATCACAATTGGAGCCAGGTGGAGCTGGCTCCGCGCCGCTACCGTGCTTTTCAAGATCAACGTGCCTCTCGGCCTGACCAGACGCAGCGCCATCTCCAATCCCTGCTCCGAACCGGTGCATTCTACAACGAGATCGACGCGCCGCCCATCCTCCAGCGCGAAATGTTGCATGTCGTCGAGTACGTAGGTGCGCACGCCGCGTTTTTCGACCAGCGTCAGCTTCTCTTTGTGCTTGCCAACCATCGCTACTTCGCAGCCGCTCAGCGTAAGCACCTGCGCCGCAAGCTGGCCCATCTTGCCATCGCCCAGAATGAGCACTTTGTCCGTCGGCCTGAGATGCGCCTGCTCCAGGATCTCAAAATTGGCCGCCAGCGGCTCTACGAAGACCGCCTCCTCGTCGCTCACGTTTTCAGGCACGGGATGCAGGTTCTCGACAGGCAGCATTGCGTATTCGGCAAAGGCACCGTCGCGGTTGACGATTCCGAGCGTTGTGCGCCGGGGGCAATGGGTTGGCATGTTATGCTGGCAGTAGAAGCAATCGGGGCGGTGGCAGGCGGCGTTGATCTCGCCCACGACGCGCTGCCCGATAAGGTCGCCGGCCAGATCCTGAGCAGCCTGCCCATAGATCTCTTCAACGATGCCAACGAATTCATGCCCCGGCACACCCTGAAAATTCATATAGCCGCGCACAATCTCCAGGTCGGTGTTGCAGATACCGGCCTGGAGCACGCGAATGAGCGCCTCACCATCAAAGGGAGTGGGCATGGAATAGTTGCGATCAAGCGCAAGGCCGGTTTCCCGCTGTACCAGTGCACGCATACGAATCCTCCTTATCTTTTCCCC
>Ga0209061_1004660_pt1 | contig 12920 bp, 10 predicted proteins | sample Coa_R1_10_FD_187157 | JGI IMG/M metagenome (GOLD analysis project Ga0209061, IMG submission 187157) | Surface soil microbial communities from Centralia Pennsylvania, which are recovering from an underground coalmine fire - Coalmine... | ecosystem: Environmental > Terrestrial > Soil >...
TTGCTGACTGAGCGTAGAATAGCCGGGATAGTAGCCGGGTTGCGCGCGTGGGGGAAGAACTTCGCCGGTCGTTGGATTGCGTGGGAGCAGATCTGTGTTTGCGTTGTCCACCTATTTCTCCCTTCGCAACAGGCTTGCCAGCAAGCCAAGCATGCCGGTGGCGGCGTAGAGCATCGGCGCGAAGATCGGCGGCCCATAGAGCAGGTTATAGGCGGGAGTCTTCAGGCCGCCCGGTCGCCGCAGAATGCCACGCGCATGGTAAAAGACGCCAATTGCGCCGTTGAGCACGGCCAGCAGCGAGACGATGGGCAACGCCAGGCGCGCGATGCGCCTGCTGAAGATGGCCCAGACGCTCACCATAGCAATGATCGGGCTGAGCAAGATCGGCGTCCACTGGATGCGATAGGCATAGTTGTTCTGGTAGTGGGAATAGAGCGACTCGAAGCCGTTCAGCAGCGCAAATATGCCCGTCGCGCCCGCCAGCATCCGCTGGAAGCGTCCCTCGCGCACATCCTGCGCCAGCCGCTCTTCGTCGCGCGCCAGCCAGCCGGGCAGCCAGCTCAGCCACCAGGGGCGCCGCGCCATCAGGTCGGCTTTGTCGGCCTCAGGCGGATCGTCCTCACGCCGCAGCAGCGAGGCGATCAGCCCAAGAAATCCTCCGATCCCCAGCAGAAGCGGCGCAAGAATTGGCGGCCCCATCGCGATGTTCATGACGGGCAGCCGCCAGCCGCCCGGCTTGCGCGCAATGCCCCGGATGTGGAAGATAAACCCCACCACGCCATCCACCAGCAGCGCCAGCGAGGCCAGCGGCAGGAATGTTCGCGCGATACGCCGGTTGAACGCGCCCCAGACACCCGCAATCGTCAGCAGCGGGCTGATGAGCAGCGGGCTATACATAATGCGCTGGCTATAGCTGCCTTTGTAGTGATCAATCGTCACCTCGAGGCCACCCAAGAGGCCGGAGAGACCGGCGATCAGCGCAAGGCTGCGCTGGAAACGCCCCTCGCGAATGCGCCGCTCAATCGCCTCACCCTCGCTGACGAAACGCATCGGCAGGCGGGCGAACAGCCAGCGCCGGAAGCGTTTGGCGCGCTTGGTAACCCTCGCGTTTACCCGTTCGGCCAGCGTGCGCCGCCGCCATGGACGCCAGCGCGTGACCGCAAAAGCGGACGACCGTTTGGATGGCTTGACGCCGCTCAGCTTGCGCCGCGCGACAATAGGGATACGGGCCAACGCCCAGCCGCCAACACGCAGCAGTCCTCGTTGTGCAATGGGTGACATGAGGCCGCGCAACAACAGGTCAAGCACACTATCGCCAAACGGGCGCTTCCGAGACATTAGCTCAGGCGGCGTATCCGGCGGATAAGGTGTCCTTTTCTGCGCCGGGAGACTCTGCTCCCGATGGCTATTGGCCTGTAGTGCTGGCGTTGACGAGGTGTTGGTGTATCGGGGGGGAGAAGTGTTTACCATGCTACGCCTACGCTTTCTTCGCGGTTTGCTTACCGGTCTTGCTTCCGCCTGACTTCCCTCCATTGCCATCCGTCCGCGTCCCCAGGATTTCATCCACCTTATCGCGGAAGAGCGTCAACGCGATGCGCCCGCCGCCTGGCTCGCCTTTCAGCAGCGCCTCGGCGAAGTGGCTTGCCTGCTTCGCCGTGATCTTCGCAGGCATCGGCGGCTCGTTGGCGTCCACCAGCGCCTCCAGCACGGCTGGCCCCGGCGCCGCCAGGAAACGGCTCATCACATCGCGTAGTTGGCGTGGATCGTCGCACGAAAAGCCCTCGGCGCCCGCCGCACGCGCCCAGCCTGCCCAATCGGCTGGCTGAAGCTCCACGCCGTACTCCGGGTTGCCCAGGAAGACGATCTGCTCCCATTTGATCTGGCCGAGATAGTTATTCTTGATGATGATCACCTTGATGGGCAGCTTATGCTTCACGGCGGTGAGCATCTCGCCCATCAGCATCGTGAAGCCACCATCGCCCACAAACGCGATTACCTGGCGGTTGGGATACGCCGCCTGCGCGCCAATCGCGTAGGGCAGGCCGGGCGCCATTGTGGCAAGGTTGCCCGCGCACGAATACATACGGTCGCCACGAATGCGGAAGTTGCGCGCGATCCAGGTAGTGTTTGTGCCGCTGTCACCCGTTACGATGGCGTCGTGCGCGGCAAGTTCGTCGAGCATCTGCGCCACCACCTGCGGCTTCATCGGCATCGCGGTGGAATGCCCTTCGGCAGTGATCTTCTCATCCCACTCGCGTGCAGCCTTCTGCGCCTTTTCAAGGAAGGATCGGTCGGCTTTACGCTGCAACAGAGGGATGAGCGCCTTCAAGACGGATTGTGAGTCGCCTACCACACCTACCTCGACGGGATAGCGCAGGCCAATTCGTGAGGCATCAATATCAATCTGCACGCCGCGCGCCTGTCCTGGCTTGGGCAGATACGCCGGATAGGGATACGACGTGCCGATCATCAGCAGCGTGTCGCACTCCTCCATCACGTCTTCGCTAGGGGCCGTGCCCAGCAGCCCCAGTCCACCCATGCAGTAGGGGTGATCGTCAGGCAGCGCGCCCTTGCCCAGCAGCGACTTCACCACAGGCGCGCCAAGCATCTCTGCCACCTGAATGAGTTCCTGGCGCGCATGTATCGCGCCGTGGCCTGCCATAATAGCCACTTTCACCCCAGCGTTGAGAATATCGGCGGCGGCCTGAAGTTCTGCTGGCGAGGGCAGCCCGGCGCCTGTTGGCGTAGCGGCCCCCGTTATGGGCGCCAGTTCATCAGCTTTGGTGGAGGTGATCCGCGCAGTTGGCGACGACATGCCTGTTCCATTCATCGCGCTCATATGGCCGTCTGGCCCGCCATAGGTATAATGTCCCGGTTGGAACTGCGAGACATGCCCGGGCGTCATCGCAGGACCACCCGGCTCGGCGTTGATCTCCTCTTTGGCGTCGGCCACCTGATAATCAATCGGGAAGGTGATGTGCGCCACCGCGCGCTGGCTCAGCGCCACGCGGCAGGCGGTGTTTACCAGATTGGCGACATCGGTCGCGCCCTGTACCTGCTGGTTATAGGCCGCCACATCGCTGAAGAGCGCCAGCAGGTTGACCTCCTGCTGATAGCTCGATCCCAGCAGATCGCTATACTGCTGGCCGGTCAGCGCCAGCACCGGCGCGCCGTCCATCTTGGCGTCATAGAGGCCGTTGAGCAGATGGATCGCGCCCGGCCCGCTGGTGGCCAGGCAAACGCCCAGCCGCCCGGTAAACTTCGCATACGCGCAGGCCGCGAACGCCGCCGCCTCTTCATGGCGCACCTGTATGAAGCGAATCTTGTCGCGGTGGGTGCGTAGCGCCTCCATCATGCCGTTGATGCCGTCGCCTGGTAGCCCGAAGACGGTATCCACATTCCAGGCGATCAATCGCTCAACCAGGGTATCTGAGGCTGTTGCCATGTACAGTATCCTTTCTCATGCGTGTGCTTTCTTGCTGCTTTCATGCGCAGAATCAAATTGCCGCGTACAGTTCGTAGTAGCGGTTGTCTTCGCGGGAGCCACCCTGGCCCTCGCGGATAGTTGAGTAGTCTTCTACCAGCTCGATGCGCTCGATCCACTTGGTCATCTTGAAGCCAAGCAGCGTCTCTGCGCGTAGGCGCAGCGGCGCCCCATGCGACATCGGCAGTGGGCCGCCGTTCATCTCATAGGCGAGGATCGTCTGTGGGTGGCGCGCAAGCGTCAGGGGGATGACCTCATAGAAAGGCTCGCCTTTGGTGTCGCGCGAGAATGACCAGAAGACGGCGTAGCGCGCCTCTGGCAGTGGCTCGCAGAGATCGAGCACCTTTGACAGCGGTGTTCCGCCCCACTCTCCAACGGAACTCCACCCCTGGATGCAGTTGTGCTGGGTGATCTGCGTCTGTTTGGGCAACATCCGCAGATCATGTAGCGAGAGCGAGAGCGGGCGTTTTACCAGCCCTTTCACCTCCAGGCGATACCCGGAAAACTCCTGCCACATCAATGAGAGGAACTCAGGGCTATCGGGCGGCGCGCCGTTGACCAGGAAGACCGGTGAGATGTCTTCTTTGGGGTATTCCTGGCGGGAGCGTGTCTCGTCAGCCAGCAGCCGCATCGGCGGGCGAATGACCGCGCCAAGCGCGTGCTGCGCCATGCGTGGCCTGCGGAGCGAGACCCACGAGGTAAGCGCATAGATCGCCAGGATCACCACGATTACCCCGACGCCCAGAGCAATCGCGATCCCTTGCGTCGCCGCCTGATCCGTCCCTAGCATAATGTCGCCCAGGTTATGCCCCAGGCCGGTAATGATCACCATCGCCGTATGCACAATCGTGAAGGCGATTACCGCGAGCAGCCCAAGAAAGTGCAGGCTGCGCGCGCGTTGGCGTCCGCCAAAGATGCGCGAATACCAGGGGAACTGCGCCTCGACCGACGGCGATTGTGCGGCGCCGGTGAGAATCAGAAACGGCCCCAGAAGAAACACAACGCCCGCGTAGGCCAGTTGTTGAAGCGGATCATAAGGATGGAACTCGCTCTGTGGCGGCAGGTGAAACGTGATGTACGTCACGAAGGTATGCCAGGCGTCGGGGATGATTGACCAGGAGGTGGGAATCAGCCGTGTCCATTCGCCGGTGGCAAAGAGCAGGATGACGTAGATCACGCCGTTGAGTATCCAGAACGCCACCGAGAAGAAATGCCAGTGGCGGCCTAGCCCCAGGTTGTTGCCGCCCGGCTGGCCGATCAACGGCGAGACGTCGGCCTCTGCCTCAAGCGTCGTCCACAGGCGGCCATCGCTGGGTGGCCGCCATTTGGTGAACTTCAGCCACTCCTTGCCCGGCGCGGCATACTTCGTCCAATAGAGACGCGGATACGAGCCAAGAATCTGGATGCCCGACCGCACCAGCAGCCCGATGAACAACACGTTGATCCAGTGGGCCGTTCGCAGCCACACCGGGAAGTCCGCTCCGACCATACCACGCACACCCTCCCTACACTCGCGGTTTTACCTGCCAATCACGCGCCGCAGCGCGCCTTTGAGCGCCACTTTGCCAAGCCCCCATTTGTTGCGCCAGGCCAGCGCGCCAAGGGCAGCCACACCAAGCGTCGCCAGGGTAGCGCCAAGGATCTGTGGCCGATAGAGATCGAGCCAGAGTTCTTTGCTGTACGAGGTTGCGCGTTGATCAAACCGGCCATGCGCGCCGTAATCATGCGCATCATCCACTGGCTGATAGAGATTGTTTGGTGTACGTGGATCGCGTAGCTGGTCGGTTTGCTGGCTCTTGTAGCCCGTGCGGCTCAGATACCAGTCGCCCAGCCACGGCGCCATGTTGTTTCCCCAGATGGCAATGACCGTCGAGAGGCCAACGTATATCTGGCGCCGCTTGTGATGCGCCGCAAAGTAGATCGCCTCGGCGGCCACCTCAGGCTGGTAGATTGGTGGAACGGGCTGCGCCTGACGCGGCAAACGGCTTTTCACCCAGTTGAACTGCGGCGTGTTGAGCGCAGGCATCTGCACCATCGTGATGCGCACTTTACTGTGGTCGTGCATCAGCTCGGTACGCACCGACTCGGTGAATCCCTGGATGGCGTGCTTGGAGCCGCAATAGCCCGATTGCAAGGGGATGCCGCGATAGGCCAGCGCCGAACCGACCTGAACGATCACCCCGTGATTGCGCGGGATCATGCGCTTGAGCGCGGCCTTTGTCCCATAGACAAAGCCGAGATATGTCACCTCCGTCACACGCTTGAACTCGTCGTTCGTCATCTCCTTGAAAGGCGAGAAGACGGAGGTCATGGCGTCGTTGACCCAGATGTCAATCGGGCCAAACGCTTCCTCCACCTGCGCCGCCGCCGCCTCTACCTGCTCGGCGTCCGCCACATCGGTTGGGATGGCGATTGCCCGTCCGCCAAGCGCCTCCACCTCGGCGCGAGCCGCCTCGAGGCCAGCATGGCCACGCGCTAGCAGACCAATCCACGCGCCGCGACGAGCGAATGCCCTCACGGTCGCCCGCCCCACACCCGCCGATGCGCCAGTGATGACGACCACCTCCTGCGTGGCGCGCGCCGTCTGTCGCCCCTGCCGTCCTTGCGTAGCTGGCGCCGCAGGAGTATTGCGCATATCAAGCGTCTGCGCCTGGCCTGACGAATGACTACCTTCCATCGCCTCTCCCTCCTCTGGTGTGCGTGCTGTTGTTTGTGCCGTTCATGGTTTCCCTTCTCTGTGAATCTCTTGCGAATCTCTCGAAACTCTTGAATAGGTCAGCGTTTGTTCGCATGGAAGCGCCGCTTTCGTTCCTTGCAAAGGTGGCGCCAATCTCCCGCCAATCTTCCCGCAATATCACGTTGTGATATATTTTCTCAACAACACCTACCTTGGCATGCGTGATGCGAGATAGCTAGAGATGAGCATGCGCAGCCAATTCAACGCAGAAAGGTTGGTAACGCAGTGACGCCAATGGAGAACCAGCAGGGTCAGTCCGGCCAAGACGAGCAGTATGAACTCATCGGGGTGTTTCCCAACCGTGCGGCGGCTGATCTGGCGCTGGCCGAGTTAAAGGACGCGGGGTTTGATATGTCGCGGTTGGGCGCGGTCATACGTGATGAGCGTACCTGGCCGCGCCCTGGTGACCAGATGGCCTCAGGCGGCGCAGACGCCGCGCTCAATCAGATCGATCAGGTAGTGGAGAATACTCCAGAGGAGCGCGTTCAGGTGATTGTCGTCCCCCAGGGACGCGACACCGAAGCAGTGGTCATTATGAAGCGCAATGGCGCGCAAGACATCAGTGTGAACAGGGGAGGTCTTAGAGTGAACAGCGAAAACGATCCTATCAACCGCGACGCTCAGCCAACGGATGAAGTAGTAGATGAAGTGGATGTCGTGGGTGTCAATGTGGACACCCCCTATGTTCCACCTCAGACGGAACAGCCCGCCGCAAGCAGTGGCATGGCGGGCGCAGGCGTTGGAACCGATACCAGCCCCAGCGGGCTGACCGGCGCAGTCGCCAACGCCGATAACATGACGTCCGCTCAGAACACCAGCGGAACCGGCCTGGTTGGCGCGAGCGTGGGTGGCGATACAAGCGCCGCCGGGCTGACTGGCCCCATGTCATCCGCTCCAGCAACGCGAGATTACAACATTGGCGCATCTGGCATAGCTGGGACAAACACACCGCCCAGCGCCAGTTCAACGGGCGTCTCCGGCGCGGGAGTTGGCGCCGACAGCAGCGCAACAGGTCTGGCGGGCATGGGCGCCGCAACTGATTCCAGCGTGACCGGGCTTGCTAATGGGAGTACAATAAACAGCATGGATGCCGCCGATCTGGCTCAGGGCGGCCAAAGGACTCAGGGCGATGCGCGCGACGCCAGCGACGCTAATCCGGCAAACTAAGCCCCTGGCGCGCCAGTGATGAATCGCCAGCCCAACACGCCACCCGACGCCGGAACACCCTCGGATCAGATGAATGCGCCTCATCCCACAACCGATGAGGCGATCATCATCGACGAGGAATCAACCGATATGTAGCCGTTTAGCCATGTAGAGGAGAGCCATGACTTCGCCAACACCTTCTGAACGATTACCGGTCAATACATCGCAGACGGTGGAAAGTATGCGAACCGGCGCACATGCCGATCCCTACGTTTTGCAGGGAACAGCAAGCATCGCCGTCGAAAAAATCTCGCTCAAACACGGCGGAGCCTTCATGGTGACTGATACCCGTGGCGACCTGCCGGTCTCCGAACAGGAGACCGGCCTTTTCTGGCACGGCTTGCGTTTCCTGCGTACCTGCGACCTTTTCCTGGATGGGCAGGTGTTGACGCCGCTCTCACACTCTATCTCCGATGAGGAAGGTTCGTGCGAGATCGATCTGACCAATCCCTATCTGGTGAAAACCGTTGGCAATGCACAGGATGTGCAGCAGGGCGTTGTGCATGTGCGGCGCATGCTCGAGATTCGCGGACGGCGGCTCACCCAGACGTTCAGCGTCACCAGCTATGTGTCTGAGCCGCTGGAAGTCATGCTGGCGCTCAAACTCGGCGCTGATTTCTCCGACCTTTTTGAAGTGCGCGGGATGGTACGCGCTGCACGCGGGCAGCTTGCCGAGCCACAGTTCAGCACAGATGGCGCGTTTTTCTCGTACCGGGGGCTTGACCAGATAGAGCGCACCACCCAGGTCACTTTCTCGCCAACAGCAACCACCATCTCGGCAAACGCTGCGTTCTGGCGTCTTCCGCTTCACCAGGGGGCAACCAGGCAGGTGATCATTACGGCCGACCTGACCGAACGTGATCCCCATGGGCGAAGTGTCTGGCGGGCGGCAGCCGGACACGCCGCACAACGGACAGCCGACGAAGACCCATGGTCGGAATCGTGGCCGAAGGCGCCTGCGCACACTGGCGCGCTGACGGAGACACAAGCCACACAACACACGCAAAGCGCGAAAACCTTACAAGAAGCGCAGGGCGCCTTGACCATTCCGCATCTGCGCATCCCAGAGGTCAGCAGCAACAACGTCTTTTTCAATCGTCTGCTCAACCGTGGGCTTCACGATCTGGTGATGATGTCTACGGTAACACCCGATGGCCTCTATCCCTACGGTGGCATCCCCTGGTATGTCTGCCCATTTGGGCGCGACGCCCTGATCACCAGCCTGGAGTTCCTGCCCTGGTTCCCGGAGATCGCACGCGGGACGCTTTCCTTTCAGGCAGCCTATCAGGGCGAGAAGGAAGACAACTTCACCGAGGAGGAACCAGGCAAAATCTTCCATGAGTACCGCCAGAGCGAGATGGCGAACTGCCATGAGGTGCCGTTTATCCCTTACTATGGCAGCGTTGACGCGACCCCATTGTTTTTGATCACGCTGGCTAACTATGTCCGCTGGACAAACGATCTCGACTTCTTGCGGCAAATCTGGCCCCATGCCGAGGCGGCGGCGCGCTGGCTGCTGACCTATGGCGATAAAGACGGCGACGGCTTCATCGAATACCATCGCTTCTCGGAGAAAGGTCTGATCAACCAGGGATGGAAGGACTCCTGGGACGCAATCTCGCACCGCGACGGAAGCTACGCCCAGGGGCCGATTGCACTCTGTGAGGCGCAAGCCTACGCCTACGCCGCCTACCTGGCGATGGCCGAACTTGGTCGCAAGATGGGAAGACCCGACGACGAGGCGAAAACCTGGGAACAGCGCGCCACGACGTTGCAGGCGAACTTTGTCCGTCGCTTCTGGTGGGAAGAAGAGCAGACCTTCTATCTGGCGCTGGATGGCGCAAAGCGTCCCTGCGAGGTCGTCAGTTCGAATGCCGGACAATGCCTCTGGCCAGGGATCGTTCCCAAAGAGCTTGCCGAAAAACTGATCGAACGTCTTCTGCAAGAGGATATGTACACCGGCTGGGGCATTCGCACACTTTCGGCTCATGCCGCGCGCTATAACCCCATGAGCTATCACAACGGCTCGGTCTGGCCGCACGACAACGCCCTGATTGGCCTGGGATGTGCGCTCTACGGCCATAAGGATGTGGCGAACAAGTTGCTGGGGAACCTCTATGGCCTGAGCCTCTCGTTTGAGGGCGCCCGTTTGCCAGAGTTGTTCTGCGGCTTCACGCGCCACTTTGGCTATAGCCCCACACGCTACCCTGTCGCGTGTGTTCCGCAATCCTGGGCGGCGGGCGCGCCATTTCTGTTGCTGGCCGCTACCCTGGGCTTTGCCCCAGATGCCGCAGAAGGGCGCCTGAACCTGCGCAACCCAGAGGTACCCGACTGGCTCGAACGGATCGATGTCGCAGGGCTGAAGGTGGGCAAGCGCAACGGAAGTCTTCACTTCAAACGCGCGCCCGATGGCGAGACAGAGGTCATCCTCGACAAGATGAGCAACCTCGATACACAGGTGTTGCCAGACTGACGCTTGATCGGCTTGATCGGCTACCATCAGTACCGCCAGACCATGACAGACCACAAGGAGTGAAGGACAAGAAACGTGACCGAAAAAAGCACGCAGACGACACAACCGACACAAACACACGCCACGTCCCTGGTGATGGGCTGGAAGGCCGGCCCGGAGCAGTATGAGCCAAACGAATTGCTCGACCACGCCATCGCTGCGGATGAGGCTGGCTTCGACTCGCTCGACGTAAGCGATCACTTTCATCCATGGAGCGACGAGGGGCAGGCATGTTTCACCTGGACATGGCTCGGCGCGGCGGCTGGCCCCGACACCATCAAACAGAAGTGCTGCATCTCAGCCCACCCGCAAGATCACATTGACTTCGCGCGCCGCTACCTTGACCAGGGCTTCACCGAACTCTACTTCCACACTGCCAGGCCGGATCAACGCGCCTTCATCGAAGGCTACGCGCGTGATGTCTTGCCGCAGTTGCGCCAGAGCAAGCCGTCGCAACGCAACACCCCCCAACACAGGCAGCAAAGTCGCAAAGCGTCATAGCTGCTTGCCTAGCGTGTTCGCGGCTGCGAGATGCTGCCACCGGTGCGGAGATATTCGAGGAAGGTGATCACCTGCCGCCATTCCTGGGCAGTGTGCGCGGCCCAGGCGCGGGCATCGTGCGCCTGCCGTGTCTGCTGTCGGGGGCTAGCCACTTGCTCGCTCAACCGAGTATAGGTGTTATAGGCTGTGGCGTATTGCCCGTGCGCCCAGGCGAGATCGCTTTCCAGCGAGGTATCCTCCTCGGCGTCGAGGATACGCAGTTGGGCGATGCTTGCCAGCAGGCCGGGATACTGCGCGCTCACCCCGGTGATGTGGTGGGGAACCACATCGCCCTGTAGCGAGGACGATAGCTCATAGAGTCCCTGGTAAAGCGTGCGGAGCGGCGCCACACCGGCAGGAGGCAGCGAACTGAGGGCATACAGCGTCAGCGCCAGTTGCTCGGCGATGGCTTCGACATGGCTTGCCAGGTAGACCGCGTTGACATGGCGATAGGCGTATCCTGCGCGCCGCAAACGCGCCTCGAGCGGCTCGCCCATCAGCGTATAGCCAGCAAATGGCGGCCACCAGACATCCTCTTCCGCCCCTACCAGGCGCAATTCTGGATGCGCCGAGAGCAGCGCCGTCAGGTAACTTTGCGTGGCGATTTCAAGTGTATCAGCGGAATGAGCCAGCCGGTGGCCCGACGCCTCGAGCTGGCGCAGAAACGTTTCGCCTTGCGCATGGCCGGGACGCCTGGTGGTAGGGAAACTTTCGACCAAGACCAGGAAAAACTCAGCTTCAACACCCACCTCGCCAAGCGCCTGCCCCAGACGCGAGCGAATCTCTGAGGGGACGCCAGGGACACGCAAGCCGGGATAGAGCCGCACATCCCAGCCAGTCAGTTCGCTGGCCAGCGGCGCGGGCGCGAGTGGCGCACGCATCACACCGGTCGCCTGGGCGACATAGGTACGTCGTTCGCCAGGCTGGCTTGTCTGTCCCACATCCATTGGCCGCCACCCTTTAATAGTCAGCGCGTCTCATAACACATCGCGCAGCGATATTCGCAGATCATTTTGACAGGATCGTAGAGCATGACCGCTCATGTGGCAAGCGGTCTAGAAAGATAGGCTATTGCGCGGTCGCAGTAACCTCGCATTGGCGGGGATTACTTTTTATCGCCGTCTTTGCCGGAGGTCGCGAGGAAGTCGCGCAGCACGACGGCGTCGTTGTGTTCGGTATCGCGCGCGCCATAGACCAATGTGACAGTGCCTTTGGCGGCCAGCGCCCGAATCTGGGCCAGCGCCTCCTGCGCCGCTGATGAATCTTTCAGTTCCGCAAGATAGCGCCGCCGAAACTCGTCGAACTTAGCGGGATCGTGCCCAAACCATGCCCGTAGTTCATCTGACGGCGCAACATCTTTCAGCCAGTGATCCACCTGTGCGCGCTCATGCGAAAGGCCACGCGGCCAGAGCCTATCCACCAACACCCGCGTGCCGTCCTCAGCGTCTGGCGGCTCGTACACCCGCTTGATCCGCACGTTTCGCCGGGCAGCTTTCGTATCGCTCATCGTGTTCTCCTCTCCGCATCGCTCGCTCATACACACGCATACACACGCATACACACATGAAGAGCGCGGTTGTGCCATACGTGATCAGTAGGGCAAACACAGCGGGCGCGCAAGCCCAACATGTACACTGGCGCCTATGCCAATAGACATAGGAGATCACCCCAGAGATGGAAGGAAAAATCTTACCTTTGGCCTATACGCTTTGCCATCCACCGTCGTACACTATGTGTGAGAGATGCGTGAGGGCGCCCCGCAGGCAGGCGAAACACATACGTCTGGCATGCGTAGTTATGTCAAAGGGATGTCGCCACACGCGACGAGAGAATTCGCGACCAGTGAGCCGCAGCAATCTACTTGAACCGACCGGAGAAAGGGAGAGCTAAGATGGCGCAGAATACACCACCCCCACACGATGAGGACGAACGCAACGAACTGTTGGCGACCATTGCCGCCAGCCGTGAGCTTGGCCCCGATATGGACGAAACACTGGCAAACCGCTACCTGGAGGAACGCCAGAAGGCCAACGCGCGTGTGCGCAAAGCCCAGACAAACCAGGCGCCAGCCACACCGACGCAAGGGCCACAGGGGATGGACACCTTTGGCAGGCGGGCTGCAATCTTCGCGCCGATTAGTTGCGTGGTAATCGCAACGATCATCATCGCCGCCATCTTTACCCACACCTGGGCGTTGTTTGGGCTGTTGTGGATAGGGTTGTTCATGTTTGGCCCGGCTTTCTTTGGCGGACGGCGCTGGCGTCAGGATCGCTGGAACCGCCGTTACTACCGCCGATATGGCCCTTATGGCTCCTACGGCCCCGGCGACTATGACGGCAGCCTGCCGCCTGGCGCGCCCACACCCACCATTGGCTACCCACAGTCCCAAGGCTACCAGCAGCTTCCCGAGTCGAGCAAGCAGCCCACGCCACAGGTGAAGC
>Ga0209061_1004663_pt1 | contig 12912 bp, 10 predicted proteins | sample Coa_R1_10_FD_187157 | JGI IMG/M metagenome (GOLD analysis project Ga0209061, IMG submission 187157) | Surface soil microbial communities from Centralia Pennsylvania, which are recovering from an underground coalmine fire - Coalmine... | ecosystem: Environmental > Terrestrial > Soil >...
GAGATCGTGCTACAACCTCGGATGTCGGAAGGCGTTGAGCACTACTGTGTGAGGGCTGCTGAACGACGGAAAAGGCTCCCGGGCAACCGGGCCCGGGGAGTCCTGCCCTCAGGGAAGCTGGTCTACTCTCCCGGTGATGGCTGGGGGGCGATGCCGGTGCGCGGCCAGCTGTCGGGCAGGTTGTGTCTCCGCAGGGCCTCGATGAGCCGCAGCATGCCGTTCAGCGTCATTGCTGCGGTATCCATCAGCCAGTCGGTCTCCATCCCTACCTGCGCCATCTACAGCAGTTGGGCGACTCGAACAGCGTGAAGACCTCGCGCTCCAGCTACAAGGCCACCTCGTCGGCCAGACAAGCTTCCGCCGCCAAGGTTTCCACCATCCTCGTCCGCCACTACTCTCGCACCTCGGGCAGCTCCAGCAGGTGCCACAGCTCGCCCCTACCTCGGAGGCCAAGCGGTTGTGAGTCAGCCGGCGCTCGGTCGAGCTGGCGATCTCGGCGCCGAGCTCACGGCCGGTTGGTGGCCCGCTCCGCCCGGCGACGAGGCGGTCGATCGACAGGCGGAGGGACCGAGCCATCGGCTCCGCCGGGACCGACTGTGGCGGTCCGCGACCGCAAACTGCCGATCCGACCCAGGCCACGTCCACTCAGAAGGATCCTCCTGGAGACAAGGTTTCGCGCTCCGAGGAGGCCATCATCAGTGGGGATCGTCCCGTCGCCTCGACGAGCAGCTCGTACACCTGGCGGGCGATGTCGCGCTCTCGGCATCGGAAGCTCTCGGGTTTGGTCTTGCCTTCGGCGGTCGGCTTGGCCACCTCCTCGCACGTTGGCTTGGCGGTGGTCGCAGTTGCGGCGATGCCGATTGGTGAGATCCGACCAAGCCGGTATGGGCAAGGCCCCGCGCCTCCGATCGGATGCGCCCACTGCCCCGGCCCGCGGTGACCACGAGGGTGGCCACCACCTCCTGAGCAGCTCAGAGGCATGGGCAGAGTTTCATGGGAAGGGTTGTCGTCGACTGGTCGAGGCGGCCTTCGAGCTCCTCGACTTTGTCATCGCGCCTGAGATGGCGCTTGGCCAGGGAGCCAAGCGACCACTTGGGGGCTGAGGTCGGGTCGGCCACCTCGTCGCCCCGGAAGCCGGCGGCGGGTGACAATCAGCGCCCTCGTGGGGAGATGGCGCCGCTGATCTCGGATCTCGTCGGGCACGATCCGCAGCCTCCATAGCTTTGGGTCCTCGTGACGGGGGCCAGCCGTCGGGGTCCCCGGATCAGGTTTCTTTCAGCAGCCGCCGGGGCGGTGGGTGGGAAGGTGGGCGACCCCGTGGGGCTGTCCAAGGCCCGTGGTCAGCCCCGCCCCGACGACCAGCACCTCCCCGAGAGCGACCCGCTGCCTGCCCAAGCTGGCCAGCATCCACCGCCGCGGCCGCAAAGCTCTGCGCCTGCTCGCCTACCAGGCCCCCGTCTGCCTGGTCGCCCCCGCCCCGACCTCCGACAGCGCCTCCTCGTCCTCATCCAGCGCGAGCGCCACCGGCTGGGGCAGCGGCGGGCCTGCGTGGCGGTCGCCAACCAGCTCCTGCGCGCCCTCTGGACGATGGCCCCCACCGGCCGCCTCTGCGACGGTCGGATCGAGCTCGGGATCGTTCGCGGTGAGGCATGGCCATCGTCATCTCCGCGGCTGGCCCACTCTTCGCTCGTCCACCGTGTCCATGGACGCTGACCGAGCGGGTCGCGAGGGTGCCGATCCACGCGACTCTCGCTGTGGGGCTCTCGGTCGCCTTGAGCCCCGCGCCCGCAGCGGTGGCGGGGCAGGGGTCATGGGGGGTCATGGAACGAGTCGTGGGACCGCGAAGCGTGTCACGGGTTGCGCCTTTCCTGCCCCCCGGACCGTGCCTAGGATCTATCGAGATCGCCCGCTAACCAACCCAGGAGAGCCCAGGAGAGCCCAGGAGATGCCCTCAGTCGAGATCAACGGCGGCCAGGTCGTCTACGAGATCCTCGGACCCGAGGACGGCGATCCGATCGTTCTCACCCCCGGCGGTCGCTTCAGCAAGGACGTGCCGGGGCTGCGACCGCTCGCGGAGAAGCTGGTTGAGGGCGGTATGAAGGTGCTGCTCTGGGACCGGCCCAACTGCGGGGCCTCGGACGTGCAGTTCACCGGCCGCTCGGAGTCGCACATGCGTGCCGACACCCTCGCCGAGCTGCTCAAAAGGGTAGGGATGGCGCCGGCCGTGATCGCGGGCGGCTCGGGGGGCGCTCGCGACTCGATCATCACCGTCATCGAGCATCCCGAGGTCGCGACCCGGCTGATCGTCTGGTCGATCGTGGGTGGCGTCTACAGCACCATCAACCTGGCCGGGGTCTACGTGCTGCCCAACATCATCACCGTGAAGTCTCGCGGCATCGAGGCCGTGCTCGAGATGCCGGAGTGGAAGGAGCGAATCGAGGCCAACCCTCGCAACCGAGAGCGAATCCTCGCCCTCGGCGCCGACGGCTTCCTGCGGGTGATGCTGCGCTGGCTCAACGCCTACGTCCCCAAGCCCGGCCAGACCATCCCGGGGGTCGAGGACGAGGAGTTCGAGAAGATCCAGGTCCCGACCCTCATCATCAGGGGCGGCGAGAACGACCTCGACCACCCCAAGCGGACCTCCTTCGAGGTCCACTGCTTGATCCGCGGCTCGCGGCTGGTCGACCCGCCCTGGCCGGAGGACGCGTGGGAGCGGGCGGTCGAGGCCTCCGCGCGTGGGGCCGGCAACATCTTCGACCCCTGGGTCCAGGCCGCGCCCCTCATCCTGGACTTCTGCCGCGAGGGGGTGGCGACCGGCTAGGCCGGCGGCCGAGGATCGGATCCGGGGGTGGCCCCCGCCGCCTCCGGCGCGTCCAGCCGCTCGGAGGGGCCCTCCCATCTGGTCACCAGCGTCACGCCCCGGTTGAGCCCCGACTGCAAGGCCGTGAGCAGCCTGCTCTCGCTCACCTGCTGGAGCGCCTCGGGGCGCACCACCAGGACGACGCTGTCCTCGTCGGGGCCGGTGGCCCAGCGGACCTCCCCGTGGACCCCGAAGGCGCGGAGGATCCCGAGCGCGTCGTCCGGCGTCCCCGCGCTCTTGAAGGTGACCGCCCCGGGCGCCGGTTGGGCATCGATGCCCAGCCCGCGCATCGCCTCTGCCACCAGCCCCAGGGCACGCTCGCGGACCTCCTGCGGGTCGTCCCCGGCGAGGACCAGCTCCAGCTCCCTCCGCCAGGCCAGGCTGCGCGTGAGCTCGGCCTCGACGACCTCGACCCCGCCGGCCCGCAGCGCCTCACGCACCGCCAGCGCCCGCTCCAGGTCGAGGCGCCCCGCGGGGTCGAGGTTGACCCGGACGACGGCATGACGCATCGCACCGATGCTAGACGATCGTCGCGGGTCGGGGAGGCAGCGGTCAGGGCCCCGGCGGCGATCGCGCCTCCGTCTCGGTGGAGCCGCCCCGATCTGTGTCGTGAGGCCGGCGAACCCGTCATCCCTTGGGCCTGTCCTCGGCTCATGGCCCGCGGCTAAGATCGAGCCCTCGGCGCCGTGCGGCAGGTGCGGCGCGGCTCGCTCGGTCGGACCATGGAGGCAGTCAGTGATCGCGAACCTGGTCGGCGGCCAGTGGAAGGCGGCCGGGACGGGGGACTCCCTGCCCGTGTTCAACCCCGCCACCGGAGAGGAGATCGAGCGCGTGCCGCTCTCGTCTCCGGCCGACGTCGAGGCGGCGGTGCTCGCCGCCGCTCGCGCCTACGAGCGCTGGTCGTCCACCCCGGTCATGGAGCGGGTCCGGCTGATGTTCCGCTTCAAGGCCCTGCTCGAGGAGCGCTTCGAGGAGCTGGCCGAGATCGTGACGCGCCACCACGGCAAGACCCTGGACGAGGCCCGGGGCGAGGTGCGGCGCGGCATCGAGGTGGTCGACTTCGCCTGCGGCGCCCCGACCCTGCTCCAGGGCCGCACGCTCCGGAACGTCTCCGGCGACGTCGACCAGGACCTCTACCGCTACCCGGTCGGGGTCTGCGCCGGCATCCCGCCCTTCAACTTCCCGGTGATGATCCCGCTCTGGATGTTCCCCATCGCCGTCGTGTGCGGGAACACCTTCGTGCTGAAGCCCTCGGAGCGGACCCCGTTGGGCGCGATCCGGCTGGCCGAGCTCTTCCAGGAGGCCGGCTTCCCCGACGGCGTCCTCAACCTGGTGCACGGGGCCAAGCCGGTGGTCGACGCCCTGCTCGAGCACCCGGGGGTGAGCGCGATCTCCTTCGTCGGCTCGGAGCCGGTCGCCCGCTACGTGTATCGGGTCGCGGCCGAGCACGGGAAGCGGGTCCAGGCGCTCGGCGGGGCCAAGAACCACGTGGTCGTGATGCCCGACGCCGACTTCGACCTGGTGACGCCCGCCATCCTCAACTCGGCCTTCGGCAACGCCGGTGAGCGCTGCCTCGCCGGCAGCGTCGCGGTCATGGTGGGCGCGGCCTCGGAGGCGATGCTGGAGCCGTTGGTGGAGCGCGCCTCTCGGCTCGTCGTGGGCCCGGGCGACCAGCCCGAGGTGGACATCGGCCCTCTCGTCCGGGCCGACCACCGCGACCGCGTCGCCGAGTTCGTGGCCCGGGGCGAGGCGGAGGGCGCCCGAGTGCTGCTCGACGGCCGTGGTCTGATGTCGAGGCCTGGGTACTTCCTCGGCCCGACCATCCTCGATCAGGTCACGGACCGGATGGCAGTCGGCCGCGAGGAGATCTTCGGCCCGGTGCTTTCGGTGTCTCACGTTGCGACCCTCGAAGAGGCGATTGCCCAGGCAAACCGGTCGGCGCTGGGCAACATGTCGGTCATCTTCACCAGGTCTGGACGGGCCGGCCGGGAGTTCCGGGAACGCGTCCAGGCGGGGATGGTCGGCGTCAACGTGCCGATCGCGCAGCCGTTCGCCTTCTTCCCCTTCTCGGGGTGGAAGAGCTCCTTCTACGGCGACCTCCACGTCCATGGCACGGATGGCATCGACTTCTACACGCGCAAGAAGGTGGTGGTGACCCGGTGGTAGCGGTGCGAGGGAGCTAGCGTGGTGGCCGAGGAACGGAGTGACTCCCGCAAGTACGTCGTGTGCCGGGTGGAGGAGCTTCCGCCGGGGTCCAGGAAGATCGTGCCGGTCGGCCGGTACGGGGTCGGGGTCTTCAACGTCGGGGGCCGGTTCTACGCCATCACCAACTACTGCCCGCACGAGGGCGGGCCCCTGTGCAAGGGCCGCCTCGGCGGCCAGACCCAGGTCGACCCGACGGTGCCGGGAGGCGCGGTCCTCACCCGTGAGGGCGAGTTCATCTACTGCCCCTGGCATCAATGGGGGTTCGAGCTGGCGACGGGGACGACCGCGGTCAAGCCGGAGTGGAGCATCCGGACCTATCGGGTCGAGGTGGAGAACGACGAGGTGGTGCTGATCAGATGAGCGAGGAGCAGCGCATCGTGGACGCCAGCGTCCACGTCTTCTTTCGGAGCAACGGCGAGATCCGGGAGTACCTGAAGGAGCCCTTCAAGAGCCGTGGCATCCCGGACGTCGAGATGGACTGGTACGGCGCCCCAGGCGGCGAGTACGACCCGGAGATCGTCGCCCGCTCGGAGGGCGGCTACCCCGGCTCCGATCCCACGCTGGTCGCGCAGCACCTGTTCGAGGAGCAGGGGGTCGACATCGCCATCCTGCACCCGATGACGCGGGGGAACCTCCCCGACCGCCATCTCACCAACGCGGTCCTGGCGGCCCACAACGACATGCTCGCCGACCGCTGGCTCGATCGGGGGAACGCGCACGGCCGGTTCCGCGGCACGATCCGGGTCAACCCGTCCGATCCGCAGGCTGCGATCCAGGAGATCGAGCGCTGGAAGGACCACCCCTACATGGTCCAGATCGGCATCCCCCTCCAGTCGCACGAGCTCTACGGCAAGCCGCAGTTCTTCCCCCTCTGGGAGGCCGCCGCCAAGTACGACCTCCCGGTCGCCGTGCACATCGAGACCGGGACCGGGGTCGACCTGCCGCCGACGCCCTCCGGCCACCCGCGCACCTACCCCCACTACGCGACCTTCATGGCCCTGAACTACCTCTACCACCTGATGAACATGATCGCGGAGGGCGTGTTCGAGGCTCTCCCCAACCTGAAGTTCGTGTGGGCGGACGGGGGTGGGGACATGATCACCCCCTTCATCTGGCGCATGGACACCTTCGGCCGGCCGCACCTCGAACAGACTCCATGGGCCCCCCGGATCCCTTCCTCGTACCTTCCCGGCCACGTCTGGTTCATCTACGGGAGGTTGGATGGGCCCGGCGACGGTGAGATCGCAGAGCCGTGGACGGGCCTGACCGGCAAGGACACCATGTTCATGTACGGGTCGAGCTATCCCCACTGGCACCGGAGCACGCCCGATCAGTTGCCGCCGGGCCTCTCGGACGACCAGCGCCAGCGGATCCTCTGGAAGAACGCCAACGAGCTCTATCAGCTGGGGCTGGCGGCGCCGGTCGCCGGCTGAGAGGTCACTGATCGTGCAGCTTTGGCCCGATCCGGCCGTGAGAGTTCACGTTTTGAGGCTTACTGGGGAGGAGGTCGCACCCTAGCATGCCTCATGTAGAGGGTGTTGCCGTCGATCTCGGGTCCGATGGTTCGAGACCAACGGCCCCGGTCCAGGAGGTTGCCGATGGCGATTGAGGTGAAGCAGGCCCCGGCGAAGCGTGCCGAGGTGGCGGTGCGGGTGGTGGACTCCGACGTCCACCCGGTCCCCAAGCCCGGGGTCTGGATCGAGTACGTGCCCGAGCCCTGGCGGAGCAAGTTCTGGGCCAAGAAGCGGGTCGGGGAGACCATCAACTACGACGCCCCCGACTACGCGCACGCGATGGCGATGCGCACCGACACCTTCCCCCCGGACGGCGGGTTCCCGGGGTCGGACCCCGACCTGGCCTTCCGGCAGCTGATCGTGGAGGCGGGCTCGGACATCGGGATCCTGGAGCCGGGCTCACGCCACCAGATCATCCCTGAGGTCGACCAGGCGGGCAAGATGGCGACCAACCGCTGGCTGGCCGCCAACTGGCTGGATGCCAAGAACAACTGGCACGGGCGGTGGCGGGGGTCGATCTGCGTCAACATCGAGGACCCCCAGGGCGCGGCGCGTGAGATCGAGTACTGGGCGGGCCACGAGTACATGGTCCAGGTGCTCATCAACGCCGAGCCCAGGCCAGCGTGGGGGGATCCCAAGTACGACCCGGTTTGGGAGGCGGCGACCCGTCACGACCTACCGGTGAGCTGCCACCTCGGCCGCGGCTACTTCGAGCTCTACCCGATGCCGCCGGTCGGCTTCCCCAGCTACAACCACGACTTCATGGTCACCTACTCGCTCCTGGCCGCGAACCAGGTCATGAGCCTCGTCTTCGACGGCGTCTTCGAGAGGTTCCCGACCATGAAGGTGATCCTGGTCGAGCACGCCTTCAGCTGGATCCTGCCGCTGCTGTGGCGGATGGACAAGATCTACCAGGCGCGCAAGGGTGACCTCCCCCATCTCAAGCGCAAGCCCTCCGAGTACGTCTACGACCACATCCGGTTCACCACGCAGCCGCTCGACTACCCCGACGACATGTCCGAGCTGACCCGGGCCCTGGAGTGGATGGACGCCGGTCGCCTCCTCCTCTTCTCCTCGGACTACCCGCACTGGACCTTCGACGACCCGAAATGGGTGGTCACGCACCTGCCCAAGCAGATGCGGGATCGCATCATGTTCGAGAACGGGATCGAGCTCTACCACCTGCCGCGCACGGTCCCCGCCATCGACCGGCCGCCGGTCCACTAGATGACCTGACGTAGATGACCTGACGCCGGGAGGCGGGCCCGCCTCCCGGCGCCGGCGTCCTCCCCCTGGCTCGACTCGGCCCCTGCCCTGGAGTTGCTAGGATGCCACGGATGACGGTCAGCTCCGGTCTCTCCACGTCCGAGAAGTACGCCCGCTACGTCAATCTCAGCTCGATCACCGGCCTGGAGCCGATCACGATCGCGCGGGGGGCCGGGGCGGAGGTCTGGGACACCGCCGGCAACCGCTACCTCGACTGCTTCGCGGGGATCGCGGTCGTCAACAGCGGGCACGCGCACGAGCGGGTCGTGGCTGCGGCCGCCGAGCAGCTGGGGCGCTTCCTGCACGCCGGCACCTACCTGTACCAGATCGACGTGGTCGCCGACCTCGCCGAGCGCCTGGCCGAGGTCACCCCGGGGCGCCTCCAGAAGACGTTCTTCTGCACCAGCGGGGCCGAGGCGATCGAGGGCGCCCTGCGGCTCGCCAAGGCGGCGACGGGACGGTCGGAGTTCGTGGCCCTCGATCTCGGCTTTCATGGCCGGACCAACGCGGCCCTGGCGGTGACCGGGAACCGGAAACGCAAGCAGCGGGGTGGCCCCTACCTGCCGGGGGTGGCGTTCGCCCCCGCCCCTTACGAGTACCGCTGCCGGTTGTGCGCCGGCACCTGCTCGCTCGCCTGCGCTGATGCCGTCGAGGACGTCATCGACTTCCGAACCTCCGGTGAGGTGGCGGCGTTCGTCGCCGAGCCGGTCCTGGGCGAGGGAGGCATCATCGTCCCGCCGGACGGCTACTTCCAACGGGTGAAGGAGATCCTCGACCGGCGGGGCATCCTCTTCATCGCCGACGAGGTGCAGTCGGGGTTCGGGCGTACGGGTCGCATGTTCGGCATCGAGCACTTCGACGTCGAGCCCGACCTGATGGCGATGGCGAAGGGGATCGCGGCTGGTCTGCCCCTGGGCGCCTTCATCGCCCGCGAGGAGGTGGCGGACAGCTTCCAGCCGGGGGAGCACCTGTCGACCTTCGGTGGCAACCCGGTCGCCTGCGCGGCGGCGATCGCCAACCTCGACGTCCTCGCCGACGAGCGGCTGCCGGAGCGCTCGCGCGCCCTGGGCGAGTGGCTCTTGGCGGCCCTTCGGCCCCTCGCCGAGCGATGGCCGGAGGTGGGCCAGGTCCGAGGGCGCGGGTTGATGGTCGGCATCGAGCTGGTCGAGGACCGCTCGACCAAGCGGCCGGCTCCCGAGCTGGCGACCAGGGTCCGGACGGCGATGCGCGAGCGGGGCGTCCTGGTCGGCGTCGGCGGCTTCTACGGCAACGTGGTGCGCATCCAGCCTCCCCTGGTCATCGACCAGCAACAGCTCGGCCTGGCCGTCGAGGTCCTCGACGAGGCGTTGGCTGCCGCCGGTGCCGGCTAGTGCCCCGTCCCCGGCGGCGTTGTGGGCGAGGCCGGACCGGGCTGGCTCTGGAGCTGACCTTGAGGCCCCAGTCGGGCCTTTGGTCCCGTCGTCGAGCCCCCGCCAGGGAGCCACAGGGGTTGAGCCGGCAGCGTCGAGGCGATCGGGCCCGGGAGCGTGGGCCGGACTAGGTCGGTTGAGCTTGGAGCCCTCTAGCTACCGCTGGCGCTCGAGGAGGGCGCGCGGGCTCGCTTTCTGACGGAGCAGGTCGAGCCCGTAGAGGGCAACCGTGAGCCGGATGCGGGTTTCGTGGTTGGACAGCTCCCGCCCGAGGACCCGCTCCAGGCGCTCCAGCCGCCGGTACAGGGTTCGCCGCTCGATGTGGAGCTCTCGGGTCGCCTCGGCCTTGTTCCCGGAACGGGCCAGGTAGGCGCGAAGGGTGGGCAGGAGGGGCGAGTTGGAGCGTGCGTCGTGGGCGAGCAGGGAGCCGAGCTCCGACTCCACGAAGCGCGAGAGCTCGGGCCGATCGGAGAGTGGCAGGAGCAACTGGTGGAGCCCAAGGTCCTCGTAATGCTGGGTGCCCGGCCGCCGGCCGACGCGCCAGGCGTAGTGTGCGGCCTCGCTCGCCTCGTCGAAGGCCAGGGGCAGCGCGTCGATCCGCGTCTCGCGGCTGATCCCCGCCACCGCCTCCAGTTCCTCGGTGACCCCGATCGCGGTGACCGTGTCCCTGGCGATCGTCTCCAGCACGGGGCGGGGGTCTCTTCGGCTCGGGAGGCCGACGAGGGCGACGATACGGTCGCCCTCGATGCCGGTCAGGCCGACGGCTTGCGCTCGGGAGATGGACCTCCGTACCTCCCGCATCGCAGCTTGGCGGATTCGCTGCCGGTCGTGCTCGGACAGCCCCCGCGCCTCGGCCAACTCCGGGAGGCGCGGGATGTCCACCACCATCACGCCCAAGCGCTTGCCCTCGAGGTCCACGCTCAGGCTTCGGGCCCGGCGGTAGAGCTCACCGGGGGAGGTGTAGCGACCCTTGACGATGTCCGTGATCAGGACCCCGCGGGCCCGGTCGGCGAGCTGGGAGGCGTCACGTTGGGCAAGGAGGGTGAGCCCGATGGTGGCCGCTGCCCGGTCGAGGACGAGGCTCACCAGCTCGTCTGGTTCCGAGTCCACCTGCAACACGTGGAGCCGGCCCCAAAACTCGCCGCGGAGCCAGATCCCGATCCAGGCACAAGGAGGATGGCCGCTGGTGAAGTGCACGGTCCCTCGTTGGCCCTGGTCATCGTGGCCGGAGCGGGAGTGGGACTCCCAGCGGCGCAGGGTCTCGTCCACCGGCGCGGCGTGGGTTGCGAACTCGACCACCTGGTGCGCCAGGTCCTCGAAGACGACCGGGTTCTCCAAGAGGCTGGCCAGGCTCTCCAGGAGCAGCTTCAGGTCGGCACCGCTCGAGGCCAGGTCGGTGAAACGCCTCCCGATCGTCTCCGCCCGCTGCAAGAGCTGGTACTGCCGGTTGACGATCGCCGTGTGCACCTCCTTGGTCACATCGACGTATCGCGTCTCGTGGGTGAGGACGATGATCGGGAAGCCACGCTCCTCCGCACGCTGGACCATGGCCGCAGGGGCGTCGGGCAGGTTGCGGCCCAGCTCGATCGTCAAGCCCGCCACCCCCACCTCCACCAGCTCGTCGATGTACCGGCGCTGCAGCGCCGGTTCCTGGCTGAAGCCCATGCCAGTCGTGAGGAGCAGCTCTCCGCCCTCGAGCAGGTGGGCGATGTCCGGCAGCTCGCTCACGTGGACCCAGCGCACTTGACGATCCAGATGGTCCGCGCCGGCGACGACCCGGGGACCGGCGCGCTGGAAGATCTCGAGGTCGAGGATCTCTCTGATCGATATCGGCACGGCCGGATTCTATGGCTCGGTTGGTGAGGGCCGTAGCGAGGGGCGGATCCACCTTCGGGTCGCTCCCCGGCGTCCCGGTTGCTGGCGTGATCGAGGTGCAGGGGCCAGCGGGGGGCAGGTGGGCCCGGCATCCTCCGGACCCTGGCGGACGCCTCTCCCGACGCGGTGGAGGGAGACCGCCGGAGCGGTCCCCCTCCCAAGCCGGGACGTCGTCAGACCCCCGGCTCCGGCTTGACCGCCAGCGCCGCTGCTCTTGCCGGCGGCCGTGCAGCCACGGCGAGGATGATGGAGAGGATCAGCAGCCCGGTCACCAAGTAGAGCGCCGAGCCGAAGCTCCCGGAGGCCGTCACCATGATCCCGGTGACGAGGGGCCCGATGCCGCCCATGAGGACGACGATCACCGATCCGATCCCGTAGATCCGGGCGTAGTCGTCGCCCCCGAAGTACTGCCCGAGCGCGGTTGGGATGGCGGGCACCAGGATCCCGTAGCCGGCCCCGAACAGGAGCACGTAGAGGTACACCATGGGCAGGTTGCGGGCCAGGATGAAGAGGATCGAGCCCAGCGTCATCAAGACGGTCGCCCCGATCAGCACCCAGTAGGAGCCGCTCTTCAGACGGTCGGACAGGTGGTTGATCAGGAAGCCGGCCACGGCCGCTACCAGCCCGGTGGCGCCGAGGGCGGTCGAGGCCGCCAGCGGGGAGATGCCCACCGACTTCAGGTAGATGACCTGGTCGGCTGAGTAGACGCCGAGGGCCCAGGCCTCGACCCCGAAGACGAACATCAGGAGCCAGAGCTGAGGGGCCCTGAGCGCCTCACGGACGCTCCAGCTACCCGGGTTGCTCGACACCTCTGGCCGGGCGATCTCCGCGACCGCCTCGGCGGCGAGGCCATCGGGCTGCTGGCCGACGTCGGCGGGGCGGTTCCGGATCAGGAGGAACGCGGGCACCGGGCCGAGGATGAAGATGATGAGGCCGAGGGCGACCATCGCCGGCCGCCATCCTCCCAGGCCTTGGATGAGCAGTTGCATCACGGGCGCGAAGACGAACCCGCCTATGCCACCCGCCGCCGCCACGATCCCCATCATCAACCCGCGGCGCTTGACGAACCAGTGGTTGACGGTGGTGAAGACCGGCAGATAGCCCATCAGCCCGTCGGCGAACGCCAGCGCCACGCCGAACAGGACGTAGAAGCCGATGGGCTCTTGGACCAGCGCCGTCAGGCCGGTGAAGATCGCGGTCAGCACCCCTCCCACGACCATGATCGTTCGCGCGCCGAAGCGATGGACCAGCCACCCGTACACCGGTCCCAGGACCCCGATCAGGGAGCGAATCAAGAAGACCGTGCTGACGACCGCCAGCGTCCACTTCATCGATGGAACTAGGGCGGCAACCAGCGGCCCGGCGACGAAGTACACAGCCCCGATTGCAACCCCGTACTCAAGGAAGCAGGTTGCAGCGATGCGATACCCATGGAAGGCGGGCCCTCGAACGTCACGTGCGGCAGCTACCATGGAGACTCCCTCCTCTCCTCCGGATTGGTCGGCCCGTTCGATCCATTCATTGTCGACGGTTGCCTGAGGTTGACAATGGGTCATTTTGAGGCAGCTAGACGCCGATCCGGCCGCATAGTGTGTCGTGCCTCCGCCGTCCTGCTCCCTCGAGAGAGTCCCGGAGTGTGTCGGGTCTGGTGAGAAGGTGGCGCGCCGACGCCGTCGGAGGTGGGGCGACGTCGATCCCCGGTGGGGCCGGCATCTCGTCATACGATCCCCCTCGCTGCGGCCGAGGAAAGGGCCCGAGGCGACCACCAGTGCTCGGTAGGCGT
>Ga0209061_1004664_pt1 | contig 12912 bp, 13 predicted proteins | sample Coa_R1_10_FD_187157 | JGI IMG/M metagenome (GOLD analysis project Ga0209061, IMG submission 187157) | Surface soil microbial communities from Centralia Pennsylvania, which are recovering from an underground coalmine fire - Coalmine... | ecosystem: Environmental > Terrestrial > Soil >...
CGCCGAAGGCGGGCAAGACGACGATCCTGCAGGCGATCGCCAACGCGATCACCAAGAACAACCCGGAGTGCCACCTCATGGTCGTGCTCGTGGACGAGCGGCCGGAGGAGGTCACCGACATGCAGCGCTCGGTGAAGGGCGAGGTGATCTACTCGACCTTCGACCGGCCCGCCGACGACCACACCACGGTCGCGGAACTGGCCATCGAGCGGGCCAAGCGGCTTGCCGAGATGGGCCACGACGTGGTCGTCCTGCTGGACAACCTGACCCGGCTCGGCCGTGCGTACAACCTGGCCGCTCCGGCCAGCGGCCGGATCCTGTCCGGCGGCGTGGACTCGGCCGCCCTGTACCCGCCGAAGAAGTTCTTCGGCGCCGCGCGGAACATCGAGCACGGCGGCTCGCTGACGATCCTGGCGACCGCGTTCATCGAGACCGGGTCCCGGATGGACGAGGTCATCTTCGAGGAGTTCAAGGGCACCGGCAACATGGAGCTGCGGCTGCGCCGTGACCTCGCCGAGAAGCGGCTGTTCCCCGCCATCGACGTGGACGCGTCCGGCACCCGCAAGGAGGAGATCCTGCTCGCGCCGGACGAGCTCAACATCGTCTGGCGGCTGCGCCGGGTGCTGCACGCGCTCGAGCCGCAGCAGGCGCTCGAGCTGCTCATGGAGCAGATGCGCAAGACCAGGAGCAACACCGAGTTCCTGCTCCAGGTGCAGAAGACCACGCTGGGCAACTGACAGGGAATTGCCGGACACCGGAACTGGTTCCAGTCTCTGGCACAGAGTAAGGCCGTAAACCGTGCGGTACCGGTTCCCGTCCCGCTGGCAGCAGCGGGCGACCCGGCGACCGCCAAGGCAGGAGTCGTCGATGAAGGCTGGCATCCACCCCGAGTACAAGGTCACCACGGTGGTCTGTAGCTGCGGGAACACGTTCACCACGCGGAGCACCGCGCCCGGCGGCGTGATCCACGCCGATATCTGCTCCAGCTGCCACCCGTTCTACACCGGCAAGCAGAAGATCCTCGACACCGGCGGCCGGGTCGCCCGCTTCGAGAAGCGCTTCGGCAAGGCGGCCTCCGGCGGCAGGAAGTAACCCGGTGCGTCCGCGCCGCGGTGTCACCGGGATGGCCGAGCGAAGGGATGACAGTGTTCGAGCAGCTGGCCGATCTGGTCGGCGAGCACGCCGAGCTCGAGCGCGCGCTCGCCGACCCGGCGGTGCTGTCCGACCAGGAGCAGGCGCGGGCGCTCGGCCGCCGCTACGCGGAGCTGAGCCAGATCGTGCAGGCGTACCGGCAGTGGCAGCAGGTCTCGGCGGACGAGCAGGCCGCGCGCGAGCTCGGCGGTGAGGACGAGTCGTTCGCGGCCGAGGCCGCCCAGCTCGCCGCGCGCCGCGAGGCGCTCGAGGCCGAGCTGCAGCGGCTGCTCGTGCCCCGCGATCCGAACGACGGGCGCGACGTCATCCTCGAGGTCAAGGCGGGCGAGGGCGGCGAGGAGTCGGCGCTGTTCGCCGCCGACCTGCTCCGCATGTACCAGCGCTACGCCGAGCGGCGCGGCTGGAGGACCGAGCTCCTCGGCGCCACGGTGACCGGCCTGGGCGGGATCAAGGACGCGACGGTGGCGATCAAGGGCAAGGGCGCCGACGGCGCCTGGTCCCGGCTGAAGTACGAGGGCGGCGTGCACCGGGTGCAGCGGGTGCCGGTCACCGAGTCCCAGGGGCGGATCCACACCTCCGCGGCCGGGGTGCTGGTCGCCCCGGAGGCCGAGCCGGTCGAGGTGCAGGTCAACGACGGCGACCTGAAGGTGGACGTGTTCCGGTCGTCGGGCCCGGGCGGCCAGAGCGTGAACACGACCGACTCGGCGGTGCGGATCACCCACCTGCCGACCGGCATCGTGGTGTCCTGCCAGAACGAGAAGAGCCAGCTGCAGAACAAGGAGCAGGCGCTGCGGGTGCTGCGGGCGCGGCTGCTGGCGCAGGCCGAGGCGGAGGCCGAGGCCAAGGCGAGCGACCAGCGGCGCAGCCAGGTCCGGACCGTGGACCGGTCCGAGCGGGTGCGTACCTACAACTTCCCGGAGAACCGCATCTCCGACCACCGCGTCGGCTACAAGGCCTACAACCTGGACCACGTGATGGACGGGGACCTGGACGACGTCATCGACGCGCTGGCCGCCGCTGACCTGCAGCAGCGTGTCCTCGAGGCAACGACTCCCCGGGAGTCAGCCGCGGGACGATGAGCCTGCTGCTTGACGAGGTGGCGCTGGCCACGGCCAGGCTCGCCGAGGCCGGGGTGGAGTCACCGCGCGCGGACGCGGAGCTGATCGCGGCCAGCGTGCACCACGTGCGGCGCGGCGAGCTGCACACGGTTCCGGATTCCGCGTTCGACGCGCGGTTCTGGATCGACGTCGCCCGCCGGGCGGCGCGGGAGCCGCTGCAGCACATCACCGGGCACGCCCACTTCCGCTACCTGGACCTCGCGGTCGGCCCCGGCGTGTTCGTGCCGCGCCCGGAGACCGAGGTGATGACCGGCTGGGCGATCGCCAGGCTGCACGAGATGGACGTCGCGACGCCGGTCGTCGCCGACCTCGGCACCGGATCGGGCGCGATCGCGCTGGCGATCGCGCAGGAGGTGCCGCGGGCCAGGGTGCACGCCGTCGAGGCCGACCCGCTGGCCCGCGCCTGGGCCGAGCGCAACGTGGCGAGGTACGCCACCGGCGCCCCCTACATGGCGGGCCGCGTCATGCTGCACGCCGGCGACTTCCGTGACTCGCTCGGCGAGCTCGACGGTACGGTTGACCTCGTGATCAGTAACCCGCCGTACATCCCGCTCGGGTCCCGGGTCCCGCCCGAGGTCGGCGAGTACGACCCGCCGGCGGCGCTGTGGAGCGGCGCCGACGGCCTCGACGCCATCCGCGGGGTGGAACGCGCGGCGCGGCGGCTGCTGCGCGGCGGCGGGCTGGTCGCGGTCGAGCACGGCGCGCAGCAGGGCTCGGCGGTGTACTGGCTGTTCCCCGAGGAGTCCGGCTGGCGGGACACCCGCACGAACAAGGACCTGGCCGGGCTGGACCGCTTCGTCACGGCGGCCCGGGCCACATAGGACGCTGGAGTGCCACTGAGATGACCGTACGTTACGACTGCAGGGATCCGCAGCAGCGGGCCGCGGGGATCGAGGCCGCGGTGGCGGCGGCGCGCCGCGGCGAGCTGATCGTGCTGCCGACCGACACGGTGTACGGGGTCGGCGCGGACGCGTTCATCCCCGCGGCGGTCACCACCATGCTGGCGGCCAAGGGCCGGGGCAGGAACAAGCCCTCGGCGGTGCTCGTCGGCACGGCCAAGGCGGCGGCGGCGCTGGTGGAGGACCTCGGGGCGTTCGGGCAGGACCTGATCGACGAGTTCTGGCCCGGCGCGCTCACCCTGGTGTTCCGCGCCAGCCCGACGCTGCTGTGGGACCTCGGCGACACCAAGGGCACGGTGGCGCTGCGGATGCCGCTGCACCCGGTCGCGCTCGACGTGCTGAGGCAGACCGGGCCGCTGGCGGTCTCCAGCGCCAACCGCACCGGCGAGCCGCCGGCGACCACCGCCGACGAGGCGTGGCGGCAACTCGGCGAGGTGGTGTCGGTGTACCTGGACGGCGGGCCGTGCCCGGACAACGTGCCGTCCACCATCGTGGACCTCACCGGCACCATCCCGGTGCTGCTGCGGGCCGGCGCGGTCCCGGTGGACCGGCTGCGCGCGGTGGCGTCGGTCGTCGCCGACGAACAGCCCGGCGTCAAGCCCGCGGCGGCGCATCCCCTGGACACGCCGGGGGGCGAGCGGCCGCCCGCCGGGTGACCGGTGCCATAGAGTGGCGGTGATGAAAGCCGATCCGACCGGGGCTCGCTGAGGCGCATGCGTGAGTACGGCCTGGTGTTGCTCGTCACCGCGGCGGTGACCTACCTGCTCACCCCTGGGGTGCGGCGGTTCGCGCTCGCCGTCCGGGCGATGCACGAGCCAAGGCCCAGGGACGTGCACTCCGAGCCGACGCCGCTGCTCGGCGGCCTGGCCATGTACGGCGGCCTCGTCGCCGGGCTCGTGGTGGCGAGCAGGCTGGCCTTCCTGCAGGATCCGTTCGCCGCGGCCGGGTCGCGGACGGCGGCGGGCCTGCTGCTGGCCGGCGGGCTCGTCGTGGTGGTGGGGTTCATCGACGACCGGTGGGGGCTGGGCGCGATCGCCAGGCTGGCCGCCCAGGTGGCGGCGGCCGGCATCCTGGTGTGGAGCGGCCAGTCGCTGCCCTGGATCCCGCTGCCGGACGGCAAGGTGTTCCTGCTGCCGCCGGACCTGAGCGTGACGCTCACCGTGCTGATCGTGGTGGCCACCATCAACGCGATCAACTTCATCGACGGCCTGGACGGGCTGGCGGCCGGCATCGTCGGCATCGCCGCGCTGTCGTTCCTCGCCTACTCCTACACGCTCATCAAGACGATCGGCACGACCTCGCAGTCGCTGCCCGCGGTGGCCTCCGCGCTGCTGGCCGGGATGGGCCTGGGCTTCCTGCCGCACAACTTCCACCCGGCGCGGGTCTTCATGGGCGACGCCGGCGCGGGGCTGCTCGGCCTGCTGCTCGCCTACGGGCCGATCTCCAGCACCGCCTCGCTGGACCCGGCCCTGCTGACGAACTACGCCAACGGCCACGCCCTGGACCGGTACGCCACCTTCCTCCCGCTGCTGGTCCCGGCGGCGATCTTCGTCATCCCGTACGCCGACCTGATGTTCGCCATCGTCCGCCGCACCCGGGCGGGCAGGCCGGTCATGGCCGCCGACGCGCAGCACCTGCATCACCGGATGCTGAACATCGGGCACTCCCACCGGCAGAGCGTGCTGATCATGTACCTGTGGGCCGCGCTGTTCTCCGTCACCGTGGTGTCGCTGTCGGTGGTACGGACCCACCTGATCGCGCTGGCCGCCGCCACGGTGATCGCGGTGCTCGTGCTGCTGCCGGTCACGATGCCGGGACTGCGCCCGTGGCGCGGCCGCGGCAGGCGCGCCGCGACGCCGCCGGGCGCGCCGGCGGCGGGACGCTTCCGTCATGCCGTGTCCCCGTCCCCGCATGTCGTGTCCGCGTCCCCGCCCCCGGCCGGCGTCGGCACGCCCCATTCCGTCCGCCCGCCGGGCAACGGCGCGCTGCCGCCCGCCCGCCCGCAGGAAACCGTCCTGCCGCCGTCGCCCCGGCAGCAGCGCACGGTGCTGCCTCCGGGCAGCCCGGCACCGTGATGCCGGCGCGGCGACGCACCAGCCACCTCCGCATCCTTCTTCACTTCCGCCCGCCTGGCGTCAAGGTCCGGGCGCGCGTTCGCGGTCGGCGATACCCGTCCTTTACCTTCCCTTGCCTTGCCGTGCCCGGCCGGGCACCGCGCCGTCCCGCACCCGTTCCGGAAGCTATATGCGCTGGTAAGGCGCTGTTTCTGTCCAGCCGCAGGCCGGCGGCCGGCTGCCCGAGGGCGGGGCGGCGGTCGCGCCGCGGCCGCGCGGCGGTACGTTGGTCATAAGTTGTCTGCGATCAGGTAAAGACAGAGTCAAAGACTTTGTGATATCTTTCACGAGCAGGCCCAAAGGGTCCCGGTTCTGCGAGTGAGAGGCCCGTGATAACGTTCCTAAACCTGCCCGGATGCCGCACCGCGATGGCGGCGCGGCGGCCGGCACCTGCATCGCACGCGGGGAGAGTGCCCGTCTCGGCAATTCCGCTGTCCACCACCCAGGAGCCGTAGGCCAATGCTGGCGAGCTATGCCACCGTCGTCCGGCGCGCGGCCGTGCCGACCGCGGCCGCGGCCGCCGTCATGGTCGCCGTCAGCGCCGCCCTCGTCGGCGTCAAGGGCCTGGTCGGCGCCCTGCTTGGCGTGGCGGTCGTCACCGTCTTCTTCGGGATCAGCATCGCCGTCGTCGGCCGCGCCGCCCGGGTCAGCCAGCCGGCGATGATGGTGGCCGCGCTGGCGACCTTCCTCGTCAAGATCGTGGCGCTCGCCGTCGTGGTGTCCGCGCTGGACGGCACGACCGCGTTCAGCACCAGGGCGCTCGGCTTCACCGCGGTCGGCTGCATCCTCGCCTGGAGCGCCGCGCAGGTCATCGTGGCGATGCGGGTGAAGATGCTCTACGTCGAGCCGGACCGCAAGGAGGTGCGGGGTGGCGGCTGAGGCGAGCGGCGCCAGGGGCGCGCCGACCCCGCCGGACGGGGACTCCGGCTCGGCGCGGGCGCGGGGGCTGAACATCGGGTGGACCGTGGTCAGCTACCTGATCGCCGGCATGCTCGCCTACGGCGGCATCGGCTGGCTGGTGGGCCGGGCGGTCCACGCGGCCGTCCTGTTCCCGGTCGGCATGCTGGCCGGCCTGGCGATCTCGCTGACCTTCATCGTCTACCGCTACGGCCGGGCGGCCGCGCAGACCCCGGAGGGAGCCGAGCGTGACAGGTGATGTCCAGGTAACCGCCGCGGTCAAGGGGGCGGCGGAGACGGGCGGCGGGGGCTGCCACATCTTCGGCGGCTGCGGCTACCCGGCGCCCGGCCTGCAGGACTTCGACTTCCAGACGCTGTTCCGGGTCGGCTCGTTCCACGTGACCAAGCCGATGCTGATCGCGGTGCTGTGCACGCTCGTGGTGATCGGGTTCTTCGCCGCGGCCTTCTGGCGGCCCAAGCTGGTGCCGCGCGGCGTGCAGAACCTGGCCGAGATCGGCATCCTGGCGGTGCGCGACCAGATCCTGCGCCCCGCGATCGGCCGGAAGGGCGACAGCTACCTGCCGTTCCTGGTGTCGCTGTTCTTCTTCATCTTCCTGTGCAACCTGATGGAGCTGATCCCGGTCCTCCAGTTTCCCGCGACGTCGCGGATCGGCTTCGTGTGGCCGCTGGTGGGCATCGTCTACCTCGTCTACCTGTACCTGGGATTCCGCCACCAGGGCGTCTGGGGCTATTTCCGGACGATGATCCCGCCGGGCGTGCCGCTGTTCATCCTGCCCATCCTGATCCCGGTCGAGCTCGCGCGGTTCTTCGTCGTCCAGCCGTTCACGCTGGGCATCCGGCTTTTCGCGAACATGTTCGCCGGCCACCTGCTGCTGACGATCTTCTACATCGCCACCTGGTACATGGCGAGCCTGACCGTCGGCCTGCTGTACATGGTCGGCTCGTTCGCGATGGCCATCTTCGTCTTCCTGCTCGAGCTGCTGGAGGACGTGCTGCAGGCGTTCATCTTCACCACGCTGACCGCCACCTACATAGCCGACTCGCTGGAGCGAGCACACTGACCCACCGCACCACAGACCCACACGCCCGGCGGGCCAGCCGCCGGCCTGACCAGTGAGGACAGACCCAATGTCTCTTGCCGCTACTCTCGCCGCCGGCACCACCACGATCGACATCAAGAGGCTCGGGGCGCTCGGCTACGGCCTGGCGGCCATCGGCCCGGGCGTCGGCATCGGCCTGGTCTTCGGGCACGCCATCGAGGCGATGGCCCGGCAGCCGGAGGCCACCGGCCGCATCACCTTGTACATGTGGATCGGGTTCGCGCTGACCGAGGCGCTGGCGCTGATCGGCCTGGTCGCCCCGTTCATCTTCGCGTCCTAGGCAGCACCAGGGGAAGTGAGGCGACGATGAGGTACCTGGCCCAGGCCGGGGCGCAGAACCCCCTCATCCCGACCGCGGCCGAGCTGGTCATGGGGGTGATCTGCTTCGCGCTGGTGTTCGGGGTGCTCGGCAAGCTGCTGATGCCGAGGATCCAGCGGACGCTGGCCGAGCGGACCGAGGCCATCGAGGGCGGCATCGCCAGGGCCGAGGAGGAGCAGGCCGAGGCCAGCCAGCTCCTCGAGCAGTACCGGCGCCAGCTCGCCGAGGCCAGGCACGAGGCGGCCAGGCTGCGCGAGGAGGCCAGGGAGCAGGGCGCGCAGATCATCGCCGAGATGCGCGAGCAGGCCCAGGCCGAGGCGCGCCGGATCACCGAGGCCGCCGAGATGCAGATCGAGGCCGAGCGGCAGCAGGCGCTGACCGCGCTGCGCGCGGAGGTCGGCACGCTGGCGACCGAGCTGGCCAGCCGGATCGTCGGCGAGTCGCTGGCCGACACCGCCAGGCAGCACCGGATGGTGGACCGGTTCCTTGACGAGCTCGAGCAGGTGGCCTCCCGGTGAGGCCCGCCACCGGGCCGGAGCCAGCCACCACCGGCCGTTCGGTGCAACGGCACCGGGCGGCCGCGGGGAGGCGATGAGGCGTGCGCGGCGCGAGCAGGGCATCGCTGGCTGGCCTGTCCGCCGAGCTGGCGGCGGCCAACATCACCAGCGTCGCCGCGGCCACCAGGCTGGGCAACGAGCTGTTCGCGGTGGCCGGGCTGCTGGATGCCGAGCACGCGCTGCGGCGCGCGCTGTCCGACCCGGGCAAGCCCGCCGCGGAGAAGGGCGCGGTCGCCGCGGCGCTGCTGCACGGGAAGGTCGCCGGCCGCACCGAGGCGCTGGTCAGCACCGCCGCGCGATCGCGGTGGGCGAGCCCGGGCGACCTGGCCGACGCGATCGAGCAGCTGGCGATCGAGGCCATGGTGCTGGCGGCGGACGCCGCGGGCGCCCTGGACGACCTGGAGGACGAGCTGTTCCGGTTCGGCCGCGTGGTCGCCGGCCAGCCGGAGCTGCGCGCCGCGCTGGCCAGCCCGTCGCTGCCGGCGCAGCGGAAGGAGGACCTGCTCGGCGCGCTGCTCGGCGGCAAGGTGACCGCGGTGACGCTGGCCCTGGTCAGCCAGATCGTGGCGCACCCGCGCGGCCGGTCGCTGGAGGATGCGCTCGGCAACGCCGCCGCCATCGCGGCGCGGCGCCGGCAGCAGCTGATCGCGGTGGTCCGCTCGGCCGTCGAGCTGTCCGCGGAGCAACGCGGAAGGCTCGCCGCGGCGCTGGCCGCCTGCTACGGGCACCAGGTGCACCTCAACGTCGTCGTCGACCCCTCGGTCGTTGGCGGACTGTCGGTCCAGATCGGGGATGAACTGATAGACGGGACCGCGGTCAGCAGGCTGGCCGCCGTCCGGCGGAGGCTCGCGCAGTGACGAGGCCGGCGCCGATATCCAGAAGCAGCGTGGACAACTACGCACGGGAAGACATGAAGGACTATGGCTGAGCTGACGATCCGGCCGGAGGAGATCCGGGACGCGCTGGCGCGCTTCGTCACCGAGTACGAGCCGGAGGCCGCCGCGCGGGAAGAGGTGGGCACCGTCATCGAGTGCGGCGACGGCATCGCGCACGTCGAGGGCCTGCCCTCGGTCATGGCCAACGAGCTCGTCGAGTTCTCCAACGGCGTGCGGGGGCTCGCGCTCAACCTGGACGTGCGCGAGATCGGCGTCGTCGTCCTGGGCGAGTTCAGCGAGATCGAGGAGGGCCAGCAGGTCAAGCGGACCGGCGAGATCCTGTCGGTGCCGGTCGGTGACGCCTTCCTCGGCCGGGTCGTCGGGCCGCTCGGCGAGCCGCTGGACGGCAAGGGGCCGATCGAGACCACCGAGCTGCGCGCGCTGGAGACCCAGGCGCCGTCGGTGGTGAACCGCCAGCCGGTGAAGGAGCCGCTGCAGACCGGCATCAAGGCCATCGACGCGATGACCGCGATCGGCCGCGGCCAGCGGCAGCTGATCATCGGCGACCGGCAGACCGGCAAGACCGCGATCGGGATCGACACGATCATCAACCAGCGCGCCAACTGGGAATCGGGCGACCCGAAGCTCCAGGTGCGCTGCATCTACGTCGCGATCGGGCAGAAGGGCTCGACGATCGCCCAGGTGCGCGGCGCGCTCGAGGATGCCGGGGCCATGGAGTACACCACGATCGTGGCCGCGCCCGCCTCGGACCCGTCCGGCTACAAGTACATCGCCCCGTACACCGGGTCGGCCATCGGCCAGCACTGGATGTACCAGGGCAAGCACGCGCTGATCATCTTCGATGACCTCAGCAAGCAGGCCGAGGCGTACCGGGCGATCTCGCTGCTGCTGCGCAGGCCGCCGGGCCGCGAGGCGTACCCGGGCGACGTGTTCTACCTGCACTCCCGGCTGCTGGAGCGGTGCGCCAAGCTGTCCGACGAGCGGGGCGGCGGCTCGCTGACCGGGCTGCCGATCGTGGAGACCAAGGCCAACGACATCTCCGCCTACATCCCGACCAACGTCATCTCGATCACCGACGGGCAGATCTACCTGGAGGCCGACCTGTTCAACGCCGGCGTGCGGCCCGCGATCAACGTCGGCAGGTCGGTGTCCCGGGTCGGCGGCAACGCGCAGGTCAAGGCGATGAAGAAGGTGGCGGGCACGCTGCGGCTGTCGCTGTCGCAGTACCGCGACCTGGAGGCGTTCGCCGCGTTCGCCTCCGACCTCGACGCGGCCTCCCGCGCTCAGCTCGACCGCGGCTCCCGGCTGGTCGAGCTGCTCAAGCAGCCGCAGTACCGGCCGTTCCCGGTGGAGGAGCAGGTGGTGTCGATCTGGGCGGGCACCGGCGGCTACCTGGACGACGTGCCGATCGAGGACGTCAGGCGGTTCGAGGCCGACTTCCTCGACCACCTGCGCCGCCGGCAGCCCGGCATCCTGCAGGCGATCCGGGAGACGCTCGACCTGCCCGAGGAGACGGTCACCGCGCTCAAGGACGCCATCGAGGACTTCCGGAAGGGGTTCGAGACCAGCTCCGGCGCCCTGCTGCAATCAAACGAGGACGAGCCGGCCGAGGCGCTGGAGGGCGAGGGCCGGGAGACCATCGCGAGGCGGCGCCCGGAGCCGCAGCCGGCGCGGCCGGCAGCGCAGCCGGAGAAGAAGTAGCGCGATGGCAGCACAGCTTCGCCTGGTCAGGGGGCGGATCCGCGCGGTGCAGTCCATCGCCAAGATCACCCGTGCCCAGGAGCTGATCGCCTCGTCGCGGATCGTCAAGGCGCAGCAGCGGATGCGCGCGGCCGAGCCGTACGCGCGGGAGCTCACCCGCGCGGTGGAGGCGGTGATCAGCCGCTCCACCACGTCGGTCCGGCACCCGTTCACCACCGAGCCGGAACGCCCGTCCCGCGCCGCGGTGCTGATCCTGACCAGCGACCAGGGCTTCGCCGGCGCCTACAACGCGAACGTGCTGCGCGAGTCGGCCCGGCTGCGCGAGCTGCTGGCCGAGCGGGGCGTCGAGCCGGAGCTGTACGTGGCCGGGCGCAAGGGCATCGCCTGGCACAGGTTCCGCGGGCTCGACATGGCCCAGACGTGGAGCGGCTTCTCCGCCGCGCCGCGCTACGCCGACGCCCAGGCGGTCACCGCCGCGCTGCTGGAGGCGTTCGCCGGCACCGGCGGCGGCGCCGACGAGATCCACCTGGTCAGCACCGACTTCGTCTCCATGCTGACGCAGCGGCCCAAGGCGACACGGCTGCTGCCGCTGCAGATCGAGGAGACCACCGAGCCGCCGCCGTCCGGGCCGCTGCCGCAGTACGAGTTCGAGCCGTCGCCGGAGGTGGTGCTCGACGCGCTGCTGCCGCAGTACGTGGCGAGCCGGATCTACTACGCCATGCTCGAGGCCGCCGCGTCCGAGCTCGCCTCGCGGCGGCGGGCTATGAAGGCGGCAACCGACAACGCCAACGACCTGATCCAGACGCTGACCCGTGAGGCGAACAACGCACGGCAGGCCGAGATCACCCAGGAAATCAGCGAGATCGTCGGCGGCGCCAACGCGCTCGCCGCGGCAAGCGCAACCAGCGAGTGAGGGAACACCATGACCGTGACCAGGGCAGAAACAGCCGACAGCGGCGAGGGCGTCGCGGCGACCGGCCGTGTCGCGCGGGTCATCGGGCCCGTCGTGGACGTGGAGTTCCCGGCGGAGGCGATGCCGGAGATCTACCACGCGCTGCACGTGGACGTGTCCTACGGCGGCCAGACGCGCACGCTGACCCTGGAGGTCGAGCAGCACATCGGCGACGACATGGTGCGGGCGATCTCCATGCAGCCCACCGACGGCCTGGTGCGCGGCGCCGAGGTGGCCAGCACCGGCGCGCCGATCGAGGTCCCGGTCGGCGACGTCACCAAGGGGCACGTGTTCAACGTGCTCGGCGAGACGCTCGACGTGCCGACGAGCTCGCTGCAGGTCACCGAGCGCTGGCCGATCCACCGCGACCCGCCGGCGCTGGACCAGCTCGAGCCGGAGACCCAGATGTTCACCACCGGCATCAAGGTGATCGACCTGCTCACCCCGTACGTGCAGGGCGGCAAGATCGGGCTGTTCGGCGGGGCCGGCGTGGGCAAGACCGTGCTGATCCAGGAGATGATCCGCCGGGTAGCCCAGAACTTCGGCGGCGTCTCGGTCTTCGCCGGGGTGGGCGAGCGCACCCGCGAGGGCAACGACCTGTTCCTGGAGATGACCGAGTCCGGCGTCATCGCGGACACCGCGCTGGTGTTCGGCCAGATGGACGAGCCGCCCGGCGTCCGGATGCGGGTCGGGCTGTCCGCGCTGACCATGGCCGAGTACTTCCGCGACGTGCAGAAGCAGGACGTGCTGCTGTTCATCGACAACATCTTCCGGTTCACCCAGGCCGGCTCCGAGGTGTCCACGCTGCTCGGCCGGATGCCGTCCGCGGTGGGCTATCAGCCGACGCTGGCCGACGAGATGGGCGAGCTGCAGGAGCGCATCACCAGCACCCGCGGCCACTCGATCACCTCGATGCAGGCGATCTACGTGCCCGCGGACGACATCACCGACCCGGCGCCGCACACCGTGTTCGCGCACCTCGACGCGACGACCACGCTGTCCCGCGCGATCACCGAGCGGGGCATCTACCCGGCGGTGGACCCGCTGGACTCGACGTCCCGGATCATGGACGCCAGGTACATCGGCCAGGAGCACTACGACGTGGCCCGCGAGGTGCAGCGGATCCTGCAGCGGTACCGGGAGCTGCAGGACATCATCGCCATCCTCGGCGTCGACGAGCTCGGCG
>Ga0209061_1004667_pt1 | contig 12907 bp, 10 predicted proteins | sample Coa_R1_10_FD_187157 | JGI IMG/M metagenome (GOLD analysis project Ga0209061, IMG submission 187157) | Surface soil microbial communities from Centralia Pennsylvania, which are recovering from an underground coalmine fire - Coalmine... | ecosystem: Environmental > Terrestrial > Soil >...
AGTCGGTGAGCAACTGGGTGGCGCCCTGGACTACCGCGGTGCCCGTCACCTGCACGAGCACCTGGGCGTTGGGCACCGCCAGGTTGTTGGCGTCGCGTGCCTGCACCTGCACCTGGACGCCGTTGGGAAACTGAGTCAGCGAGACCTGGTTGGACGACAGCGGCACTAGCCGCGAGTACGCCGCGCTGACCTGCCCGCCGACGGCGCCCGCGCTGTAGCTGAACGTGGGGCTGAGGTTGGAGCGGCCGATCTCTTGGCCAACGGGGCCCAGGGCCTGCACCTGGAACACGACGCTGCTACCCAGGGGCAGCGTGGCGACATACGACGTGGTGCTGCCTACCGCCGCCAGCAGCGTCGGCGGCCCTCCGTTGAGCCCTTGCAGGACGTTGTAGCTGCTGGCGCCCGCTAGCACGGTCCAGCTTAGCTGCACGGTAGAGGGGCTCGTCTGGGTGGCCGTGAGCTGGAGCGGGCCACCGGGCAGGTAGCCGCCGGGCAGCGAGCCGTAGGGCGGATACCCCGGGCCCGGGTAGCCGGCGGGCCCGCCCCCGGGGGGCAGGCCTGGCGGGAAGGCGCCGGGGCAGTAGGGCGGCGCCCCCGGCAACGGCGCCGGCGTACACCAGGGAGGCACCGTCGGCGTGGGAGGGGGCGTGGTGGTGGGGGCCCCCGCGCTGGTCACCGGGGCGGAGGGCGCGCCGCGCTGGCCCAGGCTGTCGATCGCCAGCACCGAGAAGCTATACCCGATGAGGGGATTCAGCCCGCGCAGAACAGCGCGCGTCTGGCTCCCGGGCACCTCCAGCAGCGGGCGCTGGGTGCCATCGGTCTCGTTGGCGACGATGAGGAACGAACGGATCGTGGGCAGGTTGGGCGGCACCTGCCAGCTCAGCGACACGGCGCCATCGAAAGGGTTGACCGCCACGGTCAGGTTGGTCGGGGGCGGCAACGGCGGGGTCGGGCTCGGCGAGGGGGCCACGGCCGCCGGGGGCGTCGCCGATGGGAGGGGCGCGACCACCGGGGACGGCGTGACGGCCACGGGGCTGGGCGTCGGTGCCGCCTGCGCGGCCGTGATCCGCGCCGCGCCGCCGTTCGTGTCGGCCACGGTGACCGTGCGCGTGGTCCCGGTCCACCCGCAGGGCCCGAGCACTTGCACGTACAGCACGTGCGCCCCGGGCGCGGCGTCCGTCGCGTCCCACGTCGCGGCGAAGCCCGAGGCGGCGAAGCGCGCGTCGCCCAGCAGCTCGGCGACCTCGGGGCGGTCGAGCCCGTAGCTGACAGCGAGCAGTGTGCCGCCGTAGTCAGGCGGAAGATCGACGGCCACGCGAGCGGCGCTGACCCCGGTGCCCTCGGCGCTGGCTAGGTCGGCGGCCCAGCCGCTGATCGGGACCGGCCCGGCGGGCACCATCGCGCCTTCGGCGGGGCTGTCCACGCTGCCGCGCACGTTGCAGGTGGCGTTCTGGACGAGTGGCCGCCAAGGCCCCGCGCTGCTCGCCGGCGGGGCCAGCGTGCTGGCCAGCACCGCCCCCACCACCAGCAGCGCGCCGCGCCATCGCCCGCCCCTCGCGTCCCGCACCGGCTCGCACCTCCCCCTGCGCGGCGCCGTGGCCCTCTCCGCCACGGACCGTCGCCGCCATGCCGGGCGCGATTGTAGGCAGCCACCAGCGCGGGCGCGAAGCAGCGGGGAATTACAGGCGCGCCACGGCGGCCGTTTTGTGACCCGCCCCCGCGGGCGTTACGACCCCAGCGCGGCCGGGGCGAGGCGCTCCCAGCGCAGCGGGTGGTACTGCACGGCGTATACGGCCCAGGCGCCGGCGCTCAGCGCGGCCAGCTCCTCGCGGCCCACGCGCCGGCCGTGGGGGCCGTAGTGGAGGGGCCAGCCGCCGGCCAGCACGTCGGGGCAGGCGACCGACTCGACCGGCCGGGCCGGCGCGCCGTTGACGTGCAGCGCCTGGGCGAGCAGCACGTACTCGGGCACGTAGGTCACCCCGGTGGTGCCGAGCGGCAACGCGGGCGTCTCCGGCGCGCGCCAGGCGGGCAGGTTCACGAACACGATCCGCGCGCCCGGCGGCGCTGCCTGGGCTAGGGTGACCGCTTCGTGGAGCAGCGCGCTGCCCTCGGCGTAGAACCGCCAGCGCTCCGCCAGGAACGCCACACTGTGGCCGAGCGCGGCGCCGTACAGCAGCGCCAGCGCGGCCAGTGCGACGCGCCGCCGCCCCCCTGTGGGGGGGAGCAGCAGGCCCAGGGCCGCCCAGCCGAGAGCGATGCCCACGCTCGGCAGGTAGTACAGCCGCGGGCCGTCGCGCAGGTACTCCCAGGGCAGCGTGGCCAGCACCGGCAGCGCGGTGATCGCCGCCCAGCCCAGTGCCACGACAGCCCACTCCCCGCGGCCCGCGCGCCCGTACAGCCCGGTGCCCAGCGCCACGAGCGGGATACCGACGGCGGCTACCACGACGGTGGGCTGGGCCAGCAGCGCCGGTGGGGCCCAGCGCCACAGCAGCGCGACGGGCCACAGCAGCGCCTGGAGCAGGTACAGGCCGTTAGGCGCCTGCGCCAGCGGGTCGGCTAGCAGCGGCCGCGGCCACTTGGGTACCGCCAGCCACCACAGCGCGAACGCCGCCGCCAGCGCGCCGTACAGCAGCGTGTAGGGCCGCGGTGCGCGAACCCGCCGGCGCCGCCACAACAGCCACTCGGCGCCGGCGATCAGCAGGCCCAGCGTGACAGCGTACTCCTGGGTGAACAGCGCCAGGGTGGCTGCGGCCAGCGAGGCGGCCAGCCACCTCTGGCCGTGGCCCGTGCGCGCCCGCCAGTAGGCCGCCAGCGCCGCGAGCAGCAGTGTAGTCACCAGGGGGTGGAACAGGGCACCTGCCCACGGTACGGCCTGGTAGTGGAACGGCGTGAGGGCGAACAGCCCGGCGGCCAGCAGCGCCGCGCCAGATGGCAGCCCCAGCCCCCGCCCGACGGCGTACACCAGCCACGCGTTGGCAGCGTGCAGCAGCAGCGGCAGCAGGTGGAACCAGAACGGGTCGTAGCGCCCCAGCAGCGCGTGCAGCCCCTTCCAGACGAGAAACGGCAGCGGGCGATAGTAGTAGGCGCCCTCGGCGGAGGTCAGCAGCGACACGACGCCGCGGGTCTCCCCGCGGGCCAGGTCGATCCCGTCGTCGTACAAGAACGCCCAGCCTAGCGCCGGGCCGTACACGGCGAAGACCAGGGCCGCGAGCGCCACTGGCACCAGCCAGTGCCTGGCGGCCCCGAGCCGCGCGGTTGGCGGCCACCTGCCCGCCGTGTGCGAGGCGGCGACCGGGGCGGATGCAGCGGGGGGCATCGACCTCCAGGGCGGGCCGCGGCCACCGAGACAGGATTGTGCCCCGGCCCGCCCCGCGTGGGGCGACGCGGCCGGCCGGTTCGTTTACAATAGGCGGGCCTGAGGCGGGCCTTGCTGCCAGGGCATCGTACCGCGAGGGCTGGGCGGCGCTCAACCCGGCGCCGCGGGAGGAGGCAGGCGCGGAGCGGGCTCCGCGCAGCGCGAAGCTGGGAGGTGGGCTTGAATACGCGAGGTAGTGCCGGACGGCTGGCGCTCGGGCTGCTGTTGGTCGCCGCGGCGCTCGGGCCGCTGGGTGCCCCGCTGCGAGTAGGGGCCGCGCCTATGAGCCAGGCGGGCGGAGCGCCCGCCGCGACCAACGGTGACCTGGGCCCGGGCGCGAGCGCCCAGGTGGCGAATACCGACGGCGCCGGGGTGCGCGTGCGCGCGGCCCCGAGCCTGAGCGCCGCCGTGCGCACCGCGCTGCCCGAGGGCACGCCGGTGCAGGTCGTGGACGGGCCGGTGAGCGCCGACGGCTATGACTGGTACCGCATCGAGACCGAGGAGGGCAGCGGCTGGGTGGCCGGCCAGTTCCTGCTGGTAACTAGCCCGGCGCGCGCGCCCGTGGCGCGGGCCGCGCCGCCGCCCCCCGCCGCGACAACCCCGAGCGTGCCAGCCACCGTGGTGGTCCCGCCGGAGTTCGGCGAGGAGCCGGCCGCCGCGGCCGCGACCCCCACCCCGGCCGCAGGCGTGGCCATCGGCGTGCCCCCGCCGGCGGCCGTGAGTCCCCCGGTTGTCGCCAACGGCCCGCCAGGGACGATCACGACGGTGCCCGGCGTGTACCAGCGGCTGGGCGGCTACCAGGCAGCCAGCCCCGAGTACGGGATGAACATCTTCATCTGGGGCCACCCCGAGACCACCGCCCGCGACCTCGGCCGCCTGCGCGAGCTGGGCTTCGGCTGGCAGAAAACACTGTTCCAATGGCGCGGTATCGAGTACGCAGGCAAAGGGCAGTTCGACTGGAGCGAGGCCGACCGTGTGGTGCGCGAGACGACGGCCGCCGGCATCAAGATCATCGCACGACTCGACTTCCCGCCCGACTGGGCCCGCTCGCGGCAGACGCACAACGGCCCGCCTGACCGGCTGCAGGATTTCGGCGACTTCGTGCGGGCGTTCGTCGCCCGCTACGGCAGCCGCTCCACGGCCAACATCGGCCGCGTCCACGCCATCCAAGTGTGGAACGAGGCGAACTTGTCGCGCGAGTGGGGGGACCGCCCGATCAACCAGGACCAGGTGCGCGAGTGGGTGAACATGCTCAAGGTCGCCTACGAGGCGGCGAAGAGCGTCGATCCGGATATGACGGTCATTTCCGGTGGCTTGACGCCGACCGGCACGATGAACGACGAGGCGCGTGACGATGTCGTCTACCTGCAGTGGATGTACGACGCCGGCGCGGCGGCGTACTTCGACGTGCTGGGCGCCCACGGCGCGGGCTACAAGGCCCCGCCCGAGATGAGCCCCGACGATGTGGCCGCCGACCCCAGCTACGGCGGGCACCCCAGCTTCTCGTTCCGCCGCGTGGAGCAGCTGCGCCAGGTGATGGAGCGCAACGGCGACGGGGGCAAGCAGATCTGGCTGCTGGAGTTCGGGTGGACGTCGGATGAGGTGCACCCGGCGTATGCCTGGCATCGGGTGAGCGAGGAGCAGAAGGCGGAGTACATCGTGCGGGCGTACCAGTGGGCGGCGCAGCACTGGGCGCCGTGGATCGGCGTGATGACGCTGTGGAACATGGCGGCGCCGGGGTGGACGCGCCAGGATGAGGAGTACTGGTGGTCGATCACCAACCCCGACGGCTCGCCGCGGCCCGCCTACAATGCGCTGCGCGCGGCACGCCAGAGCGGCGAGCTGCCCTAGCCGCTAGCAGCCGAAGTTCGAGGGCGCGAGGAGGTCTCCCCCTGGGGAGGCCTCTTCGCTCGCTGTGCTGGAAATGGGGCGCTGCCGCGGGGCCAGGCGGCTATCATTACCGGAGCTAGTGCGCTGGCACGCGGCACCAGGTGAGCGAAGGGCCAACGAGCATGCTGCGCCCGGAGTGGTCACCCCCCCAGGCGAGCGCCTCCGCGGCCGCGTGGGAGTACAGCCCCGACGCGGCACCCGGCGAGCAGGCGAGCCACGCGGTCGAGCACGCGTACCAACGTTATGTACTCCCGATATACCGGTTCTTGTATAGTCGGCTGGGCAACCAGGAGGAGGCCGAGGACCTCACCTCCGAGGTGTTCTTGAAAGCCGTGCGGCAGCTGGAACCCGAGCGCGACCCCGCTAGCGTGCAGGCGTGGCTGTTCCAGGTGGCACGCACCACGCTGGCGGACTACTGGCGCCAGCGTAGCCGGCTGCCTACCGACCCGCTCGGGGGCGAGGACATACCTCCCGGTCCGCCAGAGACGCCCGCGGGCGATGGCGCCGCGGCACGGCTGGCACGCTGGCTGCTCGATCAGTTGCCGCCGCGCGATCGGGAGATACTCACTTTGCGGTTCCTGCACGGTTATTCGATCAAGGAGGCCGCCGCCGCGCTCGGGATCACCGTCAATCACGCCAAGGTGCTGCAGCACCGTGCGCTGCAGCGCGCTATGGCGCTAGGGCAGCGCTACCGTGACCGAACCGAATGACCGGCCCTCGGCCGAGGCCGAGCGGCTCAACGCCGCCATCGACCGCTTGCTCGCCGAGCAGCGGCCCGCCCCCCCGGTCACCCCGGAGGAGGCCGCGTTGCTGCGCGTGGCTGCCCTGCTGAAAAGCGCGCGGCCCGGGTGTGCCGAGCCGCGGCCGGCGTTTCTGGCCGCGCTAGACCAGCGCTTGCAGCGCGCCCAGCGGCCGGCGCGGCCGCGGCTGTCCCGCCGCGCGGCCCTGGCGGGCGGGGCCGCCATGGCTGCTAGTGCGGCGGGCGTCGCCCTGGGCCGGCTGGCCCAGCCGCAGCCTCCCACCCAGTCGCCAGCGCCGGCCCGCGAGCTCCAGGTCAACGCCGGGCGCTGGTTCGCGGTAGCGCGCGTGGGCGAGGTGCCGCCAGGGGCGGCTGTTCCCTTCATCGCCGGCGCCGTCGTGGGCCACCTGATCAACCTCGACGGTGAGCTGCTCGCGCTGTCGGGGGTGTGTACCCACATGGGCTGCCTGCTGCGCTGGCAGGCGGCCGAGCGCCAGTTCCTGTGCCCGTGCCACGGCGCGATCTTCGATGCGCGGGGCGAGTTCCAGCCGCGCCGGCCGGGCACCTATCAGCCGCCGCTGCCGCGGCTCCAGCTGCGCGTGGAGGCCGACCAGGTGTACGTGTGGAGCGCGGCGGCCGAGCCCGAGGCGCCTGCCCCCGCGCCCCCCGGCAGCACCGGCTAGCGCGGCCGGGCAGTCCGGGCGGGCGTCGCGGCCACGCTTGCGCTATACCCTAGCGAGCCCTTCGGCCGCGAAACCGGAGTGAGGAGGGAGCGACATGGCTGTGCAGACGGCGCTAGCACCGCGCGAGTTCGTCGAGCGGTTCAAAGCGGAGATCGCCGCCCATCCCAAGCTGCGGGTGAACCATCCCTTCGTGCGCGGCATCCAGGCGGGCACGATCTCGCGCGAGCACCTGCTGGAGTGGGTCCGGCAGGACTACAAGTTCCGCAACGCCGTGCCGCGACTGGCCATGCTCCGCTACCTGGCGTGCACCGATCCCGAGATCGCCCGCCGGCTATACGAGGTCGTCGAGGAGGAGACCGCCGGACTGGCGACCGGCAGCGCCGGCCATATCGACCTGTTCGTGCGCTTCGCGGCCGCGCTGGGGCTTAGCCGCGAGGAGCTGGACGCCGCACCGCTGCTCCCGGCGACCGCGGCGCACCTGTACTACGCCGAGCTGATCATCCACACGCGGCCCTGGTTCGTGGTCATGGCCGCGCAGATGGCCGCCGAGGGGACGGCACCCGCGGCGATGGCGGCGCTGGCCGAGGGGTTCGTCAAGCACTACGGCCTGTCGCCCGATGATGTGGCGTTCTTCACCGTGCACGTGGACGCCGACGAAGACCACGGCTCGTTGGCCGAGGAGATCGCCGAGCGCTACCTCCAGTCGCCCGCGCTGCAGGCCGAGACGCGCGAGGTGGGGCTGCGCCGGCTGGAGCTGCTGTACGACACCTGGACGATTCCGGGCTACTGAAGCGCGGCGTTCGCACTACCGCCTTGGGAGGAGGACCATGGCTGCCGTGGAGCCGTCCGGCCCGCCCCAGGTGCCGCCCGGGGTGCGCAGCCGCTACGTGCAGTTGGGCGACGTGCGCACCCACTACCTCGAGGCGGGCGAGGGCGAGCCGCTGATCTTGCTGCACAGCGGGGAGTTCGGCGGGCGCGCCGAGTTCAGCTGGCGGTACAACATCGCCGCGCTGGCCGAGCGCTACCATGTCTACGCCCCGGATTTCGTGGGCTTCGGGCGCTCCACCAAGCTGTACGACTGGTCCGATCCCCTGGGCTTCCGCGTGCGGCAGATCCAGCGCTTCATCGAGACCCTGTGCATCGGCCCGGCCCACTTCATCGGCAACTCGTACGGCGGCTCGCTGGCGCTGACGGTGGCCGGCATGGACCCCATGCCCTGGCCAATCCGCTCGATCATCGCTGTCAGCGGTGGCGGCCACGCGCCGGACAACGACGCGCGCAAGGTGCTCACGCACTACGACGGCACGCGCGAGGGGATGCGCGCCATCCTGCAGGTGCTGTTCTACGACGAGCGCTGGTGGGCCGAGGAGATCGTCGAGGAGCGCTGGCGCGCCAGCATCGAGCCGGGGGCTTGGGAGGCGGTGGCCGCCCCGCGCTTCGCCCCCGCCGGCCAGACCCGCGGCTTCCGTTCCGAGCGCACCGATCCCGCGCGCATCCGTGTGCCGGTGCTGGTGGTCGCCGGCGCGCAGGACCTGCTGCGCGAGCCCGGCTACTGGCGCGAGCTGCGCGATCGCATCCCGCGCGCCGAGGCGTACGTGTTCGACCGCGCGCGCCACTGCAGCCACATCGAGCACGCGGAGACGTTCAACGAGCTCGCGCTGGACTTCCTGCGGCGCGTCGGCTAGCGTGCGGCAGAGGGAGAGACTAGCTCGCCTGGGGCGCGACGCCGTGGCGCAGGGCGGTCTCGATCTGGCGCGCGGCCTCTAACAGCGCCGGGGCGCTGCGCACCGCCCGCGCCGGGGTGAAGCGCACGCTGGGCCCGCTCAGCGCCAGCGCGCCCACCACCCAGCCGCGCGCGTCGCGCAGGGGCACGGCGATGGCCGAGCTGCCCGGCACGCGCTCGGCGTAGCTGTAAGCGTAGCCCAACCCGCGGATGTCCTCGCGCTCCTCGGCACTGAGCACCGCGTGGGGTAGCGGGGGGATTCCGAGCACCGCCTGCTGGGCCGCCGGCAAGAACGCGAGGATGGCCTTGGCGGTGGCCCCCTTCTGCAGGGGAATGCGCTGGCCGAGCGGCAGGATCAGCCGCATGGCGTGCCGGCACTCGGCCTGCGCTACCACCACGTGTGCCGCACCATCCAACACGTGCAGCGATGCCGTCTCGCCCACCGCGTCGCGCAGCGCCACCAAGTGTGGCTCCGCTAGCGCGCGCAGATCGACGGCTGGGGCCTCCTGACGCAGCGCGCGCAGCCGGCGGCCCAGGCGGTACTGGCGCAGGGCCGGGTCGCGCTCGACCACCTCCAGCCGCTCCAGGGTGGCCAGCAGCCGATGGACCGTGCTCTTGCTGCACCCGACCTCGTCGGCCAGCTGCCGCAGGCTGGCGCCCTCGGGGCGTTCCGCTACACGGAACAATAGCGCGACCGCCCGCTCGACGGCGCGCACCCCGGCGGATCCCTCGCCGTGCCCGGCCACCATTGGCGCCCTCCTCGCCGTGCGCTTGGTTGCCTTATCATACTATGGATGTGGGCTGTCTCGCACCACCTGGGTGGCCGCCGCGCCTTGACAGCTGCCGCCCGAGGGGCTATCGTCTGGGCGAAACGCGTGGGCGCTTGGCCGGGCGCGCGTTTCGCTAGGTGGTACAGGGGAATACCGCGCGGGGGGTGTGGGATGGCGGCGGCCACGGGCGCGGCGACGACCGTCGAGCTAGACGGCGTCTCGCTGGAGCTGTTCACGGGGGGCAGCGGCCCGCCGCTGCTCGTTCTCCACGATTACGAGTACCTCAACGCCTGGCAGCCGTTCCTCGCGGCGCTCGCGGCTGACTACCGTGTGCTGGTTCCCTCCCATCCGGGCTTCGGCCGCTCGTCGCTGCCCCCGACCTTCGATGCCATCGACGACCTCGCCTACTTCTACCTCGATCTGCTGCGGGCGCAGGCCGACCCGCCGGTGCGGGTGCTGGGCCTGGGCTTCGGGGGGTGGATCGCGGCCGAGATGGCGACTCGCTGCACGCACCACATCGCGCGCCTGGTGCTGGTCGATGCCGTGGGGATCAAGGTGTCCGATCCCACGACGCGCGACATCGTGGACCACTTCGTGATCGGGCCGGAGGAGTACCTGCGGCTGAGCTGGCACGACCCGGCGCTGGGCACCGCACGGCACAAGCTGGCGGGGCTGGGGGAGCTGACCGACGAGGAGCTCGTGACGCTGCTGCGCAACCGGCAGTCCACGGCGCTGTACGGCTGGAAGCCGTTCCTGCACAACCCCAAGCTGCGGTCGTGGTTGCGGCGCATCGATGTACCCACGCTGGTGCTGTGGGGCGAGTCCGACCGCATCGTCACCCCCGCCTACGGTCGAGTGTGGGCCGACGCGATCCCAGGGGCGCGGTTTGTCACGCTGCCCGCGGCGGGGCATTATCCGTATCTCGAGCAGCCGGAAGCGTTCGTTGCGGCGGTGGCCGCGTTCCTCGCCGCGGGCGCGCCCACGGCGCCGTCGGCGGCGCACTAGGAGGTGCCATGGACGCGTACTACTTCACCGAGATGCCCTACCCCTACGTGCCCGAGGCGGTCGAGGACGCTTACGGCACCTCGCGCGTGCTGCTGCCCAACCGCTACTGCGACCCCCGCCTGGTAGCGGACCTGTACAACCGCTACCTCGATGAGTACGAGTACGCCGACGAGCTGGGCCTCGACCTGATGCTCAACGAGCACCACCAGACGCTGACCTGCCTCGATGCGGTGGTGCCGATCTCGGCCGCGGCGTTGGTGCGGCGCACCCGCCGCGCGCGCATCGCCATCTTGGGCAGCCCGCTGCCGCACCGCGACAACCCGGTGCGCGTGGCGGAAGAGATCGCCATGCTCGACTGCATCTCGCGGGGCCGCATCATCTCGGGCTTCGTGCGCGGCGTGCCCACCGAGGTGCAGCCGTCCAACGCCCACCCGGTGTTCACGCGCGAGCGGTTCGAGGAGGCCCACGACCTGATCGTGAAGGCCTGGACCACCCCGGAGCCGTTCAACTGGGAGGGCCGCTTCTGGCACCTGCGCTACGTGAACGTCTGGCCGCGGCCCTACCAGCAGCCGCACCCGCCGATTTGGATCACCGGCTCCAGCCTGGAGAGTGTCACCTGGGTGGCCCAGCACCAGTACACCTACGCCTGCTTCCTGACGCCGTACGAGTGGACCGAGTCGCTGGTCAACGCCTACCGGCGTGTCTGCCAGGAGCACGGGTACCCGGAACCGCCCCCCGACAAGTTCGCCTACCTGGCGCTGGTGTACGTGGGCGAGACCGACGCGCAGGCGCAGGAGGACGGCAAGGGACTGCTGTGGTACCTGCAGCGGCGGCGCCACAAGTGGCTGAACCTGCCGCCGGGCTACGTGCCGCCCGACCAGATGGCCAAGGCGTACCGCGGGGTGGGCGGCAAGCCGTATGCCGAGAGCTGGGAGGGCCTGCAGGCGAAGGGCATCGTGATCGCCGGCAATCCCGACACCGTGATCGAGCGGGTGCGCTACCTGCACGAGCGCTGCCACATCGGCCACCTGCTGATGATGATGCAGGCCGGGCCCATGCCCACCGAGAAGGTGCGCCGCAGCATGGAGCTGTTCGCTCGCGAGGTGTACCCCGCTATCCGCGAGCTGGGCGTGCGGCAGGAGGCGCGCGTCTCCTAGCCGGGCGCGGCTATGGCGCCCGAGTGGCTGGCACGCGCCTGGGGGGCCGCGGCGGCGCTGCTGTGGCCGGCGCGCTGCCTGGGCTGTGGGCGCCGCGACGCCCCGTTCTGTCCTGCCTGCTGGGCGGCGCTGCCGCGCCTGCGCCCGCCGCTGTGTCCGCGCTGCAGCAAGCCCGAGCGCGGCGGAATGCTCTGCGCCGCCTGCCGGCGTCGCGACCCAGCGTTGAGCGCAGTGCGGGCGGCGTGTGCCTACCAGGGGGCTGTCGTCCCGGCGGTGCAGCGGCTGAAGTACCGCCACGAGCGCCACCTGGTCGCGGCGCTGGGGCGGCTGCTGTTGGAGTGCCTGGCCGCTCGACCGTTGGCGATCGACGCGCTGCTGCCCGTGCCGCTCGATGCGCGGCGTGCCCGCTGGCGGGGCTTCAATCAATCGGCGCTGCTCGCGGCTGAGGTGGCTGGTGCTCTCGGCTGCCCGCTGTTGGCCGACGGGCTGCGGCGCACGCGGCTCACGCGGCCCCAGGTGGGGCTTTCGGCCCGCGAGCGCCGCGCCAATGTGCGCGCGGCCTTTGCCTGCCCCAGCCGTGGCGCGGTGGCGGGGCGCCGGCTGCTGCTGGTGGACGACGTGATGACCACCGGCGCCACTCTCGAGGCGTGTGCCGGGGCGCTGCGCGCGGCCGGCGCGGCGGCGGTGTACGGGCTCGTGGTCGCGCGCGACGTGCTAGAGTAAGACCACTCCGCGGGCGACGGAGCACACAGCGGCGGGCTGACGGAGGTGGGACATGCCGGTGCGAGTGGATCGCCGTCGGTTTCTGGCGCTGGCGGGGCTCGGGGGCGCGCTGGCCCTGAGTGCCTGCTCGGGAGCGCGTGGAACGCCCGCGGCCGAGCCGGCCAGCCAGGGCGGCGCCGGCGCGACCGCTCCGAGCGGCCAGCCGACCAAGGTGACGCTGGCCACTATCCGCGGGATCTTCGATCAGGCGTACCTCCTGGCGGCTATCGACGCCGGGATCTACGCGCGCGATGGCATCGACCTGGAGCTAGTCGGCTTCCAGGACGACGTAGCGGCCACCCGCGCGCTGATCGCCGGCGAGGTGCTGGTGTATGACATCGCGCCCGCCCGGCCGCTGTCGGCGATCGAGCAGGGGACGGCGCTGAAGGCGCTCGGGGTGACCTACGCGCGTCTGCCCTTCGTGATCCTGGGGCGGAAGGAGGTGGCTTCGCTGAGCGCTCTGCCGGGCAAGTCGGTGGCCATCGGCGCGCCCGGCGACCTCAACGACCAGATCGTGCGCGCTCTGTTTCGGAAGTACCAGGTCGATGCCAATGCGGTCAGCTTCGTGCCCATCGGGCCGACGCCTCAGATCATCCAAGCGCTGATCGCTGGCAAGGTCGAGGCGGGCCCCGCGCTGTTCGTCAACGAGTTCCAGGTGCGGGATAACCCGGACCTGCACCGCTTGGCCGACGTCAGCCAGGAGTTCCCCGACTGGGTGCGGTTCGTGCTGTTCGTGAAGCAGGAGACGATCGAGCGCCAGGACGCACTGCTCCGCCGCTTCGTGCTGGCGCACTCGAAGGCGTGGCGCTGGGCGCTGGAGAAT
>Ga0209061_1004670_pt1 | contig 12889 bp, 11 predicted proteins | sample Coa_R1_10_FD_187157 | JGI IMG/M metagenome (GOLD analysis project Ga0209061, IMG submission 187157) | Surface soil microbial communities from Centralia Pennsylvania, which are recovering from an underground coalmine fire - Coalmine... | ecosystem: Environmental > Terrestrial > Soil >...
TTGGTCTCACAGGTAAATCCATAAACCCAGACCTCTACGTGGCTGTGGGCGTCTCAGGAGCCACGAACCACATGGTTGGGGTAAGAAGAGCGAGGGTTATACTCGCCGTGAATAAGGATCCACGCGCAACAATCTTCTCTTCCTGCGATGTCGGCATAGTGGCCGACTATAAGATTGCCCTAAGCCATCTTAGGGAAGGTCTCAGAAAGATAGGTCAATCTCTCAACCCAGAATAAACAGGTGGGTTACGTGGAGTATAAACAGTTCGCTAAGAGCGGTGTTCGTGTGTCAGCTGTGGGTATGGGTACATACTACGATCCTCTATGGATAGCCACCGCCTATCTGGGCTGGAGGCGTGGAGCGCAGACTAAGATAAGAGCCATAAGAAGCGGGCTTGAGCTGGGAATAAACCTGGTTGACACGGCTGAAATCTACCAGTCAGAGCCGCTGGTCGCCAAAGCCATAGCTGGGCTAAGAAGAGAGGATGTGTTTTTGGCAACTAAGGTTTGGTCCAACCACTTGAGGCGTGATAAACTCATCAAGAGTTTGGAGGCGAGTATAAGAAGGCTTGGCGTAAGCTATGTAGATCTATACCAGATCCACTTTCCCAACCCACGTGTACCAATCGCTGAAACAATGGGTGCAATGGAGGAGATGGTGGACAAGGGTAAAATAAGATTCATCGGTGTGAGCAACTTTAGCTTAGAGCAAATGGTGGAGGCCCAACACTCGCTTAAAAAGTATGAGCTAAGCTCAACCCAGATGGAGTACAGCTTGGCGAACAGGTCTATTGAAAAGGATATTCTACCCTATTGTGAGAAGAATGGTGTAGCAGTGTTGGCGTATTTCCCGCTGGCTCATGGTAGGCTTGCATCAGACGCTGAGCTATCCAGAATAGGAGCCAAGTATGGTAAAACACCCTCACAGGTGGCGTTAAACATCTTAGCATCCAAGCCGAACGTTTTCCCAATACCCAGAGCATCAAGGGTGGAGCACGTCAAACTCAACGCCGAAAGCGTTGGGTGGAGGATCTCAGACGAGGACAAAGCCAAGATAGAAGCGCTCTTCGCTGGCTGAAATCACCCTGTAACACCCCTCTTTTTTAAAACCCCAAGTATTCTCCCCCAGTCGAGCTCGTATAGAATAACACCCAACACGAGGAAGAACACTGATAATAACACGCTGAGTTCAACGCTTGTTATACCCAACACCCTTAGGTAGTCAGCAACCCTGATGATTCCTAGAAGCTCAAGCGATATCTCAAAGGCGCTCTTAGCTATCTTAGCGCTTATCGTGACTGCTAACATCTCGTGGAGTCTGGCACGGTTTGCTCCAGCTCCTATATATAGGTAGTCATCGAGTGGAAGGATGGGTATAAACGCCGTTATGAAAAGGGAGAGTAGGAAGGATTTTGTGTTCACCCATCTAGAAAGCAGTCTAACATTCCTGTTTCTTCTAAGTCTTCCACCGAAGCCGAGGGCGCCGTAGTAGATTAGTGCTTTAGCGAGCGCCGCGCCTATGCCGGTTATGACCACGACGAGTGTGAAGCTTACTGGGTTCACACCGTAAATAAGTAGGAAGGTTGTGGATAGGAGGGTGTATGATACCCCGAAGAAGGGTGTGGCGTTTGAAGCGAAGGTTATAATGAAGATCAATAGAAGCTCTGCGAGGGTGTTGTCTACGTTCAGGTTAAACACCACGCTAAAACCCTTATTGGTGGAATTAAGCGTTGTCTTTTACACTCAATATTCAGTGACGATTAAAACGGTGAGGTTGATAGGCATTGCTATAATAGAGGTTTTAGTTTGGGAAACATCTACTGTTTATGGCTAAAGCGGTGTAGGTGCTAATCCAAGTAGAGAGCTTTTAAAGCGGTGCGAGAGTGTTTGGGTGCTAGAGGGCGAGTGAGAAGTGCTTGACGGTTTAGGATGGAGAATAGTGCGCTTAGATGGCGTTGCTAGTTAGCCCATGCTGTCGAAGTGTTTGGGCTCGTGATTGATCCCTGAGGGGAGTGGCAGATCTCCGCGTCCCATATAGAGTAGCAGGTGTACGCTACATTGAGGAAATTGGGCTTCGTCTAATACCACTATTAGTTCGCTAAAAGCTTGTTTACTATATCCTCAGATTCCGCGAAGGGGTGTTTTCGCTAATTGTAAACCCCGCACTGAGGGGTAAACTTACTCTTCCTCCTCTTCCTCCTCCCTATGATACCTAAGGGAGAATATGATTCGATCCCATAGGTCCGAGAGGAACTCATAGAGTGGTTTAAGCCTATACTCCTCATAGAGGACAAGCCCCGCGCAGAATGCGGCGAGTAGCCATCCCCCAAGGATGTCCGCCGGCCAGTGGACACCCAAATACATCCGCGAGTAGCTTACCGCAAGGGCCTCTGCTAGGAGTGGTAGCGAGTACTTTTTTGGTAGAGTGCTTAGGGCAATTATGGCGCCAGCCCCCACTATTATGGCGTGTCCGGAGGGATAGCTGTAATCTGTAGGTCTGACGCCAATCACGTTTACTCCGCTGAGAATATCGAAGGGCCTAGGTTCAGCCATTACTGCCTTAGCCGCCGTGCCTAAGATGATGGCTAAGATAAATGTTGCAAAAAGGAGAAAGGAGGATCGGCGGTACTCTCCGCCGGGTAGCCACAGTATGAATACCACTGGTATCCACACGTATTCACGACCGTAGCGTGATAGGTAGAGCATGGGGGTGTTGAGGTAAAGGTACTGGTGCTCATTGATAAACCTGAAGAGCGTGGTGTTTATGGGCGTTGGCTCACCGAATAGCTTTACTAGTAGTGAAATGATCACGAAGAAGCATACGGCGAGTATGACTCTAATCCTTAGAGACACGTGAACTTCTAACGGGACCAAATCATAAACCTTATCATGTAAACACACAATCCACGTAGATGGTGGCATCGAGGAGGTGGAAGAATTAAAACTAGCTCAAGGATTCGCTGGGTGGTTTGACTGTTCGGTTTTGAGGAGGTAGTATAAGGCTTGTTTAATTCATTTTCTGAGAGCCCTGACAGGGTTGCGTTGTTAGATGTGTACTCCAAGTTGCTGCCTCGTGGGTGGAGGGAATGGTGTCGCTGTAGCTCCGTTTCTGGTATTCAGAACGTTGAGATGTTTCAGTGTTGGGTCGGTGAATTCTGAACTTGTTTTTTAAAGCGTTCAACTTTTTCCCTTCTTGCCTTGACTCTCTTCTCCGCCTGCCTCCAACGCTCAGTTTCATCTCCAGTCTTCGGGGTGTATGCGGGTACCGGTTGGGGTCTACCGTCTTTGTCGACGTGTACAAACGTATAGTATGCCGTGGCCGCATGGTGTCTGCTACCCGTGTAGGGATTCTCAACGATCACTTTGGCGCCTATCTCCATCGAGGAGTGGCCCACATAGTTTAAAGCCACGGTGACATCCAGTATGTCACCCACCCTGATGGGGTAATAGAAAGCCATCTCATCAACTGACCCCGTCACACATGTTCCACCGCAATACCTGGTAGCCAGAGACCCGGTTAACTCATCCAAAAGCCTAAGTAGTCGCCCCCCGAACATTAGGTCGCCATATATGGCGTCGTCTTGGAATACTATTTTTGAGAGTTCAAACTTCCAATCCGAGTCCGATGCGTAAGGCTCAATATCCATAGTCCTCTGTCTCCTGTCCACCAGCAGTTTTTTGCGGTTAGTATACCTTTCTAGGGCTTCTAGGTACTCGCTTTTCTCATCTGGGGTTGGCTCTAATTTCAAAGGTATTGGTCTTGGCTCACCACGTGGGTCCACTGCGACAAACGTCATGTGAGAATATGTGGTAAGCGAGTTAGTATTGCTCTCTTCGCCTTCAGCTAAAGCCCTTACGGCCACCTCCAGCGAGCTTCTCCCCACGTATTCCACCCAAGCCCTGACGAAAACCCTATCACCTACGTGTACTGGGTTTATGAAGAACACGTTATCCAGGTAGCCTAGGACACAGTTACCCCTTGTGAGTCTTGTAGCACTCAACGTGGCCGCGGAGACAAGCCAGTCCATCATCCTACCCCCATGTAGTATGCCAAGAGGATTCGCGTCGCCTGGGTTAACAATATGCAGCGCCTCAACGGCCGTGCTCTTGAGAGAGAGGCTCTTTTTCTCGTACATAAATCAGTTTAACAACACCCACTAATTAGGTGTGAGCTGATGCGCAGTCGAACTCCCACAAGCTAACTATAGGCAAGCCACGTAGCAGCCTTAACCCCCAATAAAGAGAAGGAATTTGGCAGCCCTATTGACAGTGTCTTTTACACAGCGGGTGCTAAATATAGACAGGGTAAACAACCTTCTAAGGTTGAAACGGTGTTCGAATTTACGGGTTATCACACGTGAAGACCAGATGGGTTAAAAGTAGGTTTACCTCACCACCACCAAAAACTTCGTATTAGTACCTATAAGTATAAATGCGGTCTTAGGCTCTAGATGCTTGTGATTTTCGGTCTAGATTCTATTTTAGCCGCTTGCTTCTCTATTCCACCCCTTTTAGTGGCTAGGGCGAAGTCCACTTTACTTCTTATTCCCCTTATCTTAGGAATCATTTTCGCGGTGGTGGGAAGCATATTCACAGTGACCTACCCTTTGAGCGACCTGGTAGTCGGCTTAATAGCTGTTTCAGCAGGAATCCTCATCGGTAGAATATTCCGGTCAGAAATCAGGTTTCTAATCTTTTTGATTGTTCTGAGCATACTTGATGTTGCCCAAATCCTTCTAACATCTGCGGCCAACCCAAATACAGGTGTCAACCCAGTAGAATTCTACGGTAACTTTGTAGTAAATTCCCCATTCAAGCTCAAGCTTGGGATACTCGATTTAATGATTACATGCGCTATGTCCGAGCGATGGAAATTACATGGTGCGGCTTGGTGGATGTCGCTTCTACCTGGAGTCTTAGGTCTGCTTGCAGCAGACCTTTTTGTGCTCGCCACTGGAAAGGGGAATCTCGCCCTTATACCATTCTTAACCTTGGGCTACGTCTGTTCCGAGAGAGTTCACTGGGCTTTAACCAAACTGAAAGCCTAGCGGTCAGCAAGCGATGGAAGGCGCTGGATTTAAGGGATTGATTGAGAGTAACCCATCACCCCCCAAACAACTCTATTTTTACCGGATAGATTCCTTGTAGCTTTGATGTTTACATGCCTACATAGCGAGTGTTGTCCCGACAAGCGTTCGAGGCGTGTAAAAGCGTGTCGTTGGAGTCATTGCCTAAACGTTGTAAGCCTAACGTACAGTAGGTTTCTAGAGCCGACGTTATAAACTTTCCAAAACTTCGCCCTAAACAGTAGACCAAAAATTCGCGCTTAGCGCCGATTGAACCCAAACATGAATTTTGGCCCACTGTTTAGGGCGGGGAATCGTGCTCTAGCATTTGTGTTCGTACAGTCTACCGGTATAAGCCTGGTTTTTCTTGTCGGCTTGACTTAACCTTCAGTGAAGCCTTATGGATTACACAGTAACTTATGGTCGGCCTTGTGCGCAAAGAGATGCCCAATCACAAGTAGTCTTTCAAGAATGATAAGGACGGGTGGCTTTCGCTTCTCTTCTCAGTATGGGTATTCATGATAAGTTTAGTGGTTTTGGGTAACCATTTAAGAGACCTCTACTTAGTATTCCCGTCAGTTAGTGTGGGGGCGAGGGGACTTGAACCCCCGACCATCGGGTTTCACCGTGTTTGCCGCTCCAAAGCTAAGTCATCCCCCTTTTGGGTCAAACCTCTTTATGATGAGCTCTGGAGCCCGCCGCTCTACCATGCTGAGCTACGCCCCCTAACCCGGTTTTCCCTTAGTTCAGTAATGAGTTTCTGGATATTTATGGATTCCGCCATTACAGTGTGACCCCCGTTGGTATCTGACGCCCCACCACGCAAAGGTTTCCCGTCGTGTTCGTGCCCACTTGGGTTCTTTAGTTGTACTCTATTTTTAGGCTTAGGTTGAACGCGTTGAATAAACATCGCTATCATGGTATTCTTGTAAACTATCACGACCGTGTATTATTCACTGTGCGCCATAATTTAGCATGGTTATGCGACTTAGTCGGCAAAACAGTAGGTGTGGGCACGCTTCTAATCCCCGCAAGCTCTAATTACTCCCCCTACGGAGTTCCTTTGGATAAAGGAACTTGGCTGTAGGTGTTATAGATTGAGTGGTGGGGGTGTGAGGGTTGCCGACTAATTTACCTCCCCAAGCTCAGGCTTTATGGCTTAAAGCGCAGGAGGCTAAGACCAAGGAGGAGAAGCTTGAACGCCTGCAGGAGTTCTTGTCCGCTGTACCTGACCACAAGGGTACTGAAAAGCTTCGTAAACAGATCAGGCATCAGATAGCCGTCTTAAAGGATGAGTTAGAGTCTGAAAGGTCTAGGAGGAAGGGTTCTGGTTTAAGCCTCCTTGTAAAGCGGGAGGGTGCTCTCCAAGCTGTGATGGTGGGAGCTATGGGGTGTGGTAAGACCGCTGTGTTCTCGAGGCTCACCGGTGTTTCGCTGAGCGGTGGGTTCATGGAGGTTAGGCAGCCAACACCTGGAGTTGTGCGTTTTGGGGATGTATCGATTCAGCTCGTGGACACCCCACCCCTCTATTTGGGCTCTTCTAGGCAACCGAGCTTAACTTCGGCTTCAGCTAGGAACGCCGACCTCTTAGTGTTGGTTTTCGACTCTTCCAAATCGGTTAGAGACCAGATTGCGACATTCGAGGGCTTCTTGGATGATTGCAGGATTAGGCTTAGGGCTAAGAAGGGGTGGGTAAAAGTGGAGAAAACAACGTCGGGGGGTGTAAGGGTGATGACCACGGGTAGCCCACTGTGTACACCAGAGGAGGTTTCATCTTATCTAGTCGAAATGGGTGTGCGTAACGCTGTCGTAGTAATGAACGGCCCAGTGGGTATTGATGATGTTGAGGCCGCGGTGCTCGGCTATGTTTTCAAGCCCAGTGTTGCCTTGATCACGGGGACTACTAGTATGAATGAAGAAGAATTAGGTTTAATAAAGGAGATGCTACCCAACTCTCCAGTTGTCTGGGAACGTGAGGAGCACTTTGAAGATGTTTTCGCACGGGAGGTTTTCGGTGCTTCAGGTTTGATTAGGGTGTATACTAAACCTCTCAACCAGAAGGAGAGGTCTGAGAAACCTATTTTTCTCAGAGCTGGCTCAACGGTTAGGGATGTGGTGGTCACCATACATTCTTCGCTGCTTGCCACGTTCGAATACGCGCGGGTCTGGGGCCCATCGGTGAGGTTTCAAGGAGCAAAGGTTGGCTTAGACCACGTTTTGATGGATAGTGACACCATAGAGGTTCACGCTTAGAGAAAAAAGTGTGAGCGCGAGACCTCAGCTACCCCAGAGTTGACATCACTACTCAGAGGACATGGCTCACATCACAGGCATAGTTGAATAGGGGTTTGGTTTGATTAGTCTTTCGCGTACCCCGCGAACACGGTGCCAGTTGATTGCTCCAAACACACGCTTTCTCCTCACTTTGTCTTCGATTTTCTAAGGCGAACTCTTCTGGTTGTGCCCACTATTACAGCCTCTCTCCCGTAGAGTTTGACGGTTATGTAGAGGAGGAGTAGTGTGTAACCCACTAAGGCGATTACGTATACTAGGTCGAATAATGATGCTGGGCCTATTAATGCCATGTTGAGTAGTAGGTAACTATAAGTGAATGGTAGGAGGTACATGACCGCTTGCACGAAGTGGGGTAGCGAGAACAGGCTTGAGAAGAGGAGTGGGTACATGGAGAGCACTGGTAGCGACATAACTAGCCCTATACTCGCATTCGCCTCCTTAGTGTTTGTGGCGTAGGCGCTCAGCGCCGCGGTTATGAGCTGTGTGACAACCACTGTCGCCGTGAGTATAGCTATTAGGGCGGCGGCTTGTAGCGGTTTGATCTGTATGGCGGTTGGGGTTATGCTCTGCGCAAGGCCACTGAAGGTGAGGCCCACTTCGAGTATTATCCCCACAAGGATGGCTATCGCGGAGACTAGGGATATTACGAGCACTGCGAGTGTTTTACCAATGATTATCCCCCACCTGCTTATGGGTGTGACAAGTAGCATCTCAAGTGTTCTGCGCTCTTTTTCACCCACAAGGCTGTCGATTATCAGGCCGACGTTCGTCTCAACGGAGACGAGTACTATGAGTGCTGGAAGTATGCCGGCGTAGGGTGTGCTCACAGTGGTGTTAAAGGGGGTGGTTACATGGTATTCTTCAACGTATACTGTGACGGGGTTTAGAACCTTCGAGGCGTTCACACCATACACCTTGTGTAATCGGGCGTAAGTCACTTGAGTTGAAATATCGCTGAGAGCGCTATCAACGATCTGGTTTACCACCTGAGCCTTGGTGCTTCCCGGACTTGTGAAGAGTGTGAGGTTGGCTACCCCAAACGTCTGGTTGAGGGTGTAGCTAAAGTTCTCTGGTACAAATATGGCCATAACAGCCTGCCCATTCTCGACCATCTGCTTGGCCACCTGAAAACTCGATTCGTTAACCACCACTAGGTCTATGCTTTGGCCGTACGCCTCGATATTGCTGAAGAGCTGCTGACCATAGTTAGCTGAACCGTAACCCGTGTCCTTGTCCACGAATGTGATAACAGTGGGGGTCTTAGTGAGCGAATAGTTGCTCAGCACACCCAATGCTGAGAATAGGAGTAGGGGCATAACCGTGACTAAGGCGAGTGCCTTTCTGTTCCTTACTAGCTCCTTCAGGTCCTTTATGAAGATGACACCCCAACCCACTCTATTCTGCCTCCGACGTGGTGAGTGTCAGGAAAAGCTCTTCAAGGTTATCTGAGCCATACTCGGCGAGAAGCTTTTCAGCTTCACCCTGAACAACGATTCTACCCTTATCCATTATCGCGATGGTATCAGCCACGCTTCTAATCTCCGACATGTTGTGGGATGTGACTATGATCGCTTTCCCCTCATCCGCGAGTTTGCCTAGCATATCACGCACATTTTTAGCAGATCTGACATCCAGCCCATCCGTTGGCTCATCTAAGACGAGCAGTTTGGGGTCATTTACAAGGCACATGCCTAGAAGTGTTTTACGTTTAAGCCCCTTGCTAAGCTTTGAACCATATTCATCGTGTTTGTCCTCTAACCCGAGGATCCTGATTAATTGCTCGGTTCTCAGCTCAGCCTCAGACCTGCTTAAACCCCTAAGTAAACCGTAATAGTAAATCGATTCGTACACGGTCAGCTTTTCGTACACACCAGCATCCTCTGGGAGGATACTCATCTTAGCGCGGACGCTGCTAACACTCGGGTCACCTCCTAGCACCATTATACTCCCCGATGTTGGTCGAATTAGGCCTGACACCATTCTAAGCGTTGTTGTTTTGCCGGCGCCGTTGGGACCTATCAACGCGAACGCTGTGCCGAATTCAACTTTGAAGCTCACTCCCTCTACTGCTGTGAACTCTCCGTAGACCTTCCTTAGGTCGCTGGCCACAACGGCGTCCAACTGCTACACCTTGAATACGCTGATGCCTTTAAAAACGCAGCTTGGGTCCGAGTCCTCGATCTTTAATAGCTCGTTATATTTAGCGGTCCTCTCCCCCCTCGCGGGGGCGCCACTCTTCATCGCGCCCGTTGAGTAGGCCGTGGCGAAGTGGGAGATGAAGGTATCCTCCGTTTCTCCGCTCCTATGACTAACTATTGGAAGCCAACCGTGTCTCTTAGCGGCGTTTATCGCGTCGACTGCCAAACTAACGGTTCCCACTTGGTTTATCTTTATTATGGCCGCGTTGCAGGCATCCATTTCAAACGCCTTTTCAATGTTCTCAGCCCTCGTGACGAGTAGGTCGTCGCCAACTATACGCAAACCCTTAAGGCTACGTTTAGCTGACACAAATCCCTCCCAGTCGTCCTCTGAGAATGGGTCTTCGATTGATATGATAGGGTACTCTGTGCAGATCTTTAAGTAATGCTCCAACAGCGCCGTTGAATCCATCGTCTTCCCGTCTAGGGTGTATTTTCCATTCTGATAGAAACTAGTGGCCGCTGCATCGAGTGCGAAGAAGACGTCTTCACCCTCCTTGTAGCCCGCTTTACGGGTCGCTCTGACGAGTGAATCGAGCGCTTGGGTTGTGGTGGTAAATGGTGGAGCGAATCCACCTTCGTCGCCCACGTTCACAGCGGAAACCCCAGCCTCTTCTTTGAGTACTTCTTTTAGGTTAAGGTAGACTTCTACCGCTATCCGGATGGACTCGTGGAAGCTTTGGGCTGCGGGCACAATCATAAACTCCTGTATTCCAAGACCGTTTCCAGCGTGTTTTCCCCCGTTTAAAACGTTGAACATGGGGGTGGGTAAAATGTGGCTGCCTCTACCATTCTTTAAGTATGGGGGTAGGTTGAGCTCTTGGGCGGCAGCTCTGAAGCACGCTATAGACACTGATGTAGAAGTGTTTGCACCTATCGAGGAAAAGTTAGCTGTCCCATCTATTTCCATAAGGGTTTTATCAATAAGCGCTTGATCACTCACCTCTAATCCTTTTAATGCTGGTTCAACCCTTTCCCTTAGCACCTTAAGACACTGGGTGACCCCTTTACCTAAGAATCTTGGGCCACCGTCGCGTAGCTCAACGGCCTCTCTTCTCCCAGTTGAGGCGCCGCTTGGTGCGTAGCCGTATCCAATGGCCCCATTTAATGTCTTTACCTCAACATACACTGTAGGGTTAGCCCGCGAATCGAGGACCTCATGTCCAACCACGCTTTTAATTGTTGACAATATGCGGTCAAACACAATATAATGGCTAAATGTTATAATCGTTACGAAACCCTGTAAGGAAGTATGCGAGCGTTGTCTAACCTATGGTGTAGCAGGAAACAGTAAGAGAGGACTTCTTACCTCTTTTTGGCAGTCTTAGCCTTAGTTTTATAGTTGAAATAGAGTTTCGCTTCGAGTGTGTCCCTCTCCACTATTCGCAGCGTATACCTTGGACTTCTCTTGATTCTTTTGATGAATCTGTTATATTTTTTGCTGTAGGGTATCGCAATAAATCTCTGAGAGTCCTCTGGCGTTAATTTTTCACCCATAGCTCTCAAACTTATAGGTGTATTAAAGTGTTAGTCTGGGATTGGTAACTGTTCTAGCCAGTGTTATCTGTTGTGGAGTAAAAAACATAAAAGTTTAATAAATTTTTTTATAGAAAAAAATCTTTAAAAAAAATGTGTTTTTAAGACATAACATTTATATATGAGCTTACCCACATTCATTAGGGGGCACTCCTATGTCAAACACGTCTAACATTCCAAGGCTAAAAGAGAACGCAGTTGGTTTATGGGGCAACTACGCTCAAGCGATGGCGGTTACCGCTCCGCTTGGGTCGGTTGTGTCAAGCCTTTTTGCCGGTGCTTTGTATGCGGGTGCAAACCTGCCCCTTGTGACGCTTCTCGCCTTCATAACTTCATGTACGTGGATATATATTCTCTCATGCTTTTCCTCAAAAATCAACTCCGCTGGCGGGTTCTATACATATAGCGCAAACAGTCTAGGTAGGAGGACCGGGTACTTTGAAGCGGTTACAGAGTTCATGGCGTTCCTGCTCACAACGGTGTTTGAGGGTATGTATGTGGGTATAATAGTGCCATCACTCGTAAGAGTCTTTGGAATAGTATTGCCCCCATGGAGCTGGATACCACTCACAGCTTTAGGGATTGGACTCGCTATCCCGTTTACCTACTATGATATAACCAAGACTCTCACAAAGTATGTGGCTGTGGCCGCCACATCTGAAGTAATACTGCTGCTTGGTTTGGGTCTATACTTGGTATTTAAGGCGGGCCCAGCCAACACCGTAGCGGTGTTCACAGACCTTCATCTAGCCCCACATGGGGTGAGCGGTTTGGCTACAGGCTACCTGCTGGCCGTGATTTCCGTTGCTGGAGCGGGCACCGCCACCTACCTTGGCGAGGAGACCAAGTCTCCATCCAAGAATATTAAGCGCGGTATGTGGCTTGCTCTAATACTCGGGGGCGCCTCAATGGTGTTGTCCTCCTACTCGGTTGTGGTGTCTTGGGGTTTAACCCACGCCGCCGACCTCGGAGGCGCCAGCGTCCCCCTCGTGCAGCTAGCCGCTAAAGTCTCAGCGGCGCTCGCAGTTGTAACAGTTCTGCTAGCAGTCAATAGCTTGATCGTTTCAAATGTGGGAACAAACCTCGCCGCTTCAAGAATCCTTTTCAGCCTTGCCAGAGAGGGTGGGGCACCGTCAAAATTTACTAGTGTGCACGGCAAACACAAGAGCCCGTACATTAGCTCAATATTTGTTGGCATAGTAGCGGTGGGCATAGGGCTATCAACCCCCCTATTATTGGGCTTCATCAACGCTTACCAATTTATAGCTGTGGCTGCAAGCGTTTTTTGGATAATAGGCAGAATGGTGGACTCTGTGTCGCTACCCATCTTCTACTATAAGAAGTTCAGAGAAGAGTTCAACGTACTTAAGCACACTTTGGCGCCAGCCGTGATCACGGTTATAAACATGGTTGGGCTTGGACTCACTTTGCTGCCACCAGTCTACCCCACAAACATGTCGATCATTCTAGTTGCATCTGTTTTAATCCTCTGGAACAGTGTTTACTTCTATCTAAAAAGAGGTAACGCAGATATGATAGGGTCCTACGTCGTGAATGATGCGGGAGAGCTTCTGGTGGCCAACGCGGCAAAAAAATGATATAGTTTTATGTTGGCTCATTGATGGTGCCCGGATAACAATTTTTCTAAGCTTTGATGCCACGCTCACGAACCGATAATCCGCACACCCTCGGTGCCGTTGAGGGTGTTGTAGTAGCACTTTTAAACCCTTTTTCGCTTTTACTGTGCGCAATATGGTTAGCGGGTGGTGAGTCCTCCCACTGATCCGCTATACAA
>Ga0209061_1004672_pt1 | contig 12883 bp, 10 predicted proteins | sample Coa_R1_10_FD_187157 | JGI IMG/M metagenome (GOLD analysis project Ga0209061, IMG submission 187157) | Surface soil microbial communities from Centralia Pennsylvania, which are recovering from an underground coalmine fire - Coalmine... | ecosystem: Environmental > Terrestrial > Soil >...
ACGAACTGGCCCTGGTGCGGCAGTCCGCGCGTGAACTGGCAGCGGCATTACCGGCCGGGCAGGGCTATCTGGTTTCTTTCAGCAAACGGGGAGCCGAGGAACATTCCTGGAACCTTTGCCGGCCCGTTCTGTTCAATGCAGTTACTCGCGCATGGCTTACAGATCAGCCCTTGCCGAAGGAATTGATTCCTTTGAAGTGATCGAATGACGATGGAGGTGTAGGGGCGCGGCGCCGGCTGGGAGGGGTTCGGGGGCAGTGGAGGCCGAAGCGCAAGCCCGAACCATCGGCCCCAATAATCCGCGCCGTTAGGGGAATGGCAGGCAATTGGGCGGGCTTGCGCTCGGCCCCCACCACCCCTCTCAACCACCCAGCCGGCGCCGCGCCCCTACCCCATCCCATCATCCCTTCCCATTGCCGATCTTGTTCGTTAACCTTCACCATCGTGTGGCTACGCACAAAGAGACATTCCCCTATTCTTCGGCCTCAACATCGAGGATGCGCAGCCAGATATCGGGCCTGCTCTCATCATCCGAGGACTCAAGGCGGAAGATCACATTGACGCGCGAGACGCCTTCAAGCGATTGCTGGCGAGCCGCGCCATGCGTGAGCGTTCCCTTGAGGCGCTGTCCACGCTGTTCATTAGCGCCAGCGGCGCCCAGGTTCAGGCGCAAATGCTGCTTGTTGGCGCCGACGAGCCACCTTTCGAGCAGGCGCAAGCCCTCCATCTTAAAGACCGGCTCGGGATTGCCGGCGCCAAAGGGACCTAGCGCGCGAATAGCCTTGCAGGTGTTATAGTTGAGCAGTTCGACCTTTGTAAAGACCAGATCGATCATCTTGGGAACCAGCGGCGGCCCCGCCTCTGGATTCTCCGGCTCGACGACAACGCCGGTCTGATCGGGCAACTGCGTGCCATCAATGATCGCCGGTCCCGCCGCGCCGCCATTCTCTTTCCACGCCGCCAGGTGAGCGCGCAGATCCTCGATACGATCACTGCGAATGGTAAAGCCTGCTGCCTGCGCGTGTCCGCCGTAGCGCTCCAGGTTAGCAGCGAAGCCGCGCAGGGCCTCGATAATGTTAAAGTCCTTCTGGCTGCGGGCCGAGCCTCGACTCAACCGGGTCGCGCGATCATTGCTGAGCACCAGCACGGGTTTGCCGACCTCTTCGGCCAGCTTGCCGGCCACCAGGCCAATAATGCCCTCGTGCCAGTCGTCGCCGCTGACGATGATAATGGGCGTATCGGGCTGCTGCTGCGCCTGCTCGCGCACATTCCTCATCAACTCTTCCGTCTCTTGCTGGCGCGAGAGATTAAGCTGCTCCAGTTCCGCGACACGCGCGGCGGCTTCTTCTTCGCTGTCGGTGGTCAGCAGTTCAAAGGCGATGCTCGCATCCTTCATGCGCCCGGCAGCGTTGATACGAGGCGCCAGGCCGTAGGCGATATCGCGCTCGCGTATTCTGCCTGCTTGCAGTCCGGCGCTGCGTATAAGCGCCCGTAAGCCCGGCTTCGTAGTAGCATTGAGACGCTGCAACCCCAGCCGCACCAGCGTATGGTTCTCGCCGAGCAGGGGCGCGATATCGGCGATAGTGCCAATAGCTACGAGGTCGAGTAACTCCATTTCCTCCTCTGGGGAGCGTCCATAAGCCCGATAGAGGGCCTGTGCGAGCTTGAAGGCTATCCCTACTCCGCAAAGATAACGCTCGCCATAGTGGCAATCCGGGCGCCAGGGATTGACCATTGCATAGACCTGTGGCAGATCCGCCGGCGGATGATGATGATCGGTGATGATGATATCGATGCCCAGGGCGCGCGCGTATGCGGCCTGCTCAACGTCGGAACTGGCGCAGTCGGTGGTGATGATAAGTCGTGTGCCGCGCGCCTTTAACTGATCGAGTGCGGCTATATTCAGGCCGCAGCCATCGCGCTGCCGGTGCGGGATATGGTAGTCGAGTTCCGCTCCGGGCTGTTTCAAGCTGCGCAGCGCGCGGAAGAGCAGCGCCGACGAGGTAACGCCATCGGCATCGTAATCTCCATAGACGGTAATATGCTCCCCACCGGTCAGTGCCCGCCGGATACGTGCAACGGCGCGTTCCATATCGATCAGAGCAAGTGGATCGGGGATTGCCGCATAGCTGGCATCGATGAAGGCGCACATCTCCTCCGGCGTCGTGAGGCCACGATTGTAGAGCAACTGAGCTTGAATGGAGCTGATGCCGGCATCGCTGGCGGCCTGAAACTGTGCCTTTGAGAGCACGGGATAGACCTGCCACGAATCCCTTGTTTGCGCTATGCGAGATGATGGTTCCACGTCCGTTTCCTTAACATTGCTAACCAGTGCAAAAAATACTTGACCTTTTTGACCTTCACATTTAAAATCCCTCAAGGCAGGAGTGGCCTGGCTGAATCGAAATCTCGGCCCGTTTACAGGATTGAAACTAGTCAGGTAGCAATCGCAAAAACACCTCGTTGCCGAGGAGGCGTCCGCGCTTGCTCAGGCGCAGCCACTCGCCCTCCTGCTCCAGCAGCCCGGCCTCTTCTACTACGCGCAGGCGCTCACCGACAAAGCGCGAGAACGGCTGCGCGAAGCGCTTTTCAAACGTTGGAAGATGCAGACCGCTGGCGGTACGCAGCGCCAGGAATGCCGTTTCGGACATGGCCTGCTCGCCATCGATCTCCTCGCTCTCGACCTCGGGCAAGCGCCGCGCTTTGAGCAGCCTGATGTATTCACGCGGCTCGCGCTCATTAGAGAAGCGCCGACCTCCAAAACTCGAATACGCCCCCGCGCCCATACCGAGATAGGGTAGATTCTGCCAGTAGGTCAGATTGTGGCGGCTATGCTTGCCCGGCAGCGCCCAGTTAGAGATCTCGTAATTGATATAGCCTGCGTGCTGGAGACGCTCGTCGGCATACTCGTACATGTCGGCGCACAGATCCTCATCCCCAGGAGTGATGCGACCCTCATGCACCCAGGTGTGAAAGGGCGTGCCCTCCTCAATAATCAGCGAGTAGAGCGAGAGATGGTCGGGGCGCAGGTCGAGGGCACGATCCAGCGTCTCGCGCCAGTGCTGCATCGTCTGGCCGGGCAGGCCAAACATCAGGTCCAGGTTGATCGAAGAGAAGCCGGCGGCGCGGGCGTGCTGGAACGCCTCCACAATCTCCTGCGGCGAATGGATACGTCCCAGCGTTTTAAGCAGCCCGGCATCAAAGCTCTGCGCGCCCATGCTGAGACGGTTGATGCCGGCGGCATGCAGGCCCCCCAATTGCGCCGGGGTGAGCGTGCCGGGGTTGGCCTCCAGCGTGATCTCAGCATCTTCATCGAGGACGAAGGCGCCTGAACAGGCGGCAAGCAGGCGCGCGATCTGCTCGACGCTCAACAGGCTCGGTGTCCCGCCGCCAAAGAAGATGGTGCGAGCGCGGCGCGGACTACCATCGCTGCGCCGCGCCATAGCGCCGGCAAGCTCGATCTCGGTCAGCAGCGCCCGCACATATGGCTCGCGCAGGGGCAGCAGGCCAGCATAGGTATTGAAATCGCAATAGTAACAGCGGGTATGGCAGAAAGGGATGTGCAGGTAAAGGGAAACGGTCTCAAGAAGCTGTTCAATCGGCTCGTCGGGTTGCAAAAGCGTCTGTACTGTTCGTGCTGGTGATCCTTCTATGGTTGCAGTGCTGATGGTCATTTTTCCTCAACTAGCAGCCGCTTTGAACGCTGCATGAGATGGGCAGATATTCTTGTCGATTGAGAGGCGAGGACAAGCCCCGCCTCTACATTAGAATTAGAGGTCAAAGGACGACACAGGTAGGGGCGGGAGCAAGCCCCGCCCACTGATTTATGGTATCAGGGCGCGCCCGTACCACCGGGCAGACCGCCTGGTAAGCCACCGGGCAGGCCGCCGGTGCCTGGAGTAGCCGCCGGAGCCGCCGCGGGCAGATCGGATGGTAGATTCGACGGATCGAAGATTCTGGTCTGATCGATGGGTGTAATATGCATTCCCGGCAGCGCCTTCTGCACCAGGAGCCACGCAATCAGCGCATTGCTCTTGAGGCTTTGCAGCGTTGACGAGTCCACCGGGCGCGACGGATCGATGCTCATGATCTGCACAATGTGATAGGTCCCGTTCTCATTGAGAATGGGGCTGAGTTCGTTAACGTAGCGGTGCGGATCAAAGATCCAGTTTTCGACAACGGCAGCCGAATTTGCCGCATACTGCTGAATATATTGATAGCGCGCCAGCCAGCCGAGATCGCCGCCCTTCTTGTTCGTGTTGGTGTCAACCGAATATTTCGCGGCAAGCTGGCCGAAGTTACCGCCATGCTTGAGTTGATCGAGCACCTTCTGAGCCTGGCTTAATGTACTGATAGTCATGGCGCGCGCCAGCACCTGGTATGCCGGGGACTTGATTTGTGACGCCAGGTAGGATTGCATATTATCGCGGCGCATCTTCAAGGCCAGCATCGCACGCACATCGTTATCGCTCAGATTATCCTGGCTGAGAAATTTGCTATAGCTGGTGCTGCTGGGCATATTCGCGATGAAGTCGTGCAGCTGCTGGTTAATAGCGGCAGAACTGGGCATAATCTTCGCCTGAATGCTGGCGCTCTGCTTTGCGAGCCACTGGCGGATAACCACATCATCCTGTAGCCACTGAGCACTATCGTTACCCACCTGGGACTGCGTGAAAAGCTGCTGCTCATTGGGGATAGTGGTTTGCACCATCACTTCGTACTGGGCGAAGGCACTATTGTATTTATTCTGCGCCGTGTTGAGCTGAGCCTTTGTGTCGGCGAGCTGCTTTTCGAGCGCGGTGCGCTGCGCGCTGGGACCGGAGGGCAGCGCCTTGATCTGCTTATTTAGATTGTCAACCTTGCTGGACAGGGTATTCACCGTCTTCTGAGCCGCATCCGACTGCTTTTTGAGCGCGTCGCGCTGCGCGGTGAGGCCATGCGGTCCGTAGAGCTTATTTAGCTCGAGCTGCGTGTCCACAGCCACGAGCTTGCGGTAATCCGACTGGGGCACAGAGACGCCGTTGACGGTGGTGATGGGCAGATTGGGGGTGATGATATTCAGGTTCACCCAGAAGCCAACAATAATCAAGACGATAATGACGAGAACAGCAATGGTGACAGACCAGACAGCGCGGCGCTGCAAGCGGGTTTTCTCGCTGCGAGAGAGATGGCCGCCCCATCCAAATATAAGAGGTTTGCCATCACGACGAGCCTCGACGTGCGCCGTCTGTCTAACATACTTCTTTGGTTTAGCAGAGCGCGCTGATCGCTGGCTATCGGCCCGACGCGCTGTTTGACTTTTCATCAGGGAACCTCCGGTAAATGGCTAATCCTCCACGCCCGGACTTTCAGGAAGGTAATGTAACTCTCCATACAAGTATTCTGCCGGCTCATCGCTGCGCGCTTCGTCAGGAAAGAGAGCCTGCGGGCACAGCGCCTGCGGCGCTGGCCCGCAGGCTCTCTTTCGCGGGGTGCGCCGCAGGCGCACAACCACATGACAGGCAATTTACTTAACGTGCGCAACCACAAGGCCGGCCCACGTAGAATTGCTACATCCCGCGCATATGCTCCGCCGTATAGGGAAGCAAGGCCATGAAGCGCGCCTGCTTGATCGCGGTGCTCAGGCCGCGCTGATGCTTGGCGCAGGTCCCGGTCTTGCGACGGGGTTCAATCTTGCCGCGATCAGAAATGTAGCGTTTCATAAAACGGCTGGCATCTTTATAGTCAATTTCGCGCACATGGTCGTGGCAGAACTGGCATATCTTGCGGCGCGATGGGCCGCCGCGATTACCCCGCTCACGGCGAGGCGCTGTCGTCGCTCCGCCGGAGGATGTTTCAGTACGTCTTTGCACAAACTTTCTCCTTCAATATTAGAAGGGGTGATCGTCCAGGTCTCCGAGGTCGTCGTTTTCGCCGAGGAAGGCATCGGAACCCGATTCTGGCTGTCTCTCTTTGGGCGTGAGCATCTCCATATCGTTCATAATCACATCGACGGCTGTGCGCTCTATACCATCGTTGCCGGTATACTTGCGCAACTGGAGGCGCCCTTCGACGAATATCTTGCTCCCCTTGTGCAGATAGGTATTGCAGGTCTCGGCAAGCTGGCGGAACGCCACGATGTTAAACCAGTCCGTTTCCTTCTGACGCTCACCTTCTGGCGATTTTGTCACCCGATTGACAGCCAGCGAGAAACGCGTGACCGCAACGCCACTGGGAGTGTAGTTCATTTCGGGATCGCGTCCCAGGTTTCCGATCAACATAATCTTGTTCATTGCTCAAATCCTTTCGACGTGATAAAACCCACCTCAGCTCTTTACCGGAACTTGAACGGCCCCAAACATAGCGCTGCTAGGCTTCTATCGTTTCAGTTTCCTCACCGTCAGGCACAGCGGGTTCGGCGCCCGCCTCCTCAACAGCAGGCTCGACTACCTCGGCTTCCACTGCGGGCGGAGCTTCCTCCTCCGTGGCAGCTTCAGCAGAAGCCTCTGCCGGCTGCGGCTCCTCCTGAATCTGCTCCTGGGCCTCTACTACCGGCTCGCTTTCTGGAGCTGCGGAGGCCGCAGCAGTGGCAGCGGCGCGAGCTTCGCGCTCCTCTCGCTCCTTCTGAACAGCCTTTGGATCGCGTCTCCTGACCATATGCCGGAGTACCCTTTCAGAAACCCTGAGTGTACGTTCGAGTTCGGCCACGGTCTCGGGAGTCAGAATCATATCGATGAATACATAAAATCCGTCGCGTTGGCGTTCGATGGGGTATGCCAGGCGGCGGCGCCCCCACTGGTTTACCCGGACAACCTGGCCGCCGTGATTAGCGACGATCTGCTCGACGCGCTCAATAACGCCGCGCGTCTCTTCTTCACTGGCTTCGGGGTTGACGATCAATCCTAGCTCGTAGTCTCGCCTCACGAAGCCACCTCCTTCCTCTGGGTACACACCTGGTCAGCTCAGGTCGCTTTTTACGCTTACGACCACTGCCAGGGTAGGTGGAGCACCAACACGGTGTTGATGCTACTGTAACAGATGCCGCTCTGATATAGTGCGCGGCTGCAACAAAAATTGTCCCACGCGGACGTGGGATATGGCACCCCGCTGCTACCGGGCCAGATATTGCTTCCGCCGCCGGGAACAGCCTGTGTGGACACCAGTACCCCGCTATTATAACATTCTTCGCTATGCCTGACAATAGAGCCGAGGTGTACAAACTTTCAGCTTTCCATTCTTTTAATACACCGCGAAAGCGGAAAAGCGGAAAGGGTATAAGATAGCGATGTGTGGCGCAGCCGCTGCGCCACACATCGCTATCTTGAAAGTGGCAGAGCAGCGCGAACACGCGGCGAGAAAGGGCCTGGACGCTGAGAATCGGACATCATCTGACGTTTTTTCTGAATAAAGAGGTTTGGTCATGCATGCAACAGCATCCTGAGAATCGTGCGCCAGGCGCGCGGAAGCGCTATGCCGGGCGGCGGGTCGCGCTGTGGTTACTTGCTTCAGGTATAGCGCTGGAACTGGTTTATCTTGCGCTCTATCCCTTGCTCGCCCGGGCAGGACAGGTCATAGCCAGCGATCCCGTCCAGCACGCGCTGCCGGATAATTTCCCCTGGCTGCCCTGGCTGTACTGGACGCGGCTTCTGCCCGGACTGACGCGCCTTCTCGCACGCACGCCCTGGCTCGATCCGGCAAATACGCTGGGCAGCGCGAATCTGCTCCTCATCCTGCTGGCGCTGGCGAGCATTTTTGTGCTGCTCGCCGCCCATACTGGATCGCGAGCCGCGCGCGGCATCTATAGCCAGCTCTCGCGCCGCGATGAGTATGCCCTTTTCTGGATCATGCTGCTGCTGACTGCCCTCTTCGGCGTGACGATGCTCTATGCACCGATTGTCTACAGCGCGCTATCGCAGGATATGCTGCTCTACGGCCTCTACGGACGCATGGTCGTGATATATCATGTCAATCCTTACGCTTTTGCCCCGGCGGCCTTCGCGCACAACTTGCTGCCTGGCACGCCAGCGCTACAACAGCCTGCGACTATCCCCTATGGACCGGTCTGGATCGATCTGAGCATTCTGGCGACGCTGCCGATGGGTGATAGCATAGCCAGTATTGTGCAGGGATTTCGCCTCATCGGCCTGGTTGCGCATATACTCAACGCGGTCCTGCTATGGCTGATCCTGGCGAAGTTCAGATCCGCCATACGCATCTCGGCAACTCTGCTCTATGCCTGGAATCCGCTGGTCCTCCTGTTAAGCGTTACGGCGATGCACCAGGAGGTGGTAGTTATCGCCTGGCTGCTGCTGGCTATATTCTTCTTTCAGCGCAAATCGCTCGTTGTGGGCTGGATCTTCACTCTGCTGGCCGTGCTGACGAATCCCGCCTCTCTGCCGCTGCTGCCGCTCTTTTTGCATATGATGGCGAAAAAAAAGCGTATGCAGCGCCGGGGATTCGCTGCTGGCTGGTGGTTCGGCACGCTGGCGATCTCAGGGCTGCTTGTCGCGCTGACCTGCGCTCCCTACTGGCAGGGGTGGAGTCTGGCAGGCATCGCCGCAAATTTCAGCACACCCTTCTGGCAGGGTAATGCGCTCAATTCGCTCGACGCGGCTGTGCTTAACCTGCCAATGCAATTGCCGGAGCCGCTGCTATGGCTCTTTGCCCCCCATCACTGGTCCGTGGTCGCGCTGGTAATCACTGGCATCTTTCTCCTTCTAAGCCTCTGGCTGGCGGATACGCTGGAACTGACCTTGCTCGCCGGCGGCTGGCTGCTGCTGCTCCAGCTTGTCCTGCTGCCCACGTACTGGCCCTGGTACGTACTGCTCCCCTTCGTGCTGGCGCTCTGCTCGACGAAACCCTCGACGATCTTACTGGCGGCACTGTTCTTATTCGCTGCGCTGATCGGCTGCTACTGCTGGCTGCGCTATCCCGTATGGGCAGGGTCAGGGCTGGTGATAGTGGGGTTGCCGCTGCTGCTGTGGGGCTGGACGATCTTCTTGACCACGACCTGGCGGATGATGCACCGGGGCGATGAGGGACCGTTTGAAAGACAGTTCAGCAGGCCGCGCCTCTCGCGCCCCCCATGGCTCTCACGCTCCTCACGGCCTGGAAATTAGTCAGCATTCTGGCCCACTCGCGCCGGATGTTCGCGCGGCTCCGCCGCGCCAGGAATACAGGCTGTGATGTGGGAAAGGCGCGAGCAAGCGTGAGGGCCGAAAATCAGGAACGCTCTGATACTATGTTTGAACGCAAATGAGCGTTTTGCACACCATCCCTGAGATCCCCGGGTGCGGCGGAGCCGCACCAACGCCTGGCGAGAGCACCGAGCCTCGGACACTTTCTGATGAAGAGCCAGATTTTCGCTCCTGTTGCGCAATAGAGAGCAGGTATGATATAATCGTCGCTCAGGCGGGACGGCTCGTGAAAAAGGCTTCTCTGCGCCTTCGATAGAGCAAATGTGAGGTGGCCTGGGAACAGGCTTCCCAATTGAGATCGCAAAAAATAGAAAAAGGCCCCGCCGCAGAATTAAGAGAGAAAGAGTTATGAAGCAGAAGTTAAAAACACACAAAGCAACAGCGAAGCGGATTCACGTAACCGCGTCTGGCAAGTTCCTGCGCCGCAAAGTGGCGATCAGCCACCTGCGCCGTAACAAATCATCGCGCCTTATTCGCGCGGCTGATAAGAAGTTTCCCCTGTCTACAGCGGATAGGCGTCGTCTGAAGCGCCTGCTCCCCTATGCCTTCTAAGGCCATACTCACAGCAACCATTCGTGAGAGCATAGACTTACAGCAGCAGTTTTTCATGAACTGCTGAGGATTGAAACATGGAGGATTAGCAAGAACTATGCCAAGAGTAAAACGCGGTGTTGCCGCTCACAAGAAGCATAAGAAGATACTCAAGATGGCAGAGGGCCATTGGGGCACACGTAGCCGCCTTTTCCGCCCCGCGCATGAATCGGTCATGCGCTCGATGGCCTATATGTATCGTGACCGCCGGAATCGCAAGCGCGATATGCGCCGGCTCTGGATTACGCGCATCAATGCCGCTGCTCGCATGCGCGGCGTGAGCTACAGCGTACTGATGCATGCTATCCGCGAGGCCAACATCGGGGTAGATCGCAAGATTCTGGCCGAGATGGCCGTCAACGATGAGGCCGCCTTTAGCGCGCTCGTCGATCAGGCGCTGGCAACCGTCACTCAATAACGTCATGTACACGTCTTTTTGACTGCTCATCGCCGCGCGGTTCGCCGGGGAGGGAAGTCGACGGGCACAGCGCCTGCGGAGCTGTGCCTGCTGACTCCCCTCTCCGAGTGCGCCTGCGGCGCACCCGTACACATGCCTGGCGGGTTAGATACATGGCTTATATTTCCAGTCCATCAAACCCACGCATCGGCAGGTTGCGAGATCTGCATACAACGAGAGGCCGTAAGAACCACGGCCTCTTTTTAATGGAGGGGCCACATCTGCTGGAGGCCCTGCTTGACGCCGCTGTGCCGCTGCACGAGGTCTACTATCAGCCGTCGGCGCTGCAACGCACAGCGCGGGGCAGGCTCCTGCTTGACCGTCTGCTGCATGCGACGGACCTGTCTCAGCAGCAATTGATCGAAGTGAGCGAACGCGTGCTGGCAGCGGTGAGCGATGTGCAAACCTCGCAAGGCGTGGTAAGCGTTCTCTCCTGCGACACCTTCAGCGCGGAACAGGTACGCAAGCGTCGCGCGCCCGCCATACGGCCCGCACTCTTGATCCTGGACGGGCTGGCCGATCCGGGCAACATGGGCGCGATTCTGCGCACCGCGCTCGCCGCCAACGCAGCCGGGGTGCTGCTTACTCCAGACTGTGTAGACCACTTCAGCCCGAAGGTCGTGCGGGCGGCTGCCGGAGCGCATATTGCACTGCCCATCGAGGCCGACATGACATGGCCGGTCATCGCTGAAAGGGTCGCGGCTCACTCTCCCGGGCGCGTGTTGCTGGCGGAGGCCGGCAGCCCGCACCTGTATTATGAGCAGGACCTCAAGCAGCCTTTTGCGCTCATTATCGGCAACGAGGCGCACGGCCCCTCGCAGCAGGCGCGCTCGCTCGCCACGCTTACTATTAGCATTCCCCTGTCTGATGGTGTGGAGTCTTTAAACGCGGCGATGGCTACCGGCATTATTCTCTACGAGGCTGTGCGCCAGAGGCAGGCCGCTACCTGACCATTTTCACCTCCGGGCCAGCTGCCCGGCATTTACTCGCGAAAGATGAACTGGCCCCAGGAGCGGATGGATAAATCCTGACCCTACCCGCTCCATGTGCTATAGTCAGCTATACGCTCATCGGGCACTACGATATCATTGTGATCGGGGAGCCGGGTATGCGGCGGCGCTCCCGCTCCTGCGCTGGAGGCGGAGGCGGAGGCGGAGGACAACTGTGCCGTTGCGCTGACTGTGCGCAGGACTCCGCTGACGGTCAGCGGATTCTCCGGCTCATCGTCAAGCAGCATATTCATGCTTGAGGAGGGTACATACTCCTGATTTTCGCGCAGCTTGAAAGCCTCTACCGACGAACGCAGTTGCTCGACCAGGCGCGCCAGGCTCTCCATGTACTGCGATGCCTTGCGCGTACTGGCATTGCTGCGCCGCATAGTCTCGGAAACCTCCTGCATGATCTGCACCACCGAGCCGGAGGATTGCAACTGCCGCGCCGTCATCCGGTTAATGCTCTCGATCTCATGTGCCTGGTGCTCAACGGCGGCAAAGATCGACTCCAGGGCAACGCCGGCCTCCTGCGTAAGCCTGGCTCCTGTGGTGGTTTCGCGCTCGGTATCCTGCATGGAGACCGCCACGGCACCGATCTCTTCGCGAACGCTGCGCACGATGCGCGTAACCATGTTGGCCTGCTCCTTCGCGCGTTCGGCCAGGCGGCGAATATCGGCGGCGACGGCTCCGAAGCCTTTCCCATTATCGCCGGCCATTGCTGCCTGAATGGCGGCATCCAGCGCCAGGCGATTCGTCTGGTGCGCGATGCCGGAGATCACGTCAACGATCTCGTTGATCTCGCGCGAGCGCTCTCCCAACGTCTGCACTTTACCAGCGGTGGCCTGCACGTTTTCGGAGATCCGGCCTATCCCTTCGACGGCCAGTGCCAGCGATTCGCGCCCGATCTGCGCATCTTTGCGCGCGTCTCGCGCCACTTCATAGAGCACCTGTGAGCGTTCGGCTACCTGGCGGCTCGACGCAGCCATATGCTCCACTTCCATCGCGGCTTCCTCAATCTGCGTGATCTGGGCATCGCCGGTCTCTACAAGTGTGGTCATACGGTCGAGAATGATGGTCGTAAATTTCTCCACCTCGGTGGCAACCTTCTTCACGCGCACAACGAGGCTGCCCAGTTCTTCAACCATGTAGTTGAAGGAATCCGCGAGCACGCCGAGGGCGTCGGCGGTCACTTCGGCCTGCACGCGCAGATCCCCTTCGCCGATGCCGCTGACCTCGCTTACCAGCTTCTCTACCTGGGCCTGCAAGAGATCGCGCTGTAATTGCGTCTGTTGAATGAGAAGTACGATATTATCCAGCATGCTGTTCATGGAGTTGGCGACCATGCAGATCTCGTCGCGCCCTACAAGCGTGGCGCGGGCCGCCGTCTCGCCTCTGCCAATGCGCCTGGTCAGGTTGGCAAGTTCGCTCAGCGGGCGCGTTATGGTCAGGTTGACAACATAGCCAATGGCGACGACAACCATAATCGTGCTCAGAAAGGCGATGACGGTGGTCAGAGTGATGGCGTTGACCTGCGTCGGAAGGGCGATGCTGGCGCTGACGGCATTCGCGATCTGGCCGATCCCCTGCCAGTCTCGTATCACCAGTGCATACTGCTGGTTCGCACCTGCGAGCAGTTTATGCAGCACAGTCGCCGGAGCCTGGGTCGCG
>Ga0209061_1004673_pt1 | contig 12883 bp, 13 predicted proteins | sample Coa_R1_10_FD_187157 | JGI IMG/M metagenome (GOLD analysis project Ga0209061, IMG submission 187157) | Surface soil microbial communities from Centralia Pennsylvania, which are recovering from an underground coalmine fire - Coalmine... | ecosystem: Environmental > Terrestrial > Soil >...
TGCGTGGCCATGGCCCATCCGTATGTTCTGCAAGTTCGCCCCGTGCAGGCGATGGGAGGCGGCCCCGCCGGGAGCCGCCTCCTTCAGTGTACCAGGCAATGCGCCCAAGCTGCCGATGCGGGCACGTGCCTACACTTCGCGGAACTCGCCCTCGACGGTACCTTCCTCGGCGCCACCGGCTGCGCCCGCGCCGCTCGCGCCATCGCTCGTGCCCGAGAAGCCAGCGCCGGCACCCGCGCCACTGTAAACCGCCTGGCCAACCTTCTGCAGCGACTGCGAGAGATCCTCGAAGCCGCGGCGCACGTCGTCGATCGTGCCGCTTTGCAACGCCGTACGCAGCGTCTGCACCTTGCCCTCGATCTCGCTCTTGAGGTCGGACGGAATCTTGTCGGCGTTGTCACGCAAGATCTTCTCCGCCTGGTAGGCGAGGCTATCGGCGTTGTTGCGCAGCTCGATCTCCTCGCGGCGGCGGCGGTCCTCCTCGGCGTAGCGCTCCGCCTCGCGTTGCAGCCGCTCGACCTCCTCCTTGCTCAGACCGCTGGAGGCCGTGATCGTGATCTTCTGCTCCTTCCCCGTCGCCTTATCGCGCGCGGAAACGTGCAGGATACCGTTCGCGTCGATATCGAACGTCACCTCGATCTGCGGCACGCCGCGCGGCGCGGGCAGGATGCCGTCGAGGATGAAGCGCCCGAGCGACTTGTTGTCGGCCGCCATCGCGCGCTCGCCCTGCAGCACGTGGATCTCCACGCTCGTCTGGCCGTCGGCCGCGGTCGAGAAGATCTGGCTCTTGCTGGTCGGGATCGTGGTATTGCGCGGGATGAGCGGCGTCATCACGCCGCCGAGCGTCTCGATACCGAGCGTGAGCGGCGTCACGTCGAGCAGGAGCACGTCGCGCACCTCGCCCTTGAGGACGCCCGCCTGGATTGCCGCGCCGATCGCGACGACCTCGTCGGGGTTGACGCCCTTATGCGGCTCCTTGCCGAAGAACTTGCGCACCGTCTCCTGTACCGCGGGCATGCGCGTCTGGCCGCCAACGAGCACCACCTCGTCGATCTGGCTGGCGGTGAGGCCGGCATCTTCGAGCGCCTTGCGGCACGGCTCCAACGTGCGCTCGATCAGGTCGGCGGTCAACTGTTCGAGCTTGGCCCGGGTGATCGTCATCACCAGGTGCTTGGGGCCAGTCGCGTCGGCGGTGATGTACGGCAGGTTGATCTCGGTCTGCTGGACCGTCGAGAGCTCGATCTTCGCCTTCTCGGCCGCCTCGCGCAGCCGTTGCAGCGCCGGCCGGTCGTTGCGCAGATCGATCCCCTCCTGCTTCTTGAACTCGTCGATCAGGTAGTTGATCAGCGCCTGATCGAAGTCGTCACCGCCGAGGTGCGTATCGCCGTTGGTGCTCTTGACCTGGAAGGTGCCGTCGCCGATCTCGAGGATCGAGATATCGAATGTACCACCACCCAGGTCGTACACGGCGATGGTCTCGTCGTTCTTCTTATCGAGGCCGTAGGCCAGCGATGCTGCCGTTGGCTCGTTGACGATGCGCAGGACTTCGAGACCGGCGATCTTGCCGGCGTCTTTCGTCGCCTGGCGCTGCGCATCGTTGAAGTAGGCGGGCACGGTGATGACCGCCTCGGTGATCTTCTCACCCAGGTACGCCTCGGCATCCGCCTTCAGTTTCTGCAGGATCATCGCCGAGATTTCGGGCGGCGAGTAGGTACGGCCGCCCATGACGACGTGCGCATCGCCGTTGGGGGCGCGGACGATCTTGTACGGCACCATCTTCATCGTGCGCTGCACTTCGGGATCGTCGAACTTGCGCCCCATCAGGCGCTTGACCGAGAAGATCGTGTTCTCGGGGTTGGTGATGGCCTGCCGCTTCGCCACCTGGCCGACAAGCCGCTCGCCGGTCTTGCTGATCGCGACCATCGAGGGCGTGATGCGGCCGCCCTCGGCGTTGGGAATGATCACCGGCTCGCCGCCTTCCATGACGGCGACGGCGCTGTTCGTGGTGCCCAGGTCGATACCAATGACCTTGCCCATAAGCGTTCCTCTCTGTTCTGCGCGCGGCGGTTCGGCCGCGCGGCGGTGTTATGTGGACGAGGCTTCCGTCTCGCCGGCGTGCGCCTCGCCCGATGATGCGCCGTCGCCCTCGCCGTTGCCCACCACGACGAGCGCGGGGCGAATCACGCGATTGCCCAGGCGATAGCCGCGCCGCATCTCCTGGACAACAACGCCGGCCGGACCAGCGGCGTGGCCGATCGCCTCATGGACGTTGGGATCGAAGGGCTGGCCCTCGGCCGGAATCTCGGCGAGGCCGGCCGCTTCGAGCGCGCCCTTGAGCTTACGGTAAACCAGCCGTAGACCCTCCACCCAGCTACTCTCGGCCAGCGCCGGATCGACGTTGGCGAGCGCGCGCTCGAAATCGTCGATCGCGGGCAGAAGGTTGAGGATCAGGGCTGTATTGGCGAGACGAGCGTACTCTTCGCGCTCCTGTTCGGTGCGCCGTTTCAGGTTTTGATAATCCGCTGCCGCTCGCTGCCACTGGGCGAAGTAGCCCTGGGCGCGTGCTTTCTCTTCGCTCAGCTGCGCTTCGAGTTCGGCCAGCGAAGGCGTGGGCGCCTCCGCCGCGGCGTCGGCGCCGCTCGCAGCAGCATCGACACCGCCGGGCACCGGCGCATCGGATGCAGGCTGCTCTCCATTCCGCTGTACCATGCGCTGTGTTCCTCCGAGGTCGCCGCCGGGGCGACGTCGTCTCGTCTTCTGCGTGATCTCAGTCTCCATGTTCGGCGGACGGCCGTCATTCGCTCAAACGGTCGAGCACCTGCGACATCAGCGCGCTTACGTAGCGCACCGTGGCGATCGCGCGCGCGTAGGGCAGCCGCGTCGGGCCGATCACGGCGACGATACCGCTCGCGCCCACGGCAGCGCTGTACTGGCCCATCACCACGCTGCACTCTCTGAGTGCCTCTTCGCGGTTTTCGGCGCCGATCACGACCGTCACGCCCTCGCGCGGGGGCTGCGGCAGCGCACGTGCGAGGTTGCGCTCATCGAGCGCGTCGAACAGGTCGAGCGCACGCTCGCTGCGGGCGAATTCGGGCTGGCGCAGGATGTTGCGCAAACCCTCGCGATGCAGCTCGGGGTAGCGCTCCTGCTCTTCGGCCTGCAGGATTTCAGCCACTGCACGCGCGACTTGCAGCTCCAGCCCGCTTAACCCGGCAGTTGCCTGTGCCACCTCCTCTGCCGTCTTGCCGGCGAGCAGCGTATCGAGCTTGCGCGCCAGCCGGGTGAGATCGTCGCGCGTGGCCGGTTCGACGAGTTGCAAGACCTGCTGACGCACCTTAACCTCTTCGAGCACGACGACGAGCAACGCACCCTGATCGTGCAAACTGATAAGGTCGAGGTGCTTGAGCCGCGCCCGCGCTGCGCGCGGCGCCGAGACCACCGCGACGCTTTGCAACGACTGCGCGAGCACCGAGGCCGCCAGCCGCAACTGCTCGCTGAGATCGAGGCTCGCCTGATGGAACTGGTGCAGAATGCGCCGCTGCTCGTCCGTGGAGATGTTCGGCTCCTCCATCAGCATCTCGACGTAGTAGCGATAGCCGAGGTCCGATGGCACGCGCCCGGCGGAGGTATGCGGGTGCGAGATGAACCCGTCTTCCTCCAGCCGCGCCATCTCGTTGCGAATCGTCGCGGGAGAGACATCCAGCCGGTGGCGCCGCACGATCTGCTCGCTCCCCACCGGCGTTGCACTCTCGATGTAGTCGGATACGATAAGGCGCAGTACCTGCGCGCGTCGTTCCGTCAGCATCGCGGGCACCCCGCGCCGCCAGCCCATCCGGCGGCCGTTAGCACTCGTCCTCCGGGAGTGCTAACGGCTGTAGTCTAACAGTTGAGTGCCTCATTGTCAAGGGAAAGGCCCCAATCCGGCCGCAGGAGTTGAGCGTGTGCCTGCCGCATCGCCCCCGCCCGACCCGCTCGCGCAGCTTCCCGACGATGAGCTTGTCCGCCGCGCCCGTACCGACCGCGCCGCCTTCGGTGCGTTGTACGAGCGCTATGTCGACCGCATCTACTCCTACCTGCTGTATCGCACCGCCAACCCCGCCGATGCCGAAGACCTTACCGCGCGCGTCTTTTTCCAGGCGTTGCAGCACCTCGACACGTTCGAAGAGCGCGGGTTGCCGTTCAGCGCCTGGCTGTTCACGATCGCCCACAATCTCGTTGCTAATTACTATCGCGACCGCGCGCGCCGGCCCACCTCCTCGCTCGACGCTGCCGGCAATGCCGCCGCGCCACCACCACCGCTGAGCACCGAAGACGTGCAGGCGATTCGGCAAGCGATCGCCCAGCTGCCGCCGGAACGCCAGCACCTGATTCTGCTAAAGTATGCGCAGGGCATGTCGAACGCGGAGATCGCGCGGGCGATGGGCCGCAGCGAGGGTGCGATCAAGAGCTTGCTGCGCCGTACCCTCGACCAGTTGCGTCGCCTGCTCTCCGCGCAGGAGGAGAACGGCCGGTAGGACGTCCGCATGGAGAACGACCATGAGAACCGACGATCATCCTGCGCGCTCGGCCTGTAACCTTGGCCCTACGGGCAAGTTGCTGCGCCGCGCCCTGCCGACCATCCACGCGCCCGACCGTTTCCGCACCGAGCTGCGCCGGCTGCTGATCGATGCGCCGCTGTTCGAACGCGATCCGCTCGCCAGGCGCGTGCTGCCGCCCGATCGGCGCGTCTAGCCTGCCGCCCGTTGCCAACCCAGAACGCTAAACCCGAGGTTCGCCGGTGGAGATTAGCTGGCTCGGCCGGGGCTGCTTTCGCATCAAGCATCGCGAGATCACGCTGCTGCTCGACCCACTTGGTGGCCCTGGCGCGCCGCGCTCGCTTGGCGCGGCGACGATCGTCACCCTCAGCCACGACCATCCCGAGCACGCCAACCTCAAGGCTGTCAGCGGCTCGCCGAAGGTCATCTGCGGCCCGGGCGAGTACGAGATCGCCTCGATCGCGATCACCGGCGTGCAGACCTACCACGATGCCAAACGCGGCGCCGAGCGCGGACGCAATACTGCCTACGTCATCGAGATCGACGAAGTCAAGATCTGCCACCTGGGCGACCTTGGCCACGTGCCCACGGTGGCCCAGGCCGAGCAACTCAACGATTGCTCGGTCCTGCTCGTCCCCGTTGGCGGCCGCACCACGATCGATGCCGCCACGGCCGCCGAGGTCGTGAGCATGCTGGAGCCACGCATCGTTGTGCCGATGCACTACCGCACCGGTGCCGACGATACTGCCTTCGACCCGTTGGAGAAATTCCTCAAGCAGATGGGCGTGCGCGAGGCGCAACCCGTTCCCCGCCTGAACGTCACGCATACATCGCTGCCGCCCGAGACGACCGTCGTCGTGCTCGAGCGCCGGTAAGCGTGTCAGCAAGCGCCGCAAACCGCGCCGGGGCCTACCTACGCAGCGCTCTCCACAGATGCTCGCAGCGGGCGTCTGAACGTCCTCTGCACCTTCTGGCGCATCGACGCCACCTGCGCCCAAACGGTACGCTAGGGGCGCGGCGACAACGCCGGGCACGCGAGAAAGGCGAGAGGAGACAGAACGGTGCAAGTCCGCGACAAGCTCTATATCAATGGCCAGTGGGTTCCATCAACGGGAGCGGGAACGATCGACGTGGTCAACCCAGCAACGGAGGAGGTGATCGGCCGCATCCCCGACGGCACGCCGGAGGATGTTGATCGAGCCGTGCGGGCGGCGCGAGCGGCGTTCGAAAGCTGGTCGCAACTGCCGATCGAGGAGCGTGCGGCCTATCTGCAGAAGATCACCGCTGGCCTGCAGCAGCGCGCCGAAGAGCTGGCGCGCACGATCGCGCAGGAGGTAGGCACGCCGTACAAGCTGGCGCTGCGCATTCAGGTTGGGCTGCCGATCACCGATTTTGGCTCGATGCAGCAGGCGCTGAAAGAGGTGCCGTTCGAAGAGCGCATCGGTAATTCGCTGGTCGTGCGCGAACCGGTCGGCGTGGTGGGCTGCATTACGCCATGGAACTACCCGCTGCACCAGATCGCCGCGAAGGTCGCGCCGGCGCTGGCCGCGGGCTGCACGGTTGTGCTGAAGCCGTCGGAGGTGGCGCCGCTCAACGCCTTTATTCTGGCCGAGATCATCGACAGCGTCGGCCTGCCCCCCGGCGTTTTCAACCTGGTGACCGGTGTGGGGCCGGTAGTTGGCGAAGCGCTCGCCTCGCATCCCGGGATCGACATGATCTCCTTCACCGGCTCGACGCGTGCAGGCCGCCGTGTGAGCGAGCTGGCGGCGCAGACCGTCAAGCGCGTCGCGCTAGAACTGGGCGGCAAGTCGCCCAACATCGTGCTCGACGACGCCGATCTGCAGAAGGCGATCACCGATGGCGTCGCGAAGTGCTATCTGAACTCGGGACAGACATGCACCGCGTTGACGCGCCTGCTCGTGCCCGTCTCGCGCCTGGCCGAAGCGGAGGAAATCGCCAAACGGGTAGCCGAGAGTTTTACCCCTGGTGATCCGTTCGCCGATACCACGCGCCTGGGGCCGCTCGTCTCGCGCACGCAGTGGGAACGCGTGCAGAACTATATCAAGAAGGGCATCGAGGAAGGGGCCAAGCTCGTGACCGGTGGCCCTGGCCGGCCCGAAGGGCTGGAGAAGGGCTACTACGTGCGGCCAACGGTCTTCTCCAACGTCCGCAACGAGATGACGATCGCGCAGGAAGAGATCTTCGGCCCGGTGCTTGCCATCATCCCCTACCAGGATGAGGAAGAAGCGGTCCGCATCGCCAACGACACGATCTACGGTCTCGCCGGTGGTGTCTGGTCGGCCGATCCCGAGCGCGCTCTGCGTATCGCGCGGCGCATCCGCACCGGCCAGATCGAGATCAACGGCGGCCCCTTCAACCCGCTGGCGCCGTTCGGCGGCTTCAAGCAATCGGGCCACGGCCGCGAGCTTGGCAAGTACGGTCTGGAGGAGTTCCTCGAAGTCAAGGCGATGCAGCTGCCGGTTCAGGCGCAGCCGCGGCAGGAGGCGCCACAGGCGCAGCCCGCCGCCACCGGCAACTGAGCAGGCCAGCCCAGCCAACAACACGCGGGCGTTCCCGTCCCCCAACCGGACGGGAACGCCTTTTTTTGGCGTCTCGCGGCGGCAGAGCAACCGGATCTACGTCAGGCGCCGGGCGAACCGCTGGCAGGCGGACCATCGCTCCCGTTGTGCCCCAGTAGCTGTCGCAGCGCGGCCATGAACGCGATCGCCGAGGCCGGACGCTCGTCGGGCCGCTTGGCCAGCGCGCTGGCGATCAGATCCGCGGCAGCGGGAGGCACATCCGGCTGCAGCTCGTTGAGCGCAGGCGGCTTCTGGTCGAGCGTGGCGGCGAAGATCGCTTCTGGCGTTCCCTGGAACAGTTCGCGGCCAGCCAGCAACGTAAAGCTCAGCGCGGCCAGGCTATAGAGATCGCTACGCGGTACCTGCGGCTCGCCGGCAGCGTGCTCGGGCGCCATGTAGGCTGGGTCGCCGAAGATCTCGCCGCGCTGCTCCTCGACCGCGGGATCGGCGGCGATCGTCGGATCGAGCAGCACGACGCGCCCCTGGCGGTCGAGCATCACGTTGTCAGGACGGATATCACCGTGGACGATGCCGGAAAAGTGCAGCGCGTCGATCGCGTCGGCAAGGTCGGCCAGAATACGCAGCGTCAGCTCGCGCGGCAGCGGACCGCGCTGCATGCGCGCGCGCAGCGTTTCGCCGTCGATCCACTCCAGATCGAAGGCAGACAGACCGTTTTCATCCTGGCCGACGCTGAGCACGCGCACCACGTTCGGGTGGCGCACCGTGCTCAAGCGCCAGCCGATCCGGTGAAACGCGGCTTCGATCGCCGGTCTGGCAGCGTACTCGCGCAGGAGCACTTTGCGGGCCACAACCTGGTCGCCCGCGGTTCGGCGCAGGAGGCGCGTCATACCGCTGGAGCTGAGCAGTCCGGTGTCCGGCACTGCTGCTCCAGCCGCGGGAGATGGCCCCGGACGCTCGGGCGATGTCTCGGAGGCAGACGGAGCCGGCGCGGAAGAGCCCGGCTGACCGGGCAAGGGCGCGGATGGAGTGGCTGGCTGTTGCCGCGCGGGCGGTGCGTCGGTAGCAGGAGAAGACGATGCCGCCTCCGCCGCCTGTCTGCGCGCCGTGGGCGAGGCCGGCACCACCAGCACTCTCTCTCCGGGCACAACCGTGGGTGGCGCGGCGGCGGTAGCACCCGGCGCCGCCTGGCGTGCCTCGCCCCGCAAGTGGGGCAGGTTCGGGCAACGCGGCGGCGGCACCTGACCGACGAGCGAGACGCCGCACCACGCCTGCAGGTCCTCCACCACGTTGAGCCAGAGCCGCGTCGCCCGCGCGCAGCGTTCGCGATCGTCCTGGTTGGCGTCGGGAGCGAGCGCATCGATCGCCGCACGCACGGCGCCAAGGGTTACATCGCGCAGGCGTGTCGCTGGATCGCCCCACGAGGGCAGCCAGAGAGAGAGAAGACAGGTATGGAGCGACTCCAGCCGGGCCCGATATGCGGCGCGGTCGCTATCCCGCGCATCCGTGCTTTCGATGCGCCGCGCTTCGGCGTCGAGCACGCGCAACCCGGGGCCGATCAGGCGTAGCAAATCATCGAGCGCGCGCAGATCGCGCGCATCGGGCGGCTGTGTGCGCGCCGCGCTGATCGCCGCCGCCAGCGCGCGCTCGTCTTCAGCGGGACGGGCCAGACGGAAGGAGAGCGGCACGAGACGATCGGCGGTGCGGCCGCGCAGGCGCGTCACGCCATCGAGACCGGTCTCGGGCGACGAGAGCCAACCGAGGGGCACGCTCCAGGCCGTGCGCACGCCGGCGAAGCGCAGCGCGCCATCGTCGATCCAGAGATCGCCAGCGTCGGCGGCATCGCCGCGTCCATCCGGCCCGCACACATCCCGCGCGAACGTTCGCCAGCCCTCGATGCGGTCGCTGCCCGCCATCGCCACCCTTTTTCGCCACCATCTGCTACAAACGTCCTCATGCTAGGGCGCGCGGGTGATGGTTGCCAAGGACCGATGATCACGCGGCACGCCGCAGAAAAAACAACGAGGGGTGCAGCGCTGCTGCACCCCCTCAGTGTCGGCTCACAGCACCCCGCCGAACCATGAGCCAACACCTAGAGCATAGCCTGACCCTTATGACGGCTCATCCCTCCTTCGGAGTAGAGGCATTCTGCTTCGTGCGATTCGCGCGGCGGGCTGATCGGTGCCCGTTTTGCCACGGCGCCGGGGCCGTTATCCTCGCTGCAGAACCAACCGCCACGAGGAGAAGCGTGCGCGCACGTCTGGCCCGCCTGGCCGCGCTTGCCATCGTTGTGGTGCTGGCAGCATGCAGCCGCGGCAGCAGGAGCAGTACGCTGCCAAGCACGATCGTTGTCGGCTATTCCTACACGGCCTCGGGGCCAGAGGCCACCGCTTGCCGCGGTATTGGCGAGGGCTACACGCTCTGGGCTGACGCCGTCAACCGCGCCGGCGGGCTGGCCGTGGGCAAACGCCGCGTCTCCGTACGGCTCGTCGGCTACGACGATGGCGGCAACGCTTTCCAGGCCGCACGCAACGCCGAGCGGCTGATTCTACGCGACAACGCGACGTTTCTGCTCGGCTCGTGCCTGCCCGCGCTCGACGATGCCATGGCCACCATCGCCGCGCAGTACAATCGCCTGCTGGTGCTGACGCAGCCCTTTGTCGACGCAACGCTCGCGCGTCGCTACGCCGATCTGGCCGCGACGGCACCCACGGCCGCGCGGCTGGCCGCGCTTGCCGTTGCCTACCTCGCGAACCAGCAGACGCCGCCTAGATCGGCTCTGCTCTGGGCAGACGACCAGCCTGCGAAGATGCTGGGAGACGATGTGGCAAGCGCCGCCCGCGATGCCCATCTCGCGATCGACACTGTAGGCACGTATCCGGCCGGCGCGCGCGATCTCTCGGCGCAGGCAGCGCGGATCAGAGACACCGGCGACAGCGTTGCGATCGTCGTGGGGGGCGCACAGGAGATCGCGGCGCTGCAACAGGCACTGCAGGCGACGCAGGCGCCGGTTGCGCAGATCGTCGCCGTGCCGGAAGAGGGCTGGGACGATCTTTCTGCCACGCTGGCCCAGACGAACGCTGCAACGATCGTCGTCGCTCCCTGGGCCGGTACCGATGCGGGCGGCGCCGATCTGCTGTTCGGTAGCATAGCGGCCTTCCGCGAGGCGTTCGCGCGGCAGACGGGCACTCCACCATCCGCGCGCGTCACGCTGGCTGTTGCTGGCGCCGAAATGCTCGGCGCGGCGATTACGGCCACGCGCACGCTCGATGCCGCGCGCCTCGCCTCCTGGCTTATGAACGCCCCGGCGGTCGAAACGGCAGCAGGCGCAGGCCGGCTGGGCGCAGTGCTGCAGCTACAGAACGGTACGCTGCAACTCCTAGCCACCGCGGCGCCTGCGAAGCCAGGACAAGGCAAATAAACGCAGAGCTCATCAACTCTGCTGCTGGCGCTGCTGTTCGAGCACGCGCCCGAGCGCGCGGCCCTTACCAGGCGTCGGGTCTTTCACCAGGCCATAGATCTCGCGCCCTTCGTGTCCTTCCGGCAGGTACTCGGTGATCGGGAGCCCCTCTTTGGTGACGAAGAGCAGGCAGTGGCAGTACTTGTAGATCTGCATCTCATCGCAGGCGCAGATCCACGTCCGGCGCTTGACCTCCTCTTCGGCGGGCAGGTACGTGCCCTCGGGCCAGCGGCCGTTTTCGTCTTTTTGCGGGTAGAAGTTGCACGGGCAGAGCGGACGCCCGTACCGATCGATGTTACGTGCCAGCCCGAGAATCACCGCCTCGGTGATTTCGCGCTGCGGGTGCAGAAATGTGCCCGATTTCTCGGCGTACTTTTCCGCGTAGCGCCACATCTTCTCGATCGAGGTGGCACTGGGCAGAGTATCGGTCTGCTGTTGCTCCACGATCCGTTCTCCTCATCGGCGCTTGGGGTGCGGCTGCCCAGCGCTCTAACTGGGCTGGCCAGCCGCACCCTGCTGCGCGATCTGCTCCAGCTCGGCACGCTGAATAGGGCGGTTCTGGGGATCGAACACCACCGACGTATCCTCAGGATACGCTGTTTCCCATTTATCGAGCAGCGCCAGCGCCTCGGCAGCCGTCTTCGTCTGCGAGACACCGGTCACATCCTTGGGAGAGTCCTTGAAGCGGACGAGGGTATACCACATGGAATCACCTCCAGAACGTGAGCGTTGCGGCATGCCGCCGCTGCCACGCCCGGTTCGTGGCAGTGAGTCATCGCTAGATGTGTCGTCCGACAGTGTAGCGCAGAAACAGCTCGTCGGTTGGGCGACAGTGGAACAGGCCCAGCAGCCGCAGAGGCGGCATCGTCTCACGGCGGAACGGCTGGCCTTCGACCGGTGTCAGGCTCTCACGCCCGCCAACGACCCACGGCGCCAGCGTCAAGAACAACTCATCCACGACGCCAGCGTGAAAGAGCGTTGCATTGAGCGTGGGACCGCCCTCGACGAGAGCATAGCGCACGCCGTAGTCGCGCCGGAGGACTGCCGCGATTGCCGCGCCGTTCTCCGGTCCCGGCGGCACAACCGCGACCTTGCGCCCCGTGGCCCGGATCGCGGCGATGCGTTCAGGCGGGGTCTTTTCGGTCACGATCACGAGCGCATCGAACTCGCGCGAGGTGAAAAAACGATGATCGAGCGGCAGATCGCCGCTTTCGGAGATGATCACACCGAGTGGCTGCGGGGCACGTCCACGTTCGCGCCGCAAGGCCTGTAGGTCAGGTTCGCGCACGAGCGGCGAGGAACCGGATATGCGCAGCGTCTGCGCGCCGTTGACGACGGCGTCGGCGTGAGCGCGCAGCTCTTGCATGACGCGCTTGTCAGCAGCGCTGCCTAGGCCGCGCTCGCTGCCATCGACGGTCGCCTTGCCATCAACGGAGGCGACCATGTTGATGTAGAGATACGGCCGGTCCGCGGGCGGCTCGGGGAAATCGAGCGCGCGGTAAAGATCGCGGACGGCCTCAACCGCGGGATCGCTCATCGGTATTGCCCGTACCCCTGCTCGTAGAGCGCGCCCCAGATGTCGCTGCTGTCGGCATAGAGCGACATCAGATAGTCGTAGATAGCCGGCACGTTCAGAAGCTCCTCCATGCACCGCTGGGCCAGGTAGCGGTCGAAGATCGGCGGGTGGCGATTGACATCGACGCTCTCCGCCGCCCGCCCGGGCGATACAGGCGCGTCACCCGCGGGCGTCTCGGGCATGATCACGAGCTCGACCGGCGCGCCGATGCCGATCACGCGCTTGGCGTCGAGGTCGAGAATGGCCGCACGCAGCGCGTCGCGAAACTCCGGCGATGCTTCGCAGGCGCCCGTGCCGAGGTACGTCGTCTCGGGCTCGCTATGCCGCAGCGCGTGCGTGCGCGCGCAGATGTACTCCATACGGAAGCGCGGATCGCGCGCCTGGTCCGCCGAGACAAGGCCCAGCGCCAGCACCCCCAGATACGTCTGCTCGATGGGTGTCAGGTCATCAACCGTGAGAGTGGTCTGCATGCTTCGCTACCGGAAACCTCGTCTGGTTTCACGGTAGCACACGCGGGGCTCTGCAACGGTAATGCGGGCGGCAGGGGTGGTGCTACCACTCCCGCCGCCCGGCATCCCCGGCGCCGTGTTACGCAGGCCGGCCCTGGTACGAGGGATCGGTCTGGTCGAGCCAGGTGTTCGCCAGCAAATAGAAGATGCCATACCACGGCGCGATGTTGATGTTGTTCTTCACGTAGTTCCAGACTGTCGCGTTGCCGACAGCGTTGACGGCGTCGGCGCGGGGGAAGAGCTTGGTGAGCAGCATGCGCTGGATC
>Ga0209061_1004676_pt1 | contig 12878 bp, 14 predicted proteins | sample Coa_R1_10_FD_187157 | JGI IMG/M metagenome (GOLD analysis project Ga0209061, IMG submission 187157) | Surface soil microbial communities from Centralia Pennsylvania, which are recovering from an underground coalmine fire - Coalmine... | ecosystem: Environmental > Terrestrial > Soil >...
ACCGTTGTTCCCAGCGGGAGGGACAATCGCTCTCTCTCGATGAGGGCATCCATCGGCGAACCAAAGTAGGGGATGAGTCGACTGAGAGCGGTCAGGAGACGTTCGCGCTGCTTCCAGCCGCGATCAAGCGGGACACGCACCCTCAATAAGAAAGAGGGTACGGAGGCCTGGGACTGATGGAGCAACTCATCCGTCGAGAGTGGCTGCTCGCCCTCAAGAGGAGCCATCAGGCTGTTGGCGAGCAAGCCCACCATATAGCCTTTATCCAGCGCCCAGCAGGCCAGCGAGGCGGCGGCAGAGATGGTCAGTTCCTGGATGTCAGGGTCGAGGCCCAGCCAGGCCACCGGATAGCTGTTGATGTCCAGCAGAATGAGCAGGCGGTACTGGCTGCTCGGCTCGTAGATCTTGCTGCGCAGTTCACCGGCCCGCGCCGTCGCCTTCCAGTGAATGCGGCGCGGATCGTCGCCGCGCACATACTCGCGCACGCCTGCGAAGCGCAGAGGGTCTTCGAGCAGGCGGCGGGGCGTCGTGTGTTCGCCAAAGGGGTGACGAGAGGGCAGGCCGAAAGCCTCAATCGGCGCGATCAGGGGATAGACCATCACCTGTTCGCTCGCGGGAACGCTATCTTCGCGCACCAGCCAGCCAAAGGGGTCTCCACTGCGCACCAGCGCAGGCCCGAACGTATGCACTCCCCTGGCGAGGCAGCGGATACGGTAGCGGCGGGTCACTCGCTGGAAAGACCAGAGAGCAAGCGTGTTGATGAGCGCCATGCGGCTCGGCTTGTATGTTGGCGTCCCTCGCCCGGTGAGCAGGGTGAGGGCGGCGGGAATCTCATCTTCGACTTCCAGCCAGGGCAGAGGCAGCAGTTTCTGATTTTCTACACTGAGCGAGAGCGTAATCGTTTCCCCGAAGAAGGCGCACGGTTGGCTGACCTGCTGGCGAATGACAAGATGCCGCAGCGCCCGGCGATACCAGATTTCAGGGACGATGCCGACCACCAGCGCGAACAGGCCCGCCAGAAAGGCCAGCGGCTGATGCGCAGGCACACTGACAATGAGCAAAATGACCGCGAGTACGTACCAGGGACGGCGTTTGAGCAGCGTCTCATCACGATAGCGGCTCAGGTCAGTATCCATGACATATACCTCGTGTATATCGTAAAACGCGCGCATACATGCCGCTCTACAGACTGCATTCCGTCTTCCTCTTCACAGAATAAAAAAGCTTCTATGACGCTCCCCTGAGCGTTATAGAAGCCATTAGCTCTACCTGAGCATTTATTGGGCGAGCTTCATCGCCGCTTTCTTTCTACCAGAGTATAGCATATTCGCGCCGCCACGTCCAGAAGACGGCAAGGAAGCAAGGAAGCGATATTGCCCTCTCTTGACGCTCGTCGCGTGGATTGTGTATACTCTGGACAGAGAAACTAGATCATGCGATGAAGCTCGCGGAACGCCGCAAGGCTAATAGCTTCTACATCCTCTTCTGCTGTGAGCGGCAGGGGATGTAGAAGCTATTTTTACAGGTAGATCGAAGCGAGGAAAGCAAGGAATGAGCAAGCGAGATGCCGCAGATAAATTATCTGAAAAGTCTGCTCCACCTGCTGCGCTTATCGAGGTGCAGGTGCAGCAAGCGCACCGTAATTGCCCGCTTTATAGCTGGGATCGGGAGGCGGGGTGTTTGCGCGTGACGGGGATGCAGCAGGCAGAGCGAGGATTACCGGCTGATGTAGCGACCTTACAGCTTGAGGGGCAGATACAGGTGCCGATACTGTTGCCAGCGACGTGCAGTTTTGCGCCGGGCAGCCGCCTGCAGGCTCGCCTGCTCGGCGCGCTGGGCAAACCTGCCGCGCTGGAGCCGGAAGAGCAGACATTACCCTCGGATGGATGGGTATTTGTAGCGGTGGCCGAGGTCGATTCCTCTTTTGCCGCCTGCTCCTCTTTGAGCATGCTTCCACGCGAGCAACGTGAGGCATTGAAGGCATATGTCGAGCGCAGGATGCAGGAGGAGGTGCAGGCCGGGGAAATGCGGTGTGTTGAGGCTGATGAAGCGGCAAGATTACTGCGCGAGACGCGAGTAGCCTTGAAGCGCAGGCAGCGGGCAAGGCCAAAGGAGTGGGGCTGGCAGAGACGCGAGCGCGAGGAGGAAGAGAGGCCGGTGGCGTGGCGGGCCGTGGAAGGTCTCTCCCAGGCGTTGCGCCTGCAACTGCTGCGCGACAGGACGCTACAAAACGATGAGAACGCGCCGCACGCGCAGGCCGAACATCTGATCCGTTTTGTTCCCCAGCGTTTTCAGGACGCCCTGAGCGCGCTGCTGCTTGACGATGAGCGATTACTGGCCTTCATCGAACGGCCCCTGTTGCGCCATCGCAGCGGCTGGCTGGGCCTACAACGCTGGCGATCCAATGAAGGTCTCCTGCTGCTCACAGACCGGCAGGTTCTCTGGCTCAGAGATTTTCTGACCCCCGGCTCCAACTTCCTGCCTGGCGGCTACATTGCCCACAGCGCGTCTCTGGAACGCTTGCAGAGCGTGAGCGTACTGCCGCCGGGGCCTGCGCCGCGCGAATGGGTAAACCGGCTGGAGGTGAAAGATTCGCCCTATCTGCGGCTGGTGCTGGAGGTCGCCAGTGAGACAGGCCGGGAAGACTTCGTTGTCGAGTTTCCGCGTGAGATCGAGGCGGAGAAAGCACTGGCGCGCTTGCAGCCCATGTTGGAGGCGTTTCTACCCTCGCAGGATGGAGCGCACGACCGCCGCGTTCGTCGCCTGCCAGAGGTCGAGATGTGGTTGCCCCAGGGCGCAGAGGCCGAACGGCTGGCAGGGCTGGGAGGGCTGGTGCGCCCGGAGATTGCCGGGCGACTTGAGCAACGCCTCTCACGGGAGCTGGCAAAGCGGGGCGAGGAACGGCTCGTCTCCACGCTGGTTCCGGCGCTGGAAGACTTCAAGAGCCCGGCGCGGCTGGTTGCACTTACGCGGCAGGCGTTGCTCGTGCTTGACGATACCGGCGGCAAGTTCTCGCCTTCAGCAGTGGAAGAAACAACGAGACGTTATGCTCTCTCAACCATCTCCTCGGCGCAGTTATGCTACTCGCTACTGGGATCGAGCCTGAGCATTTTTGTTCCACAGGCCGATGGAGTTATGCAACGGAGCATTCCTTTTCACAGCCCGGCCATCGCCTGGTTCGTCCCGCTATTCACACGCCTGCGCCTCTTGCTCAGCGAGCCTTACGCGCGATGAATACGGTCTGGAAGGATAGCATCATGGCAGAGAAAAATGACCGGGAAACACAGGAAACAGAGGCAGCGCAGCAATTGCCGACGGCAAAACTGCTCAATGCCAACCATCGGAGAGTGCTGGCGGTGACGCTGCGGCGCGTTGAACTGGCCGTCTGGCGGCTGGAAGAGCGCCTTGCTCATGCGGAGACCCTCCCGCAACTTGCGCTCACCCGTTTCACAAACGCGCCCGGGGCCGCGCAGCGAACGGCGCTCCTGCAACTGACACAACAGATACGCGAGGAGATCGCGCAACTGGCGGCGGATTTCGATTTGCCGGTGGCGGAAGAGGATATGCAGCGCGGCATGATGGCCGAGTTCTCCCTGCTCTGGTGCGACCTGGAAGACGCGCGACCGAAGAAACTGAGCGGCTATGGCGCCGTTCACCCCCAGGCATACCCTGCGCTTGATCCACCCATCCAGCGCCTGATACAATTGGTGCTGCTGATCGACGCAGTGGCGCAGGGACGGCGAGATGTTCTGCGGCAGCGGCAACGCGAATAGGAGGCATCAAGGATGAGTTTACTCCGGCAGGGAAAAGCGCAGGTTCTGACGATCTACATTGGCGAATCTGATCAGTGGCAGGGAGCGCCGCTCTATGTGGCAATTGTGCAGTATTTGCGCCAGCATGGCAGCGCGGGCGCGACGGTGATACGGGCCATCGAGGGCTACGGGGCCGGGGCGCGCCTGCACGAAAGCGGCGGCCTGCGCTGGTCATCCGACGCGCCCATCGTCATTCAGGTGGTTGACTCGCCGGAACGATTGCGACGGTTCTTGCCGCATATTCAGGAGATGCTCAGCGGCGGGCTGATGACGCTGCACGAGGTCGAGGTGCTGAAATATACGCACGCGCGGCGGCGCGGCCTGCCCACGAAATTGCCGGTGGCGCAGGTCATGGAAACATCGGTGATGACGGTCGATCTGACCACCCCGGTCTCGACTATTGTTGATCTGCTGCTGGTCGCGCCATTTCGCGCCTTGCCGGTCGTCGATCAACAGGGGAAACTTCAGGGCATCATCAGCACGGGCGACCTGATTCAGGCGGGTGTGCTGCCGATGAGGCGAGGACTGGTGCGCGCGGCGCTGGAACTGGACAACACAACGGCTGAAGCGGTGGAGACGCCGCTGGAGCAGGCGCGGCTGAGCAGGCTGACAGCGCAGGAGATCATGAACCGGCAGGTACGCACGGTCAGACCAGATCAATCCATTCGCGAAGCAGCCGAGATCATGCTCCAGACGGGTTTACGCCGCCTGCCCGTTGTTAACGCGGAGGGTATCTTGCTGGGCATGCTCTCACGCGCCGACCTGTTACAGGTCATCGTCACCAGCCCGATTATGCATGCGCAGGCCAGCAGCGGCACACAGCCATTGCATCGCACAGGAACATTGACGACGCAGCAGGTGCAACAACAGCCTGTCGCCGAGTATATGAGTACCGATGTAGCAACGGTAGAAGAGCAGGCACCTCTGTCAGAGGTCATTGACGCCCTGATCCTCTCACCGTTCAAGCGTGTGATGGTGGTTGATCGCGAGCGACACGTGCGGGGCATCATCAGCGATGTGGATGTGCTGGCGCGCATTCAGGCCGAGGCCCGCCCGCGCTTGCTGGGTCTGCTCAGCGGCTGGGCGCGCGGCAAACCGGAGCGCCTGCCAACGGCCACGCTGCAGGCTTCTTCCGGCAAGGCGAACGTGGCCGCCGATGTGATGAACCGCGACGTGGTGACGGTTCCGGCCAGCGCCTCGGTGCAGGAGACCATCGAGAAGATGATTGCCGCCCGGCGCAAAGTGCTGCCCGTACTCAATCAAGAGGGACAATTGGTAGGAGTAGTGGGTCGTTCCGACCTGCTGCAAATCCTGCTGGAAGGATAGAACACTTCATGACTCAGCAAGCAAATTTTTTGCCTGTGTGGGGCAAGCGTCTTCGTATCTTCGTGGGGGAAGCCCAGGAATGGCAGGGCAAGCCGCTGTATCGCGCCATCCTCGAAATGGTGCGACAGCAGGGGGCGGCAGGGGCAACGGTGATGCGCGGTATCGAAGGCTTTGGCCCGGAACATCACCTCTCCTCCGAACGGCTACCGGATATCTCGGAAAACCTGCCGGTAGTCATCGAGATTGTGGATCGCGACGAACGCATAGACGCGCTCCTGCCCCTGCTCGACCGCATGGTGCAGCGCGGGATGATCTCAGTGACGCCCATTGAAATCGTCTATGGCGGGGAGGCATAGGCAAGGTGGCTGAGGTACTTTCTCTTGCTGCAATTGGCCTGGCAGGCAGCCTGGGGGCGTTGAGCCGCTACCTGCTCGGGCGTTTCATTGCCGAACGGGCGGGAGCCGAGTTTCCCTTTGGTACCCTGTTGATCAATGTCACAGGCGCGTTTATCATCGGCCTGCTCTTTGCCTTGACGGCACGCAAGTTGCTCAGCCCGGCCTGGCAAACGGTGCTCGCCACCGGCTTCCTGGGCGGCTACACGACCTTTAGTACCATGAGCTGGGAGGGCGTGCAGCTCGCACGCGGCGGCAGTTCGCGCCTGAGCCTGCTCTATTTTGGCGGCAACCTGCTCTTTGGCCTGCTCGCCGCTGCGCTTGGTTTGGCGCTGGGAGGCTGGCTCTGATGGCAAGCTCACTTTCCGCACGCAGGCGCATCGCTGCCGTTCTGGTTGGTGGCTTTTGCGGTACGCTTACGCGCTATGGACTCAGCACGCTGGTTCAGGACTGGCTCGGCAAAGGCTGGCCCTATGATATTTTGCTCATCAACCTGACCGGCGCGTTCCTGCTGGCCGCCATCACCGCCCTGGCCGATGCCACCTTCCTGATCGGGCCAACACGCCGCCTCTTTCTCAACATCGGCCTCCTGGGAGCCTATACCACCTTCAGCAGCCTCGCGCTTGGAGACGTACAACTTTTGACGAGCGGCAGGTTGTTCCTCGCCCTGCTCTATCTCGTCCTGAGCTTCAATGGCGGCATCGGAGCCGTGATCCTGGGAGACTGGCTTGGCAATCAGGCCGTGAAGAGAGCGAGATACCGTTCTCAACAGGGAAGAGGAACACGCAGACTCACTGAGACACTCACGGCGCAGCAGAGAGAAGAGCAGCAAGTGGACCAGAACTCATGGGAAAAGGTGGAGCATACTCTGGAAGAAGGCGAACAGGAGGAAGCAAGAAAACGCCCTCTTTAGAAAGCGTATTTCACGATTTTCTTTTATGCTCCTGTTCGCATAATGGGTTACTTCTTTTCGCACAGGAAGTCTACCATGCAAGCCCCATCAATCAGCTTGCTACATATGCTGCTCTGAGTGAGAAGGACACCTGGAGATCGAGCCTACTCACAGTTGTACTGGCTCCTATCGGGCGCGATAGTGATCAAGAGCAATCAGCCCAAGTCGGTAGCCACCTGTTCAGAATCGTTGAGATGAAGAAGAACAACTGTAGCGGCCACTTGCGCTAAGACCTTCGATAAGACCACCATTGAGGCGAAAATTTGGAGCATTGCCTCACCATTGAAAGAAAACTGTGTTGCCGTACAGACGAAATAAATGCCAATCACAAACATCTCAAGTAGCTTCTTTCCTTGCTTAAGACGTTTGTGATTGGTTGTGACGAGACGGCGGAGAAAAGCAGTTCTCCAATCCAGACCTTCTTCGAGTTGATTCAGCAGAGTAGCGCGTGGTACGCTTGAGAAAAGGGCGGCGAGAGCCGAGGAGAAGCGCGAGACGCGCCAGGAAGGAGCAGAGCAACATGACTACCCCCATCGTGCTGAAACATATGACTCTGATCGACGGTACAGGCCGTGCGCCGCGGGAGAATGCGGTGCTCGTCATTCGAGGCAGGTACATTGACTTCGTGGGGGATGCTGCACAGTGGCAAGCAGAGGAACACGAGCATCTCACCACGCTGGATTTGAGCGGGCGCTTTGTCCTGCCAGGATTGATCGATTGCCATGTGCATCTGGCCATGGATGGTCCCCCTGATAGCAGGCTGACAGGCGAGTGGGCCTGGACGACCTTGCTGATGCTCAAGCACGCGCAAAACAGCCTGTCCGCTGGCATTACGACCGTACGCGATGTGGGAGGAAGGCATGGCCTGGAGTTCTCCGTGCGCCGCTCAATCGAAGAAGGTCTGTGGGTCGGCCCGCGCATGCAGCTCGCGGGGAAGTTGCTCTCCATCACCTCGGCTGGCGCGGACTATTACGATGGTATGTATCGCGAAGCTGACGGCGTCGACGAGGTGCGCAAGGCCGCACGAGAACAGTTGAAAGCGGGCGCAGACCTGATTAAAGTGCTGGCGACGGGAGCAGTCCTTACCCCGGATGAGCAGCCTGGGGCGGTCCAATTTGGCCTGGATGAATTACGTGCGGCAGTAGAAGAAGCACGCAAGGTCGGCAAGGGTGTCGCCGCGCACGCGCATGCCCTTGAAGGAATCCGCAATGCGGTAGCCGCTGGCGTGCGCACGATTGAACATGGGACCTATTTGCATCAGGATAGCCAACTGCTCGCCACCATGGCTGAACGCGGTATTTTTCTGGTACCCACGTTGAAAACAAGCTTTGATGTCCTCTCGGGAGATCGCCCGGGCGTGCCTTCCTGGATTCGCGAGAAGATGAAGGCGGTTCAGGAAGATGCTATGCTCAGTGTGCGGCGTGCAGCGGAGTTCGGCGTACCCATCGCGATGGGTACTGATGCGGCCACGCCGTATAACTATCATGGCGACAACGCGATGGAACTGGTGTGGATGCAGCAGGCGGGGCTTTCTCCGATGCAGGCCATTGTCGCTTCCACTTCAAGCGCGGCCCGCGCTCTCGGTTGGGATTCCTGGTTAGGCACACTCGAGCCTGGCAAGGTGGCAGATCTGCTGGTTGTTGCTGGCAACCCCCTGGATAATTTACGACTCCTGGCAGACCGGCGCCAGATCGAACTCGTCTTCAAGGACGGGCAAGTGGTCGCACGGCCTCTGCCAGAATTGCATGGGATACCAGAGTCAGTGATGGCAAGGATATGGATTTGCTGCGGTCTTCCCTCTTCAAGGGAGTAGAGAGCAGCCTCCTGCTTCTTCTTTGCTGACAGTTCGCCCAGAAAAAACAATGGCAATATTATCATCTCGGCTACGGTTGACGAAGACTTGTCCGACGAAATGCTCGTGTTGCTAAATGGTTCTGGAATTGGCCAGTGGAGGGACTGAACTAAACGTTAGGGTTAACCCTTACCCAGCATGTGCGATTGTTGTGTCTATTTTCGTATTGACCTTGTTCTATACTCCATGGCATGAGCAGGCTTGATGTACCCCCATTGAAGAAATGTCGCGAGCGTAGAAGCGACTTCGAGTTCGCTACGCTGCGTCAGATGGGCCAGATCAGCAACAGAGCGCCTCCCATCGAGAAGCAGCAGTATCCAACGCTCTCTGCGAGGGAGTTGGCTGGCAAGCAAGGTGACCTGTTGGTTATCAACCACGCGGAATACGGCAGATGCAGCGAAGAACCTTTCCGGCGTACGAAATTCCATCAACTTTTTTCTCCTCTCTCAAGATGATTGGCGTAGCAGAGCATAGAACTTGTTTGCTTCTTTATCGTCCGCATACGCCCAGCCAATGAAATATATAACAACCGTCGTCACGAGCGTGGTCCCCACGCCCGCAGGAGGAAGGACAATCCACAGAAATCCGGCCTGGTCAGTTCTCTTTCGATCTGGTCGCACAATGTGCCATTCCCCTGTCCCACAGCCAATTTCCAGGATGGAGCGGGCGCGAGGCAGGTCACATTGCGCCCGCAGTTTCGCAGGCAGCAACTCCCCCATCTCCTCAACAATGACTTGCTGGAAGCGGATGTCGTCATAGATGTTACCACGCTGTTCTTCATGGTCTATCATCGGTGTTCTCTCTCTCCTCAATCACGTCTTCCTGTCGAGCATACCAGAACCAAAGAGACGGTATGGTGGCGGCGCTGGAAACGGACTGGAAAGCGCCGGACGCCAGAGGGACGGGAGAAGGACGTGGTTGACCAGGGCCAGCATGGGGTGTGCTATAATGCGGGAAAGTTACGTACTTTATCAGACCTTCTTCAGAGTTAGCAGGAGTATGACCAATCGACCCATCAACAGTCAAACGAGGAGCGTGGATGCCCAGGCTCTGCTCCTGAACGTGTACACCTTTGGCGCTTTTCAGCTTGATTGGCAGGTACGCCCGTCGACGACCGAGGAGCTGTGGAAGGGCTGGACTTCGGCACGCGCGTTGTTCAAGCTCTTATTGTGCGCGCCCGGGCGGCAGGCACCCAGGAGTCAGCTGGCAGGGATCCTGTGGCCCGAAACCGATGAGGACAAGGCGCGGGAATCGCTGCGCTCGGCCAGCAAGGTGCTGCGCAAGGTGCTGCAAACAGCCAGTGGGGAGGAACTGCTCGAACAGCGCAATCAGAACACTATCCTCAAGCTGGCAGAGCAGTCGCGTCTGTGGGTCGACGCGGACGCCTTTGAGGCCCTGATCTCACAGGCTGGACGAGCGACAACCACTGATGAGGCGCTGGCGCTGTGACAGCAGGCGAAAGCCTTGCTGCGCGGCGAGTTCCTGGCCGACGACCAGGGAAGCGAGTGGATGCAGCACCGCTGGATCAAACTGCGGCAGCAGGCGCTGCGTTTAGCTCGTGGCCGCATGGTGCGCCATCTGGCCGATCTCTATCTGCAGCGCGGGCAGCTCGACCTGGCGGAAGAGGTCTTGGAGCAGCAGGTCATCCGTTTTCCCACGGACCAGGATGCGCTCTACCGTCTCCTCCTGCTCCTGGAGCAACAGGGATACATCGAGGAGGCCTGCGTACTCTACCAGCGAGCCAGCCACGTGCTTGCAGCCGCCGGGAAAGAGCCAGCCGCTCACGTGAGAGCCTACTATGAGCAGTTGCAGAAAGTTGCTCGCAGAAACCGGATAGTTCCTGCCGTGCTGACGCAACCTCTCGGACCCCTGACAGGGAGCTTGCAGAGCGGGAAAACACTTCCCCATACACAGACTGTGAGTGTTGTCCTTCCCGCTTCCACCGTATCCGCTGTATTTGCCTCAAGCCAGGAGAACACTCTGGACCTTGTCAAGACGCACCGGCAGACGCTGCACGATTTGCTTGTGATCGCGAGTACCGTGCTGGTGCTCTCCCCCTATGCGCGCTGGCCCGGCAGCGAGGGGAAGCCATCGGCCTTCCCATTCGTCGACACGGCAATTGATGAACTAGAGCGCATGACCGAGAGTTTCTGGCGGCTGTGCGCCAACACCTCTCTCGATTTGCTGGGAAACCTGGTAGAACACTTGCGAACCATCATCCAGCTGCTCAAACAGGTGCAGACACGTGATGCCCTCCAGCGCCTCTGTTCGCTGGCCGGGGAAGCCGCGCAAATCCTGGGGAAGACCCTCTTCGATCTGCACGAATATACGCTGACATGGTCCTACTATACGTTTTCGCTCAAGGCGGCGCAAGCGGCCTTCAACCACGACCTGTGGGCGGTTGGCCTGGGACGGATGAGCCTGTTACTCATTTATTGGAATCAGCCCCGCGAGGCGCTGCCCCTCTTGCAGGAGGCGCGGCAGCTGACGGTCCAGAGTCCCCGCATCGTGTGTTGGCTCACGGCGGTCCAGGCTGAAGTGTATGCGCACCTCGGTGACGCTGATGCCTGTGACGCCGCGCTGAAAATCGCCAGCACGCTCGCGTCAGAGCCATCTTTGGGGCAGGATCAATCAACACGCCAGCCAGAAGCTCGTTTGCTATCGTACCTGCAACAGCAATTTGCCAACATGGGAGCGTGCTTCGATGCGTCGATGCGCCTCCGCAGCCTGCTCTAGGGGAAGTGTCTCGGAAATTGCAAGTTTGAGAGCACCCTCAGCCATGAGGTGAAGTGCAGGTTTCGCCATTGTGGCGAGGAGATGCGGTGTGGTCTGACTCAGCGTGGTGATGCTGTAGCCAACCACAGCCTTGTTCGAGTGCCAAAGTTTGTTGGGGGAAATCGGCTTTTCGGGATTTCCGCTGGCGTCCCCAAAGACCACGAGACGACCAAGGGGAGCAAGCACGCTCAGACTCTGGCTGCGTGTCGGCTCTCCGCGTGCATCGAGCACGATGTCGATTCCCTTGCCATCCGTCGCTTCCATCACGGCCTGCTCGAAACTATTGACCGAGAAGATCCGGTCGTATCCAAATGAGCGTGCAGAGGCGGCATGCTTTTCGTTGCCGACGGTGCCCAGCACGAGCTGCGCTCCTAAGGCCCGCGAAATTTGCCCTGCTGCCATGCCCACCCCACCTGAAGCCGAATGAATCAGTACGCTCTCTCCCTCACGCATTCTGGCCGCCTGTGTGAGCATCCCATAGGCCGTGAGGACGACGGTCGGGAAGACAGCGGCCTGTTGCAGATCTATCTTGCTTGCGAACGTATCCAGGGGAAAGGTGAGGACGGCCTGTGCGAGCGCATACTCCGCGTAGCCACCGCCGACGGTGAGAGCTGAAACGTCCTGCCCAACACGAAATCCTTGTACTCCCTCCCCCAATGCTCGAATAGTCCCGGCAACCTCATAGCCAGGAATAAAGGGCAAGGCTGGGCGATGACGTCCCTGGCGAGACCACAGATCGGTATTGTTCACCCCTGCATAGGCAACCTGGATCAAGATCTGTCCCGATCCTGGCTCCCCAATGGACATATCGCGAGTTTCAAGCACCTCTGGCCCGCCGAAGCGAGGTACCACTACAGCTTTCATAAATGTCTTTGTCCTTTTCTTGCTCTTTCTTTGCCTGCTGATCAGCGAATTGCTGTTCATACAGTCCAATCTTCTGATTGACCGCAGCAAGCATCTGGTCAAGATGATCACGTTGGGCAATCAGTCGTTGCCGATGCTCGCGCAGGAGTGCCAAACGTTTCAGAAAGGATTGCTCGGTGATCTCACCATGTTCAAACTGTTCGAGAATGCACCCATATTGAGCAATCCCTTCAATGATCTCCTTGATCTCCTCCAGAGGCATCCCAGCTTGTTTATAGTCAGAGATAAAGCGGAGTAAGGCCATGTCCGCCTCGGTGAACTGGCGAATACCGCTCTCCGTCCTCTGCACTCTCGGAAGGACACCGCTCTTCTCGTAATAGCGAATCGTATGTGCTGAGAGGCCCGTTCGCGAAGCCACGTCCTGAATGGTCAGATACATAGTAGCGCTCCTTGTTTCTTTCCTGGAGAGAGTATAAACGTTAGAGGCGACTCTAAGTCAAGGGGGAATGGTGTGTTGAGGAAGTTCTGTCGCGATAAGCCTTTCCCCCAAGCTGTCAATTTGGGCAATCCGTGAGCAGATGTTGGTGCATTTGCGGTTGGTTGGCTCCTTCATCGAGCCAGAAGCCCCCTCACCGGCTTATCCGAAAATTCGCTCGACATCATGCCCAAATTGACACTTCCTTGTCTCGAAAGAGATCTCTTGACGTATTCTCTCGGAAGCGAGACACGGTTTCCGCTCATGTGCCCGTCTCTTATAGTTCAGTTATGGCTCTCGTTGCGCAACCCGTGGGCAGCAGCCGATCCAACAGGGCCGTAGCCAGGATCTCATTGCCCAAGAGCGTTCCCCACTCGGCAAAGCTGGTATTGCTGGTCAGCAGAATGGGACTGCTTTCATAGCGAGCCGC
>Ga0209061_1004677_pt1 | contig 12877 bp, 11 predicted proteins | sample Coa_R1_10_FD_187157 | JGI IMG/M metagenome (GOLD analysis project Ga0209061, IMG submission 187157) | Surface soil microbial communities from Centralia Pennsylvania, which are recovering from an underground coalmine fire - Coalmine... | ecosystem: Environmental > Terrestrial > Soil >...
CCGCCGGTCTGCGACAGCTCGTGGCAGGCGGCGCACAGCGCGGAGATGTCGGCCGCGGGCACGTCCTGCATCTCGTCGACGAACAGCGCGATCCCGACGCCGAGGTCGGCGGCGACCGAGGCGGCCTCGGCGAACAGTTCGGTCAGGTCCACCTCCAGGTCACCGGAATCCGCGCGGCCGCGTTGCGCCGGCACGTCGATGCCCAGCGCGACGGTGACGGACGACCCCTTGGGCGCCTTGGGGTCGCGCAGCGCGAACGCCTTGAGCACGCCGAGGAAGTATTCCACCCGGTCCGGTGCGCGGTGCCGCGGCGCGAGTTCCCGTACCGCCAGGTGCAGTGCGGCGGCGACCGGCCGCCGCAGCGACTGGTCGGGCCTGGCCTCGATCTTGCCGGTGCCCCACAGCCGCTGCAGGGCCATGGATCTGAACGTGTTCAGCAGCACGGTCTTGCCGACCCCCCGCAGCCCGGTGAGCACCATGCTCCGCTCCGGCCGGCCGCGCGCGATCCGCTCCAGCACGACCTCGAACTGCCTGATCTCCCGGTCACGCCCGGCGAGTTCGGGCGGGCGCTGCCCGGCGCCGGGGGCGTACGGATTACGCACCGGATCCATGGCATCGGACTCTATGGCCAGATCTAGCGCGAGCCCTAGATTTCGGTAGACAGCACAATTGGCGTGTCGCGGCGGCAGACTAGGCCGCGGCGCCTCAGGACCGCGATCGCAGCGGCGGGTCAGCGACCGCTGTGCTTGCTGAGCCGGGCCAGGTAGGCGTTGTAGGCGGCAAGGTGCTCGTCGTCATCGACGCTCCCCCCGTCGCCGGCCTGGGCCGCCTGCGGCGGGCCCTCGCCGGCGCGGGCATCGTGGTGCGTGGCGACGACCGCGGCGAAGTTGGCGCGGCGGGCGGCTTCCAGCCAGCCGAGCCCGCCGTCGGCGCTCGCCTGCCTGCTCCAGGCGAGGAACACCGCCATCATGAGCGCGAACATGATCCCGGCGCCGCCGACCCACATCACCGCGCCGCCGGTGTGCACGTCATCCAGCGGGCCCGGCGCCCAGGCCGGGCGCCCGGCCGCAAGGGCCGGGAACGGGTTGCTGCCCTCGGAGCCGAGGACAACGCCGGTGAAGGCATCCACCGGCATGGCAAGGAACAGCAGGAAGATCCGGCTCGGGTAGGAGATCCGCCACCGGATCGGCTCCCGCCCGACCAGCGGCAGGAAGTACAGGTAGCCGGCGACGAGGTAGAGGACATGCTCTGCCTCGTGCGCCGTGTCGTCGGCGAGCACCAGGTTCATGAAGCCGGTCAGGTGCGTGCCGACGATCGTGGCGGCATACAGCGCGACACCCAACGGCGGCCAGGTGATCGCGGTCACCAGCCGCGAGCGGAGCGACCTCTTCACCCAGGTGTGCAGCGGGTTCCGGCTGGCGTGCAACGCGAGCGTGGCGGGTTGGCCGACGACCAGCAGCGGCGGGGCGACCATGAGCAGCAGCAGGTGCTGCACCATGTGATCCCAGAACAGCACGTCGTCGTAGCTGCCGATGCCGCTCTCGGTCGCGATCACGATCACGCCCAGGCCCGCCAGGAACGCCGCGGTCCGCCGCCGAGGCCACGGGCGCGCCGGGTGGCGCCGCCGCACCCGCAGCGCCCCCCACAGGTACAGTCCCGCCGCCACCACGACGGAGGCGGTCACGACCGGCGCGAACTGCCATCGGATCAGGATCTGCAGCGCGCTGACGGCGGGCAGGGACTGGCCACCCATGCCGCCGAGACTACTAGCCCCCGGTCACCGGGTCGCACGGAGCCCGGCCGCCGCGCGGCGGCCGGGCAAGCGCGTGGCCGGCTGCCGGCGTGCTGGCCGTGCGACCCGCCCGCCCCGGTCGCGTCCTAGCCTGCGGGGTGGCCAGTTCGCGTGCTGGCGTGGCCAGCAGCCCGCGTAGCGCGGCATCCGCCGGCCAGGTAGCGACCCAGGTAGCGACCGGCCCTACGGGCCGGGGCTGTCATAAAGCCCCGGCCCGGCATGGCCACCCGGGCTGGCGGAGGGCGTGGGATTCGAACCCACGAGGACTGTCACCAGCCCTAATGGTTTTCAAGACCATCGCCATCGGCCTCTAGGCGAGCCCTCCTGTGGCAACACACTATCGTGTGCCCGAGCTCGCGCCGGGGGCAAGCACCCGCCGAGGTCGCGCCCGTGCGGGCCGCACCGCGCAGGACCGGACGGCCGGCGCTCGCAGCCACGTGTGCCGAACGCGCACACGCCACGGTAACGCCGCCCGGCGGGGGCAGGCGAGCCCGTCCCCGACCAGCGCGGCCAGCTCCAGGTACGCATCGGCCGTGTCGCGGCCGAGCAGCTCGAGCTCGACCTCCGCGCCCTCCTCCAGGTGCGCGTCGTAGGGGATCCTGACCACGGCGCGGCAGCGGGCGGCGAAGTGATGCTCGAGCCGGTCCAGGTCCACGGTGCTCTTGCTCTTCGGACGGATCGCGGACAGCACGACGATGCCGTTCCGTACCAGGTCGGCGCAGCTGTGCGCCTCCAGCCAGTCGAGGGTGGCGCTGGCGCTGCGCGCGCCGTCCACGGACGGGGAGCTGACCACGATGACCTGGTCGCCCAACTGCAGCACGCTGGACATGGCCGAGTGCAGCAGCCCGGTCCCGCAGTCGGTGATGCAGATCGAGTAGAAGCGCTCCAGCAGGCACGCCGCATCCCAGTAGTCCTCGGCGCCGAACGCGACCGAGACCGCCGGATCGCGGTCGGAGGCTAGCACCTCCAGCCGGCTCGGCGCCTGGGAGGTGAACCCCCGCATGTCGCCGTAATGGCGTATCTGGTCGCGCTCGTTCAGCAGGTCCCTGACCGTCGCGGCGGTTTCCAGGCGGACCTTGTCCGAGAGCGTGCCGCGGTCGGGGTTCGCGTCCACGGCGATGACCCGGTCGCCGCGCAGGGTGGCCAGCGTTGCGCCGAGGCCGACGGCGGTGGTGGTCTTGCCCACCCCGCCCTTGAGGCTGAGCACGGCGATCCTGTGGTGGCCGCCGGCGACGGGAGTCCTGGCCCGGTGGACGAGGTCGCGGTGGCGCAGTTCGGCGGCCGGCCCGCCGAATCGCAGCAGCCCGCCGGTCAGCCGGTACACGCCGCGCCGCCAGCCGGGCCCGGGTGCCGGCCGCCCGCCGGGCAGCAGCACCCCGGGGGCCAGGCCGCCGGGGCCCTCCGGGTACTCCGGCTCGGCCCGCGGAGGCAGCGGCTCCAGCGGCGGCACGGCACCGGCGCCGTCCGGGTAACCCCCGCCGTTCGGGTAACCCCCGCCGTCCGGGTAACCCCCGTCCCAGGGGTACGCGGCATCCGCGGGATAGCCCGGCACGTAGCCGGGCTCCTGCCCGAACCCGGGCTCCTGCCCGTCGTCCAGGTCGTATTCGTCGTGAGCGTCAGGCGCAGAGCCTGACCCCGCCGGGTAACCGGCCTGCGCGGGGTCCGGGAGATCGGGCGGGATCGCGGCGAAGCCCGGCCCACGCGGATATCCCCGCCGGGGAGGGTAGAACGACGGCTGCGGGTAGTCGTCGGCCTGCCCGGCCCAGTCCGGCATCCACTCCGGGCCGCCGGCGGCTTCGCGGGATGCCTGCGGCGTATCGTTGTTCGTCGTCACGGCTCGTCCCCCTTTTGTCCGGAGTCGGTGCGGTGCTGCGGGCAGGATTGATGCGGCTACCGGAAGCGTAAGCCAAGTTCCGCCCGACTTCGATACCCAGTGTACTGATTTGATGGCAATGAGTCGCCAGCGAGGAGGCACGCATGCGCGCCGTCGTCATCACCGAGCCCGGCGGCCCCGAGGTGCTGCGCTGGCTCGAGGTCCCCGACCCCGTCGCGGGTCCCGGCGAGGTGGTCATCGACATCGCCGCCGCCGGCGTCAACCGCGCGGACCTGCTGCAGCGCCAGGGCCTGTACCCGCCGCCGCCGGGCGCTCCGCCGTACCCGGGCCTGGAATGCTCCGGCAGGATACGCGCGGTCGGCGAGGGTGTCACGACGTGGCGGCCCGGGGACGAGGTGTGCGCGCTGCTGGCCGGCGGCGGCTACGCGGAACGGGTGGCGGTGCCGCAGGGCCAGGTTGCGCCGCTGCCCGGCGGCGTCGGGCTGACGGCGGCGGCCGCCTTCCCCGAGGCGGCGTGCACGGTGTATGCGAACGTCTGCGCCAGGGCCTGCCTGCGACCCGGCGAGATGATCCTGGTGCACGGCGGGGCCAGCGGCATCGGCACGATGGCGATCCAGCTTGCCAAGGCGCTCGGCGCCCGCGTCGCCTGCACCGCGGGGTCGGCGGCGAAGCTGGCGCGATGCCGCGAGCTTGGCGCCGACGTGGCGATCGACTACCGCAACGAGGACTTCGTCGCGGCGGTGCGCGAGGCCACCGGCGGCGCGGGCGCCGACGTGATCCTCGACATCATGGGCGCCAGCTACCTGGCACGCAACCTGGCCGCGCTGGCCGTCGGCGGCCGCCTGATCATCATCGGCAGGCAGGGCGGGAACCGGGCCGAACTCGACATCGGCATGCTGCAGGCCAGGCAGGCGAGCGTGCATGCGACCACGCTGCGGTCACGGCCGGCCGCGGAGAAGGCCGCGGTCGTGGCCGCCGTCCGCGAGAACGTGTGGCCGCTGGTCGCCGCCGGGAAGGTGGCGGCGGTGATCGACAGGGAGCTGCCGATGTCCCAGGCGGCGCAGGCGCACCAGGTGATGGCCGCCAGCGAGCACACCGGCAAGATCCTGCTGCTGCCAAAGTGACCCCGGCGTGCCCGGCGGGTCGCGGGATCGGACAGACTGGGTCCATGAGCGACGGGATGAACGCCGGGCAGCAGGAGCCGCAGGTCCTCGTGGTGGGACCCAACGGCATCGCGATGTCGGGCGAGAGGCAGCACGACGGCGGCGACCAGGAACGGCCGATCACCGATATGGTCGAGCAGCCCGCGAAGGTCATGCGGATCGGCAGCATGATCAGGCAGTTGCTGGAGGAGGTCAGGGCCGCCCCCCTGGACGAGAAGAGCCGGGCCAGGCTGAAGGAGATCCACGAGAGCTCCATCAAGGAGCTGGAGGACGGGCTGGCACCGGAACTGGTCAGCGAGCTGGAACGGCTGTCGCTGCCATTCACCGACAACGAGGTGCCGAGCGAGGCTGAGCTGCGGGTCGCGCAGGCGCAGCTCGTCGGCTGGCTGGAAGGGCTGTTCCACGGCATCCAGACCACGCTGTTCGCCCAGCAGATGGCGGCAAGGGCACAGCTGGAGCAGATGCGGCGGGCGCTGCCGCCAGGGATGATCCCGCGCGAGGCGGAGGGCCAGCAGTCGCGTCCCGGCTCGGGACCGTACCTCTAGCTCACTGACGCCGAACGGCCGGCGGCGCCGCGGTTACGGCCGGCCGAACCGGAGCCGCCCCAGCCAGGCGGCGGCCGCGGCGAACTCGGCGTCGGACGTGCCCGGCCGCACGTGGGTGACGGCGCCCTCGTCGCACCTCGGGTAGCTGCCGAGGAACCGCACCTCGGCGCACACCCGGCGCAGCCCCATCAGCGCCTCACCGACCCGCGCGTCGTCGACATGGCCCTCGCAGTCGATGAAGAAATAGTACTGGCCGAGCCGGTCGCCGGTCGGGCGCGACTGGATCGTGGTCAGGTTGATGCCCCGCACGGCGAACTCGGTGAGAATCTCCAGCAGCGCCCCGGGACGGTCCTGGGCGAGAAACGCGGCCACCGACGTCCTGTCCGTCCCGGTCCGGGCGGGCAGCGGCCCGCGCGCAGCCACCACGACGAACCGGGTCACCGCGTTGGCCCGGTCATGGACGTCGGAGACGAGGACCTCAAGGCCGTAGCAGTCCGCGGCGAACGCTCCCGCCAGCGCCGCGTCGAGCTGGCCGTCGGCGGCCTGCCGGGCCGCCTCGGCGTTGGACGCGGCCGGGACCCATTCGGCCTCCGGCAGGTTGGCGGCCAGCCAGCCGCGGCATTGCGGCATGGCCTGCGGATGGCCGCCCACCCGCTTGATGTCGCCCAGCGCCGTCCCGGGCCTGGCCAGCAGCGCGAACGCGATGGGAACCTGCAGCTCGGCCGCGATGACCAGGTCGCCGCCGGCGGCAAGCTCGTCCAGCGTGGCGGTGACGACCCCCTCGACCGAGCTCTCGATGGGCACTACGGCCCGCTCCGCCGCGCCCCCGCGCACCGCGGCCAGCGCGGCCTGGATGGTCGGGCATGGCAGCGGCTCGGCGCCGGGAGCCACGGCGCGCAGCGCTGCCTCGGAGAAGGTGCCCTCGGGTCCGAGATAGGCATAAGGCATGGCTCACATCATGCCAGCATCGCCCCGGCGAGCGGCCCGGGTACGGCCGCCGCCTCCGGCAGGCCGCTGGTGGACCGGGCCGGCGGACCGCGGTCACAGCCGGGCGGCGAGTGCCCTGGCGACGTCGGCGAACTGATGGGCACGGTGCAACTGGGCGCGAAGCCCGGTGCCGGTAGCCCGGTGCGCGAGATCCACCTGGACCTCGCGGACCCGCAGCCCCTTGCGCAGCAGGTCGATGGTGAGCCCTGTTTCCGCCCCCCAGCCGTGTGCCAGCGGGCGCGCCGCCTCGAATGCCGCGCGGGTCAGGCAGCGCTGCCCGTTCAGCGGCTGCGCGGGGCGCCAGCCGGTGGCCCTGCGGATCCCGGCCGCGGACAGGCCGACGACCAGGCCGTGCCCGCCGAGCTTGACCGTGGCCGCGAACACGGCGATCGTCATGTCGGCGCTCCCCGCGAGCACCGGGTCGGCAAGCGGCCCGGCCAGCGCGGCGGTCTCGCCGAGGTCGGCATCGAGGAACAGCAGGTGCCTGGGGCGCGGCCGAGGCTGGCGCTGGTCCAGCAGGCGGACCGCCGCCGCGCCGGTCTCCATGGCGGCGCCCTTGCCCCTGTTCCTGGGGTGGCGGAGCACGGCGGCGCCCGCACGCCTGGCTGCGGTCGCCGTGGCGTCGGTCGAACCGTCGTCGACGACCACGACCGCGTCGACGACGGGCAGCCGCGCGGCCGCGGTCACGGTCGCCGCGATGCGATCGGCCTCGTTGCGCGCCGGGATGACGACGGCGACGTCACCGCCTGGCGCACCTGCTGACATGGCACGTTCTAGGCAGGCTTCGTCCCGCTCAGACCCGCCGCCTTGGCGTCGGCGAGCGTGAAGACCGAGTCGAGCCCGGTCACCTGGAGGATCTTGCGCACCGCGGGCTTGGGGGAGGCGATCTCGAGCTCGCCGCCGCGCTCGCGCGCACGGCGCAGGCAGGAAAGCAGCACGTTGATGCCGGTCGAGTCGCAAAACTCGACGCCGGACATGTCGATGACCACCCGGGCGGGCATGCCTGCGGCCAGCACGGCGGCGATCTCGCCGTGCAGCCGGGGAGCGGTATAGAGATCGATCTCACCGGCCACGGTCACGACCGTGTGATCATCGTGAAATCGAGTCGAGACATTGAGCTCCACGAGCCGAACCCTACCGCAGCAGCGCCCGCGGCGGCGACCCGCTGGCCGCCTCCGGGGATTCCGCCCCGCAGCTGCCCGGCGCCCCTGGTCACCGGGGACTCCCGCCGCGGCGCCCACCGGGGGCTCTGCCGCCCTCCGGCGCGCTTCAGCCGGCCTGCCCCGGCGGCCCCCCGCTCACGCCGTGGGCGACGGCGGGCACGGCCGCCTCGGGCCGGCGGCGGACGGGCACCTCCGCCCAGACCGTGGTGCCCTCGTCGTCGCTGTGGGCGCCCCAGCGCCGCGACAGCCGCTCCACGATCCGCAGGCCGCGGCCGCCGGTCCTGGACCGGCTCGGCGTCCCCAGCTCCGGCCGGGTCTGCGCGCCGCCGTCGGTGACCGATATCAGCACGCTGCCGTCGTCCAGCCGCCATGCCACGCGCAGGTTGCAGCCGGGCAGCGGACGGGCGTGCCGCAGGGCATTGCTCAGCAGTTCGCTGATGACCAGCGCGGCATCGCCGCCCGCGGATCCGTAGATGCCCGCCCTGGCCAGGTCCGACATCAGGCGGCGCCGTGCCGCGCCGACGCTCGAGGCTGCGAACGGGAGCACCAATACGCTCGACTCAGTCACCTCCAGGCCAGCATGTCTGTGCCGTGCACGAATCCGGTACGAGCGGAAATGCCCCGCCGCGGCGCGGCGGAAACACGTTGGCAACTGCGATATCGCAACGGTAATGCCGTCTCAGCAGAAACCGCCGCCGACACCGGTCCCTCGCGCGGGCGCGGTAACGTCTCAGGCATGACGCGGCGAGCACGTGACCAGGACGGCCCGGGCACGCTGACCGACGACCTGATCCTGCAGCAGGCGGACCAGGGTGCCCTGCCGGACGAGCCGCTGGCCGAGCTGGCGGCACGGTACCAGCTGCGGCCGAGCGCCGCCCGGCCGGGCGTCCTCGCCTACGCCGCGCAGCTATGGGCACGGCGCCACTTCATCATGGGCTTCGCCACCGCCCGCAACGTGGCCATGTACACCGAGGCGCGGCTCGGCCAGCTATGGCAGATCATCACCCCGCTGCTGAACGCCGCGGTGTACTACCTGATCTTCGGCATCATCCTCGACACCAGCCGCGGCGTGCCGAATTTCCTGGCCTTCCTCATCACCGGGATCTTCGTGTTCAACTTCACCCCCACCTCGCGGGTGATGCCGGACAGCCTGCCGCTGATCAGGGCGCTGCCGTTTCCCCGCGCCTGCCTGCCGATCGGGTACGTGCTGATCGAACTCGAGCAGCTGGTCATGTCCATGGTGGTGCTGGCGGTGATCGTGCTGGCCTCGGGCGAGCCGCTGACCTGGTACTGGCTGCTGGCCATCCCGGCGCTGGGCCTGCAGACCGTCTTCAACGTCGGCATGGGCCTGTTCCTGGCCCGGCTAGGCGCCGGCGCGGACGACTTCAGCCAGCTGCTGCCGTTCCTGGTGCGTACCTGGATGTATGCCTCCGGCGTCATGTACAGCATCCAGACGATCAGCTTCGTCCGGCGCCACCCGACGGTCGGCTACCTGCTCCAGGTCAACCCGGCCGCCGTCTTCATCGACCTGGTGCGCACCGCGATCCTGCAGACGCAGCGGCTGGGCTGGCCGGGCAGCAAGCCGTACAACGCGGCGGCCTGCGCGCTGTATGACCTGCACGGGACCCACCTGGAGAACAGCGCCTACTGCCACGGGACCGTGGCGATGGGCCAGCTGTGGCTGTTCGGCGCCGGGTGGGCGGTCGTCGCGATCGTCGTCGGGTTCGTGTTCTTCTGGGAAGCGGAGACGAGGTACGGCCGTGGCTGACCCGACCGTGATCGTGGACGACCTGCACATCGTCTACCGCGTGTACGGCGCGGGAGGCGACAAGGGCACCGCGGCCACCGCGCTCGTGCGGGTGCTCAGGCGGCAGCGCCGCCCGTCGGTCCGCACGGTGCATGCCATCCGGGGCGTCTCGTTCGTCGTCTACCACGGCGACGCGATCGGGATCATCGGCAGGAACGGCTCGGGCAAGTCCACGCTGCTGCAGGCGATCGCCGGGCTGCTGCCGCCGGAGCAGGGATGCGTCTACACCAGCGGCCAGGCGGCCCTGCTCGGCGTCAACGCCGCGCTGCTCGACGACCTGACCGGGGAGCGGAACGTGGTGCTCGGCTGCCTGGCCATGGGCATGACCCCGCAGGAGGTCAGGCAGCGCTATCCGGAGATCGTGGACTTCTCCGGGGTGGGCAGCTTCATCGACTACCCGATGCGGACCTACTCCACCGGCATGGCGCAGCGGCTGCGGTTCTCCATCGCGTCGGCCAAGAGCCACGAGATCCTCATGATCGACGAGGCGCTGGCCACCGGCGACGCCAACTTCCGCGCCAAGAGCCAGCAGCGGATCCGGCAGCTGCGCGACGAGGCGGGCACCGTCTTCCTCGTCGCGCACAACCTGGCCGAGATCGAGGCGAGCTGCAACCGGGTGATCTGGCTGGAGAAGGGCAAGATCGTGAGGCAGGGCTACGACGTGCCCGCGATCGTCGACGCCTACCTGGCCGCCACCGGCGGCGAGCCGCGCCACCGCGACAGGCCGCAGCCGGCCGACCGCACCGCCTTACCCGCTGTCCGCGCCCGCCCTCACCTGGCCGGGGCCGGCCTGCTCGGCCACGCGCAGCCGCAGGCACATGACGGTGCCGCCGGACGGGCGCGATCCCGCCGTCACCTCGCCGTGCTGCGCGAGGGCGAGGCGGCGGACGATGAACAGCCCGATCCCGACGCCGCCGAACCTGCGGCGGTCGCCGGTCTCGCCCTGCACGAACCGGTCGAAGATGCGCTCGTGATCGCCGTCGGCGATGCCGATGCCCTCGTCCTCCACCGTCACCTCGATCCAGCCCGCGCTCGGCCGGGCCCGGACGGTCACCGTGCCGCCCCCGGGGGAGTACTTGAAGGCGTTCTCCAGCAGCTGGCCGACGATGATGTCGGTCGCCATCGCGTCCCCGTGGGCGGGCGGCAGGTCGTCGGGGACCTCGGCGGCGACGGCGTGCCTGTCCGACAGCGGCCGGAACGCGGCGACGGCGCCGCGGAGCACGGCGCCGAGGTCGAACGGGCGGTTGCGGACCGGAAGCTGGTCGGCGCCCGCCCGCGCCCCGAGCAGCAGCTGCTCCACCAGCCTGCCGAGCGATCCCGCCCGCTCGGCGATCGTGCGGACCGCGGCGCGCCGTTCGGCGTCCCCGAGCTGGTCCCACCGGCGGTCAAGCGTGCTGGCGAAGCCCTGCACCACCGTGATCGGGGTCCGCAGCTCGTGGCTGGTGGTGGCCAGGAACAGGTCCTTGGCTTCCTCGAGTTCCTTGGCGGCGGTCACGTCGCGGAAGTCGACGACAAGCTCGCCGCCGTCGGCCAGCACGGTGCACAGGACCTCGAGCCAGCGGCCGTTCGGCAGCTTGTGGGTGAGCATCGCGCCCGGGCCGGGCAGCGGGAACGGCGGCGGCTTGCCGATCGCGTCCCGGGCCGGCGTGCCGGTGATGCGGTGCGCGGCCGGGTTCCACTCCCGGACCAGGCCGCCCGCGTCCAGCACCGCGATGCCGTCCGCGCTGCCGTCGATCACGGCCCGCTCGTGGGCTCGCTGCCTGACCAGCTCCTCGAACGCCATCGCGTTGGTCACCGCGACGCCCGCGTGCCCGGCGAGCAGTTCCAGCAGCTCGAGCTCGACGTGGCTGAGCGCGCGCCGGCTGTACAGCGCGTACAGCGCGCCGTACGGCCTGCCCGCGACATGCGACAAGCTGAGCGCGATCGTGTGCAGGCCGGGCAGCGCCGACCAGATCAGGTCGTCGAAGCTGCCCGATTCGCCGGTCGCCATCATGACCGTCTTGCCCGACCTCATCAGCTCGCCGACCAGGCTCTTGGACAGGCTGGCAGTCCGGCCGCGCAGCCGGGCCGGCAGCCCGGCCGTGCTGACCAGCCGCAGCGTGTCGTCCTCGATGATCACGAAGCCGCCGGCGTCGGCGCTGGTCAGCTCGCGGAGGCTGGCCGCGATGCGATCGAGCACCGATTCGAGGTCACGCTGCGCGTTCATGTCGGCGACCACGTCGCCGAGCCTGCGCACGACGCGGGCGCGCTCGGCGATGTAGTGCCTGGCCGCATCGTCTTCACCCGCCCGGTGGCACACGTTGACCCAGCCGGTCACCTCGCCGCGCGGGCCGACCAGCGCGCTGGTGTCGATCCGCACGTCGATGACGGTGCTGTCCTTGCGGATCCTGCGGGTGGCGAACGAGATCTGGCCGCCGCCGCGCACCCGCTCCAGCACCGCGTTGTGCTCGGCCTGCAGCTCCCCGGGGATGATCGGCGGCTCCAAGCCGATCACCTCCGCTGCCGTCCAGCCGAACATCCGCTCCGCCGCCGGGTTCCACAGCAGCACCCTGCGGTCGGTGCCGAACGCGACGATCGCGTCGGCGGCGGACTCGATCACCGCACGCGCCGTCGCGTCCGTGCGCATGGTCACGGTCCCCGGCTGCTCCGCGGTCACCCGACCATCGTGCCACAGGAGGTCCCCGCGACCGTTCTCCGCCAAGAACCCGCTGAGTCACCATGACGGGCCGCGCTGTGTTCTATAGTGCTTGCCAAACGGCGAATAACCCGCCCGTCTCCGGGCATCCATGAGGTATGGCTGTCCGGGAACATGTGGGGTCGGCCTCCCGCTAGGACGCGGACTATGGACCAGGCAGAGTCAAGCTCGTCACAGGGCCACCCGGAGCAGGGCCCGCCGCCGGGCCAGCCGGAGCGCGGGAGGGCCGAGCGCGCCCGCCGCGGCCAGCCGAAGCCGCCCGCGGACACGCCGGACAGCCGCGCCGAGCCGTCTTCCTGCTCGCTGCGGGTGGATCACCCGGTGATCGTCGGCTATGACGGCTCGGCATCCAGCCGCAATGCCCTCGCGTACGCGGCGGGGGTGGCCATGCGGCTCGGCCGGCCGCTGCTGCTGGTCTATGTCTGCTCCTCGGGGGTCTACTGCGAGCCGCTCACCGGCCAGGTGGTGGGCTTCGCGCGCGACTACGATGCGCTCGAGCGGTGGCTGCTCGCCGAGCTCGACCGGGTGACCGGGCAGGCCGACGTGGACGTGCACGTCCGCACCCGGCGCGGCAGCCCGGCCAGGGAACTGGCTGCGGCCGCCGAGGAATTCGGCGCGGACGCGCTGGTGATCGGCGCTCCCACGCGCATCTGGCACCGGATCGCCGGCTCGGTGCCGGGGTGGCTGGCCCGGCACGCCCGCTGCCCGGTCATCGTCGTACCCTGAGCCGCCTGCGGGCCGGGCCGACCGGTGGGCGAGGAGGGATTTGAACCCTCACGTCCTTTCGGACACACGGACCTGAACCGTGCGCGTCTGCCGTTCCGCCACCCGCCCTGGGCAACGAGTTAGGTTAGCACGAACCCGAATGCTGCGGCGCCCCGGATACCATCG
>Ga0209061_1004679_pt1 | contig 12875 bp, 10 predicted proteins | sample Coa_R1_10_FD_187157 | JGI IMG/M metagenome (GOLD analysis project Ga0209061, IMG submission 187157) | Surface soil microbial communities from Centralia Pennsylvania, which are recovering from an underground coalmine fire - Coalmine... | ecosystem: Environmental > Terrestrial > Soil >...
GGAGTGGTGGGGGAGTAGAGATGCCAGCCGGGCGCGATGGAGGCCTGGAGGATGAGGACCGCGTCGCTGCCTGGGGCGATGCGGGAGGCATTCGGGGCGGGAGTGAGCGTCCAGCGGACTGGGTCTTCCCGTGCCCGGCAAACCGTGGCCAAGGCCAGCAGCAGAGCCAGAAGCCACGTCGAGGAGCGTTGACGCGCCATAGTCAGACTGCTTGTGCGGAAGCGGAGCCGTCTAGCTCCGAAGCAATTTTTTCATTCAGGTGGCCCTCGGCGAATTCCTTGGCCAAGCGAATGGCATTGCGAATCGCTTTCGCATTGGAGCGTCCGTGGCATATGACGCACAATCCGTTTAGGCCCAGCAGAGGGACGCCGCCATATTCAGAGTAGTCAACCCGCTTTTTGAAGTCGTTGAAAGCGCCCTGAGCCAAATAGGCGCCAACTTGCCGGGCGAGGCTGGCCTTCAGTGACTCTTTCAACGATTGCCGGATCACATCTACCAGTCCTTCGCTGACTTTCAGCGCGACGTTGCCAACAAAGCCGTCGCAGACGATTACGTCTACTTTGCCGGTGTAGAGATCGCGGCCTTCCACGTTGCCGATGAAGTTGATGTGCTTCAGGCTCTTTAGCAGCGGCCGCGCCTCATGGGTGAGTGCGTTGCCCTTGTGTTCTTCCTCGCCAATCGAGAGCAAGCCTACGCGCGGCTCTTTGGTGTGAAAGATCACGCGCGAGTAGGCGCTGCCCATGACGGCGAACTGAGCGAGCATCTTGGCGCTGCAGTCGACGTTTGCACCCACATCCAGCATGACGGCATAGTGGCCGCTCAGGGTGGGAAATGCCGAGGCGAGCGCCGGACGATCTACACCGGGCAGAGTGCCCTGAACGAGTTTGGCCACAGCCATGACGGCGCCGGTGTTGCCGGCTGAGACCACGCCTCGCGCAATGCCTTTGCTCACCAGCCTGGAAGCCACGCGAATGGAGCTGTCCTTTTTGGTGCGCAGCGCCTTGCCGGCGCTGTCCTCCATGGTCACGTGCTCACTCGCATTCTCGATCTCAATGGGGAGGGACTGCCATCCGGGATGGCGATCCAGCTCCTTTCGGATCACTTCTTCCCGGCCAACCAGGATGACGCGCACAGGAAACGCCTTTACAGCCTGGATGGCGCCTTCGACTTCCGGTTTCGGGAAGTGGTCGCCTCCCATTGCATCAAGGGCTATCGTAATCATTTAGCTCTAGCCGATTTTAGCGGCGACCCAGCCGTGACGCTCGCAGGGTGGGCGCATCACGTCAGGCTTCCACAACCTCGATGACTTCGCGACCTTTGTATTTCCCGCAATGTGGGCAGGCGCGGTGAGCGCGGATCTTCTCGTGACAGTTAGGACATTCCGTTAAATGGGGAATGGGCAGCGCGTCATGGGCGCGGCGATTTGCTGTCCGGCGCTTAGAATGCCGGCGTTTGGGATTGGGCATAGTTTCTCTCTTCTCTCAAAATTACTGAAAACTGCATTCCGGTTAGTGGCGATGACCTATTGTAGAGCGGAAGGCTTCTAAGGCCTGCCAGCGCTCATCGGGGACGCCGGTCGTACAGTTACACTCGCGGAGATTCTTATCCTGGCCGCAAACGGGGCAAATTCCTTTGCAGGTCTCACTGCAAATCAGCCTCATGGGCAGCGCGAGCAACACCACTTCCCGCAAAATGTCGTTGAGCGCCAGTCCGTTTCCTTCGTAATAGCCGACTTCAATGGCAGCCGCATCCACTTCCTGAGCCTCGGCGCGGTCAGCTTGTTCAGAAGGCATATAGACCAGGTCAAAATCTTTGTCGATGCACAAGGGCGCCGGTTTCAGGCAGCGGTCGCAACTCCCATCGACGGTTACGCTGAGCTTGCCGGCGACCCGGATTTCGCCCAGGGAGTGCTTCAACAGCCTGGCCGTGCCTTTTGAACGCAGCACGGAGGTTTGCGCAATTCCGAAGTCGTAATCGATTTCTCCTGCCGGAATGTTGACGTCAAAATCAATGTTATGTAGTTGAAGTTCCTGGAGGCTGATAAACACCTGCACCCTCCCTGCTGGTTAGAGGCGGAGCTGGCGCCCGATGTCCGGCAATCGCTAAATGCCCAGTATAGCAGGAAATGGGGCGTTTCCCGCTAACTGTGGCGCCGGCCGGCCTTATCGAACGCCTACCTCGTCCAGGTGGTTTAACAGGTCGGCGGGATCTTGATAGACGCGATAGGCTCCCGCTCTCTCCAGCTCCTCCTCTCCATAGCCGCCTGAGAGCAGGCCGACGCCGAGCGCGCGCGCCCGGCGGGCAGCGAGCATATCCCAGACGCTGTCACCGACGACCACGGATTGCTCGATCGGCACCCCGAGGCGTTCGGCTGCACGGAGAAACAGATCCGGGTCGGGCTTGGCATGCTGCACATCATTGCGGGTGACCACTGGAACCTGGGGCGGAAGCGAAAGCATGTCGATTCCGAGGTGGGCGCTCTTGGCGGAGCTGCTGGTAGCGATGGCAAAGGGCACTCCGGAACGGGCGAGAAAGGCCAGCAAGTCGCGTGCCCCGGGTAGAGGGCGCACGTCTTTGGCGAAATTGGCATAGAACTGAGCGTGGAGCTCCTGCACGCGGGAAGCCTCTTCGAGCGAGACCGGACGGTTGGTTTCCCGGGCAAGCGCGTTCACAAGCAAGCCGCCGCTCATGCCAATGCGGCGGTGAATGCGCCACACGGCAAGCTCGATGCCGAACTGCTCCAAGGCGTCGCGCCAGGCGAGCACATGCTGGTAGACGCTATCGATGAGCGTTCCATCTAAATCAAACAGAAATGCGGGGGTAAAAGTGTCGGATTTCAATGCTTTTTGCCAAAGGATTTGAAAAGAGAATTGAGCGGATTTGGAGGTTGATTTTTCTGCCCTTGCTGCTGGCTGGGCGCGCCGCCGAGCAGGGTATTGAGCAGGCTGCCCGGATTTTGCGCGGTGGGCAGCAAATGATTGATTTTCATCTTGGCCAGTGCCTGCACGTCGGGTGTAAATACCGGATGCGCCATGCTGCCGGTCACCAAAACAGGAAGAACCAGTTCACCTTGGTTGTTAGCGAGAGCCGTACTTAAAAAGCCGCCGATGCTGGTTCCTCCCACAGCTTTGCTGATCCCACTCGATAAGACAGCCGTCATGTGCAGATCGATGGCCTCGGTCACCAGATTGAGCGATCCGGCTGCGGCCAGCGATCCCTGATCCAGTTTGGCATTGAGGTTGTTCGTGGTGGCGACTCCCTGATTGATATTGAAGGAGCCGGAAAGGCTTTGCAGAGCAGTTTCGTTGCCAGAGGGAACGGATGCATTGAGAAATTTGCCCAGACGCGCAAGCTCATTCAGAATATTGACATTTTTCAGATGGCCGTGAGTCACATCGAAGCTCAGCGTGCCGTTTAGCGTGCTGGCGAGATTGGCGCCTGATTCTAAGGCAAAGCTCACGTTGCTTTGAGCTGTTAATGCGCCATCGAGCACGTTTTTCACTGAGCTCACTGCTGACAATAGTTGGTTCACATCGACGTTCGTCAGTCTGGCATTGACGGAGACAAGCGGATGGGGTGACTTTGTGTTGAGAGTGATGATGCCGTTCTCTTGACCGCCGTATATTCCGGCCGTAATGGGAGTAAGTTGTAAGATGCCGTTCTCCATCTTACAAATTGCCCGAATGTTTGTAAGCGCCAGATCTTCCGCTTGCATGGCAGGGGATGCCAGAGTGCCCTGAATGGCTGGGTTGGTGACGGAACCTGTGGCGGTGAAATCGGCATCAAGAAAACCACTGATCCGGCCAGTATTGGATGCAACACCGAATGCATTTGCCAGCGCCAAAAGATCGGGAAGAGAGGCATGATTCGTCTGCAAGCGGAGAGCTAAGTTAGAGGGAGTTACACCGGCATTGATAGTGCCTGTGACGGTTACCACGGTGGGACCTATTTTGACGGAGCTGGTTTGCAGTGTAATTTGCTCGTTGGTTCGATGGATGGCTAGTTCATACTGTACGTGGATCGGGTAGGGGATGCTCTTGCCTTGAATGGTGGGATTCGTCAGTGTAAGATTGCCTTGGCAGTGATGACTCAGATTCTGCGTTGTGATGGATGTGCTGCCCGATAACTCTGCGTTGCTGTTAGCCGGGATTGTGGCGGGCGCAATGTTATGGAGAGCGGAGAGTGAGAGTTGTTCGATCGATATCTTACCGTCAATGGGCGTAATGTCTTGGGGTGTGGTTGCGAGGGGGCCCGCGGTTCCGCTGAAGGAGAGTAGCTCTTTGCCAGGACCAGGGAAATGTATCTCGGCGGCGAGGGTGAACCTTTTTTGCGGGCCGAAGTTCGAGAGTCGCAGGTTGATGTGGCGATAGACGGAGCGAACCTTTGTCTGTTGGTCTGTGATCGCGATTTGGCCATCGACGATGCTCAACTTGTTTAAGGTGAATGCCGGAGAACGGCTCTCCTGCGGAGGGGGAGCGGGCTGGTTTGCTGGCGGTGTTTGCGCGGCCTGGGTGGGTGGAGGGGCTCCCAGGTTCGAAAAATTCCAGACACCTGCCTGATTTTTGAGGAGCTCCACTTCGGGCCTGAGAAGCGTCAGATTCTGGATATCTGGCTTTCCTCTGAAGAGAGAGAGCAAACTTGCGCTGGCCGATACCTGGGCGGCCTGAATAAAGGGCGGTTGGGGTGGAAATCCGGCGGGTTCTCCGACCGTGAAGCCGTTCACTTGTAACGAAAGTGGGAAAAGATGCAGAGACATTTTGCCGAGCGTGACGGGCCGGTTGAGCTTTGCCTGCAGTTCGGCTTGCATTTGAGGGCGGAATTTGTTGATGTCGATCAAACTGAGCGAAAGGAACAGCAGGAGCAGGATCGCTACGATGAGGCCCGCAATGCCGATCGCGATGCGGCGGGTAGTCACGGCTGTTAGACGCCGCAGCGGGTAAAAGTCGAGCGGCGTTCTCGTACAATTGCGAATGTTTGTGACTCAGAAACGAAAGGGCGGGATGCGCTGGCTTCTCATCTTCTGGATTTTCGTCATCAGCGGCGTGGCGTACATAGACCGGGTGAATCTTTCCATCGCCGGACCCACGATCGCCAGGGAGTTCGGTCTCGACGACCTCCATCTCGGATGGGTATTCAGTGCGTTTCTGGTGGGTTACGCATTGTTTCAGACCCCGGCGGGGAGGCTCGCGGACTGGATGGGCCCGCGCCGTGTGATTGGCCTGGGAGTCCTCTGGTGGGCGATTTTTACGGGCCTAATTACATTTCTTTCCCCCAGTTCGGCCCAGTTGCTGATCTGGCTGATGGCTGCACGGTTTTTATTGGGAGCGGGAGAAGCTGTGGTCTATCCGGCATCGAATTGCGTAGTTGCATCCTGGATTCCGTCTGAGGAAAGAGGCATTGCTAACGGTATTATCTTTGCGGGTGTGGGATTTGGGGCGGGCGTGACACCGCCCTTTATCGCCTATCTGATGACGCATTATGGGTGGCGAGTTTCCTTTTGGGCCAGCGCTGCAGTGGGATTATTCGCTGGTGCGGTCTGGTACCTGATTGCGAGAGATACGCCGCGAGAGCATGCCTGGGTCTCTCCGCAAGAATTGGCCCATATTGAAAGCGGATTGCAGCAACAGGATACGGACAAAAGGACGAAGTTGCCGTGGAAAAGTATCGTTTTGAGCAGAAACATTCTGGCCGCATCGTTCAGTTATTTCGCCTATGGCTACACGGCCTATATCTTCTTTAGCTGGTTCTTTATTTATCTGAACAAGACCAGGCATCTTGATTTGCGCCACAGCTCTTACTACACGATGCTGCCCTTCATCGCCATGGCCGTAGGATCTCCTGTAGGCGGTTGGATTGCTGATCTTGTTGTGAAGCGGCACGGCTGGCGGGCAGGCCGGTGCTATACCGCCTGTGTTGCCATGGCGGCTTGCGCGGTTTTTGTGGCGGCTGGCTGTGTAGTTGCGGATGCCAGAGTGGCCAGCATTGTTTTGGCGGGAGGCGCCGGGTCCTTGTATCTGTCGCAGAGCTCGTTTTGGGCGATTTCAGCCGATATTGGTAAAAGTTCAGCGGGTTCGGTTTCGGGATTCATGAACATGTGCGGTCAGATTGGCGGCGCCATAACGGCGTCTGCAACGCCTTGGATTGCAGGCAAATGGGGCTGGCCGGCATCCTTTCTTGTGGCTGCCCTGCTGTGCGCTCTTGGCGGCGCGGCCTGGCTTGTTTTGCAACCGGAGCGCGCGAGTGAGCGTGTGCTGGAGTCGGCATGCGGATAACCACGAGCGGCGGCCGTTTTCTCGATGCGTGCCGCAGGCGCGCGACGGATGTGCGGCCGGTATGGTTCATGCGGCAAGCGGGCCGCTACTTGAAGCCGTATCGCGAGATCCGGGCCAAGCACAGCATCCTTGAGATCTGCAAGAATCCCCAGCTTGCGGCTACGGTGACGTTGCAGCCGGTTGAGATTCTGGATGTGGATGCGGCGATTATCTTTGCCGATCTTCTGCTGCCGCTTGAGCCGATGGGATTAAAGGTCGAGTTTGTCAGCGGCGAAGGGCCCTATATCGACAATCCCATTTCCGCGCCCGAAGATATCGATGCGCTGTCGACGGCGAGCACCGATGATCTTGGCTATGTTGGAGAAGCGATTCAGTTAGTGACGCAGACGCTTGCGGGCCGGGTTCCGGTCATCGGCTTTGTTGGTGCGCCTTTTACGCTGGCCAGTTACATGATCGAGGGAGGTCCCTCGAAGGCTTTCATCAAGACCAAGAAGCTGATGTTTAGCAGTGAAGTGCTGTGGCGGCGGCTCATGGGCAAACTGGTGGATGTTTTAGGTGACTTTGCGGGGTTGCAGGTTGGGGCGGGGGCACGCGCCATTCAGGTTTTTGATAGTTGGGCCGGTGCTCTCAGTCCGGAGGACTACGTGCGCTATGTTCAGCCGTACTCGCGAGCGCTGATTGAACGGATCCGGGCAAATGGCGTGCCGGTGATCCATTTTGGGACGGGATGTGCTGGGTTCTTTCGCGAACTGCACGCTGCGGGAGGAGATGTGCTCGGAATTGACTGGCGCATCAATATCGATCAGGCATGGAGTGAGATTGGATACCGCTCGGCTATTCAGGGGAATCTGGATCCGGCGGCCCTGCTTGCGCCTTTGCCTGAGTTGCGCACCAAAGTAACGGACCTGCTGCGCCGCACCGGAACGCGACCCGGCCACATTGTCAATCTCGGGCACGGCATCTTGCCAGAGACGCCGGTTGACCATGTGAAGGCTGTCGTCCAGATTGTGCGTGAGTTTCACCGGTAGCGAGTGCTGTGTTGGGAGTGCTCATCATTGGCGGCGGCATTTCGGGGTTGTCGGCAGCTTATTTTTTATCGAAGGCAGGAATTCCCTCCACACTGATCGAAAAGACAACCCGCTTGGGCGGGCTGATTGGAACCGACCAGTTCGAGGATTGTCTGCTTGAAGCCGGCCCGGATGCGTATCTTGCTGCAAAGTCAGCGGCAACGGAGCTTGCCGGAGAGCTCGGTCTGGCAGATGAGCTGATTGGGTCTCACGACGAGCAGCGGCGTATCTACATTGTCCGTGGCGGCCGGCTGGTTGCGCTGCCAAGCGGGATGGCGATGATGGTTCCCGGTGACCTGAGGGCAGCGCTCGAATCAGAGTTATTCAGCTTTCAAACCAAGCTGCAATTCTTCAGGGAGATTTTCTTTCGCCCGCGTGTGCGTGCGGAGGATGTTACGGTTCGGGACTTTGTTGCTTCGCATTTTGGCGATGAATTAGTGGATTGGGTTGCCGAGCCGCTGCTTGCCGGTGTTTATGGCGGCGCGGTGGAAAAACTGAGCGCTAAAAGCGTCCTGCCGCGCTTTGTTTCTTATGAACGTGAATATGGGAGTTTGATACGCGGCGTGCGCCGTGAGAGTGCAAAAGGCGCCCGGGCTGGCAGTCTGTTTCTTTCCTTTCGCCGGGGCATGCAGCAGATGCCAGAGGCGCTGCAAAACGCCATCCGCCCGTTCACCCGAGTCCTCCATGCGGAAGTGGAAAGCATCGAACGGCTGCCAGATGGCTGGCGCGTGCGTGCTGCCGGTGAGTGGTTAGAAGCGAGAGAGTTAGTTCTGGCTTGTCCGGCCCATGTAAGTGCACGGCTGTTGCAGCAGGCGGCACCGGAGCTTGCTTTTAAACTTTCTTTAATCCCGTATTCCTCTGCTCTTCTGGTAACCTTCGTTTACCGTAAGACCGAGATTCGTCATCCCCTGGCTGGTTTTGGCTTTCTTGTTCCTCGCGCGGAACGTAAAACGATTGCAGCGGTAACTTGGATCCATCGTAAGTTTCCTTGTCGTATTTCGCCCTCATTTGCCGCGCTGCGAGCTTTTATTGTTGATCCTGAGGCGAGCCAGTTGTTGGGCAGCCCGCGAGATCTAGTAGCCAAACTAGTCAGGGCCGATTTCCAACGATACCTTGGGATCGATGCCGAGCCGCTTTACTCGACGTTTTACACTTATCCGCTTTCTATGCCTCAATATGTCCTCGGACATGAAAATCTGGTGAAAGAAATCTCAGCGATGGTAGAAAATACGCGGGGACTTTCTTTGCTCGGGAATTTTTTGGAAGGTGTGGGTATTCCTGACTGTGTACGTCTGGCGAGAGCAACCGCGAATCGAATTGAGAAGAGGTTGCGCACTTTAGAGGATTCCCATGTCTAAAGTTGGGAAATTCGGACATCTACTAAAGCAGAAGGTATAGGACAAACGGCACGTTTAGTAGAGGGAGGAAGTATGAAATTTTTTGGACTCATTTTGATGGCGGCGGCGCTGGCGATTCCCTCGCTTGCGGCTGAAACCGCGGCTGCCGAGCGGCTTCGGGAAGCAACAACGGATCTGGAGGCGTTGGTAAATGCGGGGGATCGAAGTATTCCGCAAGATCTGATTAACAAGGCCGAATGCATTGTGGTCATTCCCAATCTGAAAAAAGGTGGATTTATCGTCGGCGGGGAATATGGTAGGGGGTTTTTTAGTTGCCGCAAACCGAGCGGCGTGGGATGGAGCGCGCCTGGAGCGATTCGCATTGCGGGAGGGAAGTTCGGACTCTTAATTGGCGGGGCGGAAACTGATCTCATTATGCTTGTTATGAATCAGAATGGCTTGAACCACTTATTGAGCAGCAAGTTCCAGTTGGGTGGCGAAGCTTCCGCGGCCGCCGGACCGGTGGGGCGCGATGTCTCAGCCATGACCGATTTGCAGATGCATGCAGAGATTCTCACTTATTCGCGCCAGCGAGGCATTTTTGGCGGATTAGATTTAAGCGGCGCGACAGTGACGGAAGATAAAGATACCAACCGAGAGCTGTATGGCCGCGCCATTCCCAATAGTGAGCTGGCGCGCGGCACCGCCGGCGTCGCTGTTCCTCCTGCTGCCAGCCAATTCATCCATGCCTTGAATCGCATCTCTTCTCGCAAGTAGCGCCTGTTGTGTTTGAAGCCACTTGGTGGAAGCGCCAAGTGGCTTTTTTTGTGGGCAAGTTTTATGTACAAGCAATCGCTAGTGGAAACGGGACGTTCTGCCTTGTCGGTCGCGCGACAATAGAGCATTGATTCAGGAAAAACGAAAGACGCGCGTTGCGCTCATCTTTGGCGGACGTTCTGGGGAACACGAGATTTCGATCCGTTCAGCCGAATCGGTCAAGCAGGCTCTTGATGTCAGCAAATACGAAGTTGTGGAATACTTCATTGAAAAAAGCGGCAAATGGCGGCCACAGCCGATTTTGCCGGAACCGGGAGGAAATCCGGGCATCGATGTTGCGTTTCCGCTGCTGCATGGCACATTTGGCGAGGATGGCACGGTTCAGGGCCTGTTAGAACTGGCGGCGATTCCTTATGTGGGAGCAGGGGTGCTGGCTTCCGCGCTGGCCATGGACAAGGCGCTGACGAAAAAAGTGTGTCAAAATTCGGGGCTGCCGGTGGTGGAGCATGTGGTGCTTCTACGAGATTGCCTGGAGGCGGCGAATTATGTGCCGCCTTTCCCGTTTCCGGTCTTTGTCAAACCGGCAAATCTCGGCTCATCGGTCGGGATTACGAAGGTGAAGAGTCAGGCGGAGCTGGGAGCGGCGCTTTCGCTGGCTGCGCGCTACGATCGCAAAATTCTGGTGGAGCGCGGGATTCGCGGCCGGGAATTTGAGTGCGCCGTGCTCGATGGTCATCCGCCACAGGCTTCCATGCCCTGCGAAATCATCCCCTCGCAGGAGTTCTATACCTATGAAGACAAGTACATCCTGGATCAAGCGCGTATTGAGCTTCCGGCAAAGTTGGACGAAGTGCAGACCGAACAGATCCGGCGACTGGCTGTAGCGGCCTTTGAGGCTACGGCGTGCGAAGGGATGGCCCGTGTGGATTTTCTCATGGAAGCAGAGACGGGCGATCTTTTCATTAACGAGATCAATACGATTCCCGGTTTCACTTCGATCAGCATGTTTCCCAAGATGTGGGCGTACTCTGGCCTGCCCTATTCGCGGCTGCTCGACCGCTTGATTGAACTGGCCTTCGAGCGCGATGCGGCACGGCGCCAAACGCAGTACTCAAAATAGAATTAGGGACCTGGAAGTAAACGACCGGGTCGCAACGATACGTTGTGAGTGATCGCTTTCCCTTACATCGCTTTCCCTTACTGTGGTTGCTGCGCAGCAGCATCTCTCTTTTCTTTTCTGCCGTACTGTGCGCCCAAGCAACACTGCCGTCTGCGAAAAAGCCGGGTGATTCTGTGCCACCGGCTCTGGCCGCGGACCCCGCTCATGATCTGGCGCCTTTTCTGAAGCAGTTCATCAATGTTCTGACGACGGTGCAAACCGAGGCGGCCGACCCGCAGCCCATGGACCGGATCATCTATCAAGGTGCGATCCCTTCGATGCTCCGTCAGCTTGATCCGCATACGCAGTTTTTCGATCCGGATCAATTCCAACAGTTGAAGCAGCTTGAGGATTCCGAACAAAAAGGTTTCGGCAGCATTGTCTCCGTTCTTCCCGGGCGTGTAATTTTCTTGCAGACCCTTCCAGGAACGCCTTCAAACAAGGCGGGAATTCAGCCGGGGGATGAGTTGATTGCAGTCAATGGCATTCCTATTGCCTTGCTGCAGCCCGACCAGATCGTGGAGCTGCTCACGGAGGCACGCCAGCAGAAAGTTACGGTGTATATTCGCCGCCAAGGCGATTCCGAGCTCCTCAAATTTGTGCTGACTCCGGCGCTGGTGGATTCTCCCAGCGTGGACCGGGCGTATCTGCTGCGTCCGGGGATTGGATATATTCGGATCGCAAGCTGGGATCTGGGGACCACGCAGCAATTGCGAGATGCAATTACGCGCTTGGGCGGCGATTCGCTCCAGGGCTTAGTGCTGGATCTGCGCAATAATCCTGGCGGTGTTGTCAGTGCGGCTCTAGAGGCGGCGGCGATGTTTCTCAAGCCCGGACAGCGGATTTTAACGGCGAAAGGCCGTACGGGTGAGCCGCAAGTGGCAGATGTTCCCAAAGATGCGAAGCCTTACGCATTTAAGCTGGCGGTCTTGATCAATGGCAAGACTGCCAGCGCATCCGAGATTCTTGCCGGGGCGTTGCAGGATCATGATCGCGCTGTCATTGTAGGTGAGCCGAGTTACGGCAAGGGTCTCGTGCAGAGTGTGATGCCCTTAGCCGAAGGCACTGGCTTGGCGATTACTACGGCGTTTTATTACACGCCGAGCGGGCGATCCATTCAAAAGCCGCTGCGACATTCGGCTTTGTCGAACGCCTTTGGCGCTGATCCGAAGTCACAGCCGCTCTATCACACCGATAGCGGCCGTGCGGTTACCGGCGGCGGCGGAATCCATCCGGATCTCGTAGTGCCGCCGGCTTCGCCCACGCAGCTTGAGATGGTGCTGGATGGGAGCGGGGTGCTCACCTCTTTTGCGACGCGATATCTGGCATCGCACTCTCCCCTGCCGCATGGGTTTCAGGTTACGCCGGATATTCTGGATGACCTAAAAGTGTATCTTGCGGAACGAAACATCCAGCCCTCGGCGGATGAGTGGAGCCAGGAGCAGTCCTGGATTCAGAACCGCGTGATGGAAGAGATTGTGACGCAAGCGCGAGGCGTTGCGAAAGGGGATGAGATTGCCGCGCGCCGCGATCCACAAATCCAGGCAGCGCTTCGCGCCATTTCACATTAAATTTTCTTGCCTAATTTCCCGCGGTGCACCACGAGTGACCCGAAGGACTGGCACACGGGCATCATCTGAATGACATTGATATTGACATGCGGCGGACGCGTGGCGACCCAATGCACTGCATCCGCGATGTCTTCTTCGTTGAGCGGCGTAGTGCCCTCATACACCGCTGCTGCTTTCTGCTTGTCGCCCTTGAAGCGCACTTCTGAAAACTCTGTGCCGCCGACGAGCCCCGGTTGAATATCGGTCACGCGTACAGAAGTTCCGAGCAGGTCCGCGCGCAAGTTGTAGCTGAATTGGTGCACAAACGCTTTTGCGCCGCCGTACACGTTGCCGCCGGGATAGGGCCACTGTCCGGCTGTTGATCCCATGTTGATGATATGCCCCCGATCGCGCTTCACCATGCCGGGCAGCAGCAGGCGCGTGCAGTACACCAGCCCCCGGATGTTGGAGTCAATCATAGCGTCCCAGTCGTCTAAGTCGGCTTCCCAAGCCGGATCGAGGCCAATCGCGCCTCCTGCATTGTTTACCAGCACATCTACTTCGGCGAACTCTTTTGGCAAGCTGGCGATGGCTTGTTCCACTTCTTTGCGCTTGCCGATGTCGAAAGGCAGCGGAAGGAAGTTGCAGCCCAATTCCTGTTTTAGCTCTTGCAAACGCGCCTCCCGCCGTCCGGTTCCGATGACTTTGGCGCC
>Ga0209061_1004681_pt1 | contig 12868 bp, 8 predicted proteins | sample Coa_R1_10_FD_187157 | JGI IMG/M metagenome (GOLD analysis project Ga0209061, IMG submission 187157) | Surface soil microbial communities from Centralia Pennsylvania, which are recovering from an underground coalmine fire - Coalmine... | ecosystem: Environmental > Terrestrial > Soil > Unclassified...
AACCAGCTGCCGTCGAAGCGGTAGCCGTAGACGGGCTCGCGGCGGGCGAGCCAGCCGAGGAAGCTGCCCGCGTTGTCGGGGCTGTGGCCCTCCGCCAGGTAGGTCGCGACGAGGCGGACGTGCTCGGGCGGGAGCAGGTAGATCAACGTGGAGGCGAGCGTCGAGGGCGGGTCGCTCGGCTTCTCGACGAAGCGGACGATCCGGTCGTCCGCGTCCGTCTCCGCGATCCCGTAGTGGGTCGCGAGCTCGAGGTCGCCGACGTCGTGCAGCGGCACGGCGCTCGCCGGCTGCGGCTTCGCCCGCCACCAGGCGACGAACCGGGGCAGGGAGAGGTCGAACAGGTTGTCGCCCGCCAGGACGATCAGCTCGTCCGCCTCGAGGCCGGCCGCCTCGACGACCAGCCGCAGGTCGCCGACCGCGCCCAGCCGGTCCTCGTTCGAGCACGTCCCGTCGTCGTGGACGACGACGCCCTGCCGCTCCGCCCAGCGGGCGAACTCGCCGGCGAAGCGGCTGTTCGTGACGAGGTGGATCTCCTCGACCTCGTCGAGCTCGCGGACGCGGTCGAGGACCCAGTCGAGCAGCGGCCGGCCGCCGACCGGCAGCAGCTGCTTGGGCAGGCTCTCGGTCAGGGGCCGCAGCCGGGTCGCGTAGCCGGCGGCGAGGATCACGCACTGCACGGCAGCGACTCCGCGTAGGGCGGCCGGTGGACGCCGTGCTCGGTGACGATGGCCGAGATCAGCGCCGCCGGCGTCACGTCGAAGGCGGGGTTGCGGGCGGGGAAGCGGACGCTGACCTCGCCGGGGTCCCGCTCCTCGATCGGGATCCGGGAGCCGTCCGGCGTGGCGGGGTCGAGCGTCGAGCTGGGCGCGACCACGTAGAAGGGGATCCCGTGGTGGGCGGCGAGCACGGCGAGCGCGTACGTGCCGATCTTGTTCGCGGTGTCGCCGTTGGCCGCGATCCGGTCAGCGCCGGTCACGACGAGGTCGACCTCGCCGCGGGCCATGAGGAAGCCGGCCGCCGAGTCGGCGATCACCGCGTGCCGGATCCCGGCCTGCTCGAGCTCCCAGGCGGTGAGACGGGCCCCCTGCAAGAGGGGCCGGGTCTCGTCGACGAGCACGCGTTCCAGGACGCCCCGCTCGGCCGCTGCCCTCAGCGCCCCCACGGCCGACCCGTAGCCGCCCGTCGCGAGCCCGCCGGCGTTGCAGTGGGTGAGAGCGCGCGTCCCCGGCTGGAAGAGCGCCGCGGCATGCGCGGCCATCCGCCGGCAGCGCTCGACCTCCTCGCGGTGCAGCGCGCGGGCCCGCTCGGGGGTCGGCTCGTCGCGCACGGCCTCGAGCGCCCACGGCAGGTTGACCGCCGTCGGCCGCGAGGCGGCGAGCAGGCGCTCGGCCTCGCCGAGGTCGTCGCCGCGCAGGGCGGCCAGCGCCAGGCCGTACGCGGCGGCCACGCCGATCGCGGGCGCGCCGCGCACGGCCATCGCCCGGATCGCCTCCGCCACCTCGGCGGCCGATGAGCAGCGCAGCTCGACCACCTCGTCCGGCAGGCGCCGCTGGTCGAGGAGGACGACGGCGGGGCCGTCCTCCTCGAGGCGCACGATCTGCTCCGGCTCGAGCGCCTCGCCCACCGCCGCCGGCTCAGGTGCCCTCGTCCCAGGAGGCGAGGTAGCGCTCCTGCTCCTCCGTTAGGCGGTCGATCTCGACGCCCATCGTCTCGAGCTTCAGGCGGGCGATCTCGCGGTCGATCTCCGGCGGCACCGGGTAGACCTTGCGGTCGAGCTCGCCGGCGTGGCGCGAGGCGTACTCGAGCGAGAGCGCCTGGTTGGCGAAGGACATGTCCATCACGAGCGCCGGATGGCCCTCCGCCGCGGAGAGGTTGACCAGCCGGCCCTCGGCGACGAGGTAGAGGCGCCGCCCGTCGGCGAGGGTGAACTCCTCCACGAACTCCCGCGCCCGCCGCGTCTCCACCGCCAGCTCGCGCAGGGCCGGGATCTCGATCTCGACGTTGAAGTGGCCGGTGTTGGCGAGGATCGCGCCGTCCTTCATCCGCTCCAGGTGGCTGCGTGCGATCACGTGCTTGTCGCCGGTCGCGGTGCAGAACAGGTCGCCGACCTCGGCTGCGCGTTCGAGCGGCAGCACCTCGTAGCCGTCCATCGAGGCCTCGAGCGCCCGCAGCGGGTCGACCTCGGTGACGATCACGTGCGCGCCCATCCCGCGGGCCCGCGAGGCAACGCCCCGGCCGACCCAGCCGTAGCCGCAGACGACGAAGCGCTTGCCGGCAAGCAGGACGTTCGTCGCCCGGATGATCCCGTCGATCGTCGACTGGCCGGTGCCGTAGCGGTTGTCGAACATGTGCTTCGTCAGCGCCTCGTTGACGGCGACGATCGGGAAGCCGAGCTTGCCCTCCGCCTCGAGCGCCTTGAGGCGGATCACGCCGGTCGTCGTCTCCTCGGTGCCGGCGATGATCTCGCCGAGCTGCTCCCGGCGGGCCGAGTGGAGGACGCCGATCACGTCGGCGCCGTCGTCCATCGTGAAGTGCGGCTTGTGGTCGACCGCGGCCTCGATGTGGGCGTAGTACGTGTCGTTGTCCTCGCCCTTGATCGCGAAGACCGAGACGTCGTACTCGGCCACGAGAGCCGCGGCGACGTCGTCCTGGGTGGAGAGCGGGTTCGAGGCGCAGAGCACGACGTCCGCGCCGCCGGCCTGGAGGGTGCGCATCAGGTTCGCCGTCTCGGTGGTGACGTGCAGGCAGGCGGAGATGCGGTAGCCGGCGAGCGGCTGCTCGCGCTCGAAGCGCTCCCGGATCGCCGCGAGCACCGGCATCTGCCGGTCCGCCCACTCGATCCGCCGTTTGCCCTCCTCGGCCAGGCCGAGGTCCTTCACGTCGTAGCGCCGGGTCGCTGCCATGGAGTCCTTTCTCGGTCAGGCGGCCAGAAGCCGCTCGTGCTTGCGCTGCTCCCACTCGACCCAGCCCAGCCGCTCCTCGGCGCCGGCGAGCCAGCCCTCGACCGCGGCCCGCAGCTCCGGCTCGCGCCGCAGCCTCGCCGCGAAGGCGAGCTCGTCGATGCCGAGGCCGAAGCGGCTGCGCAGTTCGCCGAGCGAGCGGAGCTGGTTCAACTCCCGCAGGCCGTAGAGCCGGTAGCCGGCGGCCGTGCGCGAGGGAACGACGAGCCCGGCCTGCTCGAGGTAGCGGAGCATGCGGGCCGACCAGCCGGTCCGGGCCGCCGCGTCGCCTACGTGCACCGCATCCACGCCGTGACCCTACCACACGTGTGTCAAGCCTTGCGCGAACGGCCAGTGGCAGCCACCGTCACCGAAGCGTCACGTCTCAGCGCTCGCCGTGTTTCGAAGCGCATCAGCATGCGGCGCGTCTCGTTACGAAGACGGCACGGTGGCTGCCACCGGCCGCACAGCGCCGACCCGTCGGTCAGCGCCTGCGGAGAAGAGAGACCGGCTACGGCGCGCTCGTCCCCTCGCGTCCGTAGCGGTCCTCGAGCCGGACGACGTCGTCGAGGTGCGGCGTCGAAACCTCGAGGATCGTCGTGTCCTCGAGTGCCGTGACCCGGTGCACGGTCCCCGGCCGGAACCGGAAGCACGCGCCGGCGGTGACGACCTCCTCGTCGAGCGCCTCCTGGCCGGCCTCGCCGAGCTCGAGCCGGGCACGGCCCGCCTCGACGTACCAGCTCTCGTCCTTCTCCCGGTGGAACTGCAGCGAGAGCGACTCGCCGGCGCGCACGAACAGGATCTTGCCGACGTACGCGTCGGCGTGCGCCCAGATCAGCTCCCAGCCCCAGGGCTTCTCCACCCGGCGCGGCTGGAAGGCGAAGCGGTCGAGGCCGCCGAGGTTGGGCGAGCCGACGCTCATGCGAGCTGCCGCTGCGGCCGCCACTCGGGGTGCGCCTCCATGAACTCGCTCGCCAATCGCAGGTCCTTCGGCGTGTTCACCGTCAGCCAGACTCCCCGGTGGCGGTGGGCGTGCAGGCGGCGCGCGCGCGCGAGCTGCGGAAAGGTCGACTGCTCGTGGTCACCGCGCTCGGGCAGCAGCGCAAGCGCCTCGTCGCCGAGCACGTAGACGCCGGAGTTGACCCACTGGTCGAGCAGCGGCGCCTCGCGGAAGCCGCTGATCGTCCCGTCCTCCTCCACGTCGACGACGCCGAACGGCGAGCGGACCTGAGCGACGACGATCGTCGCGGCGGCGCCGCTCCGCTCGTGCTCGGCGAGGAGCGCGGCGAAGTCGACGTCGAGCAGCTCGTCGCCGTTGAGCGCCAGCACGGGCCCAGCCTCCAGCCGGCGGGAGGCCGCCAGGCGGAGGCCGCCGCCCCGGCCGAGCGGCTCGGGCTCCCCCACCGCCTCGATCTCCGGCCCCAGCCCGCCGAGCGCCTCGGCGAACGTCTCCTCGTCGCCGGCCCGACAGGCCACGATCACGCGCCGCACGCCTGCCCGGGCCAAGCGGGCCACCGTGTACTCGGCGAGCGGGACGCCGGCGACCGGCACGAGCGGCTTGGGACGTCCGTGCGCCGCGTCGCCGAGACGCTCCGCCTTGCCGCCGGCCAGCAGGAGCGCTTCCATCAGGCGGCCGGCTCGCGCTCCCGCGCCGGCTGCGGGCTGCCGTTCAGGCTGGTCGGGGTCGCCCAGCCGGGCCGGCCGATCGCCTCGTACTCGAAGCCGGCGGCGGCGACGGCTGCGGGGTCGAGGAGGTTGCGGCCGTCGACGATCAGGGGCCGTGCCATCGCGTCCCTGACCTCCGGCGTGACGAGCCCGCGCAGCTCGGGCCACTCGGTGACGATCACCGCTGCGTCGGCGCCGCTGACGGCAGCGAGCAACGAGCCTGCGAGCTCGACGCCGTCCAGGTCGTGCGGGCGAGCCACCGGGTCCCAGGCCCGTACGACCGCTCCCTCGGCGAGCAGCCGGTGGGCGATCACCAGGCTCGGCGCCTCGCGCATGTCGTCGGTGTTCGGCTTGAAGGCCAGCCCCAGCAGCGCAACCGTGCGGCCACGCAAGCTGCCCAGTCGCTGCTGGACCTTCTGCACGACGCGCCGCTTCTGGAGCTCGTTGACCTCGATCACCGCGTTCAGGAGCTGGAAGTGGTAGCCGGAGTTCGCAGCGAGCTGCTTCAACGCCAGCGAGTCCTTGGGGAAGCAGGAGCCGCCCCAGCCGACCCCGGGGCGCAGGTAGTGCGGGCCGAGCCGGCGGTCGAGCCCGACGCCGCGGGCGACGTCGACCACGTCGGCGCCGACAAGCTCGCAGACGTTGGCGATCTCGTTGATGAAGCTGATCCGGGTGACGAGGAAGGCGTTGGCCGCAAGCTTTACGAGCTCCGCGGACTGGACGTCGGTGCGCACGAACTCGGTCTCTACGCCGGCGTGCAGCTCGACGACCCGCTCGGCGTCCTCTGACTCGAACGCGCCCACGACCACCCGGTCGGGATGCATGAAGTCCGCGATCGCGCTCCCCTCCGCCAGGAACTCGGGGTTGGAGACGTAGCCGACGCCGTCGAGGCCGCGAGCGTCGAGCCGGGCCCGCACCCGGGCGCCCGTGCCGACCGGCACGGTGCTCTTCATCACGACGAGGGGGCGCCCCGGCACGTCTGCCGGCAGCTCGTCCACCACCGTCCAGACGGCGGTCAGGTCAGCGTCGCCCGAGACGGTCGGGGGCGTGCCCACTGCGACGTAGAGGAACTCCGCGCCGTCGACCGCTTCCCGCACGTCCAGGGTGAACGAGAGCCGGCCCCGGTTGCGCGCCAGCACCTCCTCGAGGCCCGGCTCGTAGATCGGAACGTCGCCCGCCCGCAGCCGCTCGATCCGTTCCGGCACGATGTCGCGCAGGACGACCTCGTGGCCGAGGTCGGCGAAGCATGCGCCGGTGACCAGGCCGACGTAGCCGGCCCCGAAGATCGCGATCCGCGCCATCGTCCTAGGGTACTCGGCTCCGCTCAGCGGCCCAACGGGCGCAGGCTCTTGGCGATCGCCAGCATGGTCGAGTTCGAGAGCTGGTTGAGGATCGTGTTGATTACCCAGTAGCTCGCCTTCGGGGTGCGCAGGACGACCATCTGGATGGCGCCACCCGTCGTGTAGAGCAGCAGCGTACGGCCGTGGTACGTGATCCGGCCGGTCGGGTTCTGCAGGATCGGCGCCGACGTCCAGTCGGTCTCCTCGATCTGCCAGTACTCGATCCCGTTCGGCAGCACGAACGTGAGCACGAGCTCGTGCTTGTTGCGCAGCGGCTTGAACACCCGGACGCCCTCCTCCGTCGAGAGCTGGGAGTACTGCGCGATCTCGTCCGGCACGTAGACCGGGAAGTGCAGGCGCGGCGTCAGCCCGCGGACCTGGGGCGCGACGAGCGCCGCCCCGGGGCTCACCTGCGGCGGCTGCGGCGGCGGCAGCTTCGTCCGCTGGGGAAGGACGAGCCTGCCGCCGAAGCTCGTTCCGAGCGCGACCACCGTGAGCGGGTTTCCGGCCTGCTTCGCGTAGCCGGCGATTGCCGTCGTCATCTGCTCGACTCGGGCGTTCGAGCCGAACAGCGGGCGCAGCTGCTCGGCGGCCCGCTTCGCGTTCGGCTGCACCGGGTCGTAGTAGACGATCGTCGCACGGCTCGTGGCAGGCGCGTTCGCGGGCACGCTCGCGGGCAGCGTCCTCGTCGCGTAGCCGCGCCTGGTCAGGAGGTACGTCGTGTCGGCCGCCCGGCCCGGCACCCGGCCGGCGTTGAGCACGAGCACCGAGACGCGCGACCTGGGAAGCGGCGCCTGCGTGCGGATCGGCCGCCGACGGTGGCGGCGGCCGACCGCCTGGGCACCGACCTGCTGCGGCTGGCTGACGGGAGGATGGAGGAAGGCGTGCACGGCGCCCGCGATCGCCGAGGGCGAGGTGACGAGCTCCGGCCCGTTCGGCGGCGGGTACGGCTGCAGCTCGCTGAGCGGGATCTGGTCGCGGAACAGGTGGCCCGGGGGCAGGTGGTAGACGAGGCCGAGGTAGGACAACAGCTCCGAGAACGTCGGGGCGCCGCCGCCAGCCTTCGCCACCTCGAGGTTGCCCTTGAGCACGTTGATCAGCTTCGGGAGCTCGAAGGGCAGGTTGGCCAGCGAGAGGCTGGTGCGCAGCCGGCTCTTGAGGGCCTCGATGAACAGCTGCTGGCGGCCGGTGCGGTAGATGTCGCTGTCGAAGTGCCGGAAGCGGACGTACGAGAGCGCCTGGCCCCCGTCGAGCTTCTGGTAGCCGGGCTGGAGGTCGATCGCCGAGGTGCCGGTATGGGGCGGGATGTAGTAGCGACGGTCGACGTTCATGTACACCCCGTGCAGGCGGTTGACGAGCTGCTTGAACGCGTGGAAGTCGAGCGTGATCAGGTAGTTGATCTTCAGCCCGGTCAGGTGCTCCATCGTGTCGACGGTCGCGGCCGGCCCGTTGGCGCCGCAGATCGCCCAGGCCGAGTTGATGCGGTCGTGCGTCGCGACCACGTCGCCGTGGCAGTAGATCGGGACGATCAGGTCGCGCGGCAACGAGAGGAGCGAGAGCGTGTCGTTCGCGGGGTCGGCGCGGATGAGCATCAGCGTGTCGGAGTTCGAGCCGGCGTACGAGTTCGTGCCCGTCCCGGCGCGATGGTCGTAGCCGGCGATCAACGCGATCGCCGGCTGCGAGGGGGAGGCGATCGGGCTCAGGTGCTTGGCGGCGTTCTTCGTCGGCGTGTCGTGGGCGGCGACGGCGGCGAGGCTCTCGTGCCCGTAGAGGTACAGGCCGCCGGCGACGCCAGAGATGAGGACGACGGCGGCCAGCGCGAACCAGCCCAGTCCGCGCAAGGCGAGAGCCAGGAACGAGCGCCTCGGCGGCTCGGGCTGGCGGTAGCGCCGGACCGGCCCGAGCGGCGGCGGGCCCGCGGACCGGCCGTTGGCGGCGAGGTTGCCGGCTCGTCCGATTCCGCGCTTGAGCGTCGTCCGCATGCGAGATCGGCGCCCCACCGGCGCCGTGCGCCGAGGATAGCTCAGCGCGCGGAGGAGGCCGTCGCCACCTGCCGTCGTTCCTCGCCTGCCGACTGCGGCTGGTAGGCGAGGCTCGGCCGCAGCCAGCGCTCGACCTCGGCGAGCGAGACCCCCTTACGGAGGGCGTAGTCCTCCGCCTGGTCGCGTCCGATCCGGCCGACCGAGAAGTAGCGAGCCTCGGGATGCGCGAGGTAGAGGCCGCTGACGCTGGCGGGCGGGGTCATCGCGTACGTCTCCGTCAGCGCCAGCCCTCCCTCGTCCGCGCGCAGGAGCGCGAAGAGCTTGGGCTTCTCGCTGTGGTCCGGGCAGGCGGGATACCCGAACGCGGGCCGGATGCCGCGGAAGCGCTCGGCGATCAGGTGTTCGGTCGGGAGCTTGGGGCCCGTCTCGTACCAGGCACGGCGGGCGACCTCGTGCAGGTACTCCGCGAACGCCTCCGCGAGGCGGTCGGCGAGCGCCTTGACCATGATCGCGTGGTAGTCGTCGTGCTCAGCAGCGAAGCGAGCGGCCAGCTCCTCCGCGCCGAGGCCGGCGGTGACCGCGAACGCCCCGACGTGGTCGCCTGCGGGCGCGACGTAGTCGGCCAGGCAGCGGTTGGGTCGCGAGTCGCCGTAGTCCGACTGCTGGCGCAGGAAGCACAGCCTGATCTGCTTGCCGTTGTCATCGTTGACAACGATATCGTCGCCGTCGGACGACGCTGGCCAGAAGCCGAAGACGCCGCGCGCCTGCAGCAACCCTTCGGCCACGATCCGGTCGAGCAGGCGCTGCGCGTCGTCGTACAGCTCCCGCGCGGCCGGCTGCTCGAGGATCCGGGGGAAGCGGCCCTTCAGCTCCCAGGCATGGAAGAAGAACTGCCAGTCGACGTATTCGCGCAGCGCCGCGAGCGGGGGTTCGACGACCCGCCGGCCGCTGAACTGCGGCCGGGGCAGCTCGGCGAACGAGACCCGATGCCGGTTGGCTCGCGCCCGCTCCAGCGGCAGCAGCGGCTTGCGCTCGCGCTCGGCGTGCAGGCCGCGCAGCCGCTCCTGCTCGTCGCGGTTCTCCGCCTCCAGCCGCTCCCGCCGCGCCGGGTCGAGCAGCTGCGAGACCACGCCGACCACCCGGGAGGCGTCGAGCACGTGCACTACCGGCCCCGAGTACGCGGGCGCGATGCGCACGGCGGTGTGCTGGCGCGACGTCGTGGCTCCCCCGATCAGCAGCGGCAGACGCAGCCGCCGCCGCTCCATCTCCCGGGCCACGTCGACCATCTGGTCGAGGGAGGGCGTGATCAGGCCGGACAGGCCGACGACGTCCGCGCCCTCCTCGGCCGCCGTCTCGAGGATCCGCTCTGACGGCACCATCACGCCGAGGTCGACCACCTCGTAGCCGTTGCAGCCCAGCACGACCCCGACGATGTTCTTGCCGATGTCGTGCACGTCGCCCTTGACCGTGGCCAGCACCACCTTGCCGCGGGCGCGCACGCGTCCCGCCGCCGCCTGCTCCGCCTCCATGAACGGCTCGAGGTAGGCGACCGCCCGCTTCATGACGCGGGCGCTCTTCACCACTTGCGGCAGGAACATCTTGCCGGCCCCGAAAAGGTCGCCCACCGTCTGCATCCCGGCCATCAAGGGGCCCTCGATCACGTCCAGCGGCCGGTCGGCCCGCTGACGCGCCTCCTCGGTGTCCTGCTCGACGAAGTCGACGATGCCGTGCACGAGCGCGTGCTCGAGCCGCTTCTCGACCGGCGCTTCCCGCCACGACAGGTCGACGGCCCGGGCGCTGGCCCCGCCTCGCACCCCTTCGGCGTACTCGACGAGGCGCTCGGTCGCGTCGGGACGGCGGTCGAAGATCACGTCCTCCACCCGTTCGAGCAGCTCGAGCTCGATGTCCTCGTAGACGACGAGCTGGCCGGCGTTGACGATGGCCAGGTCGAGCCCGGCCCGGATCGCGTGGTACAGGAAGGCCGAGTGCATCGCTTCGCGGACGGCGTCGTTGCCGCGGAAGGCGAAGCTGAGGTTGGAGATGCCGCCGCTCGTCTTGGCGCCGGGGCAGCGTTCCTTGATCAGCGGCAGGGCGTCGAGGAACGCCTTGGCGAAGCCGCGGTGCTCCTCGATGCCGGTCGCCACGGCGAGGACGTTGGGGTCGAAGATCAGATCCTCGGGGGGAACGCCGGCCTGGTCGACGAGCAGGCGGTAGGCGCGCGCGCAGATCTCCACCTTGCGCTCCGTCGTCTCGGCCTGCCCCTGCTCGTCGAACGCCATCACGACCATCCCGGCGCCGTAGCGGCGCACCCGCCGGGCCTGCTCGAGCAGTCGCTCCTCGCCGTCCTTGAGCGAGAGCGAGTTGACGACGCCCTTGCCCTGGAGGCAGCGAAGCCCCGCCTCGAGGACGGGCCAGCGCGAGCTGTCGACCACGATCGGCAGCCGGGCCACCTCCGGCTCGCCGGCGATGCAGTTCAGGAAGGTGGTCATCGCCCGCTCGCCGTCGAGGAGGTCGGCGTCCATGTTCACGTCGAGCAGGTTGGCGCCGCCACGCACCTGCTCGAGCGCGACCTCGACCGCGCCCTGGAAGTCGCCGGCCTCCACCAGCCGGCGGAAGCGCCCCGACCCGGTGACGTTCGTCCGCTCGCCGATCAGGATCAGGTTGGAGTCCGGACGCAGCTCGAGCGGCTCGAGCCCGCTGAAGCGGGTCGCCGGCCGCGGCTCGGGCGGCACGCGCGGCGGCACCCCCTCCACGGCGGCGACGATCGCCCGGACGTGCTCCGGCGTCGTGCCGCAGCAGCCGCCGACGAGGTTGACGAGCCCGTCGCGGGCGAACTCCCCGAGGTGGCGGCTCGTGTCCTGCGGCTGCTCGTCGTGCTCGCCGAGCGCGTTCGGCAGGCCGGCGTTCGGGTAGCAGGCGACCCAGGTCGGCGCGAGACGAGCGAGGTCTTCCACGAAGGGTCGCATCTCCGCCGCCCCGAGCGAGCAGTTGACCCCGACCACGAACGGCCTGGCGTGCTCGACCGAGACCCAGAACGCCTCGACCGTCTGGCCGGAGAGGTTGCGTCCGCTGCGGTCGACCGCGGTGAAGGACAGCCAGAGCGGCAGCTCGGGCGCCGCGTCCTGGGCCGCGTAGATCGCCGCCTTGCAGTTCAGGGTGTCGAAGACGGTCTCGATCAGGAGGAGGTCGACGCCCCCCTCGCGCAGGGCGCGGATCTGCTCGGCGTAGGTCTCGACCACCTCCTCGAAGGTCGCCGACCGGTAGGCGGGGTCGTCGACCCGCGGCGAGAGCGAGAGCGAGACGTTGAGGGGACCGACGGAGCCGGCCACGAAGCGTGGCCGTTCCGGTGTCCGCGCCGTCCACTCGTCGGCCGCCGCCCGGGCGAGGCGCGCGCCGGCCAGGCTCATCTCGGCCGCCGCGTCCTCGAGCCCGTAGTCGGCCTGGCCGACCCGGGTCGCGGTGAAGGTGTTGGTGGTCGCGATGTCGGCGCCGGCGGCGAAGTACTCGTGGTGGATCGCGGCGACGACCTCGGGCCGCGTCAGGTTGAGCAGGTCGGGGTCGCCGGCGAGGTCGCGTGGGTGGTCGCGGAACCGTTCGCCCCGGTACGCCTCCTCGCCGCGCACGCGCTTCTGCAGCAGCACGCCCCAGGAGCCGTCGAGGACGGCGATGCGCTGCCGGAGGATCGATTCGAGCCGTTCCCGCGTTCCCTGCACCTGTCTTCCTCCACCGAGGCCCGGGAGCGGCGCTCTCGGGCGCTTTAGGCGTTTGGTGACCCGGTCGCCAAGCTGCCTGTCAAAGCTCTCCGGGGCGCTCGAAGGCTAGCAGCCGCCGCAGCGGCCAGCCGGCGCGCCGGGAGCCCGGGGGACGCTAGGGTGCGGGCTCGTGGCCGAGGTGCACGACGCCGCGACGCTTCGCGAGGCGCTCCTGGCGGTCGCGGGCGACTTCTCGTTCACCTGGATCGCCGAGGCGAGACGGCTGTTCGCCGAGCTCGAGCCGCGCCGGTTCGCCGAGCTGCACCACAACCCGACCGCGCTGCTCTCGGAGCTCACGGACGACGACCTCGCGCGCGCCCTGCACCCCGAGTACCTCGCCCGCCTGGCTCGCGTGCAGGAACGGCTGGCACGCGACCGTGGCTCCGAGACCTGGTGGCGGGACAGGTATGGCCGGCCAGGCTTCCTCGTCGCCTACTTCTCCGCGGAGTTCGGGCTCGACGAGAGCCTCCCCCTCTACTCGGGCGGGCTGGGCGTGCTGGCCGGCGACCATCTCAAGGCGGCCTCCGAGCTCGGCGTGCCGCTCGTCGGGATCGGCCTCTTCTACCGGCGCGGCTACTTCCGCCAGCAGCTCGACGAGCACGACCGCCAGCTCGAGCGCTACCCGCGCAACGACACGAGCCGCCTGCCGCTCGAGCTGGTGCCGATGGCGCCGGTGGTCGAGCTCGCCGACGACGACGGCGAGCTGGTGGCCGTGCGGCTCGGCGTCTGGCGGGCCCGCGTGGGCCGCGTCTCGCTCTACCTGCTGGACACGAAGATCGAGGGCAACCCCGACTGGGCGCGCGACGTGACCGACACCCTGTACGGCGGCGACCGCCAAAACCGTCTGCGCCAGGAGCTCGTCCTCGGCGTGGGCGGCGTGCGGGTGCTGCGCCGGCTCGGGCTCGAGCCGACGGTCTTCCACCTGAACGAGGGCCACTCCGCCTTCCTCCAGCTCGAACGCCTGCGCGAGCAGGTAGAAGAGCGCGGCCTGTCGCCCGACGAGGCGCTCGAGACGCTACGGGCCTCGACCGTGTTCACCACCCACACGCCGGTGCCCGCCGGCAACGAGGTCTTCGACCCCGAGCTCGTTCGCCGCAACGTCGGCCACCTGGCGGAGCGCTGCGGCCTGACCTGGGACGAGTTCGCCGCCCTCGGCAAGGTCGAGGCGACGGGCTCGGGCTTCGGCCTGA
>Ga0209061_1004682_pt1 | contig 12867 bp, 10 predicted proteins | sample Coa_R1_10_FD_187157 | JGI IMG/M metagenome (GOLD analysis project Ga0209061, IMG submission 187157) | Surface soil microbial communities from Centralia Pennsylvania, which are recovering from an underground coalmine fire - Coalmine... | ecosystem: Environmental > Terrestrial > Soil >...
TGCTGGCCGACGACCACGCCCACCGCCGCGCCTTGGCTCGGGCGGCGGCGCAGGCCGGCTGGTCGGTGCGCGAGCTCGAGGCCCGGGCGCGGGCCAGCGCCGGGGAGCGCACACGCACCTCCCGCCGCCGACCCGCCGCACCGGGGCTTCACCCCGACCAGCAGGCGGCGGTCGAGCAGATCGCCGATGCGCTGCAGCCGGTGCTCGGGCGCGAGCTGCAGGTGGCGCCGCGCGGCACCGTGGGCTTCCGCGTGCAGTTCGAGCTCGATTCGCTTGAGGACGCGCTCGAGCTCGCCCGTCGGCTGCGCGTCCGTCCGGCGGCCTAGCTGCGCCTCCGCCCGTCGGCCTGGCGGCGCCACCGCCCGGCGGCTGGCGGCGCGTCTGAGCCGCTGCGGCGGGCCCGGCGAGGAAGACTCGCTGCGGCGGGCCCGGCGAGAAACGCTCGCTGCGGCGCCAGCTCGCGGCCTGGGCCTGCGACCCACTACCATGTGGGCCTGCAGTCCGAGCGCGAGCACGCCCCCACTGGAGGCCGCAGTCGGCCCCTTCGGGCCTCGCGGCGGAAGCGCTCGATCTGCGGGTCAAGGGCGATTAGCTCAGTCGGTTAGAGCGCTTCTCTGATAAGGAAGAGGTCCCAGGTTCGAGTCCTGGATCGCCCACTGGGCGTTTGCCCTGCAATTGGGGAGTTCTGACGACATTGGGCGCCCAACTGCAGGGACGCGGCGCGCGATATGGAAGCCGCGTGGAAGCCTCTCACAATGACCGTGAGTCGTCGTCGGCCGGCGCCGCGTGCACAGGAGGTGCCGGATCTCTGGCGTGCGGGGCTGCGCCGCACGCCAAGCCGGCTGAGAGGGGCTACTGGGCGGCCAGGTACGCCGAGAGGGATGCGACCAGAAGGAGCAGCGGGCGCGCGTCGGCGGCGTCGAAGGGCTGCTCTGTGCGCTGCCCTTCCGGGGGCGACGCGGGTGGTTACAAGCTCGCCACCCTTCCTCGAAGGAGGCACATTGGGGCATTGGGTGGCGGCGCTACGCAAACAGCCGGTCCTCGACCTCGGGCCAGTAGCGGTAGAGCTCTTTGGCTTGGTCGAGCACGAGCTGGGTGTAGTGGTTGATCGCGTCCGCGCCGCCGCCCGCACCGGGAACGGGCGGCTTGTAGCCATGCTTTCGCAGCAGGCGTTTGATCTTGGTGCGGATCCTCGCCTCGGTGGACTCGCGGTCGGCCCAGTCGACGGTGAGGTCGGCCTTGATGCTCTTGACCAGCTCGGCGGCGATCTTGGCGATCTGCGGGTCGGTGGCGCCGTCGCTGGAGCCGCCGGCGAGCGCGTCGTAGAAGGCTGCCTCCTCGACGCTCAGGCCAAGCTGCTCATGGCGTCGGCGCGCGTCGCGCAGCCCCTTGGCGATTTCCACCAGCCGCTGCACCACTTCGGCGCCTGAGATCTGGCGAAGCTCGTAGCGGCGAAGGACCTGCTCGATCTGCTCTGAGAAGCGCTTGGCCTGCGCCTGGCTTGTGCGCTGGCGGCTTTGCAGCTCGCCTTTGAGGAGCTTTTCAAGCAGCCGGATCTGTACGTTCGGGTGCTCGGTCTTGGCGGCGATCGACTCCAGGAACTCGTCGGAGAGCACCGAGATCTCGGGGCGGTCCCGGTCGGCGACGGCGAGCACGTCGACGATCTCACCGGCGGCGAGCCCTTCTGAGATGAATTGGCGGACGGCCTGCTCGGCGGCGGGGCTTGCCTGCGCGTCTGGCGTTGCGATCTTGCGCACCTCGCCGGCGAGCGTATTGAAGAAGGCGATCTCCTCGCGCAGCTCGATCACCGCCGGCTGGGTGCGCACCAGCGCATACAGGCTGGCGAGCTGGGCTTGGGCGTCGAGGAACCCGCGCATCCGCTCCTCGCCTGCGAGCAGGTGGTTGTAGCAGTCCATGAACAGCCGCTCGCGGTCCGGCACGCTCGCTAGCTCACCCTGGCGATAACCGGCCGGGTGAAGCAGCGCGCAGATCGTCTCATACCGCGCGCCGAGCTCCGCGACGGCCTTCCAGGCCGGGATCACCGGATCGTCCAGGTCCGCGTCGTCGTAGGCGCGCAGCGACGCTCGGAGGTCCTCGCCGATGCCGATGTAGTCGACCACCAGGCCGCCCGGCTTGTCGCGAAACACGCGGTTCACGCGCGCGATCGCCTGCAGCAGCCCGTGGTCGCGCATCGGCTTATCGATATAGAGCGTGTGCAGCACCGGCGCGTCAAAGCCGGTCAGCCACATGTCCTTGACGACCACGACCCGCAGCGGATGATCGGGATCCTTGAAGTCCTTGGCGACCTGCTGCAGCTCGGCCTTGGAGCGCCTGAAGCGCGAGATCTCGGGCGGATCGGTCGCCTGCGCGGAGATCACGCACTCAACCGCCTGCTCACCGAAGCGGTCGCGGAGCAATTCGGTCAGCTCGGCCGCGATCCGGCGCGAGTACGCGACCACCAGCGCCTTGCCCTCCAGCGCCTCGCAGCGGGCGGTGAAGTGCTCATAGATGTCGTCGGCCAGCTTTACCATCCGGTCAGGCGCGCCGACCACCTTCTCAAGCTTCGCCCACGCCGTGACCAGCTCCGAGGCCGCCTGCGGCTCCTCGCTCTCGAGCACCTCCTCGACCTCTGCGAGCAGCTCCCGGTCGGCGATCTCAAGCGGGATCTGGCGCGACTCGTAGTAGATCGGCACCGTCGCCTTATCCTCCTGCGCCTGGCGCATCCGGTAGACCGAGATGTAGTCGCCGAACACAAGCCGGGTGGAGCGATCGGCGCGCTCGACCGGCGTGCCGGTGAACCCGATCCGCGTCGCGTTGGGCAGCGCGATCGTGATGTTCTCGGCGAATTTCGCGTACTGCGAGCGGTGCGCCTCATCAGCCATAACCACCACGTTTGAGCGCTTAGACAGCACCGGCATCCGCTCGCTGTCGCGCGCCGGCGCGAACTTCTGGATCGTCGTGAACACGATCCCCCCAGCCGGCACGTTGAGCAGCCCATGCAGGCTGCGCGGGCCGCCGGTGATCTCCTGCGCCTGCTGCACCGAGCTTGCCAGGTGCGTGCGCGCAAACGTCTCGGCAAGCTGGTTGTCGAGATCCGTCCGGTCGGTCACCGCCACCACCGTCGGGTTGGCAAACCGAGGATCACGACGCAGCTTGTTGACGAAGAACACCATCGTGTAGCTCTTGCCGGCACCCTGCGTATGCCACACCAGACCACCACGCCTATCCCCCTCAGGCGGCAGCGCCGCGCCCACCGACTCGACGGCCGCGTCGACCGCGTGCACCTGGTGGTATTTGGCCATCACCTTCCAGCTGCGCGCGCCATCGGACTCAAACAGCACGAAATCGTGGATCAGCTCAAGCAGCCGTTCGGGAGCGAACACCCCCTCGATCATCACCTCAAGCTGCGAGCGGCTCTTCTCATCCCCGGCCATCGACTTCCACTGCGCGAAGTGCTCGGGCGGCGTCGTGCTCGTCCCCACCCGCGCATCCACCAGGTTCGAGACCCCGATGATCTCCACGTACCGGTAGAGATCCGGGATCGTCTCGGTGTAATGGCGCACCTGGTTCACCGCCGCCACAGCCGGGGCCGCCCCGCCCGGCGCCTTGCACTCGATCTGGCCCAGCGGCAGCCCGTTGACGAACAACAGGATGTCCGGTCTGCGGTTCTTCGTACCGGCGATGATCGTCAGCTGGTTGACCGCCAGAAACTCGTTGTTCGCCGGCTGCTCGAAATCCACCAGCCACGCACGCTCATGACGCTCAAACCCCTGCGAGTCCATATAGGACACCGGCACACCCGAGAGCAGCAGCTCATGAAAGCCGCGGTGATCCTCCACCAGCACCGGCGAGGTGCTTGTCAGCGTTCGGTCGATCGCAAGCTGCACCGCGTCCGGCGGCAGCTGCGGGTTGATCCGCGAGACAGCGCTGCGGAGGCGCTCAACCAGCACCACATCCGAGTCAAGCCTCCGCTCACCACTTGGAGCATCCGGCGCCAGCTCAGGACCATGCACGTACCCCCAGCCAAGCCTCGGCGAACCAGACGCCCCGCACAGCATCGTCAAGGCGGGCAGCTCAACCAGCATCCCCTCCGGGCCCTGGTCGAGCCTGAACTGCTGCGCCTCCACGGTCACGCCAGCGCCGGCTCGATCATCTCAGCCGGATCGGCCGCATCCGGCACACGAATTTCACCCGAGACAAGCTTCGGGAGAAGGGCGTCGCGAATGGTCGCCAAGGTGCGCGACTCGAGCGTCAGCGTCCGAATGTACGCGTACACATGCCGTACGAGGTCGGTGAATGTCGCAGCATCAGCTACGGGAGGGATCGCGATCTTGAAGGACCCCGCATCGCTCCATTCAGCTCGCGGCATGCGGGTACCGCGCGAGACCGCGACGCAGTGCTCAATGAATGCCTTGGAAGCCACGTGCCCCAGTGCGAGGCCGTACAGCTCCGGAGCTACGGGACGCAAAACAAGGATCTCCGTCGAGCAGCGTCCTCTGATTGGCGCCACACCCACTTTGTGGAAGTAGGGGCGGAGCTTTCCGAATAAGATGTCGCCGACCTCGAACCGCGCCGCCTGACCGCTTGGTGCGCCGTCTCCATTCTGCCAGTCGGTCAAGACGCTCGAGCCCTTCGGCATCGAGTCCAGACCTATATAGGGCAAGTCATCTGCCCCTTTTACGAGATCGCGATGCACTTCTGCCACCTCAGCCAGAGTTCCGACGGACCACCCACGCGGGATCCGCCCGATCTCGCTCTCCTCGAACTCCTCCACCCCCACGAAATCCACAAACCGCGCCCGGAACAACGTCGCCGCCGTCTCCTCCAACAACCGGGCAAGCCGGCGGTTGCTGTCGATCTTGTCGTCGAGGGCACCGAGGATTCGGGCGATTGTCTGCTGATCACCGAGCGGCGGTAGCGGAATAAGCGCCTCCCCAATGCGTGGTGGAGATGTGTGCTTGACGGTCGTTCCCGTTGCGCTGGCCACTACCTGGCGGCGGTACAAGTTCGTCCGGAGAACCGAATACAGAAAGCGCGGATCGATCCGGTCGGGAGCGGTGATCTCAACTAGACCGAGACGTTGGTTGTGAAGAAGCCGTGCACCCTCGGGCGGTGGCGGCACGATCGCGGGGGAGCCGAGAGTGTCTGCTCCCCTACTCAGGTCTGTCATCGTGATGATTAGGTCACCAGGCCGGAGCACAAACCGATGATCGACCGGTCCTGAGTAGTACTTCGTCTTGTGCCACGTGAATCCGCCGCCAACGGCGAAGTTGCCAGGGGTTAGCAGGATGTCGCCAGGCCCTTCGTCCCGGAAGAACTCGCCCTTGAACGCGAAGCCATGTCGGATCTCCACAACCTCGCCAAGTGCGATTGTTGGCCAGGGGCCGCAGCCGTCAGACTTCATACCCAACCCTCGCAAGCGTGGCCCTGACTTCCGCGGCCAGCCGCTCGTTCTCTGCCATCTCCTCGGCCAGTTGATCGACGAGCGTCGCCATCTTCTCCTCGAACGCGATCTCGTCCTCTTCGGTTTCGGGAGCGCCGACGTAGCGTCCGGGGGAGAGCGTGAAGCCGGCGGCCTCGATGTCGGCGAGCGTCGCGCTCTTGCAGAACCCCGGCTCATCGGCGTAGTCGGTGGCGGTTGTTCCTCGCCACGCGTGGTAGCGGGAGGCGATCCGCTCGATCTCCTCCTCGGTGAGCTCGATCTGGGTGCGGCTGATCTTGCGCCCCATCTGCCGGGCGTCGATGAACAGCGTCTCCCCTCGCCGGTCGCGCTCGCCGCTTGAGGCCTTGTTGCGATCCAGGAACCACAGGCAGACAGGGATGCCGGTGGTGTAGAAGAGCTGCGCCGGCAGCGCGACGATGCAGTCCACGACGTCGGCTCGGATCAGCCCCTCGCGGATCTTGCCCTCGCCGCCGGTCATCGTCGTAAGCGATCCGTTTGCCATCACGAAGCCTGCCCGCCCGTTCGGCGCGAGGTGGTGCAGGAAGTGCTGGATCCAAGCGTAGTTGGCATTGCCGGCCGGGGGGACGCCGTACTTCCAGCGGGGGTCCTCGAGAATCGCGGGCGTTGACCACTCCGACTGGTTGAACGGCGGGTTTGCCATCACGAAGTCGGCCTTGAGCGTCGGGAAGGCGTCGTCGAGCAGCGACCCGCCCTCCGTGTAGCGGACATCCCCCGACAATCCGTGGATCGCGAGGTTCATCTTTCCGATCCGCCACGTAGCCTGGTTTCGCTCCTGGCCGTAGGTCGAGATCTGCGACGGCCGCCCGCCGTGGGCCTCCACGAACCGCGCCGACTGCACGAACAGCCCGCATGAGCCGCACGCCGGGTCGAACACGCGGCCCTCGAACGGCTCCAGCATCTCGACCAGCAGCCGCGCCACCGGCGCCGGCGTGAAGAACTCGCCGCCCCGGTGCCCCTCGGCGCGCGCGAACTCCTTGATGAAGTACTCATAGGTGCGTCCGAGAATGTCGCGCGCCTCGCCTGGATCCTTGCCGAATCCGATCTTCGCGATCGTCTCAAGCAGCGAGCCCAAAAGCTCCGCTGAAAGTGGGGCGCGCACGTAGATCCGCGGCAGCACGTTGCGAAGCCCCGGGTTCTCGCGCTCGATCGCAGCGAGCGCATCGTCGATCCGCCTGGCGATGTCAGGCTGGGAGGCGGCCGCCAGCAGGTTCGCCCAGCGCGCCTGCTCGGGCACCCAGAACACGTTCTCGGCCGCGTACTCGTCGCGGTCCTCGAGCACCTCCTCTCTGGCCGCCTGGTCCTCGAGGTAGCTCTCGGACTCAGGGTCTGCCAGCTCCGTCTTCAGCTGGCGGCGGCGCTGCTCAAACGCATCCGAGATGTACTTCAGGAAGATCAGCCCCAGCACCAGGTGCTTGTACTCGGCCGACTCGACCGAACCCCGGAGCTTGTTCGCGGCCTCGAACAGGGCCTGGCCGTTTGGGCTGTCCACCCCCCTGTGGCTACCTACCCTCCTCTCATTCATCATGGGGAAAGGTAACGAGGCCATCGCGGGTTGAGGAGGGCCCTCGACGAGCCCCCTCCGAGCCGCCGTTGCTTTGTGTTGGCCGTCCGCGTTGCGGCGAACCGCTCCTTGCACGTAGAGCGCAGACCTCTGACCCTGAACAATCCAGTGCCGGTCTTCTGGGCCGAAGTAGAACGAACTGCCGAGAATGGCCGCGGTTCTCTCGTCCGGCTGGCTTCGAATCGCGTCCGGCCCGAACGGCGAGGGTGACCACAATGTCTTTCCGCCGGACGCGAGCGCCTCCCGTTTCCCACGGCATCCTGCCGCGGGAAACGGGAGCCAGATGATCTGAGGGCGGGAACCGGACTTGGAAACGAATATGGGAGGGGAGGGGCTGGTTACGACTTGGTCAGGGCTGCAGTTGCGCTGAGCGCCGCTCCGCCGGAGCGCGTCGCCGACGGCCCCGCCCGTCGGTGTGCTGGTGGGTGGAGGCCCAGCGCGTGACCTCGGATCGGAGCCAGAGCTTCGGCCTTCCTCGCCCGAGGTCGATGACCGGACGCGGCATGTCCGCGTAGAGGCCCTGGTACTCGCTGACTGTGTTGCGGTGGGCGAGGCCGAGGATCGCCGCGACGTCGCGTGCGTCAACCAGGTCATCCACATCGACCAGGCGTCCCATAGAGGCTGAGCTTACAGAGCGCTGCGGAAAGAACCTTACGCCCGCCAGACGGTCCGTCCGGGGCCAGCGATACCTTATCGGTGTAAGAGACAAGGCGACCTCGGCGGTGCTGGCACACCCCGAGGCCCGGCCGAGACCTCTGAAGGAGGTCCCGACAAATGCAAGCGTACGCCAGCGCGGCGCGCCTCTTCTCCGAGGCCGAGCTTCGCACCGCAGACCGGGCGGCCCCAGGCTTTCCCGCGTGCGAGAACCAGAGCAGCCCAGATATAGCCACCCTCGATGGCCTACTCGGGCGGCTGGCTGACCTGGTCGTCGATCGCCTGCTGGAGCGCGTCTGCACGCCCGACGACGAGCACCGGCGCGATTGGATGGACGCTCGCGCTGCTGCCGACTATCTCGGCATCCACCCTATCTCGGCATCCACCGCGACACACTGCGCAAGCTGGCCGCCGAGCGTGCGGTGCCGGTGCATCAGGACAGACCGGGATGCAAGCTCTACTTCCGTCGCGACGAGCTCGATCAGTGGCGGCGGTCCAGCCGAGCCGCGCGCCGCCAGCTGAGGGTTGTCCCATGAGCGGCGGAGGGAAAGCGCCTCGCCGCGTCAGGGTTGAGCGCAACATCTACCGTCGGCCGACCGGCGTGCTGGAGGTCGGCTTCAAGGATGCAGCCGGTATCCAGCGCTGGCGCACCGTCGACGGCGGGCTCCTTGCGGCCCGGAGGTTACGTGATGAGCTGCTCGCCCGCAGGGGACGCGGCGAGACCGTGGCGGCCGACTCGCGGCTTCGATTTGGCGAGGCCGCGGACCGCTGGCGTGCCGGGCCGGTGCTCGACCTACGGCAGTCGACGCAAGCCAAGTACCGGGTTGCCCTCGATCGGCATCTGAGGCCGAGGTTCGGCGCCGTTCGGCTCGACGCGATCACCGCCGACCACCTCGCCGCCCTCGTTCGAGAGCTGCGCGCGCAGGGCAAGAGCGAGGCGACGATCGCGGTCATCCTCGGCGTGATCGGCCAGATCTACAAGTTCGCCGCTCGGCGGCTCGGGTGGCAGGGCCCCAATCCGATGACGCTGCTGTTGTCGTCGGAGCGCCCAAAGGTCTCGCTGGCGAAGCGGCGACCGCTCTTCACCCCGGAGCAGATCGAGCAGACGATCGCCGCGGCGCGCGAGCCGTACCGCACGCTGTTCACGGTGGCCGCGTTGACCGGCGCCCGCGTGTCGGAGCTGTGCGGCCTTACCTGGTCTGATGTGCGCCTCGACGATCTGAACGACGCCGAGATCACCTTTGGCTGGCAGGTCGACCGCAAGGGCGCTCGGCGGCCGACGAAGACCGACGGCTCGGCGCGGACCGTCCCGATACCCAGGGAGCTGGCGCTGGTGCTCCAGCGCCGCAAGCTCACCGCGCGCGACACCCGCCCCGAGGCGTTCGTGTTCGCGACTCGCTCTGGGCGGCCGCTGGGGCAGCGAAACGTGCAGCGCGCGCTGCGGCGCGCCCAGGACCGCGCGGTCGGCGAGGATGGCCGACCGACCTTCCCGATCATCCACCAGCTCGATGCAGCCGGCAGGCCGGTGTCCGTGCCGGCGGGAGCTCTGCCATCGATGCATTCCTTCCGCCACACCGTCGCCTCGCGGGCGCTGCTTGCGGGCGAGAGCGTCGATGAGGTGGCGTTCCTACTCGGACACCGGGACGCGACCGTCACCCGTGTTGTCTACGTTCGCGAGGTCGCCGACGCGCGCCGGCGGTCCTTGCGCCGGTCGCGGATGCTAGCCGAGTACTCTGGCGCCCTCCAGGTCGCCCTCGGGGAAGACATCTCGGCCTCGAGTTCTTAGCTTGGAAGGGTGGTTGGCGTGCGCGCTAGTACCCCTTCCGGCTTGCGTCCGCAGCGACCTCATGACCGACCGCTGAGCTGATCGCCGCGCCAATCGCAGCGCCGAGTGGGCCTGCGATCAACGCACCGACGATGCCGCCAGCAGCGCCGCCAACCGCTGCGCCTATCACGCGGGCTTCCCGGTCAGGTCGTTTCCGTGGAGCCATGTCTCACCTCCTTCCTGTGGGTGTCCGAGGGCGCCGCAGCCGAACTGCGACGTCTGCTGGTATGCACGCTACAGTACCATTGTTCAAGCCCAGTTCAGATGGAGCCGATTGCGCGTGCTATGACGCTCGAACTTCCCGAGCCCGATTTCACCGAACTGCCGCACTCCCCCCTCGAGCTTGTTGTATGCCAGATCCGCTTTGAGCGCCGTTTAGCCGCGAGCGACAGCTCAACCGCACGAGCGATCCACGAGGCGCTTGGATCAACCGCCGATGGTTATCCGCAGGTTGAGCCTGCTGGCACAGCAACCCTGAGCGTTATTGCTGCCCCCGGGCAGCAGCCTCCGGGAGTCAGCGAGGCGATGCTCAGCGGGTGGCGCTTCGTCTCTCGCGATCGTCGCTGGATCGCGACCGTGATGCCTGATCACGCGAGCCTTGAAACCACCGCCTATACAACCTTCGCGAAGGACTTTGAACCACGCTTGGCGCGCTTGATCGATGCAGTGGCCGAGCACGTCCAGCCAACATTCGAGCAGCGGGTGGGACTGCGCTACGTCGACCGCATCACCGAGTTGCAGCTGAAGAGCCTCGCTGAATGGGAGCCGTACCTACGTCCGCAAATGCTTGGCCTCGTACTGCATCCAGAGCTTGGGCCAGGTGTTCGCGCCATGCAGCACCAAACCATCCTGCACCTGGACGAGGATCTGAGGTGTGGCCTGCGGCACGGGCCTCTCGTGAACGATGACACTGGTGTCGTCGACTTCGTGCTCGACTATGACGTCTTCCGCGAACGCGGCCAGGTATTCGACGCCGCAGGTATCAAGGATGCCGCCAGCCAGATGAACAGGTGGGCTCAACAGCTGTTTGAAGCGACGATCACCGACGAGCTCCTGCAACGCCTGAGAGGGTGAGTGACATTTCCGTGATGAAGCTGGGGCGTGCTCCCCACGCAGATCTCGATCGACTGCATACGTCGACACCCTCATCCCTCGCTGACCGCGCCGGGTTGTGCCGCTTCACGCAGATCGCTCCGGCGACCGACTTTGATCTGGGCCTCGAGGGGGCAACGCTGATCATTCAGGCTTCTAGCGAGCCAATCTTCTCGCCGACGCCGATCTTATGGAGCCGCGTTTCGGCATGGCGATCTGAGAAGGCCGCGGCCGACGCCGTAGGGATCCACGCCTCGCGTTTTTGGCCCGTGCCGGAGCCCGGAGAAATGGTGGGGGCCCATCTGTTCGGTGTATTCGCGGGGTTTCTAGCCGGCGCCACAGCAGCAACATCGTACGAGTCAGTGGTTCTCCGACCAAGCGATGTCGATCCTGGCGTCACGACCCCGTCCGTACCCGAGGTGGCGCCCCCGCGCGCCTACGTGGCGTTCAAGGATCTCGCGAGCTGGCTCTCGGCAGACGAAGCAGACATCGCTGACATGGTTGGTATCGGCCGTACGACTCCCTACGCCTGGCGCCGGGACGGTCGCGAGCCGCGCCCATCCACTGTGCGCCGACTTTACGAATACCACGCCACCCTGGACGCACTCAGGCGCAGGCTGGGCGAGTCGGCGATGCAGCGGTGGCTTGAGCTTGGCCGTCGCGAGACCCTACTTGCCGGAAACCTCGAGGCACTTGGTGACGATCTTCGGCAGGCGCTGTTCTCTCCAGCGCAGCGCTGGTTCGACCTCGCCGCCGCACCCGAGCCAACCGACGACATCCCCGTGCGGTCGCGGTCGCAACGCCGGCGGACAGCGCTCCGCGTACAACCGCGACGCGCTACGGGACGATGATCGACGAGGATCTCGAGCCTTGGTCGCAGGATGTGCGCGACGCGGTCGCGCGGTTTCGCCAGGGCCACCTGCTTGAAAAGCCACCTGTCTTTTACGCCGCCGATTTGCGTCATCCGGTCTGGGGGCAGACGCACGCGGTTGCCGCAGATGGAGAAAGCGGCGACACCACGACAGCGCTGATTGAGCTCGATCCGGATCAGGGACCCCCGCTGGGCATCGTCACAACTCAAGACTGTGATCTTGAAAGCGAGGCACAGCCGTGGCTCGCCGTGGCACCTGTCTACGAGGCCGACAGTCCTCGACTGCTGGAGCGCGAGTATGTCCATCCGCTCAAACCCCCGGACCGTGCTGGCGACTGGCTCGCTGATCTGCGAATGGAGATGCCGCTGGAGAAGGGGGCTCTGGTGGGACGGGAACCCATCGAGGCGTTTCCGGACGAAGAGGGCTATCTGCGCTTCGCGCGCCTTCTCTCACGTCGTCGCGGTCGCCCAGCGCTGGCGGATGTCCTGCACGCACTGATCGACCGGACGATGCGCGCAATGCGCCAGGAGAGCAACAGTCTGCGGAATCTCTGTCGACGTGCACGCACGAACGTCGATCGATTGATGCTCGCAATCCCCCAGGGAACCCGCACCGACCCCGAGGTTGTCCAGTTGTACGTGGTCACTGACGGAGAAGCCCTCGACGACGCAAGAGAGTGGTTCGGGGAATGGTGGGATCGCGCGAGACTGACCGCTGAGCGCGAAGGCCTCCAGTTGCTACCAGTTGCCTGGCTGGATGCGCGCAGCTGTGATCTACGCCTGATCGAGCAGCTCATCGAGATCCGCAACCCGATGCACACCTAGTTCTCGCCGGGTGATCGTCGGCTGGGCCGATGGAAGCCTGATGGAAGCCTCAGTTCCCAGAACCGGGTCCGCGCCTACCGTCAGTCGGGGCCACGAACCCGCGTCCCGCCTGCAAATCCCCACATCCGACCCACGCCCGCCCACCCCCTGCGCTTCTCTGATAAGGAAGAGGTCCCAGGTTCGAGTCCTGGATCGCCCACTGGGCGTTTGCCCTGCACACACGCCCCTGCCCGCAAACGGCGAGTGTCGTCTGCGACGTCCAAGGACAGCGCAGCCGCGGGTCGGCCATGCTTGACGGATCAGAAAGTCCGGCTGGTGCGGCGAGGAAGGGCATCACGACGCTGGCGGTTTGCGGGTCTGCTTGTTGCACGAGTATCTCCGCCCTGCCCAGGCCCGCCCGGCTCCGCGCGGAAGGCACGCACGGCGTCGTCCCGGGTCTCTCGTCGGCGGCACCAGGCAAGCCTCTTCGGAGGAAGAAATGACGTGGTATTCTTCCTAGAAGATGGCTCTGAACATCAAGGACGAGACAGCAGATCGGCTGGCTCGCGAACTCGCAGCAGAGACGGGCGAAAGCA
>Ga0209061_1004683_pt1 | contig 12862 bp, 11 predicted proteins | sample Coa_R1_10_FD_187157 | JGI IMG/M metagenome (GOLD analysis project Ga0209061, IMG submission 187157) | Surface soil microbial communities from Centralia Pennsylvania, which are recovering from an underground coalmine fire - Coalmine... | ecosystem: Environmental > Terrestrial > Soil >...
TAGGCGGCGGCCTGGAGATCGCGCTGGCATGCGATATTCGCATCGCTTGTCGTAATGCCGGAAAGATCGGTCTACCGGAGGTCAATCTGGGCGTGTTACCGGGCACAGGTGGCACGCAGCGCCTCTCACGCGCGGTCCCTAAAAACAAGGCCATCGAGCTGATGACCGAGGGCAGACTGCTCAGCTTCGAGGAGGCGCTGGAACTGGGGCTGATTAACTACATCTATGAGCCTGAACGCTACTGGGAACAGGTTCTGGAGTATGCTCGCTCGTTCTGCCCGCCCAACCGCGCGGCCAGGACGGTTGGCCGCATCAAGCGCGCCGTGCAATCCGGCTCCGAAGTCGCGCTCGCCGATGGTCTCGCGCTCGAACGCGAGTTGCAGCAGCTCTGCTTTCAGAGTGACGACGCCAGAGAGGGCATTGTGGCCTACATCGAGAAGCGGCGCGGCAACTTTGTCGGGCACTAAAAGACGAACTTTAACGACCAGGATTGGCAACTAATAAGGGATGATGGGATGCTGTAGGGGCGCGGCACACGTCAAAGGCGGCGGGGTAGAGTAGTGGGGGACGTGTGCAAGCCCGCCCGGTTGCCACAAACGGATGATGGATCTTTGGCGGGCAAAGCGGGCTTGCGCATCGGCCCCAACCGCCCCCAAACTCCTCCCGGCCGGCGCCACGCCCCTACAGTGATCCCCGGGCGGGGCCGAATAGTTTAGCGTTCTTCCATGTGCGCATCGAGAATCACGCCGTCGGCTTCGAGCTGGCGGCATTCTTGTGCGCTCATTCCCAGGGATCGCAGGATCGCGAAGCTGTCCTGCCCCAGAACGGGCGCCGGGCGGTACACCTGCGGCGGCGTGGCCGAATATTTGACGGGAAAGCCGATAGCGTGCACGCGCCCGGCAATGGGATGCTCGATTTCAAGATCCATGTTGCGCGCCCGCGTCTGTGGATACTGGTAGACCTGATCGAGCGAGAGCACCGGCCCGCAGGGAACGCCTGCGGCTTCGAGCAGCGGCCACCATTCCTCCGTCGTGCGCGTCTGGAACGTCTCCGTTAGCGTAGCGACCAGCGCGGTAAGATTCGCCATACGTGCGCTATTGTCGGCAAAGCGCGCATCGACGAGCAGGTCAGGGCGCTCCAGGACGCGCACCAGGCGCTCCCAGTTGCGCTGATTGGCCGCGCCAATGGCGATCCAGCCGTTGGCCGTGGCGAAGACCTGGTACGGCGCCGAGAGGCGGTGCGCCGTGCCGAGGCGTTGGGGAGCCGCGCCCGTCGCCCAGTATTCATTCGACTCCCAGATCGTATAGGCCAGCGCAGCTTCAAAGAGCGAGGTATCGATATACTGGCCCTCGCCGCTGCGCGCGCGGTAGAGCAGCGCGGCCAGAATCGCATGGCTGGCGAAGAGGCCGGCATTGAGGTCGCTGATCGGCACGCCCACTTTCGCCGGCTCCTGCGGCGTGCCGGTCACGGAGAGCACGCCGCTCATCGCCTGCGTTACCAGGTCAAAGCCGCCGCGCCCACTGTCAGGCCCCGTCTGACCAAAGCCGGATATGGAGCAATAGATTAGCGCCGGGTAGCGCTCGTGCACCTCCGCGAAGCCGAAACCGAGGCGCGCCAGCGTCCCCGGGCGGAAGTTCTCAATCAGCACATCCGCCGTAGCGATGAGTCGCCACAGGATCTCTTTGCCCGCAGGTGTACGAATATCGAGCGCGAGGCCGTACTTGTTGCGATTCATGGCGATAAAGGCCGCCGATTCGCCATTGTAGTAGGGCGGGGCCATGCGCCGCGAGTCGTCTCCTCCCTGCGGCTTCTCGATCTTGATTACTTCCGCCCCCAGGTCTGCCAGCAGCATCGCGCAGAACGGCCCGGCCATGATTTGAGTCAGGTCCAAGACGCGGATTCCTTCAAGTGCAGGCGGCAATGCAGCCCTCTCTTTCTCTGGTATGATACAATGTTGCCGTATTTCCAAAAAGCAAGGTCCAGTCGGTCCTTTTAGAGTGTGCCTGATTGCCAGCACCAGCGCGTGCTCGCGCCTGCGATGCCCGCCTTATTCAGTATGTTAATGTAAAAAAATGCATTGCGCGCATTTTTACATTAACATACTGAAAACCCCTGTGCGGCGGAGCCGCACGATTGCGCAATGAGCAGGGGCGAGAATCGGACACTCTCTATAGAGAGCATAGCATATACAACAGAGGAGGTGCGCAGCAATGCCAATACCTGACAGGGCCAGAGCAACCAACCGCGAAGAGGGGGCGGTGCTCCTGGAACGCACGGGAGCAGTCGCGATGATAACTCTCTCGCGTCCCGGCGCACTCAATGCGCTGACATGGGCGATGTATGAGCAGATGGCGTCCCACCTCGATAGTCTCGCCGGCGATGATGCGATTCGCGTCGTCATCATTCGCGGCGCGGGCAAAGCTTTCGCTTCGGGGACCGATATCAGCCAGTTTATCGGCTTCACGGGCCGCGATGGCATCGCTTACGAGAAGAAAATGGAGGCCGTTATCGCTGGCCTCTACAATTTCCCCAAACCCGTCATCGGCGCCATACACGGCTACGCTGTGGGCGCGGGGATTGTGCTGTCCTGTGCCTGCGATTTGCGCTATGCCACGCCAACCACGCGCTTCGGCGCGCCCATCGCGCGCACGCTGGGCAACTGCCTGAGCATCAAAAATTACCAGCGCCTGGTGGATTGCTTCGGTCCGATGCGCACCAAAGAGATGTTACTGACCGGGCAGTTGCTCCCGGCATCCGAGGCCCTGCAATGCGGCTTCCTGACGGCTATCATCGAGGAGGAGCGCCTTTTCGCTCATGTTCAAGAGGTCGCGCAGCAGATCAGCAAGCTGGCTCCGCTGACGCTCTGGGCCACCAAAGAGGCGCACCGCCGTCTCTACGCGCCAGAGGACAATACTGCCTTTGACGATGTAGTGATGCGCGTCTACGACAGCCAGGATTTCGCGGAAGGGGTGCGGGCCTATCTGGAGAAGCGCAAGCCGCAGTGGCGTGGCGTCTAGGGCTGATAACAAGATGCCCGCATTCATGACGCCCACATTCATGACGCCCGCATTCATGACGCCCGCAAGGGGCGTCTCTACATTTCAGGCCAATGAGGCAGGCATAATGTAGAGACGCCCCTTGCGGGCGTCTTGCCCCCTTGCGGGCGTCTTGCCCCCCTTGCGGGCGTCTTGCCCCCTTGCGGGCGTCTTGCCCCCTTGCGGGCGTCTTGCCCCCTTGCGGGCGTCCCTAATCCGGTCCTACCTCTTTTCTCCAATGATTATATATACTTCCCAGCGCCTGCTGCGCACCCGTTCGGAGCGGCGGCGCAGCCCGAAACGCTCCAGGGGGATATGCCGGCCAAACCACGCATCGGGCAGTTCCTCCGTTGTCACGCCCTTGCGCTCCTCGCGTTCGCTATGGGTAGAGCGTTCGCCCGGCGTTGAGTCCTGGCGACTGCGCGCCACCTCTTCTTTGAGAGTGCGCCGCCTGCGCGGACCGAAGATAGCGGCGGGGCCATAGACCAGCAGTTGAATCAGAAGCAGTAATGGCTGGAGAAATCCTACCGGGAGCAGATTCGCCCCCTCAATCACAATCAGGCGCCCGCCGGGACGCAGCACGCGCGCCACTTCCGAGATAGTATCGGGATCGTAGATATATTCCGAGGGGAAGGTGCTGACTACAGTATCGAAGGAGTGATCGCCGAAGGGCAATTGCTGAGCGGAGCCGAGTAGCACGCTGGATCTCTGCCCGACGCCACGTTTGCGCAGCGTTTCGCGCGCCGCCGCCACCATCTCGGGCGACTGGTCAATCCCCTTGCAATGATACCCGGCCGTGAGCATATCCGCGAGCAGATCGCCCAGCCCGCAGCCTAGCTCCAGCACATCCATGCCATAGATGCGCGTCAATACCAGGCGTTGCCAGACGCGCCACTGGCCCGCGAACGGCACCGTGCTGGCGAAGCGGTACAGGTAACGATTCTTATAAAGCGTCTCGAATAGCCATTTACGCACAATGGGAATCACTGCACGCCTGCTTCATGAAAGGTCGCCAACAGGTCGCTCAGATGCTCAATAATCAGATCAGGAATGATCCCTTCGCTGCGGCGGCGCGATTTCTCGTTATCGAGCATATGCGCGTAGGCGAGCAAATATTCATCGGTAAGCTGCTCTTTATCCAGAAATAAGCTCTGCTGCGCTTCGACACGCAGGCGCAGCTTGGGCTTCCAGATAGCGAAAAGATTGAGTCGCTGCGCCCCGCCAACATCCGAGTGCAGCGAGTCGCCGACCATGGCTGCCTCTTCGGGCGGCACGCCGAGCGCGTTAAGCGCCTGTAAAAAGAGAGCCGGACCGGGCTTGCGTACCCTGGCATCAGCGGAGACTGCGACATGCTCGTAATTGAAATAATCAAGGAGGCCGAAGGCTTGCAAATCTTCACGAAAGGGAGCGCCCCCGTATTGACGATTCGTCACGATACCCAGGAGGAAGCCGCGCCGGCGCAGTTCATCCAGAGTCGAGAGCGTATCGGGGAAGAGCCGGCGCGCCTCATAGGAGCGAACACGCAGTGCTTCAAAGATCTCGGCACCCAGGTCGGGATCCGCCCCGGTGAATCCGATCTGGTGCAGCGCCTCCATCGTTGCAACGGCGAAATCCGGCTCGTGCTCAGGCATCTGGCGGCTCAACTTACGTATGTATGCTTCTATGGTTTTTCGCAACTGCTCGCCAGTGAGCGTGGCGGCGAAAGGGTAGTCCTGTGGATTAAAACGCATGTAGAGGAGGGCGAGCGCGCGCCAGCCTGCCGCCTGATCTAAAGCATGGCAGAGTGGCTTTTCGCAGTGCGTCCACAACGTCTCGCCACAGTCAAACAGGAGACAACGGATGGTTCTTCCTGCCAGGGCAGGCACACGTCCAGACAAAGGGTTTCCTCCCTTGCGTCACATTTTTTATGAGATATCTAGAGATCATTCCAGCACAGAGGCGGAGCCTCTGTGCTGGAATGACAAAAACTACTCCTCGGATGGTGCCAGGATATCATCGACAAGGCCGTACTCAACCGCCTGCTGTGGCGTCAGGTAGTAGTTACGGTCAGAATCGTGCTGGATGCGCTCCACCGTCTGCCCGGTATGTTTGGCGAGGATCTCGTAAATGCTGCGGCGCAGGCGCAAGATCTCACGCGCGGTAATTTCGATATCAGCCGCCTGACCTTCCGCACCGCCCAGAGGCTGGTGAATCAGCATGGTAGAGTTCGGCAGGCAGTAGCGCTTGCCCTTCGTTCCGGCAGCCAGCAGCACAGCGCCCATGCTCATTGCCATGCCCATACACACCGTTGAAATCTCCGGGCGCAGCCACTGCATGGTGTCGTAGATGGCGAGGCCGGCGTAGATGCTCCCACCGGGGGAGTTGATGTACATATTGATATCTTTCGTTGCATCCTCACTCTGGAGGAAGAGCAACTGCGCGACGATACTATTGGCAACCTGGTCATCGATAGGCGTGCCAACGAAAATGATGCGTTCTTTCAACAGGCGCGAATAGAGATCCCAGGAACGTTCACCACGCGGCGTCGTCTCTATAACGGCAGGGATAATCCCTCTAGGCTCCAGAAAATCGCGCGATTCCTTTTTCCATTTAGGATCGCGTGGATCGAAGATGGTGCCCATGTTTGCTCCTTACTTATCTATCATAGCCTCTCATAATAGAATAATAGAGAGACGGTTGGTAAAAACATGCTGTGCGGAGGAAGCCCACAAATGCGGGAACATTACCCCGTATCATAGCACCTGGACGACACAAAACGCAAGCACAGACTCTTCAAAACGCCTTGAGCTGCACGCGTTCCTTGCGCCAGGTCAGCTTGCTATATTTCTCCTCCACCAGTTGATGGGCCAGGTCCCACTCCGCCGCGCTCAACGCGCCGGGAACGAACTCGACGTGCAGGGCTGCGCTGAATCCGGCTCGAAACGCTTCCGCAACATCGTCCCAGGTCGCGCCGGGAGCGAAGGTATGCAGGGGCGTCGTTTTTGTGCGGTAGGCCGCCAGCGCCTCCGCGCGGGCGGCTTCGTCGGGGAAGCGCAGCATCGCGAAGAACTCAGAGGAGCGATCATCGAGCGGCAGCGAACCCTGCTGCAAGAGCGCGTCCTCTTTCCAGACCTGCGCGCTGCCTACCAGCTTGAAGCCGCCGCTGGTAAGGTCGGCCTGCGTCGAGGAGGCGAAGCAGGCGGCGGAAGGATGCTTGTTGACGCGCTCATCGCTCAGTTGCGCCTGCACGCCGAGGATGCGCAGCGCCGCCAGCAGCCCCTGTGCCAGATATGCGTAGGCGGCGACGACTCCAGCCGGGACGCCGTGGCGCTTGCCGATGACGATGCTGTAGGTAAACTCGTCACGGTGATACACCGCGCGCCCTCCCGTTGGACGACGCACCAGCGCAACGCCCTGCTGCCGACAGGCGTCCTCAGCTATTTCGCGCTCGACACTCTGAAAACGTCCCAGCGAGATGGAGGGCTGCGACCAGCGGAAGGCGCGCAGCGTTGGTGGGGTCTCGCCGCTAAGGTGGCGCAGCAGGATGGCTTCGTCGATAGCCATGTTGAGAGCGGCATCCTGTATTCCTGTATTGAGGAAGCGATATGCTATGGTCTCCATACAATACCTTATTCTCTTCTTGAACCTTACGCACACCTGCAAGCGCCTGCGGCGCTTGCCCTGACAATATTGTTGTGTAGAACAGGGGCTTCGCCCCTGTTCTACACAACAATATTATATCTTTTGCGCGGCAGAGGCAGGCGCCTGAGTGCGCATGCGAGCTGCCTTCCATTTCTCGCGCTGCTCCTGACGCACCTGCTCGGATGCGGGCATATAGCGCTCCAGGAATGCGTCGCGGAACGCCGGATAGGTGCCATCGATGATCGCGGCGCGCAACTGGCCGGCGAGCCGCAGCATGAAGCGCAGGTTATGGATACTGCCCAGGCGATAATAGAGCTGCTCCTCGGCCCGCGCGAGATGATGGACGTAGGCTGCGCTATAGTGCTGGCAGGTATAGCAATCGCAGCCCTCTTCGATTGGCCCCTGCTGCGCGCGAAACCGCGCGGCGGTAATGCGCACGCGCCCATGAGTAGTGAAGAGGCCGCCGTGGCGAGCGACGCGGGTGGGCAGCGCGCAATCGAACATATCCATACCCAGCCCCACACCGATCACCAGGTCTTCGGGCGAGCCGACGCCCAGCAGGTGGCGCGGCTTGTCGCGGGGCAGCTCCGGCGTCACATAGCGCAGCATCTCCCACATTTTCTCCTTCGGCTCGCCAACCGAGAGGCCGCCAATCGATAGCCCCGCGAACGGCATGCTCCCGATTACGCGCGCACTTTCGCGGCGCAGATCAGGCTCGAACGCCCCCTGCACAATGCCGAACAAAGTCTGTTCGGGACGATAGCGCTCCTTCGCGAGCAGGGCACGCTCCTCCCAGCGGTGCGTCTGCTCCATCGCTTTCCGCGCATCGAGCGGCGGGCAGGGATAGGGCGAACAAATATCGAGCGGCAGGATGATATCAGCGCCCAGTTCCGCTTCGATCTGCATCACGCGTTCGGGCGTCAACTGATGCAGCGAGCCATCGAGATGCGATTTAAAGAGCACGCCCTCCTCGCTCAATTTGCGCAGGTGTCCCAGGCTCCAGACCTGAAAGCCACCGCTATCGGTCAGGATCGGGCCATCCCAATGCATGAATGCGTGCAGACCACCCAGTTCGGCGATCAATGGGGAGCCGGGACGCAGCATCAGGTGATAGGTATTGGCAAGGATGATGGTCGCCCCGGCCGCGTGCAACTCCTCCGGGGAGACGCTTTTGACGCTGGCCTGCGTACCGACAGGCATGAAAATGGGTGTCTGAATCGTGCCGTGCGGGGTCTGGATGGTGCAGGCCCGCGCCCATGTGGTGGGACATGCGGTATCAATGCTAAAGGTAAATGGCGGCATGGGCCTTCGCCTACTCCTCATCGAAAAGATTGATGGGCAGCTTACCGGATTCGCCGTGTCCCAGAGTGGCAAGCATCAGGCGCAGGGGGCCTTGCTCAATCGAGAGGCGCAGCATGGCGCGCGGAAAAGCCTGCTCTTGCAACGGCACACCGGACTCGGGGTGCAGCACAGCGGCAACGGCATTGATAAGAGCGGCCTCTTCTTCGCGCCCGGCGGAACTGAAGAGAGCGGCCTGGCGCTGCAAGCGTGTCGTATAGAGCAGGCGCCATTTCGTATCCATCAGATCACCGCTGGCGAACGCTTCGCCAACCAGAACCTCCAGATAGGCTTTTTGAGCACGCTGCGCTCGCTCCTTCTGCTTCCCCTTCTGTGTTCGCGCCCGGCTGCTGGCGGGTTGGATCGTAAAGATATTACCCATCGCCATATAGCGCGCGATGTAAGGCTCGATGCCCTCCATCGGCTCGTACAACCAGGATGCAAATTCCATTATATTGTAGAGTTCATCGCCGCGCTGCGCGAGGGCCAGCGTTTTTTCATCAAGTGCAGCCGGTCCCGGCTGATGGGAAGGCGCTCTCTTCTGCTTGCGCTCCGTGTCGTCGCCATACGCGGCCTCTATGAAGGGGCGCCAGATAGAGTAGGCGATGGGCAACTTGTGGCGCAAGCGTTTGTTGAGAGCACGCGCTTCCAGAGCAAGGGCGCGGACCTCCGCGAAGGGCAGTTGAAAACTGACAAAGCCCTGCTTCTCCAGGTCTTGCACAAGCTCATCCCAGCGCTCTTTTTCAATCTCGTCCAGGCCGTAGCAGTCCTTGATGCCCCATTGATCCTGGTAAAGCATGTTGACGCCTTTGAGCAGGCCATCGGGGCGCTCCCAGGAGAGCATGATTAATTGAGAGCCAGAGCCATCGATGAAACTGACGCGCGCTTCGTGCGGCGGCAGCGAGGACCTGGATGACTCCAGCGGCGCCTGCTCCTCTATATCGAGGCCGGCCTGCATCGTGATCCGGCCCAGAGCCGCGCGCGCCTGCTGCCGCAGATTGCGACTGCTGCTGGTCGCGATGAGTTGTTTTAACGCCGGGATCGACTGCTGGATAGCCACGGAACCGAGTTGCTCAAAAGCCTCGATGATCGCTGCGACTACGCGGCTGGATTGATTGTCCAGCAGCGGGATGAGCAGGGAGGCCGCGCGCGGATCGTTACTGCTGCCCAGCCAGTTGATGAAAGCCAGCCGGCGCTCCAACGGCATCGCGATTACATCTCCCAGAATCGACTCTACGCCCATCTCACTCTCGTCTACAAGCTCCAGCAGGCGCATTTGCATCTGCCGGATAGCGGTAGAGGGATCATTAAGGTACTCGATGATGCCCTCGTCGGCCATCTCCGAACCCAGTTCTTTAAGAATAGGAGCCAGGGAAAGCTTTGCCAGATCGCTCACGGTAGGATCGGTTACAAAATCTTCCAGTTCCTCCAGGTCGAAGTCAGTAGCCAGCTCTGAGAGGATAAAGACGGCGGCGGAATGCGCAGTTTGATCGCTGCTGCGCAACAGGTGCAATACTCTCTCGCGGGCACCCGAGGTCCACTCTTCATCCAGGCGATCAAAGTAGTGGGAGAGCACCTCCGGGTCGATATCGTCGCGCCGGCTGATGGCGAGCAAGATGCTATCAATACTTTCCTGTGGAGGTCCTTTGCGTCCCCGTGGCATTTGCGTTCTCCTTACTACACGGCAAAGCGGATCTAAAGTGCTACCTCTCATGAGGTTAATGGATGTACGCTGGTATGATTGTGCAAGGCATTGTATCATGTTACGGGCTAATTTAAAAGCCAGGCAGCAGGCTACGCCTGCTCGCGCCTGCGGCGCTCACCCAATATATCTGGTGGCATGGAAAAATGCGCTGTGCGCATTTTTCCATGCCACCAGATATATCCCTGGCGCGCGGCGCCGCGCGAAGGCCCTCCTGGCTAAGCCAAGCTGCAACTATGAGAGGAACTGGAGCGAGTTGAGCATTGGCTGGATATACTTCTGCATAGCCTCGGTAAAGTACACATCGGGCACCAGGAAAATGATGCTGTAATAGGTATTCTCGTGCTTTACCGAGATCGTCGAGACATGGAACTTGTCGCCATTGGCATCCAGAAAAGTCACGTCCTCCTCAACCCACTTTGTTCCGCCGATCATCGGCTGCGCATTGGCGGGCGGGACATCCCGCAAATCCTGGGCATTGAACGAACTGCCCACGGTCTGAATGTTTGCCTGGTTGGCCTGCTGCGGAGTAGTGATGGATGATGAAGCGGAATTGGAGAAACGGATGAATACAAATTCAATTGGTATCTGCTGCGACGGGTGGATACCGACGGATGTGCTGCCATCAGATAACTTCTGGGGACCTTCAGTCACCCAATCCGAGGGGTACTGCAACGAGACATTCAAATTCGCGTCCTTCGTTTTCTTGAAGGAGGTCGGCGTCGGCAACTGCCCACCCTTCGTGGAGGGAACGGGGGTAGTGGCTGCGCCGGTGCCCGGCGTACTGGCTGTGCCCGGCGTCGTGCGCGTTGAAACATTCGCGGGAGTTCGAGCGGCGCTGGCGGGGAATTCGTGGTTAAGATACAATATGCCCAGGGTCGCCGCCGCCCCCAGAAGCGGCACCAGTACGATGAAGGCCGCGATTGCCAGTATGCTGGCCGCCGAACGCTTTGGCCGCGCGGGACCCCTCTTCCGCTCATAGCGAGACGACAGCGCGTCCTCCTGCGGGCGAGCGATATGCTGCGGGATCGTCGTAGGCCAGGGAGGCGCGCCTGCTGGCAGATACGAGAACGTCAGTGGTCGCTCCTGTCGGATAGGTGCCCCGCAGTCGGGGCAAAAGGTAGCAGTTTCGGGTAATTCTGCATCGCATCGAGAACATTTCATGGCTCACGCCCCCCATTATTCTGGTCGCTGTACCAGACGACAATCAAAGCGTACAACTCCATTGCGCCTCTCGGTAACAACTCTTATTACATCAAGCTTGATTGACTCTCCAACTGCAACAGGGATATCTTCTTCATCTAACACACGGCACTCGAAGCGTCGCGTGGGATCAACTGCATCGGCAACGACACAACGAACATATGAATGCTCTTCACCCTGAAAGATAGTTTTCAAGCGAGGCTCTTTTTCCAGGAGAGTCCCTTCACGCGTCATAAGCTCCGGACCCTTCTGCATTCCTGCGTTTCAAAAAGGCACAAAACATCCGCATAGTACATTGTATGATGAGAGCGCAAAATGTCAACCTTTTTGGCAGTCTTTCTAAGAAAATATCTGATCCTCCGACGCTATAGCTTGCTCGCACCTGCGGTGCTCGCCTCATCTCACCGGTGATGCGGAAACATGCGCTGCGCGCATGTTTCCGCATCACCGGTGAGATCCTTGCCCGTCGTTGCCGCGCGAAGGCCCGCAGTGAGAGCAGGCTCTAGATTTTGTAGTCAACTTCAGATACAGAAGGAGAGGCCACGCTTTGTTGCGTTTCTTCGATGGGCAGGTCGGGATTGAACGCTTTGCCGAAGCGGCGGCGCAGCAGCATCGCCAGAGCAGGCCAGCCGTCTTTCCAGGGAGAGAGCTTCTTCTCTTTGCGCGGCGTATAGCTGATAGGCACCTCGAGGATGGTGTAGCCGGCTTGCAGGATGCATGAGGTAATTTCAGGCTCGATCTCAAAGCGCCGCCCCTCCATCGGAAGCGCCTGGGCGAGCGCACGCGGCATCAGCTTGTAGCAGGTCTCCATATCGTGAATATGGCTGCCAAATAAGATATTCGTGACCATAGTGAGGAAACGGTTGCCCCAGCGTGTCGTGAACTTCTGTGGCGCAAGGTCGCGATAACCATAGACCGCGACGCGTTCTATCCCCGCTGCCCGCCCCTCCCGCCACTTACGCACCAGCGCAGGTAGATCCTGCGGATCATACTCCATATCGGCATCCTGCACAGTCACAAGATCCCCGCTTACCAGGCCGAAGCCGGTCCGTAATGCAACGCCCTTGCCCTGATTACGGTCATGGCGCACATAACGATAGCTGTCGAACGGAGCGCGCTGGCGCAGCTGCTGCAAAATGTCCCATGTTCCATCCGTCGATGCATCATCGACAACAACAACTTCAAGCTCAAGCTGCACGCGCGCAAGCGACTCTAAAACCTGCGCTACCGTTTTCTCTTCGTTGTATACCGGGACAACCACCGAAACACGCATGAAATATACCCTCACTTCTGCGTTGGAGTGAAAAGCTTACAGTACAGAAAAATCCCTGACTCCTATCTTATCTAAACGAACGAATGAATGTAAAGCATAGCAACAAGGACCTATTCCCATACCTGGATCGTGCCATCGGTGAGGGCCACAACCAGTTGTCTGCCAGCGAAGTGGAGCGCGCTGATCTGCCAGGGATGATAGAGCTTCTGCACCACCTGACCGGTGCTGATCGACCAGAGATCGATCACCCCCTCGTTGACCTCGCTATCCTCCCGCGCAACGGCGATCCATTCCCCATCCGGCGAGAGGGCAAGTTTTGAACTGCTGCCCATTGCGCCGCTCGCCAGTTCGCTGTAGGTGCCGGAGGTCGTTTCGCAGACGCGCAGCTTGCGTCCCATATAAACAAAGGCCAGCATTGCCGCATCGGGCGTAGTGGCGTAGGGCGGAGCGCAATCGGCGCAGTGGCCTACCAGGATGGACGCCGCGATACGCGGGCGCACCTTGCCGCTACGCGCCCGCGCCGCCACATCCCAGCGCCGCACAATCGCCATTTCCTGCTGCTCGTGCGGCACGCGGGCGCAGGAGAGCGTCAGCAGCGTCCCCGCATCCTGCGAGAGCGAGCGCAAACGGATGGCCCAGAATTGCCGCTTATCGACCTCCTCCTCCATGCAGATAGCAGGATCGGCCAGG
>Ga0209061_1004684_pt1 | contig 12847 bp, 10 predicted proteins | sample Coa_R1_10_FD_187157 | JGI IMG/M metagenome (GOLD analysis project Ga0209061, IMG submission 187157) | Surface soil microbial communities from Centralia Pennsylvania, which are recovering from an underground coalmine fire - Coalmine... | ecosystem: Environmental > Terrestrial > Soil >...
ATGGCGCCGTCACGGTCATAGGTCTGCGCACCTTGCGTGATACGCGTGACCAGTTGGTCGATCACCATATTGCCAGGACCGGTATCGAAAGCAATCACGCGGTCTGTGCTGGTGTTGGGCGGGATTGCAGTCAAATTGGCGATGCCGCCGATGTTCACAGCCACACGTCCACGCCCGCGATGCCGCATCAGCATGTAGTCCAGATAGGGAACCAGCGGAGCTCCCTTCCCTCCCGCAGCCACATCGCGCTCACGGAAGTTGGAGATCACGTCGATTCCGGTGCGCTCGGTAATCACGCTCGATTCGCCGATCTGGAACGTGCTGCATACCTTCTTCCCCAGATACTGCGAGCCTTGGCCCTCATGGAAAATCGTCTGGCCATGACAGCCAATCAACTTGATCGAGTCCAGGGGAATATTGGCGCGCTCTGCGGTTTCCTCCAAGGCTTCGGCATATAATTCACCCAGGAGGAAATTTAAGCGCGAAATATCGGCTGCATCGGCGCCTGAGTTCGAAATGGCGAGAAGCGCCTCACGGATTTTTTTCGGATAGGGGACTGCGTGGCTCGTCAAGACGTTAATCTTGGCTCGAAAGCCCGAACCGGTAATATCGATGATCGCCACATCGATTCCGTCGAGCGAAGTCCCGCTCATGATACCTGCTATTCTCATCTCTTTAGCTCTAGCTGCAACTCTTGTAGAATCTGCAACGCTTCGACCGGCCGCAGCTCGTCGATATTCAGCTCACGGATCCGATCGGCGAGCCCTTGGTTAACGGGCTCAAATAGTCTGATTTGTAGGGGCGCGTTGGCCTCACCCGGCGCTAATACAGCACGCACCGAGTGTTCCCTCTCTTCATGATGCAACAAAACTGACCTCGCTCGCTCGATTACTTTGGGGGGCAAACCCGCCAGACGCGCCACCTCAAGCCCGTAGCTGCGGTCGGCCGCGCCCGGTTCTACCTTTCTTATGAATAAGATACGGTCACCCGCCTCTTTTACGGCGACGTGTAAATTTCTTACTCCAGAAAGTTGCTCCCCAAGCTCGGTCAGCTCATGATAATGGGTCGCAAATAGTGTCTTTGCCTTAATTTTATCGTGAATGTACTCAATCACCGCCCAGGCGAGCGCCAAACCATCATAGGTCGAGGTACCCCGGCCGACCTCGTCCAGGACGATAAAGCTGTTCGGCGTGGCCGTATTGAGAATGAGGGCGGTTTCCGTCATCTCAACCATAAACGTCGACCGGCCCCGGGCCAAATTGTCGGCCGCCCCGATGCGGGTAAAGACACGATCCACAATCGGCAGCAGAGCCGCATCCGCCGGAACGAAGGAGCCCATCTGGGCCAGGATGAGGATGAGGGCGGCCTGGCGGAGATACGTGGACTTGCCACCCATGTTGGGGCCTGTAATGACACCAATAAACTCTTTAGAAGAGTGCAGATAGAGATCGTTCGGAATGAACCGGCCGGCTTCGCGCTCGGTGAGCTTTTCAATCACCGGATGGCGGCCCGCCTCGATCCGCATCTCGCCGGAATCGGAAAACCGCGGGCGCCGGTAACGGTTTTCAACCGCCACATGGGCTAGCGTGGCCGCAACGTCCAGTTCGGCAATTTGGGCAGCCGCACTCTTAATACGTGCCGCATGAGCAGCCGCAAAGCTGCGAACTTCCTGAAACAGGTCACGCTCGAGCGCCAGAATCTTCTCTTCCGCATCCAGAACCTTGCTTTCGAGCTCTTTCAGCTCCGGTGTGGTGAAGCGTTCGGCATTCGACAGCGTCTGCTTGCGTTCGTAATCGGCCGGAACCAGATGCAGATTGGCTTTTGAGATTTCAATGTAGTAGCCGAAGACGTTATTGAAACGCACTTTCAGGGACTGGATATTCGTGCGCGCACGCTCGCGCGCCTCGATAGCGGCGATGTACTGGCGGCTATTGCGGCTCAGATCGCGGAGCTCATCCAGTTCGGCAGAATAGCCCTCGCGAATGACTCCGCCATCGGCCACATTTAGCGGTGGTTCATCGGCGATCGCCGCCAGGATTTTGTCCCGGACTTCGCTGACGCAGTCGATTTCACTTCGAAGCAGCGGAGATCCAAGCTGAGCCGCAATTTCGGCAATCTTCGGCAACTGGGCCAGGGAGCGGCCTAGCGCATACACATCGCGCGGCGTAGCCGTCCCAAGCGTAATCTTGGCCAGCAGACGCTCTACATCCTGAATCAGGCTGAGCGTCTTGCGCAGCTCGCTGCGAACGATAATTTTGCTCGCCAGCTCGCCCACCGCATCCAGCCTCGCCTCAATTTCCGCCCGGTTGCAGGATGGCTGCAGCAGGCGGCGGCGCAAGAGCCGGCCGCCCATTCCGGTGCAGGTCTGATCGAGCACATGGATCAAGGTCGCTTCGCGGCTCTCCCCGGCAAAGAGCGGCTCAAACAGTTCCAGATTGCGAACCGTGGCTCCATCGAGGACCATATGATCGGTACGCTCGAAAAAAGTGGGGCGGCTCAGATGCTCGAGCGCCGATTTCTGTGTCTCGCGCAGATAATGAACGATGGCTCCGGCAGCCGCAACCGCTAAAGGTTTATCGCCCAGCCCGCAGCCATCGAGCGAGTGCAGGCGAAAGGTTTCGAGAATTTGCCGGCCCGCATAGTCCCCGCCAAAGACCCACTCATCGAGTGATGTTTCGAGACACTGCGCGCCCACAGGCTTGCCGTCCGCATGCAGCACTTCGCGCACATTGAGCGCCTCCAGTGTGGCCAGCAGCTCGGCCGCGTCTACTTCCGTAGCGCGAAACTCGCCGGTGGAAAGATCGGCATAGGCCAGCCCCGCGCGCGAGGCTTTTGGAAATACCGCGGCTAAATAATTGTTCTCGTGCGAACCCACCAGACCGGATCCGGCCACCGTGCCCGGCGTAAGAATACGCGTCACTTCACGCCGCACCAGTTTTTTGCCCGGTCCCGGCTCCTCCATCTGCTCGCAAATCGCAACCCGGTAACCACGCTGAATCAGGCGCGAAATGTAGCTTTCCGAGGAGTGATACGGCACGCCGCACATGGGTATCGGCTCGCCGCGCTCTTTGTTCCGTGAGGTCAGCGTAATGCCCAGCTCGCGTGCGGCGGTGATGGCATCCTCATAGAACAGCTCGTAGAAATCCCCCAGACGGAACAGCAACAAAGTCCCGGGAACTTGTTTTTTTGCGGCGTAGTATTGCCGCATCAGCGGTGTGGAAGGTTCGCTGCTCACGCCCTTATGCGTATAGCCCGCGGCGCCGGATAGCATTGGCGACGCGGTCCAGCGCCAGCATGTAGGCGGCAGTGCGGTTATTTACCTGGTGCTTTTCCGCAAAGCCGGTGACATCATGGAAACTTGCAACCATGATCTCTTCGAGCCGGCGATTCACTTGTCTCTCATTCCAGAAGTATCCTTGCCGGTCCTGCACCCATTCAAAATAAGAAACCGTCACTCCGCCCGCATTGGCGAGAATATCCGGAATCACAAATACCTTCTTTTCCGCCAGGATGGAATCAGCGGCAAATGTCGTCGGACCGTTGGCGCCCTCGCACAGAATCTTGGCCTTAATCGAGGCTGCATTGTGTGACGTAATCACGTTCTCACGCGCCGCAGGCAGCAACACGTCGCAATCCATCAATAAAGCCTCATCGCGATCCACGTCTTCGGCTTCTGGAAAGCCGCGAATCGATCCTGTCTCGCTACGATGTTGCATCAGCGCCTCTACGTTCAGCCCGTGCGGGTTATAGACCGCGCCATCGTATTCGATAATGCAAATGACTTTAAATCCCTGACGGCTCATCAGGCGCGCCGCCATCCCGCCTACATTGCCGAAGCCTTGAATAATGACCCGCGTGTTTTCTGGCGCCAGGCCAAACCGCCGCAGCGCCTCCATGGTCACAATCATGCATCCGCGGCCCGTAGCCTCCGTGCGGCCTTTTGATCCACCCAGCTCATATGGCTTGCCGGTCACCACTGCCGTGACGGTATGGCGCTGATGCATGGAATAGGTGTCCATGATCCAGGCCATCGTCTGTTCATTGGTATTTACATCCGGAGCAGGCACATCGCGTTCCGGGCCGATAAATTCGTAGATCTCGGCCGTGTAGCGGCGGGTAATCCGTTCGAGCTCGCCTTCACTCAACAGGTGCGGATCGCAAACCACCCCGCCCTTCGCGCCCCCAAACGGAATGTTCACCACGGCGCATTTCCAGGTCATCCATGCGGCTAGAGCACGGATCTCATCCAGTGAAACATCGGGAGCAAAACGAATGCCGCCCTTGGCCGGCCCACGTGCAATCGAGTGCTGCACCCGGTATCCGGTAAAGACTTCGATGCGGCCATCATCGAGAATAACCGGTATATTTACCGTCAATTCCATGGCCGGCGTACGCAGGACCTTGCGCATGCCGTCATCCAGTTTGAGAAGCTCGGCGGCTTCATCGAAGCGATGCGCGGCCGACTCCCAAGGGTTGATCTCGGATTCAGCCGCAGGGGCTGCTTGAGTCACCATGGCTCCTGTTAATTAAGCTGTCACGAGCGGGCACAAGTTGCAAGTGCAGCGGCCATTTTTCTTATCTCGCCTCCCGGCTTGCCCGCAGGCGCCTGATTTTCCGAAACCTCACAAAACCAATGGGTATCGATTCGCGTCCAAGTGAGGGAGGACGCTCCATGACCCCAGACGAACGCAAGATGCTCGAGGATCTGGCGGAAAAAATTCAAAAGACGCCGCCGCCACCCAAAGATCCCGAGGCCGAAGAATTTATTCGCAGAAATATCGGCTCGCGCCCGGATGCGCTTTATTTGATGACGCAAACTGTGCTCATTCAGAATCTGGCGCTCGAACAAGCACGGCAACAAATTCAGGAACTGCAGCGCGCCGGCCAGCCGGCGGCGAGCTCCGGAACCAGCTTCCTGGGAGGCGTAGGCAGGAGTATTCCCGGCTATGCCGGATCGAGTTACGCCACGCCGTCCTCTCCGCAGCCTTCCTATGCTCCTCCCCCGCCGCAGTATAATCCACCTTCTCCCGCACCACCCAGTCCCGGCGGAGCCGGCAGCTTTCTCCGTGGCGCCGCTCAAACCGCCGCAGGAGTGGCAGCCGGCGCACTGGCCTTTGAGGGAATTCGCTCCCTGTTCTCCCATTCCTTAGGCGGATATGGCGGCTTCGGCGGCGGTTATGTCGGAGCGCCCATTGAAGAAACCGTAATCGAGAACAATTATTTCGATCAGCCGCAACCGCAGGAGGCCGGCGTATCCGATTTTCAGGATCGGGGCGATGATTCATACCAGAACAGCGCCGATGTCGTGAATGTGGATGACTCGAGCCAGTACGATGACGGAGCGAACTTCGACGATGGCTCAGGCTTCGATGATGGCGGAGATACCGGCGATGTCGGCGGCTTCGATGACGGTGGAAGCTGGGTCTAGTTCCTCGCTGGTTTTCATGCGAAACTTTTGAAGATGCCGGGGCGAGTCCGTTGGGGCGTTCTCGGAGCCGCGCAAATTGCTCTCAAAAAAGTCATTCCGGGAATGCAAAAGAGCAGCCGCTGCGAGATCGTGGCGATTGCATCGCGTGATCTCGCACGCGCAAAAACCGCTGCACAACAGCTTGGCATTCAGAAAGCTTACGGCTCCTATGAAGAGCTGTTAAACGACCCGGCTATTGATGCGATTTACAATCCTCTGCCGAATCATCTGCACGTGCCCTGGTCTGTAAAAGCGGCCGAGGCAGGCAAGCATGTTCTTTGCGAAAAGCCAATTGCGCTAAGCGCCAGCGAAGCCAGACAACTGATCGAGGTTCGCGACCGGACGGGCGTGAAGATCGGGGAAGCATTCATGGTGCGAGCTCACCCGCAGTGGCTGCGCGCCCGGGAAATCGTCGAGAGCGGCGCAATCGGGGAGCTGCGGAGCACCCTGAGCGTCTTCAGCTACTTCAATATCGATCCCAAAAACATTCGCAACATTCCGGAATTTGGCGGCGGAGCGGTCATGGATATTGGCTGTTATCCCATCACGATCTCACGCTGGCTTTTCGGCCGCGAGCCGCAGCGCGTGATGAGTCTGATAGAGCGGGATCCCCAGCTCGGCATCGATCGCCTGAGTTCGGCCATCCTCGATTTCGCTCCCGGTCACGCCGTCTTCACCTGCAGCACGCAACTGGTGCCTTTCCAGCGTATGCAGATTCTGGGCACGCGCGGACGCATCGAAATGGAAATTCCTTATAACATTCCGCCAGACCGCCCCAGCCGCATCTTTATCGACGATGGCAGTCAACTGGCAAGCCGCAGCGCACGCATCGAAGAATTTCCCACCTGTGATCCCTATACGGCCCAAGGCGAAGCCTTCGCCCGGGCGATTCAAGAGAACACCGAGGTGCCTGTCCCTCTCGAAGATGCCGTCAAGAATATGGCCGTCATAGAAGCCGTGTTGCGGTCCGGCCAGACGGCACAATGGGAACCGCTTTAAGACGCAGTAGAACTCCCCGAGGCCTCGCCCGCTTCGCGGCGCTTGAGATAGGCTTTCCTGCTCGCAGCAATGACTTTGCGGGCCTCCGGAGGTCCGGCCCAGCCTTCCATCTTGGTTTTTACGCCTTGCAGCTCCTTGTAAATCGAAAAGAAATACTCAATTTCGCGGATCACATGCGGAAATACCTGATCCACCGTGTGGATGCTGTCAAAGCGTGGATTGCGATTGGGCACCGCGAGGATCTTCTGATCGGGCTGCATCTGGTCGACCATGTTCAATACGCCGACCGGACGCGCTTCCATCAAACATCCCGTGAAACTGGGCTCATCCACCAGCACCAGCATATCCAGCGGGTCGCCATCCTGCGCTAGAGTGCCAGGAATAAAGCCATAATCGCCCGGATAGTGCATAGGCGAGTAGAGCGCGCGATCCAGACGAAAAATATCGAGTTCACGGTCGTACTCGTACTTATTCGCTGAACCTCGCGGGATCTCGATCACCACGCGCACTACCTCCGGGCACTCAGGACCTGGATCAATCTCGTAGAGTTTCACGCGTTCACTGTAGCAGACAGGTTCGCTCGAAGACCCGACCTCTGAAAACAGAAACCCCAGCGGCGGCTTAATCCCCTAAGCCGTGCTTAATGGCAAAGCGCACCAGCTCGCCCGTGCTATGCAGATTAAGCTTTTCCATGATCTTGCTGCGATGCGAGTCCACCGTATACACGCTGAGATTCAGCCGGGTGGCGATCTCTTTGTTGGTCTTGCCTTCGGCGATCAGTTGCAGCACCTCGCGCTCGCGGTTGGAGAGCAAATCGATCGGATCCGTGACATTCTGCCGGAAATCGCTCAGCAGCGCTCCGGAAACTTCGGGGCTGATATAGCCGTCCCCCCGCGCGACCGAACGCACCGCATTCAGCAATTCCGTATCAATCGCATCTTTCAGAATGTAGCCGCGCGCTCCAGCCTTGAGAATTTCCCGCACATAAACCGCCTCTTTATGCATGCTGAGCGCCAGCACCCGGATGCGGGGATTGGCTTGCACCATGCGGCGCGTGGCCTCAACTCCGCCCACATCCGGCATGGCCACGTCCATCAGCACCACATCCGGCTTGAGCTTTTGCGCCAGATCAATGGCTTCACGACCGTTGGCCGCCTCGCCAATGACCTCCATATCAGAATGCGCGGAGAGAATGAGCTTCAATCCCTGCCGGACAATGGTGTGGTCATCGGCAAGCAGAACTTTTATTGCGCGTTCGGGCACCTCACTTCGATTTTCACTCCCCTGCCCTGCCCCGTTTCGAGCGAGAACACTCCGCCGCAACCGCGAGCCCGCATCTCCATCCCTGCCAAGCCCAGCCCGCCGTTTGCCTTGCGCGCGCCGGGATCGAATCCGCGGCCATTATCCCGAATGGTAAGTAGAACCTCGCCATTGCGCGCTCGCAGCTCCATGCTGACAGATGTAGCCTGGGAGTGGCGCGCGACATTCGTCAGCGCCTCCTGAGCAATGCGATACAGATGTGTCTCTGTTTCATCCCGCAGCCGCTGGCGGCCGAGGTCGCTGTTGTATTGCACCCGGATGCCGGTGCGCTCAGAAAAACTTTCGGCCAGCGAGTGCAGAGCAGCATCCAAACCAAAATCATCGAGAATGGTGGGCCGCAGCAGTTGGGACAGCTCGCGAACATTTTTGATCGCCTGATCGACAAGCGCCAGGCAGTCATCTAAGCGCGCCTGGTTCCCACCAGCCCGCAATGCGGAAAGATTCGCCTTCACCGCCGTCAGCGCCTGGCCCAACTCATCATGCAGCTCGTGCGAGAAACGGCGCATCACCGCTTCCTGCGTTTCGAGCAATTGATATTGCATGCTGGCCAGCTCGCCAGATTGCTGCTCCAGCCGGCGAAACAAACCGGTCGAAGCATTCACCACCCACACGGCGCAGATCAGGGAGAGCACCACGCAGGCTGCAAATAACCAGATCGTCCAGCGCACCAGACCGCGGCCTTCTTGATGGAGAATCTGGCGAAGCTGCTCGGCCTGACCATAGGCGGAATCGAGCGCGCTGCTCATCTCAGCCCGATTCTGCTCAAGCTGCGCCAGAATCTCCTCACGCGTCGCAATGTCGCGGCGCCGGTTGAGGCGCAGCCAGCGCGCATTCAGCTCACTGCGCTGTTTCTCGATATTGTCAATGGCGGCCTTGGCAAGCGATTGCTGCTCAGCAAACAGCGCCGCATTGCGATCGATCTGGCGCACCGTGCGGAAGGCAAGCAACAGCGCTGAGAACAGCAACAACGCCGATACGCTTAAGCCCACCAGCAACACCCGCTGTAAATGAGTCCGTGTAATCGATTTCGCCTGGGCCACCGATGACGATTCTTTCATTAAAAGCCACTTGCCACCATCCCGAATTTACGGGATCCAGATTCCCGGATTTGCGCGATGGCGCAAAAAGCCGTTTCCAGGCAAATTGGAATTGTGAGCGGCAGCAAGACGGCCAGCCCGGCAGCGGGAAAACAATCAACCAAGCAACGGATACCGCGACCTGGCGGGCTTGCCTCAAACAACGCCGCCACAAATTGAAGGAGAAGACAAAAAAGATGAAAAAAGTATTTACCTCGGCTCTGCTAACCGTAACTGCGGTCCCTTTCCTCGTGGCCGCACCAGCGGCTAACAAACCGCAGGACCAATCTGCCACTCAAACCCAGACCACAACCAAGAAGGTGAAAAAGCACAAGAAGGCGAAAAACGGGAAAGGCACGACAGAGAGCGGTTCTACGGAATCCAAGTAGCCCTCTCTCACTACCGATCTCCCCTCCAGCCCGGGCTTCACAAGGAAGCTCGGGCTTTTTTTTGTGCAAACGTGCTCTCGTGCAGTTGGCTATTCCGAAGACCTAAGCGAGCGACTCTAAGGAGTGCCGGCGGCGCTTGTCGAGCAGCCCCGCAAAGAGATCGCCGACTTTTTTAATGCGCGCAGGCATCGAATCTATGGTGAAATCCGTCACCTTCACGCCGCGTTTCAGTTCTCTCCAGGTGACCGGAGCCGAAACGGTGGCCGCCGGCACAGGGCGGATCGAATACACGGAGGCGAGCGTTTTCCCCCAGGCGTTCTGGTTGTAGTCAATCAAAACACGGCCGGGCGGGCGCATCGACAGGCGATATTCCACAGTAATCTCCTCCGGATACTGCTTGGCGAGTTCCGTGGCAATCCGCTTGGCCACGGCCCAGACATCTTGTTGTACGGCTTTGCGGAAAAGCGGAACGTACACGTGGATGCCCCGAGAACCAGTGGTCTTCGCCCAGCTCGACACGCCGCGTTTATCTAAATACGCCTTCAGTTTTAAGGCCACCTGCTGCACTTCTTCAAAACCAGCCGGAGGAACCGGATCGAGATCAAAGTGCAGGTAATCCGGACGCTCCACGTCGTCGCAGGGACCATACCAGGGATTCAGATCAATGCAGCCCAGATTGACGATCCACAGAAGCGACGCCTCATCGTCCACGACGGGGAAATCGGTGATCGTTCCCGGTTTCTGCTCGATCAGGCAGGTGTCGAGCCAGTCCGGCTTATAGGCTGGCGTTCGCTTCGAAACGAACAGTTCGCCCGCGATCCCGTCCGGATAGCGCTTCAAGACCAGCGCGCGCCCCTTTAAATGAGGGATCAGAACCGGCGCCATTTGTGAGTAATAGCGGATGAGATCGCGCTTGGTTTTCCCCAATTCCGGCCAGAAGATTTTGTTCAGATTGGTCAAATTCAGCTTTTTGTGGCCGCATTTGACGGTGCAAAAATTCTGGTTTTCAGGGATCTCAACCGGCATTCCTCAGTATGTCTCGATTTTTCTCTGCCGGTAGGGCGGCGTGACATAGGCGGTGACCGGACTCTCGCAGCCTTGCTCGCCAAGGGCTTTGACCCCCAGCACCACCTCGTCAATATTCACATTGGGGAGCGTGTAGGCGTTCACTTTGCCGACAAAAATTTCCCTCTGCCAGTCCGGCGCAGTGGTGTCGCGCATCACGATTGCGTAACCCAACAGATGCGGATCTTGTTCATCGCCCTGCCAGTGCAGGACCGCATCGTAGCCGGCCGATCCATCACTCATGCGACCTCGCTCAAGCGGGGAAACAAACGCACGGCCTTCAGCGAGCGAAGGCGCAGGAATCTCCGGAGTCTTCGGCGCCAGCGCGAGCGACGCAATGGCGGCCGCATTTGCCTTGGCGACCAGCGCCGTGTACTCCGGTGCGGTGTTTTCAAAAGTATCGGTGGCCGTGTGCTGATGGGAGAAATTTTCCATCGGCGTCGTGATGCGAATGGCGGGATAGCCGGCCGCCTCGAACGGGCTATGATCGCCGCCCCGGCCGAAGCGATCGTGTCGGAATACCAGATTCACGCGAAAACCGGGCTGGTAGCGTTCCGCCATCAATTTCATGTACCGTGCCAGTTCTCGCGAGCTCGAATCCTCCGGACCCGCTGAGTAGACGTTGACATAGCGGTTGCTCATTTCACCATTTCCCGTTACGTCGCTCCCAATGATGTCGTTGTTAAAGACGCCATCAATCTGCTCATGCCGCGCCACGGCCTCCTCGGCATAGAGTCCGCTTCCAAACAAGCCGTACTCCTCGGCCGCAAAGGCCACGAACACAATAGTCTTTCGGAACTGGTGCTGGCTCATCACGCGCGCCAGCTCCATCACCGCCGCCGTGCCGCTGCCGTCATCGGTTACCCCCGGCGCCGGCGCCTTCACCGTGGCCTCCGGATCGAGCTGGCGGCGCCCGTCCGGACCGGATTTGAAAACCAGGTTAATCGAATCATAGTGCCCGCTCACCAGCACGTGGCGCTCCGCTTCATCCGTGCCGGGAAGCACCGCAACTACATTCCAGATCTCCACGTTTCCGGGCATCCGGGCGTTCTGTTTTGCCAGTCTGTGCTTGTCAAAAGAGACCTGCAAACGCGGGCTGTAGCTGCGGAATTGGGCCGCAATCCACTCCCTTGCCGCCCCGATTCCATAATCCGGCCGGTCCGTGGGCGAATAGATGTTGCGCGTCCCAAAACTCCCGAGTTTCTTTTGAATCGCAGCGATCCGGTCGGCGGAAACTTGCGAGACGATCTCCTGTACCTCGGGATTCAACGAGGGTTCCGCGCCGGCGGCAAACAGGCAAAATCCAAAGGCAAGCAACACCAGAGTCAGGCGGGCCATGATGATCGCATCGTATCGCATTGGCCCGACTAGGGTTCCGCTTCCGTCCCAAAATTGAGAGAATTTTCAGGAAACGGCGTAAAATTGGAGCCGATTTGGGATTTCTGCCGTCTAAATGGGTAGAAGCGGCAGAACAACCCTCAACTGCGAGAAACGATATCCGTCCAGGAGGGTTCTAACCTTCAACACCAACTCTCTTGGCGGCTAAAGGGGCCCTCTCCTCCGGCCCCTTTTTTCTTTGTCTAAGCCCTAATAGGCAATTCTCATGCCATTGCCATCTCCATCTCCTCCTGCTGCTGAGGAGCTTCGAGCGCCAGCTTGCGCTGCCGCGGCGTTTCTGCTTCCTTGAACTTCACCGAGACCAGCTTCGACACTCCCGGCTCCTGCATGGTCACGCCATAGAGCGCCTGAGCCGCTTCCATCGTGCGTTTGGAGTGCGTGATGACGATAAATTGCGTCTTCTCCGACATCTCGCGCAGCAGTTTCATCAGCCGGTCGATATTCGGCTCATCAAGAGGCGCATCCACCTCATCCAGGATGCAGAAGGGGCTGGGCGAATATTGGAAGATCGCCATCAGCAAGGCCATAGCGGTCAAGGATTTTTCGCCTCCAGACAGCAGCAGCACGCTCTGCAATCGCTTGCCGGGAGGCGATGCGATGATGTCGATGCCCGACTCAGCCGCATTCGTCTCATCGGTGAGGCGCATCTCTGCCGTGCCGCCGCCAAACAAAATTTTGAACATTTCGCGGAAGTGAGCATTGATGGCCTGAAACGCTTCGGAGAACCGTTTGCGCGATTCCGCGTCGAGTTCCTGAATCGCTTTTTCCGTGTCGCGGATGGAATCGAGCAGATCCTGCCGCTGCGCCTGCAGAAACTCCTGCCGTTGCTGGGCCTCTTCAAACTCTTCGAGCGCCTGAGGATTCACCGGCCCCAGCGCTTCGATCTTGCGGCGCACCTCGGCATATTGCGCCTCAATCTGCTCCAGCTCTGCTTCACCCGGCAGCGTGTCCGTGCCTTCCAAAAGCTCCGCCACGCTGGTTTCGAGCTCCTTGCGGCAGGTCTCTTCGAGATGTTTCAGCTCGGACTCAGCCCGCGCGAGAGCCACCTGCTGCCCCGCTCGACGCTCCTGCAAGGCTTGCGCGTTTGCTCGCAATCCTTTCAACTGCTCTTCCAACACAGCGAGCTGGTTGCG
>Ga0209061_1004685_pt1 | contig 12842 bp, 19 predicted proteins | sample Coa_R1_10_FD_187157 | JGI IMG/M metagenome (GOLD analysis project Ga0209061, IMG submission 187157) | Surface soil microbial communities from Centralia Pennsylvania, which are recovering from an underground coalmine fire - Coalmine... | ecosystem: Environmental > Terrestrial > Soil >...
ACATGTCGACGTCGGAACGCGGGACGTACTGTACCGGCGGATAGTCGCATTCGCGCATCGTGAGCGCGCGCGTCGAATCCGCAACGGTCGCACCGGCGACCTTGACGATGACGCGGCCGTTGGTCGGTTCGAGCACGATCGGATGATCGGGGCCTGGCTCTTTCATGCCGACTAGAAAACCCCGCGACACACGGGGTTTTCAAAAAATGGCTCCCGGAGTTGGACTCGAACCAACGACCCGCTGATTAACAGTTCTTTACCGGGGCTAGACAGGACGCGGTTTTCTTTGAAATAGGCTTCTTTTCTGTCTCATCCCTCTACCATTTCTCACCTATAGGCGGTACAATGGCGGTACATAGACGAGCCCAGACGGTGAGTTAGACCGACCGGGCTCTTGCCACCGGAAAGGATTGGTTTCCAGTGACCCAGTCAGTATCGCACAAGGCGGCCTCCAAAAAGAAGGCCCCAAAAGACACCGTCGCAAGCCGGGACGAGGCAGTCCGCAAGATGCGGGCCGCGGCCGACAAGCATCTCGGCGACTATTCCGAAGCCGAGCGGCAAGCATGGGCCGAACGAACGGCAGACGCGTATATCCAGCGCGGAATCATCGCGGTGCGGCCATGACGTACCGCCAGGCAATCCGCGAAACGCTCATCCGCCACGGCTATATCCTCAATCCGGGCCACGTCGAGGCCCACATGCGGGCCGAAGCAGGCGGAACGCTCGACCGCCTCTCGCGATCGGCCTTCGATGCGCTCGCCATCGCGTGCATCCCGAACGTCATATCGATGACAACCGAGGATAACGACGACCTCGCTCGGTCCTACGGATGCTATTTTACGGAGGCGTCAGCATGATCGCGCTTACACCGCAGGAGCAGCCCGCAACACGCGATTCCGAGGCCACAGACGAGCGGATCGTCGCTCTTTGGCTTCACGGCCGCTCAGCCCATACAAAGCGCGCCTACGCCCGCGCAATCGACCGTTTCCAGGCGTTCACGCAGCATAAGCCGCTGCAGACCGTCACCCTCGGCGACCTTCAGGCGTTCGCCGATTCGCTATCCGGTAAGCCTTCTAGCATCGCCCAAACCTTGGCGGCGGTGAAGTCGCTACTCTCCTTTGCGTCCAGGATCGGAGCGGTGCCGTTCAACGTCGGAGCGGCGCTAAGGACGCCCAAGAGCCGGGACGGCCTGGCCGATCGCATCCTCTCCGAGTCCGAGGTCCAAAAGATGCTCGCGACCACGGACGGCCGGGATCACGCGCTCGTGCGCCTGGCGTATGCCGGCGGCTTTCGGGTGTCGGAGCTCGTTTCGCTGCGTTGGTCCGACGTTGCCGACGCCGACGATGGAACGATGTTCCTCACCGTGCTCGGCAAGGGCGGCAAGACCCGCACCGTGCGCGTCTCCTCGAGCACGGCGGAGGTGCTCCGTGCGCTCCGAGGCGACGCCGAGCCAGAAGCCTTCGTCTTTGCCGGACGGCATGACGCACTAAGCGTCTCGCAGGCCTGGCGGATCATTCGGGCTGCCGCCAAGAGCGCCAGAATCAAGAAGCCCGTCTCGCCGCACTTCCTGAGGCACAGTCACGCCTCGCATGCGATCGAACGCGGCGTGAAGATCACGACCGTCCGGGATACCCTCGGGCACTCATCGATCGCCGTTACCGACCGCTACTCCCACGCGCGGCCAGGCGATAGTTCCGGGCTCGCGCTCGCCGTCTAAACGAAGGAGTCTTTCGATGAGGAGAACCTCGAAAAGCAACGGGCCTATTCCGTTATTCGATGACTGGACGATGCTAAAGGTTGCTGCCGCAGAGCACTTACGTCAATGCCTTGAGCTTCAAGAACGTCTAGAAGCCGCAGAAAAAGAGCGGCTTGATTTGTTGCCTGCCGCAACAACTCCAGAAGCGAGGGCGGCTCTTCGCGTGATTGACGGTGGGCGAACGCATCTTGTGACCCCTTAATCACTCAAAAAGCCCCGGTGGTGTCGTGAACACCCCGAGGCTAAACCACCTGAAAGGAATAGACTTTCAAATGGCAGCTACGATTCTACCGCAAGCGACGAGCATCGACACCGATGGAATCCGAGCTCTGCTTCTGAGTAAGCTTGCAGCTCTTTTGCCAGAGAACGCTCCTGGCGACTCCGATGGCTACATCGAAAGCGCCGCCGCACAGATCTTCATCGATCAGCTAGAGAAGCTTGGCCGGGAGCAGGATACCAGCTTCGCCTACGGCGCTCTTTTCGCAACGGAAGCTACGCTCGCGGTTATCGCAGACCCGTTCGGCGAAGCGTCGACAGTGCTCGCCGAAGCTATCGATTGGACGCGCAAGAACCTTCAGAGTCTACTCGATAACCGCCAACCGCCAAAGAAGGCGTCGTGACGAAAAAAAGTACCCCAGGGCCCCCGAGAAAATCGGGGGCCTTGACTTTTTCGTGGAGCCTCCTTAGCGTGCGCCATAATTGAACAATCCTGTCCGATGTAGTTCGGCAGAAAGGGTGGAACCATGGAAACAAGACTCGTCTCGTTTCGTGCCGCCGATGACGGTACGCTTTACGAGCCAATTCAGTCCGGGACGCCGCGGTCAATCGACGACTTTCGCATCGATGGGTGGGAGCCGATTCACTGGGATCTCGTTGGACGCGCTCCCACCAGCTATCTCGTCGTCATGCAGCGGGAACAACTTGAAGGCGGCGATGGGAGCTACGAGCAACTGCTGCACCAATCGAAAGCGCTTCGTCAATGACACAAAGGGGAATCAGCCAGCTTCCGGCGGTAGGGTATCGGTCCTCGCGGAACGATCTCGGCCGGGTGCTGGAGGATGGGCTGTAATCTAGGGCGCACCGGTATCCACGAGCGCGATTCCGAAAGGCGTCGCGCTCGTTTCTTTTCGCATCAACGATGATCGCTCGCAACCTTTGCCTCGACAGCGAGCGCCGTCTCAGATAGGATAGCGCCGACGCTAGTGCTGCGAAACGCTGAATGTGCCGTTGTCGGTAACTGAGCAGTCTATCGCGGTATAATTGCCGGAAAGTGTCGTGCCCGAGAAGGTGCCCGTCGCAACGAAAGGGCAAGCGCCGGCAACATTCGAGACGGCTAGTATCTCTAAAGATGAAGGACCCGTGACGACTCCGTACGCGGTCCCAGAATTGTTGTTAGCAGGGTTCGCGAACGTATCGCTCCAGCTTCCCACGAGCCACACAAGGTTCTGTGTCAAGTTGAATGATAGGGTGCCGCTGCCGGCTAGGGCGTCGTTGACGGTACCTGTGTAGTTGCCAACTGATGGCACCGAAACAGATGAAGCCGCAAAGCTTCCAGTATCGTTTGTGCAGCCTGCACTCGTGCCGGTGTAGGAACCGCTGAATGTGCTACCGCTCACGGTTCCGGAGAAAGTCCCGGAGCAACCACCTGCCACTTGTGACGTGAGAGTTCCGCTCACGGTATTCCCAGTCACGGTGCCGCTCAGAGTTCCGCCGTTTACGCCGTTCGAATAAGCGGAGCCCCAATATCCACTAACGATTGATCCATTCTGAGTTATCGCGGCAGAGACGATACCGTTCCCAGCCTGCGAGTCCCTTGACGAGCCGCTGTAGTTTCCAGCAACGCTTGCGGGCGTGCTATTTCCTGGCGTAGTCGACGATCCGCCACCTCCGCACCCCGCAATTAAAAGCGTGACACAAAGTAGTATCGCAAGCCGCTTCATAACGCGTTCCCCACTCAAGAACAAGTTGGGACAGATCGAACAGAGAGCCTAACCTGACTAATTGGAGAGACTACTACTTTGCCCTAGGTGTCGTATGGACCTGGTCACACCGAGCAAGTCGGACGATGCTTCGCGCTCCTCGCTCGTCAATCTGTTTGTGCGGAGACCGGCGTCGAGATCAGCCGGCTTTGCGAGTTCGACGAGATCTCGGCTCAGCGCGGACCAAGCGGTAGGGGGAAAGTTCTTTGCACACCCTGCAAGCGATGGGCGCGTTACCTTAGGAAACCATCTAACGAGCTCTTCCCAGCCGCCTTTTGGCTCTTTGCTAAGACTGCCGCCCTCGCGATCCTCGACGAACATGATCTTCTGGAAGAGCCGCCAGCAGCGTAAAAAGCGACTATGTGGTGCCAAGCGACACCGCGTTCTTCGCGTTCCCGCCAGCCACTCGATCGCTTTTTAGGTTTGCCGGGGATCACTTCGCGACCACTCTCTTAATCCGCCACTGGGCACGCAGGCGCTTTTGCCGACGACGCTCCGATGGTTTCATCGCGTACTGTTTGTCGCGCAACGCGGACGCAAGCCCACCCGCCTCGACTGCTTTGCGAAGCCGACGAAGCGCGCCGACAACGTCGCCGTTGAAGACGACGATGCGCAACGAATCGGCGCCGGATTTGTGCCCTCTAACGCGTTCGGTGCGCTGGATCATCGGTTTGTCGGCGTCGGCGAAGGACTAGGCCCGGGGGAGCTTAGCCAGCATGGATGCGGCGTCCAGTCCAGGGAACACGGTTCGCTCGACGGCGCCGGAGATGGATTCGATGCGGCCGCACCGATGAGGCCGAGCGAAAGCATCGTTAAGAGCAGCGGGACTAAAACACAGTGACGCATCGCTCAGTACCCGATCGCGACATACGTGAAGTTGTCCGAGTCGCCGGACGTACAGCCGCCAGTCGTATAGGAGAAGCCACTGCGCGAAGTTATGGCCGCCGCCACCTGACCGAACGTCGCACTTCCACCGCAATTTCCGAGCTGCGTCGGCGAAACGGACATCGAAAGCGCGACGTTAGGAAACGCGATCGGGAACGACGCCGATGCGCTATAGGTGCCGGCGGTCGACGACACCGTTCCCCACTGAATGATAAACCCGTTTGGCAGGTACGTGTAGCCGTTCGCGTTCGTCGAATAGTTGTTGTAGTTGTTGAGCGAAACGCTTTGCGACGGGAACGAACCGCTGCACGAGATTCCGTTGCTGCACGAAACCCCGGTCGGGCTCGACGTTCCGGTTCCACCATTTGCGACGGAAACCGGCGTCGATAGCGCAACCGTCGTTCCACTCGACGTCAGTCCAGTACCGGCGGTGTCAAGGCACGACAGGTGCCCGATATAGGTCCCGTTGTAGCCCATGCAGCCTAGGCTCGGCGAGGAATTGTTCGTTCCGCCCTCTGCGATCGGCAGTACGCCGCTCGGCGACAGGGCGGCAAAGCCAGAGAACTGAGACTCGGCCGTGATCATTCCGGACGTGACCACGGACGTGCCGTACGGCACCGTCACATAGCCGATCGCAACGTAGCCAGAATCCACGGTCGGAACCGTAGGCGACGAGCTCGACGCGCTCGCCTTGAACGTACACCCGACAGCATCGACCCGATCGCGATTGACCGTCGCCGTGCCATTAGACGAACCGTTCGGATTGACCAGGTTTACCGTCGACGACGTCTGATCCGTGCTCGGCGTCAGGTTGCACTCGATGAGGTCGATGACGCTTTGTCCGCTCGAGTATCCAGCCGTCAGAGGCCCGATGTTCGCCGTATTCGCCTGCAAGGTGCCTTGGCCGACGACCTTCGTTGAATCCGCAGGCAGAGCCGACGATCCTACGCCTTGCGGATATCCGCCCCACGCAGACGTATCATCTGCCACGAGCTGATAGAGCGTACCAACGAAACTTGAGTTCGTTGGGCCGACCGCAACATACAAACCCGTGACCGGAACGACCGAGAGGTTATCGAACGTGCCGGCATACGACGTATTGGCACCGCTGAGCGCGTTCCACCAAAAGGAACCTTCTCCAAGCCGCTGGTCGCGCTCCCACAGATTGAACCACGTAGAGGGTGGGTTAGTTTGAAAATACCACGTCACGCGTGTGAGCGCGAACGCGCTCAGCGGCAGTGCAACCGAGAGCACAAAAAAAAGAGCCGCGATGCGGCTGCGAACCGATGAAAACATGAATCGAAAACTCCTTTGGGGCGATGGCGTCGCCGTAGCAACGCCACCACAGTTTTGAAAACTAGGCCGGAATCACGCGCACGCGACGCTCGGTGCCGTCTTCGCCCACAAGCGTCACGACCTCGGGCTCCGGCTTCGGATCGCGCGCCTTGCGAAACGCAGAAGAGCGCCAGGCAGCGTCGAGCTCTTGCGATGACATTTCGTTCGCATCTTTCGATGGAACATTCAGCTCCAAACGAATGCCGTTTGGCGAAGGGTTCAACCAGGCGGAGTCGCGCGCAATCTTTTCGTCGAGTTCTTTTGCGCGAGCCTTGCGCTGTGCAGAAGTCAACGGTTTCACTCTGCGAACCCCCCTGCGCCGAGCGTCTTCAAAACGTCGCCGTAGAGTCTCCGATGCTCGCCGATCGCAACATTTGCGCGCATCGCGCCGTCGCGATCCGAAACGTCGTTTCGTTCGCGGTCGAGCGCCTCGTCGTGTAAAAGAACGGACGCGAGCGCCAAACCCAACATTATGTCGTGCGCGGTCGAAAGATCTTCGTGCGCTTTCTTAAGCTCGTTTCGAGCCTCCGGCCATCGACGAGGATACCCGAGAGATGCAAGCCCGTCGTCACAACGCACGCGAGTCTGCCATAGTTCGATGCGTTTTTTCGCGCTTGCTTCACTTGCGAGCAGTTCGTCGCGAAGTCTCGCGTCGATCTCCAATGCGCCGAGTGCGTTCGCCGGTGACGATTCGTCGAGCACGACGCGATGTGAAGTGCTGATCATTTTACTTTCCTCCAAGCCATTTCTTCGCTAACCGAACTTGTGCGTCGCCACGAGCAAGCGCACGTTGCACGATGTCCCGCTGCGCTAGTTCGGCGTCGGTGATCGCTGATTCGCGCGCAAGTTTTGCGCCGCGATCGATGAGCAAGCCGATAAGAGTGCGACTCTCGCAGACTTGGCCGCGCAAGTATTTCACAGGCAAGTTATTGCCGGGACCGTATGGTTCGAGCAACAAAACGTCTTCGAGAAGCACGAGGCGCTCACCATCGGCAACATCGTCGAGCGATCGGATCTCGGTCGCCGACTGCAAGAACGCAGCAAGTGCGTCGATGCTTTCGCGCGAAAGTGAAGTATTGCGATCGAACTCGATAACGAAATCGTGGACGCCATGCTCTTGCCCGTTCGCATCGTCGGAGCAATCGATAAGAAGCTTCAAGGTGTCGCGCTCGGGATCGAACGTGAACGTCGTGCGCGGACACAATCGCACGGGGATCGTGCTGGGTTCGTGTTTACCGTTTTTCATTTTTGCGCGCCTCCCGGGCACGCGGTGTTGGGTTTTGTACGTGCAAAAAAAGAGGCCGGCAGCGTCACGCTACCGGCCGGTCACCCCGCGAGGATCGAGGCAAATCTTTTAACCTGAGCGAATGCGAGCAACCGCGCCCTCGATGATCCATCGAATCTCGTCGTCGTCGAGCGAATCGATGACGCGGTCGCGAGGAGCACGCTCCGCGATCGTGATCGCCTCGACCATCGCTAAGTCAGCGCGCATCCGCATCTCATCCTCATCGTCGGCGGAACTCGCGATCTGCTCAAGCAGTCCACGCCGGCGAAGTTCAAGGACGATGAGCCGGCGAAGATCGACAGCGATCGCCGCCTCCAACACTGTGCGAATCGCCTCAGTCCGCAGCATGTTCGATAACCTCCGGTGCCGGCGAAAGCGCGGCAACGGTGGGCGTCGGCGCGAGCTCGTCGAGCAGCCTCGATAATTCCAAAAGCTGCTCCGGCCGAAAGTGGGCGCCCAAGTTAATTTCCTGGCGCCGGGCATCGATCGTAAAGCCGCCTTCTGCAAACATGCCCTTGGCACGGCCGATCTGCACGAGCACGTCTTTGGCCTCGCGAACCGCAGCGAGGATTTCTCTGTTATCGTTTTTCAGCTCGGCGCTCTCCAAAGCGCCTAATGCGGCGGAAAGCAGCTCGGCCAACCTCGCCTCGACGTCGGCTGAAGTCGAAACCACGACGGGATCGCGCGATCGCGGACGACGGCGAGACAACCGCTTGCCGGCGGCCGCACGCGATCGCTTGGCCGGACCCACATCGACCTGGCCCAAATGCGCCCGAGCGTGCCGACCGTACGCATCCTTACTTCCGCCGAACTCACCCGAAAGCGAACGCCAAGAGCGGCCAACGACCAAGAGCTCGTCGATGCGCGCGCGATCCGGGTGATTGCAAACCGAGCAAACCGTCGCCATAGAGGCGCCTCCTTTCTGAGAAATCGATGAGAACGAACCGCGCCAAAAACGCGTCCGCGAACACACTAACGAGACGCGCCACCTGAGCACGAATGGCGCGCCATCATGCGCGACAAATGCACCACTTGGCGCGCCAGAAAATCGACTTTGACTGAGCCGAAAAATCGGCGAAATCGCGAAATTTTTGCGAGCGGGTACCCGACCCCCAACCGATGACGGCAAAAGGGAAAGGCCCCCCTTCGCCTTGTTATTGAGTATTGCGTAGCACGTAGCAGATGATAGGTAGCAGCCGTTGACAGAGGCGGCTTGAAGACGAGCTGCCCGACGCCGCCGCAGCGGCGAACGGGCCTCATTGTCACCCCCGCGCCGGCTCTCGCACGTCAGCGAGCGCGGACGCCGTCTGCAGTGCATTGGCGAGCGCCTGCGCGAGCTGCGCCGAGGCGATCGCGATCGCCGCTTGCGAACTGCCGCTAACTCGCACCTCCGCGCCGACGCGAATTTCGCCATCGTCTGTGGGCATCGTCTCACACCTCGGAAAAAAGAAGCGGAACCGCGGCATCAAGGCGACGTGAGCGGTCCCGTCAATACTATCTTACCACCTAGGACACAAGGGTCAGGCGACGATGCGCAAACGCATATCGCGCTTGCGGGCCCAGCGCCGAACGCGCTCGGCGTCGTCGCGGATCGCGGCCTCAGCCTCGGGGTCATCCATCGGCCGGTCGACGCGCGCGCACGGCATGATAACGATCGCGACGGACGTTGCGACCATAAGCCCGCGCACGGCCGCAAACGCCTCCACGGCGACCGCCGTAGGCCCCGGCGTCACCGCAGGCCGCAGCGGACCCTGGAACCGGCGAAGCTGCGACCACGCAACCGCCGCACGCTCGGCAGCGTCCTGATCGCGTCGCGCCCGCTGACGCTGCTTCGCCGCCCTCCAGGCGCATGCGTCGGAGCAATAGCGAACACGACCCGCCGGCAGCTCGCGATCGCAACCCGATGCGGTGCAGACGCCAGGCGAACTCACGCCGCCACCCCTGACGACGCGAGATTATTGGTCTTATCTCGCATCCGAAACCGCGTCAAAACGCCCTGGATGAGCACGCCGACGACGCTCCCGAACCCGCCCGGACGAACGGCAACGGCGCTGCCCTCGCGCGCGCGCGAAGGGTCCGATGTCCCACGCTTGCTAATAAGTATTACGTAGCATATAGCACGTAGCAGGCAACATCGGCGCGCCGACGCCTCGCGCCCTCGGACGTGCGGGGGCGGATGTGGGACCCGCAAATGGTCTATGCGGCGGCCCGCTGGACGTTCCAACCAGGCGTGGTCAAGACCTGGGATCACTGTGCGTGCTCCGAGCAGAGACGCTTGCCGCAATGGTCGCAGCACTCGGCGATGATGCGCTCGGCGGCGAGTAGGATCGAGGCTCGAAGGCGGGCATCCCACGGATCGGCCGGCTGATATTCGACGACTTCGTTCTCTTGGAGGAGAGCTCGAAGATCATCGACATGAGCGCGCGCTTCGGCAACGAGCTCGTCGGGAATGCGGCTGCGCCGCCGCAGCACAACTTTTTCATCGGCGAGGACGACGTCGCCGCCGGCTTTTCGTATGCGCTCGACGATGTGAAGAGCGCTCACGGTAGCACCTCTTCATCGACGACCCTGGGTACATATTCGACGAGGTTGCTTTCCCCGGATTCCTCGGGAAAGTTCGGGAAAGTTCGGGAAGCTTCGGAATCCTTCGGGAATACCTCGGGAATTGGCTCGGGAAATACCTCGGGAAGCCCGGATTCCTCGGCTAAATATGTACCTTCCTGACTTCCCGAAGTATTTTTGCCTTTCGCCGGATACTTCGGGAGACAGTAAAGGCGCGGATCGTTTCGCGTCCCGGCGCCGATCGTCTGCACGAGTCCGGCGCTCACGAGCGAGTCGACCGCCGCTCTGCCGATCCTCGTCGGCCTACCGCTATGGTTGGCAAGCTCTTCGCGCGCCGCCGGTGCGCCTTTGAGTCCGAGGTAACGCAGAATGCGCTGCTCGGCTGCCCGTTGGTCGGTCAAGAACTTCGGCTCCTCGGCGGTGACGAGTCCAGTGTCTGCGTCCTGAACGACGAGGGTCGGCTCCATATTGACGCCGCTCCGTTGCCGAGTCTGAAGAAAGCGCTTGCCGTCAGGCGATTCGGTGAGGATGGCAATCGTGTCGACGACGCCCTCCCACATGGTGCTGCCCAGCGGTTTGTTCGCGGCGTTGGTGTGGTGAAGGAGGGTGAAGGTGGTCCCGAATCGGCTTCGGATGTCGAGAATTGGTTGCGTGGCCCTGGTGACCTGACTGTAATGGTTGATATCCTCAATTTTCGCAAAGCGGCCGATCGTATCGATAACCACATTCTCCGGCCTGTGCCGTTCGACGACGCCGGCAAGCCATTCAGCTTCATCGCCCTCGGGTTGTTCGGTGACCCAAACAATTTCGGGACCCTGAAGGCCGAAAAGTTCAATTCGCTCCAGAAGGTGCGAAAGCGGCTCCTCGAGGCCGATCCACAAAACTTTGCCGCGCTTCACGCGCCGACCGAGGAAAAACCCCGTCGAAGTAAACGCCTTGACGAGCGTGCGAGCGAGATCTGACTTTCCGACTTTCGGTCGGCTGACGAGCAGCAAGATGCCTGACTCGCGCAGCATGCCCTCGATGCGCCAATCGACAACCATGCTGCCTTTAAGGGCGAGCTCGTCGAATGTCAGCACTCCGTCGTGCGTCACGGTGCCGTGCAGTGCTTCCGTGACGGCGTGATTCACGCGTGGCGCCGCATCGACGAGTGCTCGAAGTTCTTTGAGCGTATGTTCCTCGCGTAGCCAATCCGCGACGTCGCTTCCGTCCGTGCGGTCCGCGTACAAGTCGACGACGCGCACGTCGCAATTCGGGTGCGCTTGTGCGATCGCCCGCGCGCGGAGATTGGCGGCTGCTCGTCCCGGCGCATCTGAATCGCAAAGGACGATCACTTTCGATGCACCGGCAAAGGCGGCGACGTGCTCGGGCTGGAGTTTTGCGGCCGCGCCGCTTGCAATCGTTGTCGCGACTACTCGTTCACCGCTGCCGATCTTATCGATCGCCGCTTGGAGCGCATCGCATTTCCGTTCGCCCTCAACCAAGAAAATTGTGCCGCCAGTTCTTGCAGTCCTGAGCACGCGATCCAAATGATAGAGCGGAAGTTTTTCCCCGTTCAGTCCTGCGATAAAATTGCAACCGTCGAACCGAAACTGAATGAAATCTTTTGTGCGGCCGTCACGCCCGGGCTCGATTCGGTCGACGCGACCAACGGGATTGCCGTGCTCGTCGGCGTAGACGTAACTGTCGCGACCGCTAGCACCGATTCGCTCTTCAAACCATTGCGCCGCCTCGGCGTGATCGCGTGCCTTGCCGGCGACAATCGCCAGATCAAGAATGCCGCCGCCGGAGCTCGCTCCCGGACAGGATCTGCACGTCCACAAATTGCGCTCAACGTCGAGGTCGCAACTCGCGCGCGAATCATCGTGCGAGCGGTCCGGACATTGCACACGCAAATGTCGTCCGATGCGCTTCGCGTTTGCGGTCGAAGCGCCGGTCACTAGCGAATACGCACGCTCGATGGTGATCGAATCGACGACGCTCACGCTGCACCTCGCCGTCGCATAGCGCCTACCGTGTCATCGTAGGCGCGCTCCAGCTCGCGATCGATCCGCGCGAGCAGCCGGTCGGCACGATCGATCGCACACCGGCTGCGACGCAGCCGCAGCCACGCGATGATGCGCGTCATGCTGCACCGTCGCGTGCTGGTGCTGTGTGTTCGCACTCAAATCTTTCGATGTCGACGATCGGGATGCGAACCGAGCCGCCGATTCGGGTGCTCGCGATTGCGCCGGACTCGATGAGTCGGTAAACGTGCGCGCGCGATACGCGCCACCGCACCATCAGGTCGCGGGCCGAGGGGTGGGTCGCCTGTGTGTGTATCATACTGCGACCAGGTTATCTGGCGTCGGGCGCCGTATCTACCCAACGTAAATGGGTATTTCGCGACCGAGGCCCGGCCGGCCACCGAAGGACGAATCGGCATGGTCTTACTACACCGCCCCCCGCAAGAAGCAGTCGCGCGCGATCCGTCTATTGGCGTTGGAAGCCGAGCGCCGCAAGTGGTCGATCCTCATGGCGGCGACGCTTTGCGGGCGGGAGATTAAGGCGTTCACGCGTACCCTCTCGGCACCACGGCCTCGCCTTGCGAGCGTCATGGAGTTTGCCGGCGCGCTCGGCTACGGCGTGATGGTTGCGCGAGCACTTACCAATCGGCTCACTGACCGTGATTTTGACGACGTTCGCTCGCTCATCGCCGGAGAAATTGCGATCCGTCGAGCGCGCCTGTTCACGAACGCGACGGTGGCGAGTCTCGCATTTCAGGATGGTTGGCGAAGGTGGCCCGAGAACGTCCGGCACAACGTCTGCGCCGCGTATGTGATCGCGAACGCGGGGCTCGACGACGAGCCGGTCGATGAGGTTTTAGGGCTGGAGCTCGGCGCGATAAACCGCGTACTGCGCGTTGCTGACGTGGGTTTCGACCTCCATCGCTTCGTCGCCGACCCGGATTCGATTAAGGCTGCGAAGGCCGAAGGAATTGATTGGTTGTTGCTTATGTCAGACGCGTTGGGGTTTTCGGCCGATGATGAGGCCGCGATCG
>Ga0209061_1004686_pt1 | contig 12837 bp, 9 predicted proteins | sample Coa_R1_10_FD_187157 | JGI IMG/M metagenome (GOLD analysis project Ga0209061, IMG submission 187157) | Surface soil microbial communities from Centralia Pennsylvania, which are recovering from an underground coalmine fire - Coalmine... | ecosystem: Environmental > Terrestrial > Soil > Unclassified...
GCTTCTCCTCGTCTCCGGCTTCGTCTCCGGCTTCGTCTCCGGCTTCGTCTCCGGCTTCGTCTCCGGCTTCGAGCTGGTGCACCACCATCGCGTTCCGGTTCTTGTCGATGCCCAGCACGAACTGGTTCGGGGCGATGCTGTTGCCGCCCACCAGGAGCACGCGGCGGGTGGCGCCCTCGACGGTGTCGTCGCCGTAGCGGACCGGGATCTCGGCGAACGCGCTGCGCGGCTCCCTGCCGAGGGCCAGCTTCCGCCACAGCGCGCCGAACACGATGACCAGGTCGCCTGCCACCTGGCCGGGCAGCCGGAGCGCGGGTACGACCCATTCGGCCCGTATCCGGGTCCGGGCGGCGGCCTGGTAGGTGGCCGCCTCGGCGACCAGCGCCGCCAGCGCGGCCGCGCCGGCGCCTGCCAGCATCTCGTCGAACTGGGTTGAGTCGTCGAGCATCACCCAGAACGACATCAGCGCGATCCACCACCCGGCCCATGCGGCGACGCGGCGGGCCACGGGGACGGGGGTTTGCCGTGGAGGCGGCTCACCTTCCTGCCTGGCGCTCTCCGCGACACGGGGCGGCTGGGTCACGCGTGCCGACTTCCCAGGCGGGCGGCCAGCAAACCTTGGGCGCGTGGCGCGGACGGCGCGCGCGTAACCGAGGACCGCGCGTAACCGAGGACCGCGCGTAACCGAGGACCGCGCGTAACCGAGGACCTTGCGCCGCGACTGGCGGCACGCGCATTGACGAGCCGGCCCGGGGCGGGCGCCCCGGTGCGCTGACCAGCGCGCTAACCGGTGAGCCTTTCGATGAGCTGCCGGGCGTTGACCTGGGCGTAGTCGCGGTAGCAGTTGTTGAACACCACGTGGGTCTGCGCGGCGTTCCCGGCCAGGCCGCGGATCCTCCCGGCCCACTCGTCCAGTTCCCTGTCGCTGTAGCGGTAGCCGAACCGCTCCGAGATGTCCTTGCTCTCCCACTTGTCCGAGTGGCCGTGCATGCGGACCAGGGCCAGGTCGCTGGTGGCGGCCACGACCGGCGGTATCGAACTCGGATAGCCCTGTGGCATGTCCACGCACACGTACGACAACTGGCGGGAGGACAGGAATCCCAGGGTCTCCTGCTGGTTGTCCGGGGTCATCCAGGTGCGGTTGCGGAACTCCACGCACACCCGCCTCGGTGCTGCCCGCTCCGCACACGCCGCGATGTAGTCCTTGTTCGCCCGGGAGATCGGGAACCAGGGCGGGAATTGCAGCAGGATCGCGCCCAGTTTGCCCGCCTCGCGCAGCGGCTCCAGCGCGGCGAAGAACCGGTCCCACGCCCGGTCGACCACCTCCGGGGCGGCGTCCTTCAGGTAGATCCGGGCCTTGCCGGCCCGCTCCGCGGCCTCGCGCAAGTCGGCCGGCAGCGCCCTGACCGGCGTGGGATGCTGCGTGAACAGGCTGAACGCCTTGATGTTGAAGGTGAACCCGGCCGGAGTCCGCGCCGCCCACGCCGCAGCGGTCCGCTCCGCGGGCAGCGCGTAGTAGCTGGAGTCCACCTCCGCCAAGGGGAACTGCCGGGCATAGAACCGCAGCCGTTTCTCCGCGGTGTTCGCCTCCGGCGGGTACCAGCCAGAAGCGATCAGCGTCTTATCGGTCCACGACGCCGTGCCCACCCGGATCTCGCCCATGACCGCAGCCTAGGACGGGTCAGCGTGGCGGCCTGCCTAACGCGCCGGCCCGGGCGTTCCGAAGGGCCGCGCATGCCGGCGGCCCCCGGCCGGCGCGGCCGCGTCGTCGCCGACGTCGACGACGACGGCGGTGATGTTGTCGTGGCCGCCCGCGTCATTGGCCGCGGCCACCAGCGCGGCGGCCGCCCGCTGCGCGTCATCGATGGCGAGGTGCCTGACGATCGCCTCATCGGACAGCTCGCTGTAGAGGCCATCCGAGCACAGCAGGTACCGGTCGCCGCTGAGGGCGGGCAGGAGCCAGTGGTCGGCCCGCAGGACCGGATCGCCGCCGAGGGCCCGGGTGACGACGTTCCGGCGCGGATGGGTGCGCGCCTGCTCACGGGTGAGCACGCCGGCGAGCACGAGTTCCTGGACCTCCGAATGGTCGACGGTGACCTGGTCGAAGCGGCCGCCGGCCAGCCGGTAGACCCGCGAGTCGCCGACGTTGAACACCATCAGGTGGCCGCCGCCGGCCTCGAGCAAGGCCAGGCCGGTGACAGTGGTGCCCATGCCGTCCGCCTCGTCGCGGGCGATGATGGCGCGGTTGGCGGCTTCCAGCGCAGCGAGGACGGCATCCGCTGACAGCGGGCGCGACCGGGCACACGATATGAGCGCCTCGATCGCCAGTGCGCTCGCCACATCGCCGGCGCCGTGGCCGCCCATGCCATCGGCTACGGCGTACACGGGCGGCAGCGCAAGGTAGCTGTCCTCGTTGACCCGGCGGACGCGGCCGACACAGGTGGCGGCGCCATGGTGAAACTGGATCATGTCCCCTGCGGGGGAGCAGCGGCGGCGCGCGCTTTGCCGAATGCCACAGGACCCCCCTCCCGTCTTGGCCGTTATTCGTCGCAGTATGCCAGAGGATCTGGCACCTTGCGGCGGTAAGACCGGCGGGAGGGGGAGGCCGGCGGGTCCCGGCCGGGGAGCCGTCCGGCTAGGAAGCGGCAGGCTCTAGGCGATTATGATTGCGAGCAGAACTCTGTAACCCCTTCCGGATCACCCGTCACGGGTGGTCCGGAAGGCCGGACGCGGCGGGATGGGCTCCCGGCGCGGCAGGGCTGATGCCCGGCGCGGCGACGGCCGGCTTCCTTACGTTCGTGAGCAGCGGTTACAGTGACCGGAGCCATGGATTCCGTAAGCGCAGCCGGTGCGGTCCCGCTTCGTACCGGATTCGGGGGGAGCGCTGACGATGGCGGGTACGCTATGTGATCCGCGTGTGACCGTGCCGCGGCTGCCGCCCAGGCACGTCTCCCGTCCGCGGCTGCTCGCCCGGCTCGACGGAGGGGCGGACCTGCCACTGACCCTGCTCTGCGCCGGGCCGGGGGCCGGCAAGACCGTATTGCTCGCCGACTGGGCCGGGCACGCCAGAGCGCGGGTCGCCTGGCTTAGCCCGATGGCCGCGGATGCCGAGCCGCGGCGGTTCTGGCGCCTGCTCGAATCCGCGCTGCCAGCCTGTGACGGCGCCGGATGCGCCGCCCCGCCCGGGACGGCGCGCGGTCCCGGACCCGACCTCGTGCAGATGCTGTTCAGCCATGTCCCGGATCCGGCCGATCAGCTCGTCGTGATCATCGACGACGCGCACGTGCTGACCGACCCCGATATCCTGCACAGCCTGGACGGGCTTGTCCGGGGCCGTCAGCCGGGGCCGCGGCTGGTGCTGGCCGCGCGCAGCGATCCGCTGCTCCCGCTGCACAGGTACCGCCTGGCCGGGCAGATGCTCGAACTCCGGGCGGCCGACCTGGCCATGACGCCGGCCGAGATGGGCCAAGTGCTCGCGGCGCACGGCGTTAGCCTGCCGAAACGGGATTTCGACACCCTCGCCGCGCGCACAGAGGGGTGGGCGGCCGGCGTGCGGCTGTCCGCCATGCGGATGGAAGGCGCCGAACACCCCGCGAACTTCGTCTCCCAGCTCGCGCTGGACCCTGGAAGCATCGGCGAATACCTCGTCGACGAGGTCCTGCGCCAGCTTCCCGCGCCGCGGCGCCGGCTGCTCATCGAGACCAGCTTCCTCGACGAGGTGACAGGGCCGCTGGCCGACGCGGTCACCGGCATGACCGGCTGCGGGGACGCGCTCGCGGACCTGGCGCGCGGCAACTCCTTCGTCATACCGCTCGATCCCCTCCAGACGCGCTACCGGTACCACCAGCTCTTCCGGGAAATTCTCCGTTACCTGCTGCAACGGCGCGACGGTGAGGACGTGCGCGCCCTCAAGGAACGGGCGGCCGCCTGGTTCGAGGCCAACGACGACCTGGGCAGCGCCATCCGCTGGGCGGTGCAGGCGGGCGACGGATCGCGCGTCACCGCGCTGCTGGCCCGCGGCGGACTGGCCAGTGCCTTCGTACGGCGACAGGACCTGTCCGGTCTCGGGCTGCGCGAACTGGTGCCGCAGGCCCCGCCGGAGGACGCCGCCGACGGCGAGGAGCCTGTCCCCGCAGCGGCGCCGGCGGGCCGGCGTGCCGAGGCCGCTATCGTCGGCATGGTGCTCGCGGCGATCTTCGCCGGCCCGGATTCGGCGGCACGCGAGCTAGCGCGGCTCCGGGAACGGCGGCCGGAGCAGGCCCTGGCGGACCCCGGCCTGCTGGCCACCTGTGATCTGGCCGAACTGATCCTCGGCCAGAAGGCGTTCGACGCCGCCGCGGTCGACGCGGCGGCGGCACGCCTGCTCGGCCGCGGCGGCGACGTGGCGGGCCTGCGGGCCGCGGTGCTGCTGGCGCAGGCCAGCACGCACCTGTGGCACGGCAGGCATGAGGATGTCGCCGGGCTGCTCGACGAGGCGCTCGCCGAAGCGCGGCGCGACGGCGCGGACATACTCGAGCTTGAGGCGCTCGGCATGATGACATACGTCGACACCTTCTGGTCCCGGACGAACCGCGCGGAACGGGCGGCGCGCCAAGCGCATAACCTGCGGAAGGAGAAAGGCCTGAGCATGCCGCCGACGCTGGAACTGGCGTCGGTGATGCGCGCCCTGGTCGCCGGCGACCTAGGCACCCAGGCGGAGAGCCTGCAACGGATCCTGGTGCCCGACGCGGTCGGCTCAGATCCCGGCCTGGCGGTCGCGCTCGTCCTCGCGCAGGCAAGCGTGCTGGCGACCTACGGTCACCAGGCCGAGGCGCGGGCGATCCTGCGCGAGGCGGGCGACCACCAGATGCCGCCCGTGCTCGGCGTCCACCGCGACATCATGCTCGCCGACCTGGACACGTCCCTGGGCCGGCCGCGTTCGGCGCTCGCGCTGCTCGACAGGTACAGCGGCACGGAGTTCGCCATCCTCACCACGGCCGCGCGGGCGCGGGCCCACCTCGCGCTGGGCGATCCGCGCCGCGCACGTGACTGCGTCCGCAGCGTGCTGACGACCCCCAGCGCCCAGACAAGCCGGTTCCTCCTCGTGGAGGCGCTGCTCTGCGGCGCGCGGATCGCGCAGGACGGCGGTGACCGCGGGCGGGCCCTCGAGCTCATCCTCCGCGCCGCCGAGCTGGCACGGGACGAGATCGTCCTGCCGTTCCTGCGAGTCAGGGACACGTTCGGCGCGCTGCTCGCCCGTCATCCCGACGTCGCGGGCCGATGGCCCTCACCCCTGCCCGGCGCCGCCGCGGCCGCGCCCCTGGTGCCGGCCCCACGCCCCCCGCGCGACCTTCCGGAACCGCTCACCCAGCGCGAGCTGACCATCTTGCGGTTCCTCGCGACCAGCATGTCCACCGTGGAGATCGCCGACGAGCTTTGCCTGTCGGTGAACACGGTGAAAACCCATCTGGCGGCCATCTACCGCAAGCTTCCCGCCAGCCGCAGGCGGGATGCCGTGCTGCGGGCCCGCGAGCTAGAGCTGATCTGACCAGCGGCCGTGGCCGCTGGCGGGGCTCGCCTTTCTTCACCCGGTGCGAGTGATCCCGGGCACACGTCCTGCCGGCGAGCATCGGCGGTGATAACCGCGAGGGGAACAGGGGAGGATCTTGTGCCCGCACGCTACGAGATCCGTGTCGCGGGTCAGCTCGATGAGATGGCGGTCAAGGCGTTCGCCGGGCTCGGCATTTCCACCCGCGGCGCGGTCACGATCATCACCGGCGAGTTGGATCAGGCGGCCTTGCATGGCGTGCTGGAACGGATCAGATCGCTTGGCCTCGAGCTGCTTGAGGCTCGCCGGATCCGCGGGCGCCCGCAGCAGACGGCGCGGTGACGACCCGGAAGGAGGCCCGGTGACCAGGCGTAGCTATGAGATCAGGGTGCTCGGCTCGATCGGTCCGGCCGCGCGGGAGGCGTTCGCTGACATGGACGTGGAGGTCGAACCGACGAGCACCGTCCTGTCCGGCACGCTCGACCAGGGCGGCCTGCACGCCATGCTGGACCGTGTGCGCGCCCTCGGCCTGGAACTCGTCGACGTGCGGCAGACGCCGCCGGCGCCTTGAGCGGCGCCGCTCGCGCGGCCCGCGGCGGACCGGGCAGCACGCGCGTCCGTCCGCGACGGGTGACGAGAACGGCGGGGGACGCGGCGGCCATGGGAGCACTATCATGCTCCCAGCCGCGGCCGGCCCGCCCGCGGCGGCCGCGCCCGGAGGTACCCCCTTGCCGCGACTGCTCGTCGTCCATCACACGTCCTCTCCGGCCCTGCAAGCGATGCTCGAGGCGGCTGTGGCGGGCGCTCGCGATCCCGAGCTTGAGGGGATCGACGTCACGGTCCGCCCCGCCCTGGCAGCGAACGTCCCCGACGTGCTCGCCGCGGACGGTTTCGTGCTCGGCACCCCCGCGAACATCGGCTATATGTCCGGTGCGCTCAAGTACTTCTTCGACCAGATCTACTATCCCTGCCTACAGGCCAAGCCCCGGGCGCCCTACGGCCTGTACGTGCACGGGGCCAGCGACACCACCGGGGCGGTGCGGGCGGTCACGTCCATCGCGACAGGGCTGGGCTGGACCGAGGTCGTCAGCCCGGTGGCCGTGACCGGACCGGTGGGCGGGGACGTGGAGCGGCGGTGCTACGAGCTCGGCGCCACGGTCGCCGCGAACCTCACCGGCCCGTAGCCACCCTCACCGGCCCGCAGCCACCCTCACCGGCACGCCGGCGCGCTCATCACCTCGGCCGGGTCGTGGCCCAGGTCGTGCAGCATCACGATGGCGGCGTTCCGTCCCGGCGCGCCGGTGATGGAGCCGCCCGGGTGGGTGGTGGCCCCCGTCTGGTACAGGCCCGCGATCGGCATGCGGTGCGACGCCCAGCCGGGCACCGGGCGCAGCGGCCCGGTCTGCGCCACGCCGCGGTCACCGCCATGGAACGCGCCGCGCACCATGTGCGGGTTGAGCCGCTCGTAGTCCGCGGGCGACATGACGAGCCGCGCGAGGATGACGTCGTCGGTGAACCCGGGCGCGGCCCGCCGAAGGTGCTCAAGCTGGCGCTTGGCGTGCTCGGCCTTGACTGCCTCCCAGTCCGGCATGCCGGCCGGCAGGTCGTAGACCTGCTGGCTCAGCAGCTTGACCGTGTGCCCGCCCGACGGCGCCCTGCCGGGATCCGCCAGCGTCGGCGTCGCCACCAGGAGCCAGGGCACGTCCGCGATGAACCGGCCGGCCCGCAGGTCCTGCCCGAGCCGGATGACGTCTTCCGGCCATCCCACCGTCCCCGCCGACACGGCGGCGTGGCGGCCGCCGTCCGGGGCCTCGAACACGGGCGGGGCGCTGGTGGCGAGATAGACGCCGAAGCCCGGAATCCCGGCGTCGTAGGTGTCGATGCCGTAGTGGAACTCCTCGGGCCACATCTTTGCCGGCGCCATGTCCCGCAGCTGTGTGACGTGGATCGTTGACAGCACCGCCTTGCCCGCCCGGTACTGTTCGCCGTCGGCGGTCTCCACCCCGGTGCACCGGTCACCGTCGAGCAGCAGGCGGGTGACGCGCTTGCCGCACAGCACGGTGCCGCCGTGGTCGGTGAGGTAGCCGGTCAGCGCCTCGGTCAGCTTGCCGGATCCGCCGGGGATGATCGACCAGCTGCGCTGCTGGCGCCCGAAGACCAGCGAGTAGGCGAGCACGCCGGAGCCGGGCACGTCCACCGCCTGGTTCGTCTGGAACGCCATCCACAGCATGAACGCCCGGACATGCCGGCTGGCGAACTCGTGCCTGATCACATCCCAGGCCGACAGCGCGCGCCGCCGCTGCCACAGGGGGCCACGCGGATGCGATGCCAGCCGCGCGTCCAGGGAGGGGCCGAACCCCACCGGGGTGAACTGCGACCCGCTGAAAACCGACTTCACCTCGTCGTACTCGTCGAGGAGCCGCAGGTAGGCCGAGGCGTCGGCGGCCGAGAACCGGCCGATCTCCGCGGCGGTGCGGTCGCGGTCGAGCCACATGGTGAGCTGCTCGCCGTCTGGGAACGCGACGTGGGCAACCGGATCGGGATCGATGTAGCGCAGCCCGTAATCGGCGATCAAGCCCAGCTCATCCCCGGTGAGCAGGGGATTGACCCGGATCAGCGTGTGGCCGGTGGCACAGGTGTCGATACCGTAGCCGGGCAGCAGGATCTCCTCGGTGGCGGCGCCGCCGCCGGGAATGTGCCTGGCGTCGAGCACCAGGCACCGGTACCCCGCCTTGGCCAGGTAGCAGGCGGCGATCAGGCTGTTGTGGCCAGCGCCGGCGACGACGACGTCCGCGTCCATGTTCCGGTTCTCCCTTCGGGACCGGAGTCCTAGTCTGCGTCATCGCAAGCCATGGCGGCACATCCGGGTCGCCTGCGCGCTTCCGCCCGTGGCCGGCTCTGTCCTTGTCATCCCGAACGGACGGTGGCGCCTCCGCAGGCTCATGGGCGCCGCGGGGCGCGGAATCAGGCGTCCCCGGCCGGTGATCGACAAGGCGTCAGCACGGGGCAGCGCTGCGGCGACCGGCCGCCGTGACCGCTCCCTGCGGCGAGATCGCGTCGGCGTGGCGCCAGCGCTCTCCGCCGCATCCCCCCTGTCCGGCCACGGCGGCCGAGCTAGCAGACTATGCTTGGGCCGCACGTCGGCGCATCATCAAAATTATGTAATCCGATGCACGCATCCGGTCCCGGGCCGCGCCCGGATGGAATCGAGGTAGCCGACATAGGGTCAGACCTGCCGCAGGAGCCGAACAGCTTCGTCGGGCGCGAGCGCGAGCTTGGCGAGCTGCGTAAGCTCCTGTGCGCGACCCGGATGCTGACGCTGACCGGCCCCGGGGGGATCGGCAAGACCCGTCTGGCGCTGCGCGTGCTCGCCGCGGCGGCCGGGGAGTTCGCCGACGGGGCGTGCTACGTCGAACTGGCCGACCTCGAGCCGGGCAGCCCGGACCTGGTGGCGGCGCGCGTGGCGGCGGCCCTGGGCGTGGCCGAGGAGCAGGGGCGCCCGCTGCTCGACACCATCGCCGACACGCTGCGGCCGCGCGAGCTGCTGCTGGGGCTGGACAACTGCGAGCACCTCCTCGACGAGTGCGCCCGGATCTGCCACCGGCTGCTGGCCAGCTCGCCGGAGCTGCGGCTGCTGGCCACCAGCCGCGAGCCGCTGCGCGTCGCCGGCGAGACGGTCTGGCCGGTGCCGCCGCTGGCGATCGCGCCGGCGGCTCCCGCAGGCGACGCGGCCGCGGGCGAGGCCGTCCGGCTTTTCACCGAACGGGCGGCGGCGGCTCTCCCCGGGTTCGCGCTCACCCCGCCGGACGCGGACGCCGTGGCGGGCATCTGCCGTGCGCTCGACGGAATCCCGCTGGCGATCGAACTGGCCGCCGCCCGCGTCCGCGCGCTTTCCGTGGAGCAGATCCGGCGGCGGATGGCCGACAGGCTCGGGCTGCTGACCGCCGGCGACCGGACCGCGCCGCCGCGGCAGCGGACGCTGCGCGCCGCGATCGACTGGAGTCACGACCTGCTGACCGAACAGGAGCAGGTGCTGCTGCGGCGGCTGTCGGTGTTCGCCGGCTGGTCGCTGGAGATGGCCGAGCAGGTGTGCTCGGACCAGCGCATCCCGCCCGGCGGCACGCTGGACCTGCTCGCCGCCCTGGTGGACAAGTCGCTGGTGGTGCGCGAGCCGGAGGTGCTCGGGCAGGCCCGGTACCGGCTGCTCGACACGATCCGCGAGTACGCGGCGGGCAGGCTGGCCGCGGCGGGTGAGACGGCGGCCGTCAGCCGCCGGTTCCGCGACTACGTGCTCGCCGTGGTAGAGCGCAACTTCGCGGTGGGCATGGCACTGGTCTCTGCCCCCTGGCGGGAGCGGGTCGACGTGTTCCGCAGGTACGACGCGGACGCGGGCAACGTATGGCTGGCGCTGAGCCAGTGCCTCGCGGACGGCGACGTGGAGACCGGGCTGCGGATCTGCACCGCGGTCCGGCCCTGCATGCTGGTGCGCGGCGAGTTCGCCCTGGGCCGCGAGTGGCTGGACGCGTTCCTCGCCCGGGACGAGGCGGCGGAGGTAGCGCCGGCGATCCGGGGCGCGGCGCTGATCGGCCGCGCGCAGCTCACGCTGTCCGGCGACCCGGCGGCGGCCGGCCCGCCGGCGCGGGCCGGCCTGGAGCTGTGCCGCGCGGCGGGCGACGACTTCTGGACGGCGGCCGGGCTCAACCTGCTCAGCGAGGTCGCCGTGCACACCGGGCGGCCGGAGGAGGCGGAGGCGCTGGGCCAGGAGGCGGCCTCGATCGCCGAAGCGGCGGGCGACGGGTGGAACCTGGGCTGGGCGCTCGCGATCAGGGCCGCGGTCGCCGGGCTGCGCGGGCGGATGCGCGAAGCGGCCGACCTCGCCAGCGCCTCGGTCACCGTCATGCGCGGCATCGACCACCTGTGGGGCGTCGCGCGGGCGCAGCTCGGTCTCGGCGACCTCGCCAGGGCACGCGGAGACCACGCCGACGCGCGCGAGCGGTACGCCGAAGCGCTGGTCTACCTGCGCGAGATCGACGCCCGGCCGGAGATCGCGCGCTGCCTGTCCGGTCTCGGCCGGGTCGCGACAGACCTCGGCGCGACCGGACTGGCCAGGGAGCACCTCGCCGAGAGCCTGCGGCTCAGCCGGACCATCGGGACGCGGATCGGCGTGGCGCGCGGCCTGGAGTCGTTCGCCGCGCTCGCGGTCCGGGAGGGAGAGCCCGAGCGGGCGGTGCTGCTCACCGCCGCGTCGACCGCGCTGCGCGAGGCAAGCGGCCTGCCGCCGCTGCCGGGCGCGCGGGCCGGGCGGTACCTCGCTCCGGCCCGCCGTCTCGGCGACCAGGCCGTCGCGCGGCTGTGGGCGCGCGGTCTCGCGCTGTCCGCCGAGGCCGCCATCGGCCTGGCGCTCCAGCCGCCGGACACGACGGCGCGGGCCGCGCCGGCCGACGCCGCGCCGCCGGCGGCACCGCCCGGTTCGCTGACGCCACGGGAACTGGAGATCGCCGCGCTGGTGGCCCGCGGCCGCAGCAACAAGGCCATCGCCGAGGAGCTTGTCATCAGCCCCGCGACCGTCGCACGGCACGTCGCCAACATCATGACCAAGCTGGGCTTCCGCTCGCGCGCCCAGATCGCCGCCTGGGCCGCCGGCCGCAGGACGGCGTTACCGCTCCGCCGGCCGCAGGACGGCGTTACCGCTTGCCGCGGGCCTCTTCGACGGTCAGTTCGGCGGCCGGGTCGGCTTCCAGCCGCTCGTCGGGGATCGGCTTGCCGCTGAGCACCGAGCGCCCGTAGGTGCCGGCCTCCAGCCGGGCCAGCGCCCGGTCGATCGCCGCCAGCCGGTCCCGCAGGTCCGCGGCGACAGCCGCGTCCTCCGCCTGCGCGGTCAGCGGCAGCGCCGCGTCACCGTAGTCGCCCGGTCCCTGGTCCGCCTGGCCGGCCTCGGTTTCCCCTTCGGTCTGCCGCAGCAGTGACGCCACCTCGGCGCGCTCAGCGAGCAGCAGGGCTCGCGCCCGGCCTTCGTCCATGTTCGCTCCCTCACCACGACTGTCCGCCTGCCGCATCGTGCGCAGCTACATACCTGGATACCTGGACGCTAGCGCGGCACGCAGGCCTAGCCGGCCCGGAGATCTCGTCGGCTACCGGCACGGGCGATCCGCGCGCGGGCAGCCCAGCAGCACCTCGCTATCGGAAATGACCGGAGCCCTATCCCATTCCCGGGCTGATTCCCCTTGCCGGATGGCACACGAGATGATATTCATATAGCGATCCGGAAACGCCGGCCGGAGCTTCGGGCCTGACTGGCGAATCTCGGAGGACGCGCTGCTGAGTTCTCGCGGCGCAGTTTCGCTCGTACGCGGTGTCCATCCGCCGCAGCCTGCGGCCCGCATCCTTCCGCCCACCGTGGAAAACGGGCCTCCAGGCAGCTACCCGGCGTTATCGCGCCAGAATTAATCTATTGTTTCCCTAATATTTTCCTTCGCGTTGAATATCGTCTCGCGCGGCGCATCCGATTATGCCTCGCCGCCCAATCAGCCCAATTAGCACCGCTTCTTCCATGCTGCCTCGCCGCCGGGTGCGGGAGGCCTCATCGCCACGGGAGCACATGATGACGGCCGGACCGGCCTCACGACTGGCCAGGACCTCACGACTGGCCAGGATCGCGTCGATCGTCACCTTGGCTGGCGCCTTGAGCACCGGGCTCACGGCGGCCGCGCGGATCGCCAGCGCGCCGCATGACGGCGCCGGCGCCGTAGCCGCCACGGCCGGAAGCGCCGCCGTCGGCGCAGAGCGGATCGCAGCGCCCCCGCGCCAGACCTCACCGGGCTCACGCTCTTCTCATCGGATCGGTACCGGCCCACACGCGTCCGGCCCGGGGAATGCCTCCCCCCGCCTCCGCGGCCTGGCCAGGGCTACCCCCGGCTCTCGCAAGGCCCAGGCGGCTGCGAGCGCGGCCGGGTGCATGCCCACCCACACCGTCCGGCCCGGCGAAACCCTGTCGTCGATCGCGGACCGCTGCTACGGCTCGCCCGGCGACTGGCAGGCGGTGTACGGCGCGAACACGGCGGTCATCGCCGACCCGGACCTGATCTACCCAGGTCAGGTGCTCACCATCCCGGCTCGCCCAGCGCACGCCATCGCGTATGTCGTCCACGGCGGCACTCCCGTTACCACGCCCGGCTGGCACCGCCCCCCCGATACAGGGACGGCCGCGGCGAAGCCCCGGTCCGTTCGGGATGACCGGCCACAGACAAGGCTGGACCGGGGCAGCCCCGCTCCCGCCGGCGCCGACGGCAGGTACGGCTGCGGCGGCCTTG
>Ga0209061_1004688_pt1 | contig 12831 bp, 9 predicted proteins | sample Coa_R1_10_FD_187157 | JGI IMG/M metagenome (GOLD analysis project Ga0209061, IMG submission 187157) | Surface soil microbial communities from Centralia Pennsylvania, which are recovering from an underground coalmine fire - Coalmine... | ecosystem: Environmental > Terrestrial > Soil > Unclassified...
CGAGGCGGCCTTCGTAGGCCGACTCGATGGGACGGACGAGCCCCGCTTTGCGCGCCAAATCCGCATCGTCGCCGAAGCGAACGCGAACGCCGTCTCGCAGCCTGACGTCGAGCCCGCCGAAGCGGCCCAGGCCAACGACGGTCGCATCGAGCTGCGCGCTGCGCAGGATCGCGGCGTCCGCCAGCATGCGCGCAAGCAGCCTTGCGTCCAGCACCGCGCCGGGGCGCTGCGCTCCGACCGGCGGAAACGCAACGCGCACCAAATCGCCGGCCGGACACGACGACTCGATGACGTGCGCTCCCTCATCGACGAGATATTCCGCTCCGCTCGAGATCAGACACGCAGCCGGTCGCCGTTCGGCGATCACGATCCGGACCCGCGCGGGAAGCGAACGATGAATTTGCGCAACGCGAACCCATGGTATCGACTCGATCCGGTGCTCGGCGGCGCCTTTATTCAGCAGCCACACGTTTTCACCGTGCCGAATCGCGGCGAGACGCAGCACTTCCGCCGCAGGCACGTGGACGTTGCCGGTCACGTCGATGGATTTCGGTTCGAATATCTTCCAGGTTGCCAGGCGATATCCGCCATAGACGCACAGCGGAAGCACGACCACGATGAACAGCCAAAATACGCGCAGCCGCCGTAACACCGACGGTTTCGTTCGACGCCCGGTGCGCGCGCGCACCGACGCGCTCAGCGCCGCGCCCTCTGCTGCGTGAGAACGAATCGTTCCAGCGCTTCTGCAACGCCGTCACGCTCGACTCCCGCGACGACCGCGTCGGCGTTTGCCAGCAGCTCCTTCGGACCCGTCGCCATCGCCACCGCAAAACCGGCGGCCGCGAGCAGCGGCACGTCATTCCATGAGTCGCCGACCGCCATCGTTTCTTCGGCTCGAACGCCGTACAAGCTCGCTATCGCGGCCAGCGCGCGTCCTTTGTTGACGCTGCGATCGAGTACTTCAACGAATTGCGGTTGACTGCGAGTCACGTACGCGCGTTGGCCGAGCACGGCCTGCAAACGGTCAACATACGCATCCGCCTTAAGAATATCGGTAACGCAAACGACTTTCGTCGAGACACGATTCTGAAAGAAGTCCTGCAGTGACCCTACGACACGTGCTTCCACGCGCGCCAGGTCCGTGTACTCTTTGGTGTACGCGTCCCGCTCGTCTGCATAGAGCGTGTCGTCATGATATCCCAGCGCCCGCACGCCGTCCGCTGAGGCGAGGCGCAAGACGTCCGCCGTCACGGCCGCGGGTAGCGGATAATGGAACAAGCGCTCGCCGGTCGACACTACGTAGGTTGCCGCACCTTGGTAGCAGACGATCGGTCCTTCGATTCCCACTGCTTGCGCGAATGGACGTGCCGCTTGGAACATTCGACCCGTCACCATCGTGAAATCGACGCCTGTCGCACGTGCGCAGGCGATGGTGCTCTTCACCCGCTCGGACACGCGCAGCGATGCCGAGATGAGCGTCCCGTCCAAATCGAGCGCGACCAGCCGAATCATCGCTTCCTCATTGCGGCGCTGCGTGCATGCGCCGGCAAGCCTTCGAACGTCGCGAGACTCTCCAAGACATCAGCGTCGGCTGCTATGCGCTCGCGACTGTATTCGACCACGGAGATCGTGCGCATGAAGTCGGCGAGCCGCAGACCGGATGCAAACCGCGCGGCACCCGCCGTAGGCAGGACGTGATTGGTTCCCGCGATGTAGTCTCCCGCAGCGACGGGCGTCCATGGCCCGGCGAAAACCGCGCCCGCGTGCCGCACGCGTCGTGCAAACGCCATCGGCTCGCGCGTCTGAACGGACAGATGCTCGGGCGCAAAACGCTCGGCAAGCTCGAGCATTTGGTCTTCGGAATCCGCGTGGATCAACCACGCAGCGTTGTCGAGCACGTGCCGGACGATCTCGCCGCGCTCGCCGGAAACTCGCGCCGCTTCCAGCAGCTCTGCGATCGCTCCGAGCAGCGCGCGCGAGGTCGAAACGACCGCCACGCGCGAATGCGGATCGTGTTCGGCTTGAGCCAGCATCTCGCCCGCGACGAAATCCGCGCGCGCCTGGTCGTCGGCCACGATCAAAACTTCTGAAGGCCCGGCCAGACCGTCGATCCCGACCTTGCCGAATACTTGACGCTTGGCCTCGGTAACCCAAACGTTGCCCGGACCCACGATCTTGTCGACCGCAGCGATGGTCGGCGTGCCGTACGCCATGGCCGCAATCGCTTGCGCGCCCCCGGCCGCATACACCTCGTCGGCTCCGCACAGCACGCATGCAAAGAGAATCGCGGGATTGATGTTTCCGTTGCGAGCGGGCGGCGTCGCGACGACGACCCGAGAGACACCGGCAACCTTCGCCGGAACGACCGTCATGACGACAGACGACGGCAGCGACGCCGTTCCGCCGGGAACGTACGCGCCGACGCTCGTCAGCGGGCGGGTCATCACCGCATAACGCGTTCCATCGCGCTCGTCGTACTCGACGTCGGCGCTTCGTTGCCGCTCGTGGAAGGAACCAACCCGATCGCGCGCAAGCTCCAGGCCCGCCGCGACGGCGGGGGGCACGAGTGAGCGAGCCTCCCGAAGCGACGGCAAGGGCACGCGCAATCGCCCGCGCTCGAACTTAGGATCGTCGAAACGCCGCGCGTACTCGACGAGCGCTTCGTCTCCGCACCGGCGAACGTCCGCGATGATGCGCGCGACCGCAGCGGCGACCTCTTCACCCGGATTCCATCCCGAAGCGGCGAACGCATCCAGCGAGGCGCGATCGCCTGCCGTCAAGACCGGAATGCGGCTCACGCGGGCGCCGTATCGGCGGCGAGCAGGCGCGCCAAGAGATCCCGAAGCTCGCCGTATTTCGCGCGAAAGCGGATCGGGTTCGCGACAAATCGCGCCGTCGAACGGTCGATCTCGTCAACCACGACGAGATCGTGAGACGCCAGCGTCCTCCCGGTTTGCGTGAGGTCCACGATCAAGTCCGCCAGACCGACCAGGGGCGCAAGCTCGACCGACCCGTGGAGCGGAATGATTTCAACGGGAAGGTCGCGCTCGGAGAAAAAAAGCTCTGCCGAGCGCGCGTATTTCGTCGCGACGCGCAAGAACGTCGGCAGCGCCGCACCTTCGTGATAGCGGTCCTCGCGGCGCGCGGCAACGACGAGACGACAGGCGCCGAATCGCAGATCCGCGAGCTCGCACACTTGCCGGTCCGTTTCCCACAGAACGTCCTTGCCGACGATGCCGCAATCGGCCGCTCCGAATTCGACGTAGGCCGGAATATCGCTGGGCCGCAAGAACAGCAGCTCCGAATTTCCGTCGCTCGACGTTACGGAGAGCCGCCTTCCCGCATCGTCCGGAACCGCGATGCCGGCTGCGCTCAGCCGCGCGCAGGCATCCTCGAACAGCGCGCCCTTCGGAACCGCGATCGTCAGCGCCACGCGACGCGTCCGCCGCGCGCAGAGCTGCCGCCGGCGCGCCGCTCAAGCGCGATGAGCAGCCGCTCGATCCCGCACATCCATCCGACTGCCGGAACGTCGAGCCCGAAACGCGGCAGCAAGCCGTCGTAGCGTCCCCCGCCGCAAAGCGAAAAGCCCAGCTCGTCAACGTATCCTTCAAAAACGAAGCCGGTGTAATATTCCAAGTCTCGCAAGAGCGCGAAGTCGACCGTGACGCGATTTTCGATGCCCAGCTCCGCGGCTCGTCCCAACAAGCTCTCCAGACGATCGAGACCGGCTTGGGACGCGGTGGTAGCGCATAGCGGCCGCACGCTTCGGACGGCATCCACGCGTCCGCGGAGCAGCGCAAACTCTGCAAGCCTCGCATCGTGCTCGCGCAGAGCGACCACGTTGCGCTGCGCGATGGCGCGCTTGCAGCCTTTACGCCGGTCAACCAAAATGCCGAGTCCTTCCAGCACGCCGTCGACGACATTCGCATCGTTGATATCGAAGCACGCATCGCTCAGGCCGACGGCATCCAGCACTTCAACCGCCATGAACAAGGTCTCGCCGTCGGCCTCGACGTCGCCCCAGCCGATGAGCTCGATGCCTGCCTGCGTGAACTCGCGCATGCGGCCTTCTTGGGGCTCTTCGTAGCGGTACGCAGGAGCGATATACGAGAGCCGCAGCGGCAGCTTCGCATCTCGCATTCGCGTCGAAACGAGCCGCGCGATGGGCGTCGTCATCTCAGGGCGCAACGCAAGCGCGTTGGCTTGGCGATCGCTGAACCGAAACGTTTCCTCGGTCAGTGCCTCGCCCAGACCCGACTCCAGCACGTCAAAACGCTCGAAGCCCGGCGTCAGGACCTCCTGATAAGACCAGCGCGTGAAGATGCCGCGGATCTTCTGCTCGATCTCCCTTTTGCGCGCCAGCTCGTGCGGAAGCCAGTCACGCACTCCGGCAGGTAGGCGCATCAGGGCGGAGCCTCGACCACGTTCACCGTGCCGAATATTCGCTCCAACTCCTGCCGGACGCTTGCGCTCGCGGTTACCCCGCGCTGCATGGTTCGTGACTCTGCTCCGACGTGCAGCACGAGCGGGACGGGTCCCGGAAACTCTTCGCACAACGCCGCCAGCGCGTCGATCTGCTCGCGTCTGCCGACGGTCAAGTGCCAACCGGGCGGAAGCGGCTGGGCACTGGGCCGCTCGAACGGCATCGCCGTCACGACCTGCAACGACGGCTCGAAGCCGGCCTCGTTTTGGCCTGCACGTTCGCGCACGCGCACTCGGCCCGAGAGCACGACGATGCGATCTTCGACGAACGCCGCTTGGAGGTCGTCGAAGAATTTCGGAAAGACGATGCATTCGAGGCTGCCGCTCATGTCCTCGAGCGTGGCAACGAGCATCGGCGCCTGCGCGCGCGTCAGCGTCCGGCGAACGTGCGTGAGCAAGCCGGCGATGGTGACGCTTTCGTCCTCGGTTCGCGTCTTTGCCTCACGAATCGGAATCGCGCCGTTTCGCGCGAGAGCGTCGGCGACGTCGGCGAGCGGGTGACCGGAGAGAAACACGCCTAGCGTCTCGCGCTCCCAGGCGAGCGTCTCCCTCGCCGGAGGAGGCGGCAGCGCGCGCAGCCGGGGCGCGATCGTCTTTGCTTCCGCGGAATCGCCGAAGAGGGACACTTGCCCCAGCTCGCGCTCGCGCGCGCGCGAGGATGCGAGATCCAGCGCGGCGTCGATCGCGTCCAAGAGCTGCGCGCGGTTGCCGGGCAGCTGATCCATCGCGCCCGAGCGCACCAGTGCTTCGAGCACGCGGCGGTTGGCATGCTTGGGATCGAGACGGTTGACGAAATCGAAGATGTCACGGAAGGCCCCGCCCTCCCGGCGCGCATCCAAAATGGCGCGCACGGCGGCTTCACCGACGCCCTTGATCGCGACCAGGCCGAAACGGATCCGGTTATCGTCTTTGTTTCCTGTCGTGCTGAAATCCACGAGGGACGAATTCACGTCAGGCGGCAGCACGCCGATCCCGAGTTTCCGCGCCTCGTCGATATACTCGACGAGCTTGTCGGTCTTGTCCTTCACAGACGTCATCAGCGCGGCGAAGTATTGCAGTGGGAAATTCGCCTTGAGATACGCGGTTTGATAGGCGATCCAAGCGTACGCGACTGCATGCGCTTTGTTGAAGCCGTATCCGGCAAACGGCTCGATAAAACTAAAAATCTCGTCGGCGACTTTGCGCTCTACGCCGTTTGCTTCGGCACCGCTGAGGAACTTCTCGCGATAGACCGGCACCTGATCCTTGAGCTTCTTGCCCATCACCTTGCGGAGCTCGTCGGCTTCCGCCATCGAGAAGCCGGCGATGTCGCGAGCGATCTGCATGACCGCTTCTTGATAAATCGCGATGCCGTACGTGTCGCGGAGAATCGGCTCCAGCTTGGGATGCACGTACGTCACCTGCTCGCGCCCGTGCTTTCGCGCGATATATTGCGGAATCCACTCCATCGGTCCCGGCCGGTAGAGGGCGACGATAGCGATGATATCGTCGAAGGAGCTCGGCTTCAGCTCCGTGACGACGCGCTTCATCCCTTCGGATTCCAGCTGGAAGACGCCGATCGTCTCGCCGCGCTCCAGCATCTCGAACGTCCTCGCATCGTCGTCGGGAATGCGGTCCAGATCGAAAGACGGATCGGCGGTTCGCCGGATTTCATCGGACGCGTTCTTCATCACGGTGAGATTGCGCAGCCCGAGAAAGTCCATCTTGAGCAAGCCGATTTTTTCGACCCAGCCCATGTCGTATTGGGTGTTGATCTCGCCGTCGGCGAGCTTGATCAGCGGTGCGTACTCGATCAGCGGGCCCTTTGAAATGACCACTCCCGCCGCGTGCGTGGATGCGTGACGCGCCATCCCTTCGATCGTGCGCGCGGTTTCGAGAAGATCGCGGATCTGCCGATTGGCATCGTACAGCGCTCGCAGTTCCGGGATTGACGTCAGCGCCTGCTCGATCGTCAGGCCGCCGGGACCCGACGGAATGAGCTTGGCGACGCGGTCGACGTCCGGCAGCGGTACGCCGAGGGCTCGTCCGGCGTCGCGAACAGCGGCACGCGCGGCCATCGTCCCGAAGGTCACGATCTGCGCAACGCGGTCGGCGCCGTACTTTTCCGTGACGTAGCGGATGACTTCGTCCCTCCGTTCCACGCAAAAATCCGTGTCGATATCCGGCATTGAGATGCGATCCGGGTTGAGAAAGCGCTCGAAGATCAGCTTGTATTTGATCGGGTCCAGATCCGTGATGCGCAAGCAGTACGCCACGAGCGAACCGACTGCCGAACCGCGTCCCGGTCCGACCGGTATGCCGTTATCGCGCGCGTATTTGATGAAGTCCCACACGATGAGAAAATACGAAGCGTAGCCCATCTTCTCGATCACGGAGAGCTCGTACTCGAGGCGTTCTCGAAGAGCCGGATCGGCCGCCGCGGAACCGTAGCGTGATACCAACCCCTCCTCGCAGAGCTCGCGCAGAAACTCGTCGGCAGAGCGCTCGACGGGAACGAGGTCCTCGCCGACGGCGTCGGCAATGGCAATCGACGTTGCAATGGCCGCATCGCGGTTCAAATCGAACAGCGACGGCGCGCCGCTCGCCGTCCCGTTCTTCCGGACGAGCTTGGGTGGAACCGGGTAGTCCGGCAGATGGAAGATCTTCTCAGGAATGCGGATATCGATGCGGTCCGCAATTGCGACGGTGTTGTCGCAAGCGTCCGGCAGATCGGCAAAAAGCTCGCGCATCTCGCCGGCGGACTTGACATAGAACTCTTGCGTTGCGAATTTCAACCGGTTCGTGTCCCCGACTTGCTTTCCGGTTCCGATGCAAAGCAGGACGTCGTGCGCGACTGCGTCGCCGCGCGACAGATAGTGCGAATCGTTGGTCGCGACGAGCGGTATCTTCATCTCACGTGCGATACGCACGAGACCCGTGTTGACGGCCTCCTCCTCGGGCATGCCGTGCCGCATGATCTCGATATAGAAGCGGTCCCCAAAGATATCCAGATACGTTTGTGCGGCACGCTTTGCCGAGGCATAATCGTTTCGCAGCAACGGCGCCGAGCATAGGCCCGACATGCAGCCCGAAAGTACGATGAGCCCATCGTGGTGCGCCGCCAGCAGATCCAGATCGATGCGAGGTTTGTAGTAGTAACCCTCCAAAAAGCCTTTCGAGATCAGCGCAACGAGGTTCCGGTAGCCGACCAAGTCTGCCGCCAGAAGCGTGACGTGAGCCTCATCGCGCACCGAACGATCGAAGCGCCCCCGCGGGGCGATATACGCTTCGCAGCCGACGATAGGAACGAGACCATGACCCTGTGCCGCATAGTAGAACTCCATCGCACCGAACATGACGCCATGATCCGTCAGTGCGACAGCCGGCGCCCCATCCTCCGCGGACCGGCGGCAGAGCGCATCTACGCGACATGCGCCATCGAGTAAAGAGTACTCGCTGTGCACGTGCAGATGGACGAAGGATTTCAATTCAGTGATCCAGGTTTCGTTCGCGGCGTAGGACTGCCCTCGGAGGCTTCCGAAACCGTTGCCGCAATGGGCCCTGGTGCCCGCAGCTCACCCGAAGGGAGTCGCCGGGAAGCGGTGTCCGATCCCATGGTTGAATCGGTCGACGCACTACGAGCCCGGGTTGCAGAGCTCGAACGGCGCCTTGCGGAGGTCGAAACCGAGCGTAGCGAGCTTGCTGCCGTCAACGCGGAGCTTCTGGTCTTCCAGCAAGTCCTCTCGACCATCAACGCCAGCCTGGCCATCGACGACATCCTCGCGATCGTCATCAGAGGCGTCCAAGAAGCGCTGCATTTCCGCCGAGTGATCCTCTTCGATATCGCGGAGGGTGAAGCCCGGCGGCGCCTCGAGACGGATGCGGGGGGACGCGTGGTCGCCAGCCGGGACGAGACCTTTCGCGACACGCGGGCGATGCGGGAAGTCACGCATCGCCTCATCGACTTCCACCTCGGCTCGCCGCGCGACGGCGAATCTCCGGTGGAGGGCACCCGCACGGCGTACGTCATCGTGCCGATGATAAGCCGCGACATCTTGCGAGGAATCTTGTACGTCGACGAACCGCCGACCGAATCGATTTCGGATTCGCAGCTACGCATGCTGATCGACTTCGGCTCCCAAGCGGCAATCGCCATCGAGAACGCCCAGCTGCTCGCAGAAACGCAGCGCCTGGCCATGACGGACTCACTGACCGGCCTTTTGAACCGTCGGGCGCTCGAACAGCTGTTGGAACGCGAGCTGCTCAACGCCGAGCGCTATGACTCTCATATTGCATTCTTCATCTTCGATCTCGATAACCTCAAAGCCATCAACGACACCGGCGGTCACGAGGCGGGTGACGACGCTCTGCGCCGGCTCGCCGACGCACTCAGAAGCAGCGCTCGCAAAGGCGATATCGTTGCGCGCTATGCCGGTGACGAGTTCGTCCTGGTGCTCACCAATACCAACCGTTCGTCCGCCGCCCGCGGCGTTCAACGAATTTTTCACGCCCTCGCGCGCCACGACGTGCGCGCGTCGGCGGGAGGCGCGATCTTTCCGAATGACGGAACGTCGGGTTCGGCTCTCTTCCGCTCCGCCGACATGGCGCTTTACCAGGCAAAACAGGCGGGAAAGAACTGCTTTGTCTTCTTCGATTCCATCGGCGACGCCGAGGCGCCCCTGTCGCCGTCAGGCCTCTAAACGAGAACCCTCAATCTGCTTCAACGAGCTTGATATGGCCGTCGTCGCAGCTGACGAGGACGTTGCTCTTGTAATCGACAGCGGTCTGCAAGGTGCGATCGGCTCGACGGCTGCGGACGCGCAGCCACACGTACGGGACGCCCTGCCGCATCGTGTATTTCACGAAGCTGTACTCGATCAGCGGTAGCCTGCCGTCGACTGCGGCATCGATTCTGTCCCGCGACCGCAACTCGTCGGCGATCTTTTGCTGCGCGTCCTGGGTGATCAGCGCATCACGCTGAGCCGCCGAGAGCGTCGTGCCCTCGCTGAACTCCGAATTGTTCTCGACCGTCCATAGCATGAGACGGTCCCAGTCGTCGTCGGCAATCGACTTGAGCTTGAGGCCGTAGCGATAGTGGTCGACGCCGCGAACTTTCACGACGTCGCTCCAGCGAACCGAGCCGATCACGGTAAAAGGCTTGTTTTCGATGACGGCGCCGAGCGTCAGTTCGGGACCGGCGTCCTTGATGGGCTGCTGCAGCAGAATGCACAGCCCGCCGCCGCTGATGTCGAGGCCGACGAGCGGCAACTTCTCGCCGCTTGCGGCATAGAAGACGCCCTGAAACGGCTTCGAGCGGCGATAAAACTTGCGCCGGTTAGGCGCCGCCTTCTCCTGGGGCGCCGTCGCCGTTCGGGTCGGCTTGGCCACCGCGCCTATTTAAGCAGCAGGCGCGGCGTTTGCCTGCCACGCCCGGCCGGCGGGCAGCGACTTCGAGGAATCTTGACGTTCGGGCAAGCAAGGGGCTGCCGCGTGGGGGAGGGACATCGTGGGAAAGGGAACCCCAGGCCCGCCAGCCAGCCGTGTCCCAGGAGGAGCCAAATTGCGGATCGAGCGCCATCATGCCACCGGCATCGGGCTATTGGTCATTCATCTCGCTGCGCTTGCCGCTTTCGTCCCGCTGCTCTTCAGCTGGTCCGCGGTGTTCGTTGCATTAGCGCTTTACGCCGCGACGGCGTTCGGGATTTCACTCTGCTATCACCGTTCGCTGGCGCATCGCGGCGTACGCCTGGCCAAAGCACTCGAATACGCGACCGCAACGCTCGGAACGCTCGCGCTTCAAGGCGGCCCGATCGAATGGGTCTCAACCCATCGCAAGCACCATGCGTTTTCGGATACCGACAACGATCCGCATAGCATGTCGCGCGGCTTTCTTTGGGCGCACTGCGCGTGGCTTTTCCGCCGTAACGCGGCGATGCCCACTCCGGAGGAAATCCGGCATTACGTTCCCGATCTCATCGAAGACCGCTACTATCGCTGGCTCGATCGCAATCCGCTCGTCCTGCAGATTGCCCTTGCCGGCTTGCTCTTCTCCCTCGGCGGCTGGTCTTGGGTAGTCTGGGGCATCTTCGCGCGGCTCGTGTTTTGCTATCACATCACATGGATGATCAACAGCGTTTCTCACATGGTTGGTTATCGGAATTTCAAGACTACCGACTGGTCCAGGAACGTCTGGTGGCTCGCGCTTCTTTCGTGGGGCGAAGGGTGGCATAACAACCATCACGCTTTCCCGTTCTCGGCGCGCTTCGGCCTGCGTTGGTTCGAATTCGATCCGGTCTGGCTGGTCGTGCGAGTTCTGCGCGTCGTGCATCTCGCGCACGAGATCAAGATGCCCTCGGTGGGGATGCTCCGGAGGTTCCGCGCTCAGCTCAAGGAACGATCACCGCAGCGCCGCTCACCTCGTCCCGCCTCAAGCTAGCCAGCGCCTCGTTCGCGTTCTCGAGGGAAAAGACGTTCGCGCGGGGGCGTAAGGAGATTTGCGCCGCAAGCGCGAGAAAATCGCGCGCATCGGCTCGCGTCATGTTGGCTACGCTGCGCACCTGGCGCTCGCCCCATAACAGGCTGTCGTAATCGAATTCCGGGATGCGATCCAAATGAATCGCGTTGATTGCGACGACGCCTCCCTTTCGAAGCGCGCCAAGAGCGGCAACCACGACGTCTCCGGCCGGCGCGAAGGTTATTGCGCGATCCAGGCCCACCGGCGGTCTTTCCGTCGCCTCGCCGACCCAATCGACGCCGAGAGAGTCCGCAAGCTCGCGATGACGAGCGCCGCGCGTTGCGACGTACACCTCGCATTCCCACGCGCGCAACACCGGCACCATGAGATGCGCCGATGCGCCAAAACCATAAAGACCGACGCGGTCGCCGCGGAGCACGCCGGCGACGCGCAGCGCGCGGAAGCCGATAACGCCGGCACACAACAGGGGCGCTGCGTGAACGTCGTCCAGCGCTTGCGGCAGGGGATACGTGAAATCTGCGCGCGCGAGGGCGTATTCCGCGTATCCGCCATCGGCGTCGTAGCCGGTAAACGACGGGCGATCGCATAGATTTTCCTCACCGCGCAAGCAATACGGGCAAGTGCCGTCGACGCTTGCCATCCACGATACGCCCACGCGCATTCCCTGGGGGCGGGTATCGGTCGCCCCGCCGGCTACCTCGCCGACGATTTGGTGGCCGGGAATGACCGGACTGCGGTGGGCCGGCAGTTCGCCGTCGACGATATGGAGATCGGTTCGGCATACGCCGCAGGCTCGCACTCGCAAAAGCAGCTCGCCGGCCGCGGGAACAGGCCGGGGAACGTCCACCGGCACGAGCGGCATCTTCGGAGCGTTCAGGCGTGCCGCGCGCATGAGCTCAGCGACGAGCCAATAGTTCTCGCACCGGCGCGTGGGGCAAGCCGTAGAACGTAATGCCGTCTCGCCCCACCATGGTGCGCGCGTTCCAGAGCGCGTCGTAAACGGCTGATTCGGCGGCATCGATCGTCGCGGCGTAGATTGCGTCGATGCGGTCTTCGTCTTCTTCCAGCCTAACGGTCACGAGGCCGGGATCCCGCGAGGTGAGATTTGTCGTGCTGAGCGCCAAAAAGAGATCGCCGCTGCCGACGGTGGAGGTCCAACCCGTTTTTCCGAGTCCCAAGGTCACGCGCTTGGCAACGGCATGGAGAACGCGCGAATCGAGCGGCGCGTCGGTTGCGACGATCACATTGATGCTTCCGTCCGCGCCCCGTCCCCGGCGCGCATACGCAGCGCGACGGGGGAATACCGGCAGCAATTCGTGCGCGAACGCCCGCCCGACCGGGACGCCGTCCATGATCAGGTTTGGCCGAAGTCCGTCGTTGAGATTCAGCAGCACGCCGATCGTGTAACCCCCCAAGTCCGCGGATAGCTTGCGCGACGCGGAGCCGATGCCGCCTTTGAAGTCGAACCCGTGCATTCCGGTTCCCGCTCCGACGTTGCCGCGGTCGAACTGACCGCTTTCCACCGCATTCAGCAAGGGCGGAATCTCTCCGGCATGCACGTGGCGGCCTTGCGTGTCGTTCAAGGCTTGGTCGTTGCACTCGGCAACTACAGGCAGAGGCACGTCGCTGCGAATGCCGATCTCGGGATGTCTTTGAATCATCCAGTCGATCACGCCGTCCGCCACCCGCGGCACGTTCGTCGTGGAGGTCAGCAGGATCGGATGTTCGATGAAACCCGACTCATCGATCCAATGCGTTCCGGTCATCTCGCCGTTGCCGTTCAAGCTGTAAAACGACGCAGCGCAGCGTTGCGTCCAAGGATCGGCGTTTTGCAAGATCGCCGTCGCGCCCGTCCGGACAGGCCCGATTCCCGGCCTCAGCGCTCCCTGTCCCGA
>Ga0209061_1004689_pt1 | contig 12830 bp, 8 predicted proteins | sample Coa_R1_10_FD_187157 | JGI IMG/M metagenome (GOLD analysis project Ga0209061, IMG submission 187157) | Surface soil microbial communities from Centralia Pennsylvania, which are recovering from an underground coalmine fire - Coalmine... | ecosystem: Environmental > Terrestrial > Soil > Unclassified...
GCGCGCAGGGCGGCACGGCGCTCCAGTTAGGCTTGAGCCATCTCATCGCCGGCGCAGTGGCGCTTGGTCTCTTTGTCTGGCAAGCACAGTTCCATGTCCAGCAGCCCTATATCCTGCTCATTGCTCTGGCAGCAGCCGACCTGTGTGGCCTGCTCTGCACTCTCAACCTTCAGCGCAGCCTCTATCTACTGGAGTCCATCCTCTCGCGCCTTGCTCACAGTCAGCCGAGCGCGGGAAGAGACAATCACAACTACAGAAACCATATTGGACGTCGCTGGCCGCTTGGTCCGCTTTTTCTGCACCTGTGGGAAACCGAACAGCGCATTGAGCACTACATTACCAACGAGTCACTGACTATCAATCTGCGCGAGCAAGCGCTACAGCAGGCCCGTGAGGCAGCGGCCCTGGCCGAGCGCAATCGGATCGCGCGTGAGTTGCACGACTCAATCAAACAGCAGATCTTCAGCATCAGTGCCAGCGCGGCTGCCGCGCAAGCGCTTTGGCAAGACGAGAATGCGGAAAGTGCGCGCGCAGCCATAGAGGATATCCAGCACAGCGCAAAAGAGGCACAGGTGGAGATGCAGGCGCTGTTACAACAACTGCGGCCCGCGCCTCTGGAGAACACCAGCCTGGTCGAAGCCCTCCGCATCCAGGCTCAGGCGCTGAGCTTCCGCATAGGCGCGCAGGTTCACGTAGATCTCGCGGCCCTGCCGCAAAACGAGCGTCTGCTGCCGGGCACGCAGGAAACGATCTTTCGCCTGGTTCAGGAAGCCTTCGCGAACGTCGCCAGGCACGCACGAGCACGAACGGTCTGGCTCACGCTGCACGCTACAGAGCAGACTATGAACGTCGAAGTACGCGATGATGGGCAGGGCTTTGATACGACTCATGTACAGGCCGGCATGGGTCTGACCAATCTGCGTGAACGCGCGCAGGAGTTGCATGGCAGCATTGAGATCAGCAGCCAGCCTGGCGAAGGCACAACCGTTCTGATCAGCATTCCTTTGTTGGAAGCGCTGCACAGTCCCGCAGAGGAGGCGCGTCGGCAATACGAGCAAGCGCGCGCCGATGAACTGGCCAGGCGCGGCTACCAGCTCTGCTCGAATGCCTCGTTCCTGGGCATAGCAACGGGACTGGTGGGCCTTATCACCCAGGATCACGCCTGGGGACTGGTCGCACTCGGGGCGCTATTAATAGCATTCTTTGGTTACGCCAGCGGCGCCTATCATCGAGGCAGAGTCGCGTCGAACGCAGGCCGGGAGAGCCGGCCAGCACTGGAGCTTGGACAGTACCAGTATAAGGTTGGCTCGGATCTGACGGGCCTGATGGGTCTGGGCATCATATACATGCTCAACGTAGTCAGATCCATGCATATCGGCTCTGATCGCTGGCTGTTTATTGGTGCTGCTATTTTTCTGGCTGTTCTTAACCAGTTCTCGCGCTGGCGCTACTACCGGGATACAGAGCACTATTATGGCCTGCTCTCAACTCAAGAATTGGGCTGGGAACTGGCAACGCGCGAACAAATTCTCATTCGCTCATTGACTATCTGGTTGGTTGCCTGCATAGCCGGCCTGCTCCTGGCTCACTCTCTGTTTGTGCTGCCCCCGATCACCCCCGCGCAACAGGACGCCTACGGTATTGCCTTCATCGTCCTCCTGGTAGGGATTGGCAATCTTTCTAGCTACAGGCAGCTTCAACGCTGGAAACGGACGCTGAGCCAGGGCGAACAAGCCGCGCCCGCACAGGCAAAGGAGGGATAGGATGTCCAAGCCGATTCGCGTAGTGCTGGTAGATGATCACCATATTGTACGTCGTGGTCTGCAAAGCTTTCTCAAGGCATTTCATGACCTGGAGGTCGTCGGCGAGGCAGCCAGCGGCGAGGAGGCGCTACAAAAGCTCGAAAGCTGGATGCCCGATGTGATCGTCATGGATATGCTGATGCCTGGAGGCATGGACGGCATTGAGGCAATTAAACAGATCCACGCCCGGCTGCCCAGCGCACATATCATCGCCCTGACCAGCTATACCGACGACGCGCGGGTAATTGCCGCCCTGCGCGCCGGAGCCATTGGCTATGTACGCAAGGAAGCCGATCCAGAAATCCTGCTCTCCTCCATACGCGCGGCAGCACGCGGCCAATCACTGCTCGATCCTGCCGTGGCCAGCGCCGTCATGCAAGAACTAACACGCGGCAAATCCGGTGCCGATCTGACCGAGCGCGAGCAGGAAGTTCTGCGCCAGCTTGCCCTTGGCCGCACCAACCACGAGATTGCCGAAGCTTTGACGGTCAGTGACGAGACCGTAAAAACCCATGTGGGCAACATCTTGACCAAGCTACAGCTGGCCCATCGCACCCAGGCCGTCATCTACGCCCTGAAAAATGGGTTGATCTCGTTGGATGAGATCGAGTTGCCGTAATGCGCTCCGCTATTCCGTATACGGAAAAACTGTGTTACTATTGTTTTGCGATCAGATTCGCCCTCGCCGGCAAGAAAGAGGATCGGAAGAGAAGCATGGCGACACGAGAAGAACTGCGCGAGGCCCTGGACGATTATGTCGCACAAGCACAGAAGAGCAAACGCGTCGTGCAGGCGCTGCGCAACTGGAATTGTACAATCTCTATTGAAGCAACCGATATCCAGGCCACCTTCACGATGATCATCAAAGATAACACCGCTACCGTTCACGATGACCGGCAGGGCCAGCCTGACCTGATTGTGCGCGGCAGCAGCGAAGATCTGGCCGATATCTTCTGGTGCGACAGCAATCCGGCCTCCAGCTATATGCAAGGCGTGGTGAAAATCCAGGGGTCCCAGGATAACGTGATGCGCCTGGACGCAATGGCAGCACTTATTTATCAGGAAGTGAATAAGTAGCCATGATAATACAGAGGAAGCCGCCACGAGCTTGTCTGCGGCTCCCGTCTGACCCAGGCACTCCCATCAGGGAGGAGAGAGTAAGTATGCAATCCTCGATGCTTCATTTTTGTGATGAGTGCGGCGCGGCCAACGCCGATGATGCAACAGTCTGCGTGGCCTGCCAGAAACCGCTACCGGCGCTCAAGGAAGCGGCTCCGGCTCCCGCACTGGTTGCCCCTGTGACAATCGCGCCTGCCACGCCCTTAGAAGTCACTGCCGGCTCTCCTGCTACCAGCGGGCCGCTCGGTCGAGGGACGCTGCTGGCCGGGCGCTACCGCATCCTGCGCGAGATCGGCCAGGGCGGCTTTGGCTCGGTCTACCGGGCCAGGGACCTCCGGCAGCATGGCCGCCTGGTAGCCATTAAGCAAATCGATCTCAGCAAGTTGAAGCCACAGGAGATCATCGAGGCTACCGATAGCTTTAACCGCGAGGTCACTTTGCTCTCGTCTCTCAAACACCCCGGTTTGCCAAAATTTTACCAGCATTTCACAGACGCCAATCACTGGTACCTGGTGATGGAGTATATCAAAGGGCACACCCTGGAAGAGTATCTCAAGCGCTCGCGCAAGGGGTATCTCCCTCTGAGGAAAGCCATGCGCATTGGCGAAGAGCTGGCTAATGTGCTGACTTATCTGCATAGCCAGAAGCCGGCAGTGATCTTTCGCGACGTCAAGCCCGCCAATATCATGCTCACACGCACGGGCCGCGTCTACCTGATCGACTTTGGCATCGCGCGCCGTTACTCTCCCGCGAAAAAGAGGGATACTGGCCCGCTCGGTTCGCCCGGTTATGCCGCGCCCGAACAGTATGGCAGCGCTCAAACGAACCAGAAAACCGATATGTATGGCCTGGGTGCAACCTTGCAGACGCTGCTCACGGGGCGCGAGCCCTTAGAACTTCGTCTCGGCCAGCCCTCGCCACGCTCAAAGCCGCTGCCCGCCGATCTCCAGGCGCTGCTCGCCTCTCTACTTGAAGCCGATCCGGCCAAGCGTCCCCCAGATATGATGACCGTGGCCGAAAAATGTGAGAAATTGAACCGTCGTGGAAACAACTTGCGCGACCTTGTGAAAGGGCTGTTGATCGGCTCGATCTTTTCAATCATTTACTGCATAGTCGCTCTCTGGGCACCCGCCACATATGGCACGTATAATCCTAAAAATCCGGCTTTGTCTCTCTTCGATACGCTTGTCCTGCTTGAGACCTGTTTACGCCTGGTAGCTGCCGCTGGGATCGTTGGTTTTCTACTCTCTCTTATCCTGGGCAAAAATAGCTGGGTATTGAAGGGCATCCTTGTTATGCTGATCATTACGCTCTTCCTGGCCTTTTTCGTCCTGCCGATAGTATATGTGCCACCTCTTCCCTATCCCTAGATTCCTGGCTAAACGCCGTCATTTTGTGAATTTACTAGAACTAAAGTTCTACCTCTCTTGCGATTTGTAAAAAGAACATGCTACTATAAGATCCACATCCTGCTCACCATCTCGCTGATTTAGCCGGATTCAGTGGCGCAAAGGGCATCATTCTATTCTGTTGTCAACATAAAAGCCGCTTCTGGGGGAAACGCTTGTCTAAACGCGAATTTACGATTGAGAATGAATACCACTATAACCAGACAGGCCCTGTACGTTGGATTCTTGCGCATCTTGGGCGCTATAAACGCCTGCTCCTGTGCTATATGCTGGCCTCGATCATGGCCAACGCGGTCTACGCGAACGTTTCGCTGCTGATCGGCTCGGCCTTTAACGCGGCGCTGGCCGGTTCGCTGGAGCAGCTCTCGCACACGGTTCTGCTGATGCTTGGCACTATCGCGCTTGGCGGCTGCGCTGATGTTGGCGCGCGCATCTTCCCCGAGTTGATCGGCAAACGCGTCGCCAGAGATTCTCGCCAGGAACTCTATCTCAGCTTGCTGGGCAAAAGCCAGACCTTTCACAATCGCCATCGCGTCGGCGATATTATGGCCCGCGCCGCCAACGACATGACGCAGTTGAGTAATATGGTCACACCCGGCATGGATATCATGTTCGATTCTAACGTCAGCCTTACCATGGTGCTCGTCTTCATCGCTTCGATCAATTTTCAGCTTCTGCTGGTGCCGCTGCTCTTCACCGCCTCGTTCTGGATCGCGGTTCGCATCTACATGCGCAAGCTCGCCCCCGTTTCGGACAGCATGCGCGAGCAGTTTGGCGAGATGAACGCGGGCCTGAACGAAACGATCAGCGGAATAGAGGTGGTTAAAGCCGCTGCCCAGGAAAAAGAGGAGATTCGCAAGTTCGAGAAGCGCGCCGGCCTCTACCGCGACCTTTTTATCAGGAATGGCCACGTGCAGTCCTGGTATTTGCCGCCGCTGCTGCTCTCTTTTGCCCTGGTCTTCGCCTTCCTGCACGCGCTCTTCCTGGTCGCGCACCATCAGATTTCCGTGGGCAGCCTGGTAGCCTTCATGGGCCTGATGGTTGTGCTGCGTTACCCGGCCTTCAACACCAACTGGGCCTTCAGCACAATCCAGCTTGGCGTGGCCGGCGCGGGCCGCATTCTGAATATACTCAAAGAGGAGACGGAATTGGACGAGAACGAGGGAGGCTATAGCGGAGATGCCGGTGGTATGCGAGGTGCAATCGTCTTCGAACACGTCACGTTTAGCTACAAGGGTACGCCCGTCCTCAAGGACATCTCGTTTCGCGCTGCGCCCGGCCAGACCATCGCTATCGTTGGCCAGACGGGGGCAGGCAAGAGCACGCTCACCAAACTGATTAATCGCACCTACGACGTGCAGTCCGGGCGCATCCTGGTTGACGGTGTAGATGTGCGCGATTGGAACCTGGATGCCCTGCGCTCCCAGATATCGACCATCGAGCAAGACATCTTTCTCTTCTCGCGCTCAATCGCCGAGAACATCGCCTACGGGCTGGGCCAGAAGGCTGACCGGGCAGCCATCGAGCAGGCTGCCCGCGATGCCCAGGCTCACCAGTTCATCATGAATTTTAAGGACGGGTATGAGACTGAGGTTGGCGAGCGCGGGGTGACGCTCTCCGGCGGCCAGCGCCAGCGCATCGCCATCGCGCGAGCGCTGCTGACCGATCCGCGCATCCTGATCCTCGACGATTCGACCAGCGCCATTGATAGCGCCACCGAGGACGAGATCCAGCAGGCCATTCGCCGCGTGCTGGAGGGCCGTACCACCCTGCTGATTACCCATCGCCTCTCGCAGATCCGCCAGGCTGATCAGATCCTGGTCCTGCGCCAGGGCGAATTGATCGATCAGGGCAATCACGACGAACTGCTCGCTCGCTGCAACACCTACCGCCGCATCTTCGCCCACTATGGCAAGCCGCAGAGCGAGCCGAGCCAAATGAGAGCGCCAGATATGGTAAAGATAGCAGGCGAAGAGCAAGAGGAGGCTCCTCAAGGTGAGATAGAAGCGAGGCCAAGCAGAGCACACGCATATGGGCTTTTATGACACATTGGAGATACTATGGGTTTTTTGATGGATGGCCTGGAGGCCGAAGCATACGACCGTAAATATAGCGACCGGGCGCTGATCGCGCGCATCATTCAATATTTCCGTCCCAAGCGGAATTTGATGATCCTGGTAGCAATCCTGGTTATCTGCGGAGCGCTGGTTGACACCGCCTTTCCGCTGCTGGTCTCGCACGGCCTCGATTCGCTGATCGATTCGAAGAGCTTGCAGGCTATCGCATCTCTGATTGTGGCTATTCTCGTCGCTGGCGCGCTCTCGTGGATCTTCAATTTCTTTCGTCTGCGCACCACGGCCAGTTCGGTCGGCCATGTTGTGCTGAATTTGCGCATGGATGCTTTTGCAGCCGTGATGGCCCGCGATATGTCCTTCTATGATGAATTTCCGTCTGGCAAGATTGTCAGCCGCGTGACCTCGGACACGGAGGACTTCGCGACGGTGGTGACGCTTTCGCTGAATCTGCTCAGCCAGCTCTTGCTCTTCTTCCTGCTGGTCGGCGTGCTCTTCTTTCGTAGCGTCTACCTGTCCCTGCTGGCCCTGACGATTATGCCAGCTATTATCACGGTGGCCCTGACCTTCCGGCGTGTTGCTCGCCGGACCACGAGGCGAGCGCGGCGCTCACTGGCACGCGTCAACGCCAACGTCCAGGAGGTTGTCAGCGGGATCGCTGTGGCGAAGAACTTCCGTCAAGAGCAGAATATGTACGATGAATTCACGCGCATTAACGAGCAGTCGTACCAGGTCACACTGCGCTCAGGCTTTGTCTACAGCGGCGTCTTCCCGCTGCTGTTCCTCATTGCTAATCTGGGTACGGCTGTTGTGACCTATTTTGGCGGTCGCGCGGTACTTGGGCACACGATCTCGCCCGGCGACTGGTTCCTCTTTGTGCAGAGCATGAACCTGATCTGGTTCCCTCTGACCAGCATCGCCTCCTTCTGGAGCCAGTTCCAGCTTGGTCTCTCAGCCAGCGAACGCGTCTTTGCCCTGCTCGATGCCGAGCCGCGCGTTCATCAGAACGCCAGCGAGTCGGTAGGACATTTGCGCGGGAAGATCGAGTTCCGCAAGCTCTTCTTCAGCTATGACAACCGCCAGAACGTTCTGACCGATTTCAACCTGATCATTCAGCCGGGCGAAACCGTCGCCATTGTCGGGCACACCGGCGCAGGCAAGTCCAGCCTGGCCAGGCTGATCGCGCGCTTCTATGAGTTCCAGGGCGGCGAGATCCTCATCGATGATCGCGACATTCGCAGCTTCGATCTGACAGAATATCACCAGCGCCTGGGAATTGTGCCGCAATCGCCCTTTCTCTTTTCCGGCACCGTCACCGAGAATATCCGTTACGCGCGTCCCACAGCCAGCGATGAGGAGGTCGAGGTCATCGCCCGCAGTATCGGGCATGGCGATTGGCTAGAGGCCCTGCCCGAAGGTCTGAACACCCTGGTTGGCGAGGCGGGCCGGGCGCTCTCAATGGGACAGCGCCAGATTGTCGCCCTGGCGCGCGTGCTCCTGCAGGAACCGGCTATCATCATCCTTGATGAAGCCACCGCCAGCATCGATCCGCTCACCGAAGCGCAAATTCAGGAGGGATTGGACCTCATTCTCAAGAACCGAACCTCAATCCTGATCGCGCATCGTCTCTCCACTGTCCAGCACGCGGACCGCATTCTGGTTCTCTCACACGGGCGCATCGCAGAGGAAGGCAATCACGGGGCCCTGCTACGCCAGGGCGGCCATTACGCGCAGCTCTACAACACCTACTTTCGTCACCAATCGCCCGATTATCGCCCAGGCGAAGGTTTTGTGCAAGTCAAGCCCGATTTTCCTATTACAAGCAATACCACGTAATATGCCATAGAGAACCGCTTCTGCGTGCCCTCTCCCGATTTCTCGGAGAGAACACGCCTCGCACACATCATGCCATAGAGAACCGCTTCTGCTGGTCCTCTCCCGATTTCTCGGAGAAAACACGCCTCGCACACATCATGCCATAGAAAACCTCTTCTGCTGGTCCTCTCCCGATTTCTCGGAGAGAACACGCCTCGCACACATGCCACAGAGAACCGCTTCTGCGTGCCCTCTCCCGATTTCTCGGAGAGAACACGCCTCGCACACATCATGCCATAGAGAACCGCTTCTGCTGGTCCTCTCCCGATTTCTCGGAGAAAACACGCCTCGCACACATGCCGCGATACGCCGGGTTTGCCGGCGGATGCAGCAGGCTGTTCCTTCGCCCTGGCCACCTAAGCAAGCGCAGCAGGCCCCCGCTGAAGCGGGGCAGGACACGATAAATCGGCCCTCTATGATATTTCGTGTGTGATTTTACCCATCTCTATCCGCAAAAACAAACAGAGGAGAGATTGCTGCGTGCAGCCGACAATCTCTCCTCTGTTACATCCCCCGGCAACGCTCCCCTCTCCCAAAGGAAGCGCTATCGGCGAGTGGTCCCTACCGCCTCCAGCCAGAATAATAGCCAGTATCCTCGTCATCGACCGCGAAGGTATGCCCCTCATTACAATAGTACAGGTAATTCCCATCCTCATCCATCTCAGGCACCGACTCGGTCTCCATATCCACCAGCAAAATGCCATCTTCGTCATCGTCGGGACACGGGTGATATTTGATACTGCGAAGATCCATTGTTTCCCCTCTTTCTGCACGTGATTCCTTGCACGTGACCCCCGGCTCGGATCCCAGACGGACCACGCGGAACGCGCGCTTCTGCGTTCACTGGCGCTTCGTGCGCCTTTACATGGCCTCTCGTGGTCTCTCTCCCCGGTTACTCAAATCTCCTCGCGGCAACTTTCCATGATTGCCTTACCAGGATCGTCACTTGCTCGTCCCCATCTATCAGGACGCCCCAGAGGGTTGTCTATTAAAAATCTACCAACCTGCACCGCCACAGTCGCTCTCTCTCAACTATAGACGGTATACTCGCAGCTTGCTTCCATTCGCGAATATAATGATCAATCTGGTCCCTTTCAATTTATAGCGTTTTTTGGTACCATAGTACTATTTTTTTTCCTGATTTTTGCTAGATGTTCATCTCGAAAAAAATGGACCCGCGCTCTCCGTGCGCTCGTCAGATCATCCTACGTCGCTCAGCCCATCGAAAAACTATCCTTGCCTCTCCTGGAAGAAAAGTCTTCTGGTAGAGAGAGATGACTCACACAAAATCGCGCAGGCTTTCTGCACGGCAGAAGCTTCAAATTTGCCACGCAGAAAACCTGCCCCGGCTCGTATGAGGTATGTGAGAGAGGAAACGAGAATTTAGAAGAGGCCAAAGCCGATAGCCAGGCCCACCAGAATAAGAATCGCCCCGCTGAAGAATTCGCTCCATTCCTCGATGCGCCTGCCGAGGAAGCGACCCAGCTCCAGCCCGATCAACGAGAGACCAACGCTTATCACCCCGATCACAGTAGCCGCCAGCGCCAGAGAGACATCGGAAAAGCTGAGCGCGAAACCAATCACCAGATTATCAATGCTCAGGGCCAGTCCGGTGAGCAGCAGACGCCCCAGCTTCGTCTGTTTATTGATCGCCAGACGCTCGTCTGCTGGCTTCTCTTCCTCTCCTTGCGGGCCATGTTCATCGGCTTCCCGGCGCTCCTTCCAGGCTTCCCAGAGCACATACAGCCCCGTCAGCACCAGCAAACCCGCTCCAACATAATGGCCAATTGTGCCAATGGACCCGGCCAGCGACTCGCCAATCAGCAGGCCAACGATGGGCATCGCCGCCTCAAAAAAGCCGAAGATTAGAGCCAGCTTCAAGCGCGTCCTGGCATTGACGCCGCCCATGCCAATTCCAATCGCCGCGGCAAAATTATCGAGACCAACCGAGAGACCCACAAGCAACAGGCCAGTGAGAGAAACCATTGATCGAGCATCCTTCCCGCATATTTCAGTTACTATAGTTATATCACTACCACATATACACACAATGATCAATTTTTGGGGCCAGGTGAGTGGATAAGAACCCTCCTTACTGATGCAAGTGGAAGCGCACCTGTTTTACCATATTCACTGTATTTACCATGTATGAGCAGCTTTTTCGGTGCAATTTTCGGGCATCCATGAGCCCATCCCCATCATCTGCCACCAAAAATTAGTACTTTTGGGTTGGTATAAGACAAGAACCTGCAAAACAAAGAATTTTCTTATACTATCCTCTTTCGGTACAGGAAAAAACACTCAGACATCGCGATGTGACGAGAAAGTTACGTTGTAGTGCAGTTTTGTAGTGCGATGGCCAACAAAAAATGCAGGTGGATACCCCTGAGTCCGCGCCGCAAAGATCGCGTACGGCCAGACACCGCAGGTCTACAGGGGAGACGCAACCGGCCACAACGGAAAACGCCACCTGCCCAGACATCGGATATACGCGTGGCTATTTGCTCTCTCGTTCACGCGTGCATGGAACCGAACGGACCCACCGGCCACACGAACGAACCAATGGCCGGATACGCCGGTGACGAGCATCGGCGCACACCCAGGCGACCCATTTTTTCAGGCGTGGATCACGCGCGCGGCCCGGTAGCAGCTCAGAGGGTGCGCTTTACCCGGATCTACTGGCAACTCGCCGCTTCCACTCGATCCATGGCTGCGCGCCCGCGCGCCTGAAAAACCCTGTTCGTCTGCCTGACGTGCATCTTCCATATGCGTACAGGCATTTTGACCGAAATTGTTGTTTTGCGAACCTGCTCGTTCGCGCCGCAAAAATTATCTGCGAACCCGCGCGTTCGCGCCAGATAGAGGGAAGGATGGATTCTCTGATGTTTAAGCGTTCACTGCGCTGGATTGTTCCGCTGGCCGTACTGCTCGTGCTGGCTATCTGCTTCGTCGTTGTCCCAATGGCCTCATCTCACGCCGCAAGCGTCGCCCCCTCGCATAGTGTTTCGGATAGTGGTAGCGGTAGCTCTACACCTAATGTCATGTGGGGCGGCCACTAATAATTGAAGATTCACTGACAGAAGACGGGGGAGTAAAGGTTGTAAACAACTATTCTCCCGTCTTTTATTTCTTAATAGATTCTAACCAGAGCCTTACTTCGTGAGCGTTACGATAACCCATCTTTTCCAGGGCCACAGCACTTATTCCTCCTAATTCGATTGCATCGGCGACTCTACCTTGAGATGCAGCAGCACGTGCCAAGCCGTATTGAGCGAGCGCAAGTAAATCCTGGCTGCCCTCAGGAGCAGTTGCTAACATTTCATTAAAAGTGATTTCGGCAGCCTCCGGCCTTTGTAGATCAAGATAGAGATTTCCACGTTCGTGAAGAACATGGGAGGTAATCTGAGGAATGCCAATTTGCCTAGCTAAAGTTAAACTTTCCTGAAAATATTCCTCTGATTGAGTATAGTTCCCTTGTTTTCTCATAACTATTCCAAGATTGAGAAGAAACAGGCTAATCCATTCGCGGTGCTCCAGCTGGCGCGCTAGCTCCAGCCCTTCCTGAAAATACCTTTCCGCCTGCACATAATCTTTTCGCTCTAATGCTAAATCCCCCAAGTTGAGAAGCATTGCACTAGTCCATTCTCTGTGATTGATTTGGCGAGCAATGACTAATCCTTCTTGCAAATATGTTTCTGATTGCTCATAGTTTCCTTGCTCTCCTGTCGCCATTCCCAAGTTAATGAGAATAGTGCAAATTAGCTCTCTCTCCTCAATCTGCCTCGCTAATATTAGCCCTTCTTGCAAATGTTCTTTCGCTTGAGTATAGTTGCCCTGTCGGATTTCAACCGAGCCAAGAATATCTAATAGCCCACAAATCCCTTCCAGGTTTTTAAGCTCACGAGCAAGCATCAGCCCCTCTTGCAAATATGTCTCAGCCTGCTTATAATCGCCGCTCTTCCAACTCACAGTACCTAAGCTCTTCAAAACCGCACAAATACGATCATGGTCATCAATCTCCCGCGCATACCCCAACCCCTCCTGCAAATACTTCTCGGCCTGCTCAAAATTCCCCTGCTTCTGCGTCATCTCCCCCAAATACAACAACGCGCTGGCCAGTCCATACTTATCCTGGCGGGCCATGGCAGCGTTGTAGGCGCTGTGGAGGTGGGTTTCAGCGGTGGAGTAGAGGCCGCGAGAGAGCAGGAAGGGGGCGAAGGCGCAGGCGGCGCGGGTGAGTTCGGCATAGCGGGCCTGGTCGGCGGCGGCTTCGAGGGCGGCCAGGATGTTGTTGCTTTCGCTTTCCAGGATTTCGTAGTCTTTGCGGTGCGCTTCGACAAAGCCGGTGATGTAGGTGATGAGCCGCTCGAAGGTGCTGTAGTCGTTGAGGCGCGTGCGGGCGTAGTCGGAGATGGTCTGGTGCAGACTGTAGCGGTCGCGGCCGCTGCTCTCCAGCAGGCCGGTGTCGATGAGCAGGTCGAGAGTATCAACTGAGCAGTCGGCCACGACCAGCGCGGCCTCTTCGGAGAAGCTGTTGGGTCTGGCCGGGAAGA
>Ga0209061_1004691_pt1 | contig 12830 bp, 12 predicted proteins | sample Coa_R1_10_FD_187157 | JGI IMG/M metagenome (GOLD analysis project Ga0209061, IMG submission 187157) | Surface soil microbial communities from Centralia Pennsylvania, which are recovering from an underground coalmine fire - Coalmine... | ecosystem: Environmental > Terrestrial > Soil >...
TTAAACGCCTGCACCGTCCAGACGCCGTTTGTCTGGCTATATTCCTGGGGTACTTCGCGCGAGCGCGCCCGGATGATGACCGGGTACTCTCTGGCGCGATTGGCCGGCTGACGCGCGACCGTGATAACCAGATTTGCCATCTCTTGCATACCCGGATTGAGCTGGACCTCCTGCCCGGCCCCCTGCACCCACTCAGGCGGCACCCCTTCCACCGTCGGCGTAAACCAGTCCACCGTCGAGCCTAAATTGGTCAGCGTTATCTGCACATTGGCAGGCTGACCGGGTGTAATGCTCAATGTCTTGGGCGTCACGGAGAGGCCAATGCGCTCGTTGACCAGCGATGGCGGACCTGACGACACATAGGTAGGTCCCGACCCGGGAACGGTCGTGGCGCTATAGCCCCCGGACGACATACGAGCCGCGGGCGGCTCTATTCGCGTCTGGAGAGCGCCTGGTCCCTCCAGGCGCAGCCAGAACGAACCCAGGCGAATCATCTGTCGCTCTCCCCAGACCTGACTGACCTGGGGCATCAGGCGCGTATCCCCCAGAACCGTACCGTTGCTCGATCCCAGATCCTGCACCATCACCTGCTTGCCATCCCAGCTGATGCGCAAATGCTGGCGCGAAACCGACTGAGAACGCAAGACAATATCGTTGCCATCCTGACGACCAACCGTGATCCCCTGGGGTTTTACATCAACTACCTGGAGAGTATGGCCGCTCTGATCCACCACGCGCACTCGCGGCATATCCGAATAGCCGGGCAACGTCGAAACCGTAGGCGGCGCAGGCGCGGCCGCAGTCTGGCCCAGCGGCTCAAACGTGGTCCTGGTCACTCCCTGGGCCCGCGTCGCGGACGCCACGGTGGGATCGGTATTGCCAAGCACACCCTGAAGTGCAACCGCGAGCGTCGTTCCCGTGGCATAACGATCTTCGGGCTTCTTAGCCAGGCAGCGCAGAATGATCTCCTCCAGCACAGGTGGTAAGTCGGGGCGCATCTCACGCGGGCGCGGCGGCGGAACATTGACATGCTTGTAGAGCGCATCGGTAACGCCATTGATCTGAAAGGGCTGGTAGCCGGTCGCCAGTTCGTAGATGACCACGCCCAGGGAGTACAGATCGCTACGACCATCGATCTGCCTGGTGCCCATACATTGTTCGGGCGACATATAGGCCAGCGTCCCCATAGGCGCTCCGGTCGCCGTCTCAACCCCACCCTCCATCAAACGCGCCAGGCCAAAATCGTTGATTTTTACCGTGTATTTCTCCCGACCGGGCGGGGTGCCCTGCATTCGGCGCAGCAGCAGATTAGCAGGCTTGATGTCGCGATGAACCACCTGCATCGCGTGAGCTGCGGCCAGCCCTTCGGCAACCTGGCTACACAGGTCGAGCACAAGAGGCAATGGCAATAACTGGCCGCCTGAACGCCGTATCAGAGCGCTCAAAGCGCCATCATTCATCAACTCCATGACCAGGAAGAGCATGCCGTTCTCGTCGCCGTAATCGTAGATCTCGACAATATTCGGATGGCGCAACGCGGCCGCGGCTTTGGCCTCCTGAAGAAAGCGCGCGCGAAAATCAGGGCGTGCAGCGAAGTTGGCCTGCATAACCTTGATGGCCGCCGGGCGGTCGAGCAACTTATGCACCCCGCGAAAGACCTGCCCCATACCGCCCGTGCCGAGCAAAGCCTCAATGCGATACTGCCCAACGGTCTGACCAATGTAATCCGTCATTTGCTGACCTCCAATATGTAGCCTGCATGGGCCGGTTTATGCGTCTGGATAAGCTCCTCTATCAAAGCGCGATCAACAGCCTCGCCAGGAGGAGAAGAAGAGAGGGTGATGCGGACATGGAACACAAATGGTTCTGAGAGTACCTCGGTGATTTCCGGCGTCAAGCCGGTGCAGATTTCAATCATACGCGCCAGCCCGTACAGAGTGCCACGCCAGCTATACAATTCCATCGCCTGGGACAACAAGCGCCGCTTGCGAGCCTCAGGCCAGTGCGGGTTGAGCGGTATGTCCAGCCAACTGGCCAGCCAGGGGAGAAAGCTAACCGGGCAGGTTCGCGGATCAAAGTACATTTCGATATGATCCTGGCGCTGCTCTAACGGCTCCCAGATATCCTCGAAAATAGACAAGAAGCGCTGAAGGAAATCGTTCTCCTGGTAGATGTCTGGCAGGTAACGCGTATAGAGGCTGCTTCTACCGCGTTCGGGCTTCCTGGGCGCGGGAGGCTCAGGCCGGGGGAGCGGGCTTATCTGGTTGCGCGTCTGGGCAGCTTCCACAGCAATTTCTGGCGGGAGGGTTGCCTGCTCAGGAATAGGAAGCATCCCCTCGTCCTCTTCCTGACCCTGCTCCTGCTCCGCCGCAGCGCGATAAATCAACAAGTAGGGGCCAATGCGAAAACTGGCTCCGTCGGTCAACAGGTGCGGCTGATTTGGCAAGAGGCGCTGGTCGCCGATAAAGGTCCCGTTGGAACTTCCCAGATCAGTGAGCACGGCCCCCTGTGGCCCGCTGCGTATCTCAGCGTGGTTGCGCGAAATCATATGATTGTCGAGCATAAGCCCGCTCTCCGGTGCGCGTCCAATCCGCAGCACTGGCACATTGAGCGGAACCGTCTGGATAACCGCCCCCTGCAATTGCACAATCAACTGGGCTGTTTGCGTTAACACGTTAGCGTACCTTCACTTGATGCTGACCCGAACAAACCAACCCGTGACGCGGGATCTGCACGGTCTGCTGCGATGCGCCCGCTTGACCGCCCGCCGCACCCGACTCACTCACAATCACGCTCAGGCTTTCTACATACTCAACGTACTCAATGCGCTGGAGTACGCCATAAAGCTCCGAGCGATTGAGGGCACGTCCAAACGGCCAGCCGTCGCCGCGTGGACCACCAATAAAGGGATTGAGGTAACGTTGCAGCGCTTCATTGGCCTGCTGCTGTACCGCCTCGATCAGAGCGGGATCGCTGCGCTCATGGACGCGCAGTTCGGCCTGCACCGAAACCCAGATATACTGAGGCTGATGGACTTCTAAGGCGGTCCCAAGCAAGCGTCGTGGCTGCAAATGCGCAAGCACAGCCGTACGCAACTCGGCCGAGAGAACGAGCTGCTCCGGCGTAAACGGCCCCTGGGGGTCATCTACCTGGGGCAGGACAATCACAAAGACCTGGCCGGGCCGGGGATCGTCGCGCGCGCCCGGCTGCGCCCCAGGAGCCAGACAACGCGCACGCGCCACATGGGGAACCTGGCAGGCCAGATATTCATAGTCATCGGCGGTGACGGCGCGTGTGCGTGTGCGCAGCTTTTGCGGCGCGCGCAGCTTTGCATCCTCCAAGCTCTGCGCGTCTCGTCCTCCCACGGCGGCGCTGCGATTGGTCACATGCGCAACATAAGGAATCGATGATTTCAAAACGCTGAGCGTTCCTTGAGACACATTACCTGCTACCCCACCTCCGTAGCGATAGCGCTTAAAAACGAGCAAGCTGCCTTTTTCTGGGACGCTCCCAAAGCGGCAGATTAGCCCATCCGGCTGAAGCAGCGAAGGCCCTAGCGTCAGCGTTCCATCCAGTTTATCCAGGGTAAAATGACGATCATCCGGGCCAGAATCGGCAAAGTCCTCCACCTCCTGCCAGACCTGCGGCTGGCCTCCTGGCGGTTCCACTACCAGGAAATCGCGTTGCGCTTCCAGAGAGAGAACAGGCGTGTGCTGCAACCGAAAGACCTGGCCCGGCGTGCCATCGCTGGGGCCTAACACCTCGTCGCGTACCGTGATCGCGTGACGGGCATTAACCGTGCCGCCGCGCGCCTCAGCCCGCACCTGACGCAGGACCGGCGAAACCTTGTAGGCTCCCGGCCCGGACTGCGCGTCAGTCAACCGGCAGCGCAGCCAGTAGGCTCTAACGCCCTGGAACTCAGCCCGTTCCATCGGGGGCAGATGAAGGACAATCTCACCCGGCTCGTTAAAACCGCCTGTCCCATCGTACTCAAGCTCGCAGGCCACCCAGCGCGATGCCCGGCCCTGCCAGACTTGCCAGATCAGCGGCGGCTTCGTCGGATCAACTCCGGCCCCGCCTGCGCGCTCACAATCGATAATGAGGGCCAGAAGATGATTGCTCAGATCGTTCTCGAAGGCCATGAGAAAAGCATCGGCCGGCCCTGGCTTTGGCGGAAACATGGGGATCCGCTGCGCCCGCAGGCTATCCGAGCGCAGATTATGCCTGATCCATCGATCACGCTGGCTGGCATTGCGCGTGAATGTATCTACGAGGATCGGCGGACGAATCGTCAGGGGACTCTCGGTTGTAAAGATAATGGCAGGGCTGGTTTCGGTCCGCACCGTCGCTACCTCGGTATCCGCCGGAATCGTCACTTCGGCAGGCTGCGCGGCGGAGAGATAGAAGGTGATAGGGGCGGTCGCGGCTCGCGGTCCCTCCAGATAGATGCCCAGCAGCTCCATGAATTTGATATAGTTTTTGTCGGGAACCTGATTGACACGGTAGAGCAACATATCGGTCATCCAGGCAAACAGTTCGATTAAGGTCACGCCCGGATCGCTCACATTATGATCTGTCCATTCCCGACAATAATGGGGGATCAAGAGCTTGGCCTGATCGACGATATCTTGAAAATGCCGGTCATCAAGTTGCGGAGTTGGTAACGGCATGGCTAACCCTCCCTCTGATGTGCAGGAACGCTCAGGTTGTTCTCTTCCTCCCCCGGAATGCGATAGAAAGGAAAGACAAGAGAGCGGCGGTCGTGCGTTGCCTTGATTTCATAGTCTATATCCACCAGCAGGCGACCGGGATCGCCAGGATCGGGACGCGCTGTGACAGTGTGTACCTGTATACGCGGCTCCCACATGCCGAGCGCATCCTCGACATAGTAAGCGGCCAGGCCCGCCGTAGTCGCATCATTGGCAGCAAAAAGCAGGTCGTGGATCTGGCAGCCAAATTCGGGGCGCATCACTCGCTGTCCTTTGGGCGTCAGCAGAATAATACGAATCGCCTCCTCAATGTCGCGCTCCTGGCGAGCCAGCGCGATACGCCCGTGGGCATCAACGTGTATCGGGAAAGCCCAGCCGGTTCCCAGAAAGTCTCGCATAGATGTTTTCTTCCTTCTTTCAACCAATCATCACAGTGCCGACTGCGACCACCGTGCCCACGGGCAGATCCGCAGGATCATTACAAGTCATAGCTGTGTCTCCATTACGCGCCGCCGGCTTTCCGTTAATCATCACCGTCGCGCTGCCGGTCATAATCTGCCCTCGATTAGTCGGAGGCTTCTGAAAAGGCCCGCCCTGGGGTAGATGCGGCGGCATATTATCGGCTGTGCTACCTTGAGTCGCCGCGGGCATCCCCATAATGTTGACATTGCTGCTCAAGTTGCCATTGATAATGCCATTGAAAGGACTCGGCAGCGGCGTCGGCACTGGCCCGCCAGGAGACGGGATCATATAGATGTGCGTATCGACCGCGGTAATCTGATCGCCCTGTTTTGCAGCCGGCTGCCCCATACTCCTTGCTCCTTCCATTCCATAAAGAAAGAACGCTTTATCAGTTCAGGTTAATCGTACTACCTTTGACGCTAACGGTGCCCGCCCCGCCATCCACACTGATACCCATACCTTTGATCTGCACCTGGCCCTGGGCCTCCAGCGTCAGGTTGCCTTGCGCCTTCAGGCTGGTATCGCCCTGAACCGTGATCTGCAGTGCGTTTGAACTACTGTCCAGCACCAGTTTATTGCCTTTACTATCTACAATCGTAATCCCCCCGCCGCCATCGCTATCATCCAGCGTGATCATGTGGCCGCTGCGCGAGCGAATAATACGCTTTTGCACCTTACCGCCGCCGGTAACATGCGCATCCGGCGGAGCATCCTTCCCGTTCCAGAGGCCGCCCAGCACATAGGGATAGTGAATATCGCCCATCTCAAAACCCACCAGCACCTCGTCGTTGATCTCCGGCAGAAATTCGATGCCGCGCTGATCCCCGCCGCCTGGCACGACCACCCGCGCCCAATCGCTGGCGTGGTCTCCGGAGAGCCAGGGATACTTCACCTTCACTCGTCCATAACCCTCTGGATCCTGGTTATCGGTGACAATGCCGATAACCAGCCCGGAAGGCACCAGCAGCTTTTCCTCCTCCACGCGGGTTAACAGGCTGAACAACGTGGCCGGGTGATAGCCGGTAATACCGAAATGCGTGTTATACCCATGACGCGCATTATAGATATGCAAGGTATTGGTAACAAAGTAGGTGCCGCTGAAACGATTCCCCACAGCCTTGATTTGCACGCTTGCCCCAGCCACCAGGGCCGGATTGCCGCTACAGGCCCCTTCCGCCTCCACAAAACGCCCCGCAGCGCGATCAGCCACGGCTTGAGCGAGCCGGTCGGCGACGGCCTGCACGCGGATGGGCACGCCCGCGACCAGGGTCCCGGCGGTAATCTGGAAAGCGCTTCGTGCCAGGTCGCCGCCATTCTGCTGCTGCCCGATCTGCGGCGTTCCCTGGCCATTCTGGACCTGGCCGATAATCTCCTGCCGGTTCGCCGGGTCCCAGCCGCGCGCCGTCACACTGTTCAGTTGCCCAATCGTCGTCAGGCGCGGGCGAAATTCGTGCAGCGTGACACCCCATTCCAGATCGACCGGGCTGCCTCCGATCTTGAGCGGTTCGCAATGCAAGGTTTTGCCCTGCACATAGAGCAAATAACCCAGGGCAGCCGCCCGCCCCTGGAGAAATTCCAGGTTGGTTTCGTTATTCTGAAAAACATAGGAATAGACCTGGCTGGCCTGCGCAACCTGGGCCTGCAAACCTGCTTCCTGTGCGAGCTTCTTGATCAGGTCTTCGTCGCTTACATTGGTGAAGGAGCGCACGTGGCGTCCGCGCCCCAGACGGTGCAGGCGATCAAATGCGCGCACAATTAACTGCTGGTTGCCTGGATCAAACTCCGGCTCAATCTCGACAATCTCGCCATCAAAAAGCGGCTTCGCCTGGCGCTCGGTTTTGGCGGAAATCTGCACGCTTTTGCCCGGCATCAGGCTGCTATCATCGATCCAATGCAGCCGCGTATCATGCAACACAATCGTCGCCACATCCGGCAGATGTAAGCTATTCTCGACGGTGACTTCGAGCAAATCGCCCATAAAGTTATCCGAAACATCTGCTCCATCGATTGTAATAGAAAGCTGGCTGAGTAAGTTTTGATTCTCAGGCATTGGGAATCTCCAGCACCATACCCGGCGTTAACTGGCGCACGCGCGCCAGCTTGTTGGCATCGGCGATCAAACGCCAGAGGCTCGTATCGCCATACTCTTTGTAGGCAATCCAGGCCAGGGTATCGCCCTCGCATACCGTCCAGACACGTTCGCCCCCCGGCCCGCCCGACGTGGGATTCGTAGGTGGGTAGTCGTCTTTGTCCTGAATCTGCTGGAAGGTTACATCCAGCGTGGAGCGCACGGGCATACCATTAGGCAGAAAGAGCGTAAAGTGTTCCCTCAAACTGGTGATGACGGCCTTAAACGACCACATCGAGCCCCACTGAAAACCAACGACTGGCGGGCGGCCTTTTTTGTGCTTTGCGCCGGAGCTTGAGCCTCCAGAACTCCCAATGGTTCCCAGGGACGGATCAACCTTCATCATCTCCCAGATTTTTTCTGTATACTCCTTGCGCACATCTTTGGGTGAACCATCTGCGCCGGGTGAGCTTTTAATATTGGTATAGGTATCAAAGAAAAGCTGCATCTGGAGCGTAGCAGGTTGACCGCTACCAAACTCGCAATTGGCGATATTCGTCCCTTTGCTTGGCTTCGTGGTCCAGGAATTCTGTTTGCTAAAAGTGTATTCTTTAGGATTAAACATGCACTGCACGGTCGTATTGTGGTCATGATCGATGATGGTAGCCGTTGCCAGGCTCGTTCCCTCCATAATTCAGTGCTCCTTTACATCTCTCGCCGCTGCTCAACGCTCAGGCGGCGCCTCAGCAGGCTATAGACCTGCCGGGCCAGCGCGTCCAGGTCGGGTTCGGGCGCACGCTGCGGCTCGAACGTGGCCTGGTTAGCCTGCGGAGACGAGTTCTCGCCGGAACCCGATTCCTCTACGCTTACGCTGCGCTCGACGCCTGCACGCCTCTTTCCGCTCTCCTCTGCCCCGCCACCCTCACCCGCCACAAAGGCCGGCGCGGATGCCACGCCAGCCAGCAACGAGGGAGCAGGCTGCACGCCCGTGTCCTGTGTGACTGGCGCAGGTGTGCTCGCGAACCATGCCGGCAAAGGCTCCCAGGGCGCAGGAAGATTGCCCCAGATCCCGCGCTCCGCGTGTGGAGCAACCTCTTCAGCCTCACTCTGCGCCGGCCCGTTCGCCGGTCGAGATAGCGCAGCAGACGCAGATACAGCCAGCTCGCCCCGCGCAATCAAACGAACCTGGCGTTCGACCTGTAAGGCCACGACCTCTTCGCCGCGCGTCTCCCAGGCCGGCGCGGGCGCTGTCTGACGCAACACCGGAGGGACGAAGCGCGGGCGCTGTTGACGTGCCACGTGAGTCAGTTCGTGCGCGAGCAGGCCAAGCGTCTCAGGCGTCTCTTCTCTCTGACCGGGGGCGAGTTCAATTGCTTCGCCGTCGCTGAGCGCATCGGCCCGTTGACTGGCAGTCGCGTGTTCGGCCTGCCTATCGCGATAGACCGGCACGCCGGCAGGATCAACACCAAGCAGAGGTTTCAAGAATGTCCTGACGTTCTGCGAGATTGGTTCAGCCATTCTCGCTCCCGGCGACTCCGGCGCGACTGACTCGGCCACATGCACGGACGCCTGGCGTACTTGTGGCACAGTCGTGTGTGACAAGGCCGCCCGCCTCTCTCTCTGGGCCTGCCTGATCAAACGCGCCAGCCAGGCTTGAGGCGAGCGATCAGTGCCGCGCGGCGCAAAAAGCTCTTCTGCCGCCGGCTCGCTGCTCTGACCCGCCCCAGCGAGAGATTCAGCAGGAGACCGCTCAACAGGCGCGTTCTCTGTAGCGGGCAAAATCTGCTCCCGCCCTGGGCCTGACTCGCTCGCTCCTGTGGAAGAGGTAAGTGGAAGCTGCTCACTGCCTGCACCAATCTCAGCAATAACTGAACGCGTGCTCCGCCTGGACAGGCCAGGCCGAACCGGCTCCTCCGGCTTTTCTTGAAATGAGGCCGGTTGTACGCTCGCCCGCTCTGTCTCTCCTGAACGCGGTTCCGCGAGCGGCCCGGAGGATGCATCTGTCACGTTTTGAGCCAGCTCGATTGACCGCAGAGCCTTTTCGACCTCCTCCGCCTCTTCCAGATCTATCTGCGCTTCACCCGCATGTTCTCGCTCTACACCGGACTCAGGCAGCGCTTCCTGGCCTGCGATGGACACAACCGGGCGAACAGACTCCTGCCTTTCTCCTTCTGGCCGACTGATTGGAGTTTCCTCTTCCGACCGGCCGATCAGAAGCTCCCTCGCGGGACGACTCAGGCGATCAGCAGGGAGCCGCCACCAGGGCTGGACAGCGGGGCTTGCTGGCGTGTTGCCCGGTGCGGAATGGACCTCACGCAAGCCAAGCGCCGTTGCCAGCGTCTGTCTCCTGACAATATAGGTCACCAGAGGCTGAGCCCGCAGAAGGCGGGGCAGCAGGATATGTCGTCGCATCTTCTCACCCTAACGTGACGCCCTCGTGGGCCAGTTCAAGCGTCTCAATGGCTGCCACGTTCTCGTGCGAGCGCAGCGACGGGCCAATCCATTTGACCGGATACGCGTTGATGAAGTTCCAGCGCATCAGCTCGTTCCCCTCAACATCGTACATGATCACAGAGACATGGCGTCGTTTTAGATTGCCGCTTGATACATCGGCCAGCCAGTTGTAAAACTCGTTTGAACTGGTCATGCCGCGCTTGAGCGTTAAATTGCTCACTTTGGTAAGGCCGGGGAGCCGGTAGACAAAGCCATTATTGCCTCCCTCCTGATACTCCATCACATCCATTTCGACCTGTAGTCCGCTGATCTCAGTGAACAGACCCTGAGCCTTGTCATCAAAAAGCACATAGAAACGACACCCCGGATAGGCTTCGCTTGCCATCCTCTACCTCCTCTGACCGCGCGCTTGCCCGCGTGCGCGAGCCAGGCGTGCTTCTGCCTGCATCAATTGATAGACTTTCTCTGCCAGTCTCATCACATCAATGGCCTGCTGTGCAGCGGGAGTCCCTGTCCCGGCCGGGTCGCTCCCGCTGGAAGAATCGCCGCGTTCACTCATCGCCGGAGCCTCCCGCAAGATCCAGAGCAAAACGCGTGCCACAGCCTGGGCATTGAGTCTCCACCAGGCTTGTTCCGGCCTCATTCACCTGGATATACAGGTGCTGCAAGTAGGCCAGATCGGCGGAAAACAGCCCTTCGATCACGGCCGGACTGACCTGGCGCAGTTCACCCAGGCGGGTCACCACGCGACTGAGGACAAGGATGCTCAGGTACGCCTCGTTGGCGCGCACACGCACATCTTGCAACGGCTCGATTTCGTCTAGAGCTGTAGCCAGCCGCATCGTTCCCCGCCGGTGCAGATTGCCCTGCGCATCCACATACCCTCTGGGCAAGGTAAATTCAAATTCCGTCTGTAACATGTTCGCGCTCTCTCCGATCCTCCTTCCGCTCGTCCGCGCTCTCCTCGCATAAGCAGCAAGAGATCGCTCGCAGCACGCTAACTCACCCGTTCATAGCCTTCGTGAGTCAGCTCTAGCTCCTCGATAGCTACTTCGTTATTGCCCGCATGCGCGGTGGGACCGTTCAGCTTGCTGGGCCAGGCATTGATAAAGTTCCACCTGGCTATAGGGTCGCCCTGCTGGTTGTACATAGTGATCGTCCCATTTTTGCGGGCCGCCGAGATGTTTCCCTGCTCCACCAGCTTGCGCCACTGCCACATATCCATCGAGTCGGTAATGCCGCGTTTCAGCGTGATATTGTTCCACTTCAGGCGACCTGGAACCTTCTTGATCACATGCTCGCCGTGAGGTCCGCTCGCTTTGTATTCCACTACCTCATTTTCGCTTCCCAGACCTGTACACTCACGGAACGCGCCTGTTACCTGTCCCTGGAATTCAACGCCAAACCATGATGATACTAATGGATCTTGCTCTGCCATCTTGCTCTCCTTTCAAGCTCATCGTGAGTCTTTACGCTCCGCCGCCGGCCCACTGGCTGAGGCGGAAGACAACAAATTCAGCCGGCTTGACCGGGGCCAGGCCAATGTCAACGAATAACATGCCTCGGTCGCGCACGTCGGGCGGATTGAGTTCCTCGTCGCACTTGACGAAGAAAGCTTCTTCAGGCGAGCGCCCGAAGAGCATGCCGTCGCGCCAAACTCCGGTGAGAAACGCGGTAATGTCGCGTTTAACGCGCGCCCACAGATCCTGGTCATTCGGCTCGAAAACGACCCATTGCGTGCCATGCTCAATCGATTTCTCGATATAGTTGAAGAGACGGCGAACGTTCACATAACGCCAGGCCGGGTCGCTGCTGAGTGTGCGCGCGCCCCAGACGCGCAGGCCGCGCCCGGTAAACGAGCGGATACAGTTGATTCCGCCTGGATTGAGGGTATCTTGCTCGCCCTTTGTCACCTGGATTACCGCTTCCAAAGCGCCGCGTACAACTTCGTTGGCCGGGGCCTTATGCACGCCTCGCTCGTTGTCGCTGCGCGCGTAGATGCCCGCCATGTGCCCGCAGGGTGGCATAGCCATAGGACGCCCGTTGCTGCCCGTGACTTTGATCCAGGGATAGTAGAGCGCAGCATATTTGGAATCGTAGCCAGCCTCGGCCTCGCGCCAGCGCTTGACCTCCTGGGGCGTCATATCCGGCAGCGGGTCCAGAATAGCCACGCGGTCGCCCATGCGCTCGCAGTGAGCGATCATTGCCAGTTGCACAGACTTGACACCATCCTTATCAATAATGCCAGCCTGGTAAGCAGCCATCAGATCCGGACAGCAGACCATAGTCACGTCCTCGGAAACCTCCAGCCCCTCCAATCCGCTCCGCTCGGCGGCGCTGCCAGCAAAATGAGTAGCCTGGACACGCGGCAGGCTAGTCTGGGCCGGCGCTTTGACCAGGTAACTGCCCATTTCGGGAGCACGCTCCGCCGGCGTCCCGGCCGCTTTGGTCTCAACCAGGCGAATCAACGTGCTGGTCTGATTGACGACCTCAACCGCTGATTTCGCGCCGCCGCCTCCCATGCTGACATTCTCAAACATTTCCTCGACATCTCCCATGCGCACTCTGAGGGTAAATAAACCCTGAGCGGGCGCTTCTGGCTCTTTCTTCTCGCCCTCGGCCGGCGGCGCGGCAGGTGCTGGCAGCGCCTTCGTCGGCGGCAAAACCTCTACCTGAATATCCTGCTCCTGCACCGCTTTCGGATGGACAATCAACGAGGGAACTGCTTTCGAGGCCCGACTGGGCAATTGTGTGGGTGCAGGCTTCTCTTTCCCATCGGGGCTGCTCGCCAGACGCGTCACATAGCAGCGCCCGCCCCCATTCAAAAAGTAGCCGTAGACGGCGTGCGAGAGGTAGGCCCCGGGGATATGGGGATTGCGCAGCCCGCCTTCCTCCAGGCTGCCAAAGGTGTTGACATATTGCGACCAGTTGGTAATCAAGACCGGACGGTTGGCGGGACCGGTAGGCGCAAAGCCCACGAAAGCCGCTGTCGCGGTGCCCACCCCTTCAATCGGGCGTGGCCCGCTGTCTACTTCCTGGATGTAGACGCCAGGCGATAGGTACTCAGGCATGATGAACATTCCTCCTTACTTACTTTCCTTGCCATCCAGCGGGATTGCTCCCGTTGTCCTTTGTTA